>WBZQ01001549.1_pt1 | contig 15834 bp, 18 predicted proteins | sample 5204251 | NCBI WGS metagenome assembly WBZQ01 (sample SAMN12412402, study PRJNA552823) | activated sludge metagenome | isolation source: activated sludge from nitrification reactor of wastewater treatment plant... | place: USA: Virginia | collected 2017-09 | reverse complement strand
AGGGCTGCAGCGGGATGGAGTAAAGGAAACAGCACAAAGTCTTTCAGGTAAAACGCCTGCCCACGTACGCGTGTAATGCCCACCTTACGTTCCAGCAGCGTCTGTGTCGCCCAGTTGCCGAGTGAGCAGACCAACTTCGGTCGAATCAGGGCAATCTGTTTCAGCAGGAACGGTTTGCAGGTGTCGACTTCCGGCGGTTCCGGGTCGCGATTATTGGGCGGGCGGCATTTGATGACGTTGGCAATGTAGATATCCGCACGGGAGAGTCCCACCGATTGCAGGAGCTCGTTGAGCAATTGCCCCGCGGCGCCGACAAACGGTTCCCCCTTCTGATCCTCGTTGAAGCCCGGCGCCTCACCCACAAACATGACGGACGCCTGCGGATTACCGACGCCAAACACGACCTGACGGCGGCCTAATTTCGCGAGCGGGCAGCGCTGGCAATTGTGAAGCGAATCGGCGAGTTCCTGCAGGGCGATGTGCGGTGAAGTCATGAAGATCACCTCTCGCGTGGAGCGGCAAATCTTAGTCGCGCCACCGGGGCTTGTCAACGCCGGCGAGGTGTCGCGATCGGCTGGTCGAGTCGTTACGAAAGCTGCGCAAAAATCGCCTCGGCGCCACGCTGGCCGCTGAGGATGGCAGACTCCAGATTGGCCGGCCAGCCCGTGTCCGTCCAGGCTCCCGCCACGAGAAAATTGATGAACGGGCTGGTGGCGATCGGTCGATACTGATGCGTGCCCGGTTTACTGGCCAACATGGCGGAGGCGAGGCGCATGACGTCGAAGTCGAGAATGCGTGGCGGCTCTGCCGTCGGAAATGCGGCCGCCATGTCGTCCATCGCGAGGCGAACGAGTTCCTCCGTTGACTGTGGCAACAGACTCGGCTCGCCCACGGCCAGAGCCCAGACCACCGAGGTCTGATCGTGTCGTTCCTCATCGGGATGACGGATCATCCAGTGGAATGTTTTCCCTTCGAGGAGGATGAGCTGCGTCTGTCGAGCGGGCAGGTCCAGATGCAGGCGAACCACCACGAGCGGGGATTCGCTCAGGCGGCTGAGTTGCTGGAAATAGGCGTAGTGGGTGACCACCCGCTCCGGGAGAAGCGGTGTCAGCCGTTGGGGCGGAAGTGCCGACAGATACCAGTCGGCGGTGAGCCTGGTACGATCCGCGAATTCCACTTCTGTGACGCGGTTAGGGGAGAACCGCACCTGACTCACCGTGGCATTCAATTTTATGCGTACGCCGAGCCGGTCGAGCTCTCTCGTGAGTGGCACGAGAAGAAATGAATCCACTCCTTGAGGCGGCACGATCAACTTCGTCGCGCGCGCCCCGGTCAAAAAGCAACGGCGCAGGGTGCGCATGAACAGGCCTGCGGAAATGTCTTCCAGCGGGGCTCCTAATAAGAGTCTGGCAAGGCTGTTCCAGACACCGTGGCGGGCGGTCTCCGACTGCCCGATGCTCGTCAGCCATTCGTCGGCCACACGCGAATCGAGATCGTTCGGCAAGGGAGGATCCTGCTCCCACGTTCGTTCGAGGAACGAGAGCAGGTGCCAGCGATCGCGCATGGAAAGACCTTGAAACAAGGTGGTCCCGAGGAGCGTATTCAGCGGGGACGGGAGGGGAAGATGGAGGAACTGGATGCGGGCGCCGGTCGATTGCAAAAATTCTAAGGGAGTATGCCGGAGCGGTCGAGTGACGGCGTCCTGGCCGAGAGATTTGATCAATGACCAGGTGGCTCCGTGCGCTTCGAGGAGAACGGGCGGCGGCGCATGCCACATCCGGCCTCCAAGATGGGCGCCTTGCTCGATCACGGTTACGGAGTGTCCCTTGGCGGCGAGGGCGAGGGCCGCGGTAAGACCGGCGATTCCGCCGCCCAAGATGAGCACGGAGCGGCTCATCGGGCGGAGGAGGGAAGTCGGGAACGCAGCCAGACTCCGGCCGCCACCGCCAGACGGTGGCTGGGGGTCAGAGTCACACGATCACCCAGCACGCGATAGCCGGATTGCTCGATGCGTTGCAAGATCCGGCTGTACACGCCGCGCATGATTTCAGCTACGGTCAAGGCCTGGCGTTCTTCGCGCGGCAGCGATTCGAGGGCGCGCGCGGCCTTGGCATAAAACTCCTTCGCGCGTCCGACTTCATAGATCATCAGTTCGGTAAACTCCGGCTTATATCGGCGCTGCAGCAGATCTTCTTCCCGGTAGCCGAAACGCGTGAAATCCTCCTGCGGCAGATAGACACGTCCGCACTCCGCATCGTTGCCGAGGTCGCGCAGAATGTTGGTCAGTTGAAACGCCATGCCGAGATTCACGGCATAGTCCTGCGCGCGTGGCGACGTGGTCCCGAACACGTGGAGGCAGATCAAGCCCACGACCGATGCCACGCGATAACAATAGAGCGAGAGTTGCTCGAAGGTCGCATACCGGGTGGTCGTCAGATCCATCTCGACGCCCTTGATCAATTCTTCGAAATAGGCCTGCGGAATGGACAACTCGCGCGCGTGCCGCGCGAGGCTGATCGTCACCGGCAACATCGGCGTCCCGCCATAGGCCGCGGCCAGTTCTCGTCGCCAGCGCGCCAATTCCTCCTGCGGCTGGCTGCCGGGAGGGGGTTCATCGACCGCGTTATCCACCTCTTTGCAGAAGGCATAGACGGTGTACATGGCCTCGCGGCGGGCTTTCGGTAGAAAGAGGAAGGAGTAATAAAAATTGCTGCCGCTCTTTTTGGTCAGGGTTGTGCAATACGTTTGGGCTTCAGTCGGTGTCATCATCGTGTCATCGGTGCCGGACTGTCGTGGGGTGTGAGTTGCTCAATGGTCGGGGGAAGACGATGGTTCACAGCGGCCGGGTGAAAGATCGCGGCCAGCTGTTCTACGCCATCGATGAGTCTTGGCCCCGGACGGCTGAAGTATGAGAGCGCATCGACCAGATAGACTTCTCCCCGTCGAACTGCAGGCAGCGCCTTCCACTGGGGATGGTCCGTGATTGTCGCAAGTTCGGCCTTCGTGCGCGAGATGGTAAATCCGCAGGGCATGAGGACGATCACGTCGGGAGCGGAAGCGGTCAGTGTATCCCAGTCGATCCGATGAGACGCGGCGCCGGCTTGCGCCAAGGCATCGACACCGCCTGCCGCCTCCACCATGTCGGGGACCCAATGCCCGGCGGTGTAGAGAGGAGACAGCCATTCCAGGCAGGCGACTCTGGGGCGAGTGGACGTCGTCGACACCATCTTTTTCACGGCATCGAGTCTGCCGCGCAGGCGGTCTGCGAATTGTGCTCCGGCTTCTTGTTTCTCCAGAGCGATTCCGAGCACGGTGATGTCCTGGAGGACATCGTTGAGCCGTCGTGGGTTCAGAGTCACCAGGCGTGGCGGCGGGTCAATCTTGGGGAGGACCGCCCTCAGCTGTGATGGTGTAATCGCACACACATCGCACAGGTCCTGAGTGATGAGCAGCTCCGGCTTGGCGGCCAGAAGTCGCGGTTCGTCCAGCTCATACAAGCTCTCGCCGGACGAGAGCATGGTGCCTACTTGCGCATCGATCTGCGCGCTGGACAGTGCCTGGCTTTCGATACGCGCGCGGACCATCACGGGAATGTTGGGCAGGTGGGGAGGGAAATCACATTCGTGACTCAGTCCGACCAGCTGGTCAGCGAGCCCCAGCGCCGCAACAACTTCCGTCGCTCCGGGTACCAGCGAACATATTCTCATAAACGGCCTTGAGCCGGACCCCAGAGCCGTGTTTGTAGGTCAGAAAGTCTGGTGTCCGTCAATGAATGGGTGATCGCATCCGCCTCGTCGAGATCCTGCACCGTGTGGGTATTGGCGACCGCAAGCACTTTCATGCCGGCTGCCCGCGCGGCCCTGATGCCGGGCAGGGAGTCTTCAATGACCAGGCAATCGCCCGGAGTTAATGCCGGTTGTGACGGTTGCCGATTCAGGGCGGCCATGGCGTGAAGGAACGGCTCGGGCGCCGGTTTTCCCCGCGTCACGTCCTCGGCGCTGGTGATATGGAGAAAGGCTTTGCGGAGCCCGGCTTCTTCGAGAATCAATTCGATTTCGTTCCGCAGCGCACCCGAGGCGATGGCGAGCGGATACCGGGCGGCGGCGTCATGCACCAACTCGCGCACGCCGGGAAAAATAGCCAGATGTTCTTTGACGGCCGACAGATACGCCTGGGCCTTGCGGTCCATCAATTCTCCAAGGAGAGCGGGGGAGGCCTGTCGCTGATGCGACTGCAATGCGGCCAGGAAGCACCCGCGATCGTCAAAGCCGAGGTAGTCGGTGTAGTACTCGGTTTCCGTCAGCGCGATATCGATGCCGGTCAGAACCTGTCGCAGGGCCGCGAAATGCAGCGGCTCGGTGTCGGCAATCACTCCGTCGAAATCAAAAATGATGGCGCGTAGGTCGCTCATAAGTACGGCTCTATCCTTATGCGTAGATCATTTGAGACCGGCGTGCCGGTTACGCGGGAGCGGCATTATAGCAAGGGCGGGGGCGGCCGGGCAAAAAAAGAGACGGCCCGTTCCGGAGGGGAACGGGCCGTCACCGGCGAAGCGAGGAGGAACGCGATCCTTAACGTTTCAGCCTGAGACTGCGTTCAGGAATCCACCCTTTCCGACCGTCCTGGGTGCGCACAGCATAGACCCAGCCGCTTTTCTGGTATTCCCCGTCGAGAATCGTGAGCGTGGTATTGGCCGGGACGGTGGTGCTGGTCTTGGTGCCGACCGAATCGGCAAACAGCGGCACGGGCGATTTGGGCCGGCTCGGAGTGGCAATGACCATCACACGTTGACCTTCCCCATACAAGGGACCGGCAATTCTGACCGGCGCCGGCGCCGGTTTCATTGCGGGGGCGGGAGTGGGAGCAGGCGCTGCCGCAGCGGGTATTGGTGCGGGCATGGGAGCAGGCGCGTCCACGGGAGCAGGTGGCGCATTGTCGACCACCGCGGGTGGCGCGACCGACTGGGCCGGTGACGGCGCAGGTGCCTGCACCGGAGGCAAAGCCGGTTTCGGGGCGGGCGCCGGCGGTCGCTGGGCCACCGGTTGGCTGGTTTCCGCGCCACCATCCAAATAGGGTTGGATCATTTGCATCGCCCCATCGGGATCCATGGCCACATAGCCGATGCCTCCCACCAGCAGGAGCAGGAGTATCCAAAGGAGCGGACCCTTCTTGGATCGCTTGGGCGCAGTCATCGGCGGTGCCGGGGGCGGCACGGCTTCATCCAAATCTTCTTCAGTGAATTCCAAATCAGGCTCGGGCTGGCTTGCCATCGGAGGACCTCCTCATTCGGAATCGTGGCGAGGGTCTATCTAATCGTACGTACTTATCACCCGTTCTGTGACCTGTCAATTTTGTTCGAGAAAACGACGGCATCGCCTCCCGCCTCACCGTGCCCATGATGGACTGAAACCATGGACCGATATCACCATAACGGATACGCGAACGAACGACGGTGACGTGAGGCATCGTCTGGTCGCCGCGCCCATGCGCAAGGGCTTGCAAGTTCGAACATCCCCGTTGCAGAATCGCTCACCACCTGTGTGCGGAGGCAGATGAGATCCTATCGGGAAGAGCTCTGGTTCGAGACGAAGACCAGGCGCGCCTATCTGAATATCACGGCGCAGGTTGAGGCCGCCGTGCGGAAAAGCGGCGTGCGCGAAGGCCTGGTGCTCGTCAATGCCATGCATATCACGGCCAGCGTCTACATCAACGACGACGAGGCCGGGCTCCTCCAGGATTATGACACGTTTCTGGAACGGCTCGCGCCGCATGAGGCGACCTATCGCCACAATAACACGGGTGAGGACAACGGCGATGCGCACATCAAGCGGCAGCTGATGGGGCGGGAAGTCGTGGTCGCGATCACGGATGGAAAACTGGACTTCGGTCCCTGGGAACAAATTTTTTACGGTGAGTTTGACGGGCGACGGCGCAAGCGCGTGCTGGTGAAAGTCATCGGGGAATAACGACGCCATCGTCGGGCGGACACGAGGCGTCAGCCGAAGCGAGAGGAACCGCATTCGCGCTTGCCACGTATGGGAAAGTTTGGCAACATGGACAACAGGATGAACGACTACTTCGCAACACGAACGCGCATCGACCTGGGAGGCCAGCCATGTTGAGTTGGTCACGACCGGACCCGCTGACGCGAGATCTGATCCATCTCATCAACGCCCGCCGCCACGATCATGGCGATACCGACGCGGCGATCGACACCCTGCAGGCCTTCATTGAACAGGGGCGGGAGCAGGATCTCCTGACCGTGCTGGCCGCGCTCGACGAAGAGATGGCCGAATGGATGTTCGATTTGGTTGCGGAGGCCTCGTGCGCCGTCATCATGGACGGACCCGATGAGGAGAAAAATGCCTATGCCTTGATGGCGGCACTAGAGTTACCGCTTCAAGCCAACCTGGGCCAGCCCCTCGGGTTAAAGATCGACCCGGTGGCGACGGCCGACCTCCTTCATCGGCATCTCCACATTCCGGCCGGCGTGGTCGTGCGTGTCGAGCCGCGTTTGTTGACCGACGCGACCCTCGAAGGGCTGACGTTGCAAACGCTCAACGAGCACCTCGCGAGCATCGCCGATTCCCAACGTACGCAGGCCATTGCTTCCCGGCTCTATTCCCCGGTGGAAAACACGGCCTTCCTCTTTTTCCAATTGATCGGCATGCCGGATCCCGGATTGCCCGATTCGTTGGAAGAGCCCGAACGGCGTGCATTGCTCGAAGGCCTCGTGACGCAATGTTCCGAATTGGCACTGGCCCCGGACACCCTGGAGGTGCCGGTGTACGCGTCGTACGCGCTGTTCGATGCGCAGAATGCCGTGCGGCTGCATCGTCTGGCCGATGAGACCGCTGCCGTCTGGCGTGACCTCGATCCGATGGTGCGGGCGCGCACCATCGTTCACCTGCATACGCAATGCGGGAACGGGGTGTATATGCCGGTCTGGACCGATCTGTTCGATCCCGAGTTGCCGGAGGAACATGGCCCGGTGTGGACCTCACCGGATGTGTGGGTCTTTACGGCCGACCTACCGATCGAGTGGCCGGGTGAAATGCTGACGAATCGTCTGCTCGCCGAGGGCTGTACCCGTTTCGAGAACCACATCGTCGAAGCGCCTGAAAACTGACGCTCGCCGGATCACAGCGACTGTCGGCAGAGCCGTCCCGGCATCGAGCAGACGGTGAGATGGCCGTCTCCACCCATCCCAGTTCCGCTGACCGATCGAGTTTGGATACCCTCATAGAGGAGTTTCTTGGCTGGCTCATCGCGAATCGGCGCTGTCGTGTTGGTGACCCTCCTCAGTTGTCTGGTGTTGGGCGCGGTCTGGGGACTCGTGATGTTGGTCCTTCCGCAAAGCGAGGCTCCGTCGGAGTCCGTGCCGGTGTCCAGTCCCGCCCCTCCGGTTCCGTCTCCTGCCGCGACGCAGCGTCCAGCTCGTACGGTCCTCGATGAGGCTCCTCGCCCGAGCATGGCGCAATCGGAGCCGCCGGTCGTTGCCCCCCAACCCCCCACTCCGCCTGTTGCCGAGAGCGCTCGCGTGCCCATCGGACGAGGGGTCAAATGCGACCTGGAAATGGATGCGCTTTGTCCTGAAGAGGAGGGGGAGCGGCGGGCCTGTTTGCAACGGAAGGCGACCCAGATCTCTTTGCCCTGCCGGCCCATGCTGCGCGACAAGCTGGCGCGCATGAAGGAAAACTGGCAGCAACTCCGGGTGGCCTGCGAAGCCGATCGCCGGCAGTTTTGTCGCGAGGTGCCGTCAGCGAGTGGGGAGCTGCTGCTCCAGTGCTTGGAATCGCATGCGCAGGAAGTGTCCGATCCGTGCTTTCAATTCCTTCCCAAGCGCGGTCGTCTGCTCAATTAGTCAGGCGGCGTAGCTCCGTTCGTCGCGCAGCACAAAGCGCATCGTAATGCCCGCGACTTCCACCACATCTCCATGCCGCAGGGCATGTTCTCTCTGAACCGGCCGCCCATTCACCAGAATGCGTTTCCCGCTTTCGGTCTGACTGACCACATACGCGTCGCCCTTGCGGCTGATCATGGCGGCGGTGTTCGGCGCAAACCAGCCGGTGAGCGTGATGACGGCATCATCCTGTGCGCCGATCAACGAAACCTGTCGCGTCAACGGATAGTGAGACTGCCCGGTCTGGCCGGACAGAATTTCCACGATGCCGATCTTGCGCGCAGGAACCGAAGCCTCGCGTGTGGCCGTGGATGCCACCACTATCGTCTTGTCGGTGACGAGCCCCTCTCCCGCGAGGGCCGGTTCCATTGCTGAACCGGGCTTGTCACGAAAGATGACCCGATGAGATCCAAACCGAAGGGCATCGGCATCCCGTAGCTGCCGCCGCTCGATGGGGTGTTCGTTCACGAAGCTTCCGTTGGTGCTGCTCAGGTCTTCGAGAAACAGCACGGCCTGAACCTGGACGATGCGGGCATGGTGGGCAGAGACGGCCGGATCTTCCAGGCAGAGGTCGTTGTCAGGTTTTCGTCCGATCGTGAAGGGTGTGCGCGTGATGTCACATTCTCTCGTGCCGCCATGGGGTGCCCGTATGAGCAGGCGGGGTAGTGCCGGGTGATGCTGAGACATGGCGCTCCTTCAGATGATCCCTATGCAGGGGGCGAAACCAAGTGGGTGTACATGCGCGTCCAGAGGCTGGTGGGCCGTTGGCTCACCAGGGCCAGGATGACGGTGGCGTTGTCGGTGCCGCCGGCGGCATTCGACAGGGCGATGAGACGATCCGCCATGGCCTGCGGATCGGCCGACTCCCGGGTGACGCGGAGGATGACATCGGCGGACACGCCGGCGGTCAATCCATCGGAACAGAGCAATAGGATATCGCCGGGCAACACCGCCATCTCTCCCAACTCCACGTCCACCAGGGGATGCACGCCCACCGCCCGCGTCAACACATGCCGATGGGGAGCGCGTGTCATGTCAGCGGCGGCCAGCAGTCCGGATCGCACCTGTTCCTGCACCAGTGAATGATCGACGGTGAGCAGCTGCACGGCCCCGTCGCGAATCAGATACAGCCGGCTATCGCCGACGTGCGCGATCGACAACACGGCACCGGTGAGCTGGACTGCGACGACCGTCGTCCCCATCCCGGCATAGTCTGTGCGGCGTGCCGCTTCCTGATGCACCCGGTGATTGGCGAGGCGCACTGCGCTCGCCAGCCGATTGGTGGCGGGTGAAAACTCGGGACGCGAGGCTCCGATCAACGGGAGGGACCGGTCTGTCTCCGCCTCCGCCATGTGGTGAGGCATAATCTCCACGGTGCGGCTGCTGGCGATTTCGCCGGCCCGATGACCGCCCATTCCGTCGCAGACGATAAACAGCCCGGCGGACGGATCGGCATGATACCGGTCTTCGTTCACGCGGCGGACCAGGCCGATATCCGAGGCGGCTCCATGTGTGAGGTGCCAGGCGTGCATGGATGTGGTTATCTCGGCATCACTTGCAAGACTTCACGGAGGTCTTGCGCCATGTCGCCGGCGTGCCGGTAGCGGTTTGGAATGTCTTTCTGCAGCGCTCGATCCACGATGCTTTGGACGCGCGTTGGCAGGTCGCGGCGGTATTTCATCAACGGGGGATGCGGCGCCTTGGCGATGCGCGTGACCAGCGCGGGCATGTTCTCGGCGTCGAAGGGGCGCTCGCCGGTCAGGAGTTCGAAGAGCACAATGCCCAGCGAAAAGACATCGGACCGTCCGTCCACATCTTTCCCGGTGGCCTGCTCGGGCGACATATACCGCGGCGTGCCGACGATCATGCTGCTCTGCGTTTTCGAGGCGCTGGCCATTTTGGCGATGCCGAAGTCCATCACTTTCACCACGCGTTGCTTGACGATCATGATGTTCGGCGGTTTGACGTCGCGGTGAATGACCCCCTGACTGTGCGCATAATCGAGCGCCTCGGCGACGGTGGCCACAATTTGCAGCGCCTGCTTGACCGGGACCAGCGTCGATTTCTGGCAGTAACAGTTGAGGAGCACTCCCTCCAGATACTCCATGGCGATGTAGGCCAGGCCGTCCTGCTCACCCGCGTCGTAGACGGTGATGATATTCGGGTGCGACAGCCGCCCGGTGGATTCAGCTTCACGAAAGAACCGGTCTCGAAATTCTTTCAGGTCCTCTTCCTTGTCGATGTCATCCAACCGCATGGTTTTAATCGCGACAAAACGTTGGATCGTCGGATCTTTGCCCAGGTAGACGACGCCCATGGCGCCGCGCCCCAGTTCCTTAAGCACCTGGTAGCGTCCTAAGGTGGCGGGTACGCCGGTGCCAGGGCGTACAGCCGCGCTGGTCGCCGGGCGGGTCGGGGTAGAGGGGGCGGCTTCGTCAGTCGCGCGCACCGCGTCGGTCTTGTCGGCCCGCGCCGGCTCTTCTGTCACGGTCCGGCGGCGTGGACGTCCGGCACACATTCTGGTCAGGGCGTCGACATGTCGGACCCAGGCAAACGTCAGCCATGTGGCCGAGCCGATGAGGCCTCCTGTGATCAACCAGTTGTAGAGCGGCTGTTTGGGCGGGCCGAGCACGGAGATGCCATGCGCTTCATAGGCCTGGAACGTGGTGATGACGATCACAAACAGTGCGGTTGGAAACAGAATGGCGCGGAGGAAGGTCTGCCCCTTGCCGTTCTCCTTGAGATCCCCTCTGGCCCGCGAGGCGGCAGACCAGATCATGAGCAAACAAATACCGTCCGCGATGAACCGGACAAGTTGCGCGGCATTCATGCCCAAGGGCGGGATGAAGGTATGCGTAAACAGCGGGAGGGTCGCGAGAAAGGGCCCGACCAGAACCGCAAGGACAATGACGATGAAGTACGGGCCGATCCAGCCCCAGGATGTGGTCATGTGTTGGCGTGGTACGACGTTGTCACCCAGTGTAACGGAAGGACTTCCCCTGTCAACGAAACGAGGGAATCACGCAGCACTGGAGCCGATTCGAGCGCGGCCCGACGGATGGATGGAACAGGGGGCGTATCGGGGTGAGGCGACGCGATCAGGACAGGGTGGCGGCTTTTCTGAGTGGGTCGAGCAGCTTCTGGGAGACCTTGAGCTGGCCGCGCCCGATTCCCACCTCAATATCCGGTTTGGTGACCCCGTGAAAATCGCTGCCGCCGGTCACGAGGAGATCGCACTGTTTGGCGAGATCAAGGTATTCGGTGGTTTGGCTGGGCGTGTGGGTGCTGTAATGGACTTCGATGCCTCCCAATCCGGCGGCTTTGAGTTCCCGCATCAGCACGCGCAAGCCCTCGGCCGACGTCCTGACCCATGTCGGGTGGGCCAGCACCGGCACACCGCCGGCTTCACGAATCCATCGCACGGCTTCGGCCGGCTCGGGGAGTTCACGGTCGACAAAGGCCGGGCGGCCGTTTGCCAGATACCGGTCGAAGGCTTCTTTCGCCGACGTCACGAACTTTTTCTCCATCAGCAGACGGGCAATGTGGGGGCGCCCCACGGATTCCGTGCCTGCCAGGGCTCGCACTTCTTCATAGGTGATGGGGATGCCCAACTCGTTGAGGCGCTGGACGATCTTCGGATTGCGCAAATGGCGGCTGTCGCGCAGCGTCCTCAGGCGTTGCGCTAACTGCGGATCGGTCCACTTCATAAAATAGCCGAGGATGTGCAGTTCGCTCTCTCCGAGCCGCGAACTGATTTCAACGCCGGGAACCACTTCGATGCCGAGTGCTTTTCCGATCGCTGTCGCTTCCGGAATGCCGTCGACAATGTCGTGATCCGTAATGGCGAGTGCCGTGAGCCCCGCCTGTTTGGCAAAGGCCATGACCTCGGCTGTTGAAAAACTGCCGTCGGAGTGGGTGGTATGCAAGTGGAGATCAATGCGACTCATGGTGCTGTATCCGGTCCCGTTTTCTGCGCGACTAGTCGCGCGGTGTAGCATGGCCCGCTGCCATGGCCTCCGTCATGTTCGCCCTCATCATAGTGGAGGACGCGTAGGGGCGATGTCAGACGGAGGAGTTCATTCTGCGCGAGGCAGAACTCCCATCGGCGCGGGTGCTGATGGCGAAAGTAATTGTCGATGGTGAAGGTTTCGTACAGGAGGATACCGTTCGGTTTCAAGGCGTCAAGTATGATGGGGAACAGTGGACGATGCAGGTAAAAAAACACAACGATAGCATCGTAACAGCGCTGCCCCAAGCTCGGCGGGTGGTCCGCAGAGGCTTCCAAATCCAGAACCCGTGTCGTGAGGCCGGAGAGGTGTTGCGTCCGCGCCGCCGCTTCCAATGCGGAAAGGGCATCAGGGGCTCGATCGATGGCCTCAACCTGTGATCCTTGGGCCAGGAGGTACAGGGCATTGCGCCCGCGCCCGGCGGCCACATCCAGGATCTGTCCCTTCGGCAGGCGCGCGAGTTGTTCAACAAGAAACGGCGCGGGGCTTAGGGGCTGCTGTTTGGATTGGTGCGCGGCGCGCGTGCGTTCAAACCGGATGCCGACTGATCCGGCGACCATGGCCAGCGGAGCATGGACTTTTCGAATCCAAATACGGACCCGATCGGCAGGAAATTCCGTGAATAACATGCCGACCAGCTGTTCGGCCAGGGTTTCCAGCAACTGGCAGGTGAGGGTCGTGCTAAGGGCCACGATCCGCTCCGCCACCCGGGCGTAATCGATGGTTTCATGCAAACGATCCGAAACCCCGGCGGATTCCACGGCCGCTTCCAGTTCGAGATCGACGACGATGAGCTGGGGCTTGCGGCGTTCGTCTTCCGTCACGCCGCAACGGCCGTAGAACTCCAACCGTTCGATGACGATCCGCTCTGCCATGGCGGCATTGTCGTAGATGGGCTTTCAGACTGTCAAGCAAAGCACGGGCAGGATTGGCGTGAAACGTCAAACGTGAAATGTGAAACGTGTCCCGCTGGAAAGGGTGAAGGAAGAGCCTGTGGTCCGCCCATTGATCCGCCGGACGAGAGCCGAACGACGTTCCACGAACGACGCGCCGATCCGGCAAGATGAGCGTGAAACGTGTCGCGCAATCGACGCTAGGAACGCGCGAAGAGCCGCTTCGTGAGCCAATGGGCGGGCGAGGCGAACCGGCGGGCAGTGGCAATGATCGACGCGGGGGAAACCTTTGGTGCGAGGTCTTGCAAGGTCCGTCTCCCGCCCAGACACAGAACCTCGATGAGTTCCCTCACGGTCGGTTGCGCGGGCCGGCCCAGGCGAAGTTGCGTCAATTCCGCCCGATAGGCTTTGCGGCGGCGCCGGGTCGCGTGGATGGCCACGGCGGCGACCACGGTCAACAGCAACGGATTCGAGGGAATGGAGAACAGCCACCGCCACCACTCATAGAGCGCGAGGACGGCCAGGCAGAGGGGCAGCGACAGCCTATCGCCCCATGCGGATTGTAGCGCGCGGATCTGTTCGTCTATCGACTGACCGGGAGCCCGGCGGGGAGTCATCGGCAGGGGAGTGCGACGGTTTTTCGAGTTGAACAATCGCGCGGGGAGCAACATTCCGGGTACCTCCTGTGGTGAACCATCTCACCGTCAGCCGGCATTGTAGGGCAGGATGCGCGATCGGAATAGAAAAGACGGAATTTCTGCAGCGACCGACTCGGTAGTTTTACCCGTAGACGTCCGCGCGCCTAGCGGTCTGCGCGCGTCTTGACCATCTGCGCCAGATAGGGGGTGAGGTAGTAACACAAGACGGAGATGATCACGCCCGAGGCCGCGCCGATCAGGCCGCGCACGAACAGCCCGACGAAGGGTAACAGGAATACGACGAGGATCATGACGACGGCGACGGCTTTATGGCCTTCGTAGAACGCCATGCGCCGCGCGCTGGTGAGCGATTCGGACAAGGAGCGTGCGGGCCTGTCGGTCATGTGCGTGCGCCTATTCCAATTCGTGCGGATTGCGTGTATGAACGTGGGCACTCATGTCGGTGTCCGTGGGACACATTCATTTATCACAGGAGGCTGGTTATGGCGAAGGGGATGCAACAGAAAAAGGCGACCAAAAAGAAACCGGCCAAGACTCTTATGGAGAAGCGGGCCGAGAAGAGCGCGAAGAAGGGGCGCTGACTCAGTCCAATCATGCCTGCCGTCGCTTGCATGCCCGGGAAGGCCTTGCGATCCTGGTTTCCCGGAATGCAAGCCGATGGCCGATGGGTGAGGGCAGTAGGCCGGGTGCCCTCACTTCTCCTCCAGTCAACGCAGCCGTTGTAACAGTCCCTCGGCGACGACGGAGTTCGGATCGCCCCCCACGATCATGTCCTTGTCGCCGAAGTGGTTCTCCGTTCTGGTCGTCACTCGCATCTTCAGTCCTTCCGGCACGAGGGCATATTCGAACAGCGCCGCTTCCTGCCGTTGATCGAGATACCCTTGACTCGCCCGCTCGAAGGCGCCGGCGATGCGGACCGTCAGACGCCCCTGCCCCTTCTCGACGCTCTGGACTACCATCCGTTGCACGCCGCCTCCCGGCGGAACGTATTCCACCGTTTGTCCCGCATGAGACAATTCCACCTGCCGCGTGAGCCCCCGGTTGTTGGTGTATGAATAGAGCGGGAATCCTTGTGGACTGAAATCGATCTGCACCTCCGCCTGACTGCCGTCGGGGCTGCTCAGCATTCCTTGCCAGGCGCCGGACATGTCCGCTGCTTGCAGGATGCTCGCGCACGCCAGCGCGAACACCACCATGGCGGCAGTGGTCATGAGAGATTTTCCGATCATGAGCCTGACCTCCTGAGCCATGCAACTGGGAACGTGGCGCGCTTTGCTCACACGCTGAACGGTTGCTGCCGGAGAAAACGCGCGACGGCGCCCAGCGTAAACAGATTGGGCGACTGGCTGGCCGGCAGGCCCGCCTTCACCGCCGCATGGAATTTGGCATAGTTCCCGCGATACTGGCCATGGTTCCAGACGTTGAGCACCTGTTCGGTGAAGGCGCCGTTCTGTTCGCCGTCCATGGAGGTTTGGTTATCCTGGCAGCCCGAGATGAGAATCACGCTGGGATTAAACTTCTTGGCGATCGCCGTGAGGCGCGGGCTCACGGCGAGTTGTGCCAGCACGCTGTCCGGGTCCGCGGTGGCGGCCTTGCCGGCGACTTTGGCCACGTCTCGCTGCAACCGGTCGTAAAACTGCTGGTGTTCGCGATACGTGCGGAGGGCGACGGCCGGGGGCATCATCTTCGAGCGGCCAATCGCGCCGGGATCAGCGGGGGTTCGTGGCCTCGCCCGGGTCACGGTGCCGCTGTGGCAACTGTCGGAGAACACCAGAATGCGCACGCCCGCCGCGAAGCGGCTCAATTCGAAATACAACTCGTCGTCGATCAGCTGTCCGTCGTACAAGCACCAGGTCTCGTCCTGCTTATCCGTTTCTTCGCCTGTGACATCGGGCACCTGGCCGCCATGGCCGGAATAGGTCAGAAAAAACAAATCGCCTTTCTTGAGCTGCTTCGCGGCCTTCCGCATTGCGGCCAGCATGTTGGCGCGTGTGCCTTGCTTGGTCATCAGCACGGTGGATCTCATTCCCTGCGACTTGGCAATGGCGGCCATGTCTTTGGCGTCGAACTCGCAGGCGGCCAATTCACCGCTCCAGCCGCCATAGGCGGCGGGGCTCACGGCGTTGAGGCCGATGTGTAAGGAGAGGGCTTTCGATTTCCTGGTAGCTGATGCGGCTTTTGCCATACGTACCTCCTTGGTCGACAGGCTCTAGTGTTTGAATGGTTTACATGAGGGGCAGATGATCGCGGTACGGTAATGGTTACGAAGTAATCTGTCAACGGAGCGGTGTGGAAATACTGGTATTTGAGACCTCTCTGGCCACGTGTCCGGTTTCGATGTGCCGGGCCTCCACTGCCTCAATTGTGTCTCA
>WBZQ01001548.1_pt1 | contig 15836 bp, 12 predicted proteins | sample 5204251 | NCBI WGS metagenome assembly WBZQ01 (sample SAMN12412402, study PRJNA552823) | activated sludge metagenome | isolation source: activated sludge from nitrification reactor of wastewater treatment plant... | place: USA: Virginia | collected 2017-09 | reverse complement strand
CGCTGCCGGTTGCGGCAACCTGTGTGACTTTCCCGTCCCATTCGTTTTCGCCGTGGCGCACAAGCTGGCCATTGATGATGCGCCAGTTGATCAGCTTGAAGGTTCCGTCGTCGTTTTTCAGCCGCATTACCGTGGCGCTGCCCGAAGCGGCGATTTCGGTGACTTCGCCGCCGGTAGTTGCCAGGTCGCCTTTGGTGAGCAGGCCCGATTCGCTGACTGCCCACTGAGTGATTTCGAGCTTGCCATCGGCGTTGATCGAAGCCGTGAAGATATCGTCGTCGTCCCACCGCCCGATGGCGATTTTGTTCTTGGCGGCGGCGCTGGTGACCGCGCTGGCGCTGGCTTTGCCTTTGCGCGTCAGTTGGCCGTTGGCATCAACGTCCCAGATGTCAATCTGCAACTTGCCTTCGCTGTTGCGCACGGCGGTGGCGAATCGTGTGGCCTGGTTCAGTGAGCTGCCGTGGCGCAGTGTTTTGACTGCCACTTCGCTGACGGCGCCACCTACCAGCGTGCTGCGGCGCGTCACCTGATCGCTGGCGTTGTGGAAATCCCATACGTCCACCTGCAGATTGCCTTCGCCGTTGCGCACGGCGGTGGCGACACGTCCGTCGAGCGAACCCAGACCAGCCAATTTGGTGGCCGACACCTGGCTGACCGCGCCAGCGCTGACGCTGCCTTCGCGTTTGATGTTGGCTGCCGAGCCTGACGACGCCGACCACGCGATGAGCTGCAGATTGCCCAATCCGTTGCGCAGGGCCGTAACGAAGCCTTCGCCATCGGTGATGGCTATTTCGCTGGCCGCACCGGCTGCTGTTGTCCCTTCCCTGATAAGCGAACCGCCCGTCGTTCGGTTCCAGCCGATGACATTCAGCTGCCCGTCGCTGTCGCGAACCGCCGTGGCGAACTAGCCGCCCGCCGCGCTTGAGATGGTGTTGACGGCCACTTCGCCAATCGCGCCTGCGGTTGCCGAACCGTCGGTTGTGACTTCAACATAGGTGGGCAGCTTGGGGCTCAGGCCGGCGGCATATTTGTAGGCGTCGCGCAGCAACCCCTTGGGGTGATTGGCCAGGCTGGTGTTGACGATCAGAATGGCGTCCATGCGGTTAGGCAGTTGTGTGACGTACGCCACGCCGATGCGATCTCCGTCCTTGTGCAACAGTTTCTCGTTGCTGCCTTCGACCTGCCAGGCTGGCTCCCAACCGATGGCCGTCGCACCGGCTTCAGGCGCGTCGTCCACCAGGGCCGTGTGTTCAGTGCTCATAAACAGGTCGTTGACGTTGTCGGTGAGCACCTTGGCGTAGCGTGCGGCGGACATGAATTCGCCCATCTGCCGCGCCGAAGCGTGCCAGCCACCTGCGCCGCAACTGGCGGAATATTGCTTCTCCACCACTTCCTGCTGCCACCACACACCGTTGTAATTGATGCAGCCCTCGCTGCCCGCGCAACGTTGGAAGGAGTGGGCATTGGGATAAGTGCTGCAGGCAATCGCGTTTGAGCCACCCAGATCAAGCTTTTTGGCCCACAGGTCATGCGTGAACTGGACCAACTGTGCCGTCGTTGTGGTTCCCGAAACGTTCTCGATCACCTGGCGCAGCGCGCCGAAATTGGCGTTGTTGTATGCGCGCGGGCACAGCCCATCCTTGCACTCAAGCGTCGGCGAGGCGCTGAAGAACGGTTGGCACTGCACTTGGAATGTATTTTCGTCGCCCACGCAGCCAGGGCTGTTGCGCTCAAAGCCGGTGGTTTGTTTCATCAGGTCAATCAAATTGCGCTGTTTGACCCAGTCGTGGACTGACGGATATTTGTTGGCGTCAATTTGCTCGGCGATGGGGTTGTAAAGAAACAGTTTCCCTTGCTCCACCAGCTTGAGCGTTGTCATCGTGGTTATCATTTTGCCGACACTGCCTAAATCCAGGCGCGTTCGCGTGGTCATGGGGACTTGCGTCGGCGCCAGCCGCGTCAGCCCATGCGCGCGGCTGTAAATGACCTTGCCGGATTGCATCAACAGGAATTGATAGCCGATGGTTTTGTTCTTCAATTCATTGTGAATCGTGAGCGCCATCCTTTCAGCGTTGGCGGCGGTGAAGGCCTCGGCGTTTTCTTCGTTGAGCGCCGTCAACAGGATGCGTCCGCCCACGACGGCGGCTTTAAGGTCGGTGTAGCCTTCGCCGATGTTGCCGCTCGTGATAACTGGGCCGACGCCTGCCGGGGCAAAAAGGCCGCGCACTTGATATTCGCCGGTGTCGTTGCGGTAGAAGAGAATTTTGTTGATTGATAAGGCTTCGCCCGACGAAGGCACAAAACTCACCGACGACCAACCGCCGGCGATAACTTCGTCGTGAATGTTTTGTGGCGTGACACCGTCGGCGCCGATTCGTTGAACCACAAATCGCCCGAGCTGATCAGTGTCCGCCGTGCCGGCTTCCAGCGGATCGCCCGCGGCCTTGTAAACCAAGCGATAGGCAATGCCGCCGACGGTCAAATGATCCAGGCTCGTCCAGCCGCGCGTCCATTGGTCTGTGGTCATATTCGTCCAATTACCGGATGAGGTCACCGTCACCCCCGTCCACGGATCAAGCGCGAACATACGCCATTGGCCATTGTAAAAGTAAGGGCTGAAAAGATGTGTATCCTGCAAGTTGGGTGATGCCAGCTCGGAATTCTGTTGGGCTGCGAACTTGCCGTTCGCCAGCACCTGATGCGTTCGCACCTGACCGGTGAAAGAATTGTGCAAGACCAGATACGCGTTCGCGCCAAAATAAATGAAGTCAGCAGCCGTCCATCCTGCTTCCAGGTTTCTGTAGTCAGTCGTTGCACCAAGCTGGCCGTTAGGGCCGAGTTGTTGGATGAAGGCTTCGCCCGAATGCTTACGCAAAAAGAAAATGAAATTATTGCTGCCAACTCTGAAAGGCCGGACTAAGGAAATGCCGCCGCGACGATTGAGCGGCCAGATTTGCGACTCGGTCACTCCGCCGACCGCACCGCTCAAGGCATTGATTTCACGTACGTGAAAGATGGTTTTGTAATCCGGCACCGCCAGGGACGCTGCCGCTCCGGCCCGTCCGCGCGCGGGAACTGCCGGAAGCAGCAACCCGCACATCAGCAGAAACGTTGTTATTCGCCTTAAAATCTGAAATTGTCTCATCGTTTTCCTCGCTCCATATTTTTGTTTTATCTTCATTTGAAGGCCGTACTCACGCACTGTTGCGGCCTCCTTTCGCGATTTTCCAGCGCGGCCATTGCCGCCCACTGTTTAAGGCGAAAGAAGCTGGCGAAAACTATCACCGGCAGAGATTTTTTGATCTGTATCAGGGAAAATGAGACGGTCCGTCTGAAAACAATGGTTTCTGTCAAAAATTAGCCAAGGGGAACACGCCTGAGACTGGCCTGCTTCGTCCACGTCAAGCCGCGGGAATTTCGTCCGCACGGCGTTTTTTTCCTTGTCCCAGTAAAGCTCATTCCACATGTTTAGTATGGAGACGTATGATTCGCTTCGGGAAAACAATGCAGCAGCGGTAATTCGATTTCCGAACTCACAGATGAAACCCCTGACAGTCTGTCATCACACTCTGTCAACTTCGCCCAAGCGTACCAACCGTTTCCGGTAAACACAGATGAAAACTCTTTTCCAATTCGTTTTTTGCCTGTTTTGGCTCCTTGTTCCGGCTTTGCCTGCAAAGCAAACGCAAACCTACGATTTACTCATTCGCGGCGGACGCATTGTTGATGGCACCGGCGCGGCCTGGTTTCGCGCAGATGTCGCCTTGCGCGAAGGCACGATTGCCGCCATTGGCAAACTCGACGGCGTTACCGCCCGCCGCGTGATCGAAGCCAACGACCAAGTCGTAGCGCCCGGTTTCATTGATATCCATTCGCACGCGCGCCGCACGATTTTTGAAGAAACCAAGGCCGAAAACTACATTCGCCAGGGGGTGACTTCTGCCATCGAAGGGCCGGACGGAAGTTCGCCGTTGCCGCTGAAACCGTTTTTTGATCGCCTGACGCAAGCGCGCATCGCCATCAACATGGGCGCACTCGTCGGCCAAGGCTCCATCCGCGAAAGCGTCATCGGCTTGGTCAATCGCCGCGCCACGCCCGAAGAAATCGAGAAGATGAAATCGCTCGTCAAAGAAGCGATGGAACAGGGCGCGCTGGGTTTGAGCACCGGCCTGTTTTACGTGCCCGGCAATTACACGCCGACCGAGGAAGTCATCGAATTGGCCAAAGTCGCCGGACGGATGGGCGGCATTCACACGTCGCACATGCGCGACGAAGCGTCAGGTGTGCTCAAAAGCGTTGAAGAAACCATCACCATCGGCGAGCGCGGCGGATTGCCCACGCAGGTGACGCATCACAAGATCGTCGGCAAAGGCAACTGGGGGCGCAGCGTAGACACCTTGCGCCTGGTCGCTGAAGCGCGCGCTCGTGGCGTAGATGTCACGATTGATCAGTATCCTTATACCGCTTCGAGCACGGGGCTGGTCGCGCTCTTGCCGCAATGGGCACAGGAAGGCGGCCAGCGCGAATTGGTCAAACGGCTGGAAGACCCGGCCATCCGCGCCAAAATCAAAGCTGCTGTTATCGAAAGCATCAAGTTTGATCGCGGCGGCGGCGACCCCAAAAACGTTTACATCGCGCGCTGTAGTTGGGATCAAGGTCTGGAAGGGAAGAATCTGGCCGAGATCACGACTGCGCGCGGACGTTCGACTTCGTTTGAAGACGCCGCTGAAACTGCGCTCGAACTCGTTGCGCGTGGCGGCGCTTCGGCCATCTTTCACGCCATCAACGAAGACGATCTGGTACGCATTCTAAAAGACCCGCTGACGATGGTGGCGTCTGACGGCGGCGTCGAAATCCCCAAACGCGGCGTTCCGCATCCGCGCAGTTACGGCACGTTTGCCCGCGTGCTGGGCGTGTATGTGCGCGAAAAACGTGTGCTGACGTTGGAAGATGCCATCCGTAAAATGACTTCGCTGCCTGCGGCGCGTTTAGGATTACAAGATCGCGGCGTGTTGCGCCCGGGCCTGAAAGCCGACATCGCCATTTTCGATCCGGCGCGCATCCTTGACCGCGCGACCTTTGCCGACCCACACCAATACGCCGAAGGCGTCAGTTATGTATTCGTGAATGGCACGGTTGTGCTCGACAACGGCAAAATGACGGATGCACGGCCCGGCCAAGTGCTGCTGGGCGCAGCAGCGCAGCGATAACGTGGAATTCGCTGGTGATGTTTTACAAGGCAACGCGATTACGAAAACGCAGGGGAACGATGCCGCATACAGCAGAGTCGCGACCCGAGCGCTTTGCGTCAAGCCGCCGTTTGCTAAATTGATTCGGATCGCTGATTTGCCAAGGTCGCTGTCATGTCTGAACGTTCCACCGAGCAGATACGCGCATTGCTCGACTCCCTTTATTGCCAGGATGCGGGGCGAATCCTGGCAACTCTGATCCGCCTGCTTGGTGATTTTGATCTTGCCGAAGAGGCAATGCACGAAGCCTTTGCGGCTGCGCTCAGCCTGTGGCCTACGAATGGAATACCTGACAACCCGCGACCGTGGTTGATTTCGACAGCGCGATTCAAAGCGATTGATACTTTGCGCCGCCGGGCAAGGTTTGATGCGTCTCAAGACGAGCTTGCGCGATACCTCGAAGCGCAATGGGATGCGGCGGAAAAGTCCAATGAAGAGGAGAGCCTTGAGGATGATCGGCTGCGCCTGATCTTTACGTGTTGTCACCCATTGCTAGCGCCGGAAGCGCGGGTTGCGCTCACCTTGCGTGAGGTGTGTGGGTTGACCACCGAGGAGATCGCAAAGGCCTTTCTCGTTTCTCCGCACACGCTTGCGCAGCGCATTGTGCGCGCCAAGACAAAAATTCGAGAGACACCGATTCCGTATCAGGTGCCGACGCCGCAGGAGTTGCCAGAGCGATTGGGCGCGGTGCTTCAGGTCATCTATCTCATCTTTAACGAGGGGTATTTGGCTGCGCGGGGAACGGAAGTCAGGCGGGCTGAGCTGACCGGCGAGGCGATCCGCCTGGGCCGATTGTTAGCCGAACTCCAGCCAGAGCCGGAAGTCATTGGGCTGCTTTCCCTGATGTTGTTGCAGGAATCTCGTCACGCCGCGCGGACCACTCCGACCGGAAAGCTGATTCTGCTGGAGAATCAGGATCGCTCGCTCTGGAATCAAGAACAGATCGCTGAAGGCGTTGCCTTGGTAAAGACAGCCTTGCATTCGCACCGCTTCGGCGCATACACACTGCAGGCTGCGATTGTGGCCGTTCATGCAGAGGCGGAATCGGTTGCCACGACCGACTGGCGGCAGGTTGTTGCAATTTACGACCAATTGTTACGAATTCAGCCTTCGCCGGTTGTCCGGCTGAATCGTGCTGTGGCAATTGCAGAGCGCGATGGCCCAGAAGCTGGTCTGAAGCATATCGAAGCACTGCTGGAAGATGGCGAATTGGTCAATTATTACCTGGCTCATTCAGCCCGTGCTGAAATGTACCGCAGGCTTGGCCGGACACTTGAGGCCCGGTCCTCTTATGAGAAAGCTCTGGCACTGACGAAACAGGAGCCAGAGCGACAATTCCTGCAAGAACGGATTCGGCAGTTGGAAGCAGAGAAGAAAAAATAAAATTTGAGCGGTCTGTCGAATTCCGGTCCGGCTGTTCGACTATCTGGTGAAGGGAGGGCGAATGGGCCCACCCGAAACCCGTTATAGAGAAAAAGGAGAAATTATGCCGCAATATTTGGTTGCAGGTTACCTTCCCGACGATTTCGACCCGTCTCAAATGGACGAAGCGACGGGCCGCGAGATTCACGCGCTTAACAAAGAGATGATTGCTGCTGGCGTCAGGAAATTCGCTTGCGGCCTTGGGGCTGCGAAATCCCTACGGGCACAGACCGATGGCGGAGTCCTCATCACCGACGGGCCGTACCTTGAGACCAAGGAACATATCGGCGGTTTTTGGATCTTGGAATGCGCTGATATGGATGAGGCGCTGGCGTGGGCGCGCAAAGGCGTCGTCGTCACTCGGGGCCAGGTCGAGGTGCGAGAGATCTTTTTCAATCCGTCAACCGATTAAAAATCCTCTCAAGCCAGGAAGTCTTGGCCGAAATCATAGCGTTCGTGCGGGGGAAGTACAGAAATAGTGTAGTCGCGGATCGTAAAGCTACGATCAGAGTGCTGGCTTTTGGTCGGCCTGATTTCACGGCGTTGACTCGAGCTCAGTCTTCAGTCGGGTCTTCGATCTTGATGGTGCGGCGGCTGGCTGATTTGACGACCACGGTACGCCGTGTCGGAACCAGCGCCTGGGTGGCTTGGGTGTCGTGTTCGATGATGGTTTGGTTGGCCATGTAATCGCGCAGCATTCCGAAAAAGCGGTTAAATTCCTGCTGCATCTGGTCCATCTTTTCCCGCATATTCAGGATGATTTCGACGCCCGCCAGATTGACGCCCAGATCGCGGGTCAATTTCAAAATCACATCCAGGCGTTCCAGGTCTTCATCGGTGTAAAGGCGTACATTGCCTTCAGAGCGCGAAGGTTTGAGCAAGCCTTCGCGCTCGTAAAGGCGCAGTGTTTGTTGGTGAATCCCGTAATGATCAGCGACGGCGCTGATGGTGTAGCCTTTGGCGCGCCGTTTCGGACCGGAATTTTTCGGCGTCATAAGCTCTCCTGCTAGGGAATGTTTCCCGGCGGCTTATTCCAACCCCAGCTTCTTGCGCGGGTTGTCCGGGTTGCGGCGCTCGAAATCGCGCAACAGATTTTTTGAGTCTTCGTCAATGATGTCAGGCAAAACGACTTTTACTTCCACGAACTGATCGCCGCGCACATTGCCGCGCAAACTCGGTGCGCCTTTTTCGCGCAGGCGAAAAACCTGGCCGGATTGCGTGCCAGGCGGAATGCGCAATTGCGCTTTGCCGCTGACGGTTGGCACTTCAATTTTTGCGCCCAACGCAGCTTCGGGCACGGTGATCGGAATCACGCAATGAATGTTGTCGCCTTTGCGCGTGAAGATTTTATGCGCGGCGACATTCGTGATGATGAACAGATCGCCGGGAGGCGCACCGCGCAAACCGGCGTGTCCTTTGCCTGCGACACGCACGCGCGAACCGGTGTCAACGCCTGCCGGAATACGAACCTTCACGCCTTCGCTGCGCGGAACAACACCGCGTCCGTGGCATGCCGCACACGGTTGGCGACGTTTGCCAGTGCCGTTGCAATCGCCGCAGGTCTGGTCAAAGCGCAAAAAACCGCCGCCGGAAGAAATTTTCCCGCTGCCGTTACAGGTCACGCAAATGACCATGCCGCTGCCGCCTTCGCCACTGCCGTTGCAACGTGCGCAAGGTTCGCTACGGCTGACATTGATGTTGGTGGTCAGACCGTTGATCGCTTCTTCAAAACTGAGTGCCAGCGGAATTTCGATGTCTGAGCCGCGCTGCATTTGTGGGCGCGCGCTAGTGGTTGCGCGCCCGCTGCCGCCAAAGAGCTCGCTGAACATGTCACGGAAGCTCGACCCGCTGGCATCTCCGCCTGGGCTTTGTCCGGGAGCCGCGCCACCGGTGAAGATGTTGCTCCAATCAAAGTCAAAGCCCGGTCCGCCTGCTGCGCCGCGCCCAGCGGCTTCGCGCAGGTTCTCGCTATAAGACCCGAACTTGTCGTAAACCTCGCGCTTCTTCTCATCCGACAAAATGTCGTTGGCTTCCGAGATTTGCTTGAATTTCTCTTCCGCCGCTTTGTCGCCGGGGTTTACATCCGGGTGATATTTGCGCGCCAGGCGACGATACGCTTTGCGAATGTCATCTGACGAGGCTGTGCGACTGACGCCCAGCAATTTGTAATAGTCTTCGCGTTGAGCCATAAAAACAGGACCGCGTGATGCGGACTGAAGGCTGCGTGAGAGTCACGTGCTTCAGCGCGCAGCACTCAGCAATCAGTCCTCAGTTTTAATCTCGATTTGTTTGCTTGGAGTCGTGCGTTTGGGCAGCACGACTTTCAGAATGCCATCTGACAGCTCAGCAGAAATCCCTTCTGCGTCAATGCCTTCCGACAGAGAAAAATTGCGTTCGAATTTGCCGTAAGAGCTTTCCAGGCGATGAAAATGTTCGCCCGCCGCGTCGCGCTCCCAACGGCGTTCTCCGCGCAGGATCAAGGTACGGTCGATAACCTTGATATCAATTTCCGGGCTTTTGACGCCTGGGACTTCTGCTGTCAAGACAAAGCCTGTGGGAGTTTCATAAATATCAACCGCAGGCGACCAGGCGTTTGCGCCTTGTTCGACGCTGTAAACGCCAGAGCTGCGCAGCAATTGTGTCAACTGCCGCTCAATCTCCGTCAATTCATTCAGAAGGCGATGCTGTTTGGCCATGACAATCCAGTGACGAACACGTTTCAGGCGGAAAGGGAACTTTCATTCAGCAACGAAAGTTCCCCGCACCCGCCAGCAACTGCTTATTTGTTATCGTCCACGTCGATGTATTCCGCATCAATCACGTCATCACCGCCGGGTTTGCCTGTCGCTCCACCGCCGGCAGCGCCTTGTGCGCCTGCGCCTGCGGCTTCGGATGCGCCGCCGGATTGCTGTTGGTACAGCGATTCAGCGATACGATGCGAAATGCGCGTCAGGTTATCGAGCTGCGCCTGGAATTGCTCCGAGTTGTTGGCCTCGACCACTTTCTTGGCGTCGGCGATTGCGGTTTCCGCCTCGGAAATCAAGCCCACTGCAATGCGTTCGCGATTGTCGGCGATGGTCTTTTCGGTCTGGTAGATGAACTGATCCAGCCGGTTTTTCGTCTCAATCGCTTCGCGTTTGCGTTTGTCGTCTTCCGCGTGCGAATCAGCGTCACGCATCATCCGGTCAATTTCGTCTTTCGACAGACCTGACGACGCCGTGATGGTGATTTTCTGTTCGCGGCCCGTGCCCAAATCGCGGGCTGACACGTTGACGATGCCGTTGGCGTCAATGTCAAAGGTGACCTCGATTTGCGGCATGCCGCGCGGCGCAGGCGGAATCCCCACCAGATGGAATTTGCCCAGCGTGCGGTTGTCGCCCGCCATTTGGCGTTCGCCCTGCAACACGTGAACTTCGACCGAAGTTTGATTGTCGGTCGCGGTCGAGAACACTTCGCTCTTGCGCGTCGGAATCGTCGTGTTGCGATCAATCAATTTCGTGAACACGCCGCCCAGGGTTTCAATCCCCAATGACAACGGCGTCACGTCGAGCAACAACAGGTCTTTCACTTCGCCCGACAAGACACCCGCTTGCACCGCCGCGCCAACGGCCACGACTTCATCCGGATTGACGCCTTTGTGCGGCTCTTTACCGAAGAAGGTCTTGACCATTTCCTGAATCTTCGGAATGCGGGTTGAACCGCCGACCAGCACCACTTCGTCAATCTTGCTGGCGTCCAGACCTGCGTCTTTCAGCGCTTGTTTGCACGGTTCGAGCGTACGTTTGAGCAGATCGTCAACCAGCGATTCAAATTTCGCCCGGGTCAGTTTCATAACCAGGTGCTTCGGCCCGGAAGCATCCGCCGTGATAAACGGCAGGTTGATTTCCGTTTCCATCGTGGACGAAAGCTCGATCTTGGCTTTTTCCGCCGCTTCTTTCAGACGTTGCAACGCCATCTTGTCTTTCGACAGGTCAATGCCTTGATCTTTCTTGAATTCGTCAATGATCCACTGGATCAATCGCTCGTCAATGTCGTCACCGCCCAAGTGCGTATCGCCATTGGTGGATTTCACTTCCACGACGCCTTCGCCGACTTCCAGGATGGAAATGTCAAAGGTGCCGCCGCCAAAGTCGAACACCGCAATCGTTTCGTCTTTTTTCTTGTCCAAACCATAGGCCAGTGCCGCCGCTGTCGGTTCGTTGACGATGCGCAGCACTTCCAATCCCGCGATCCGTCCGGCATCTTTGGTCGCCTGCCGTTGCGCGTCGTTGAAATACGCCGGCACGGTGATCACAGCCTTTTCGACTTTTTGCCCCAAATAATCTTCGGCGGCCTGCTTCAGTTTTTGCAGGATCATCGCCGAACTTTCCGGCGGCGAATAATCCTTGCCACCTGCCGTCACGCGCACGTCGCCATTTGAAGCCGCACCAACCTGATAGGGCACCTGTTTGATCTCGTCGCTCACTTCGCTAAAACGACGCCCCATAAAGCGCTTGATCGAATAGATGGTGTTTTCAGGATTGGTTACCGCCTGACGTTTGGCCACTTGCCCCACCAAACGATTGTCATCTTTGGCAAATCCCACCACAGAAGGGGTTGTACGCCCACCTTCCGAATTAGTGATAACGGTTGGCTCACTGCCTTCCATGATCGCGACGACTGAGTTAGTCGTCCCCAAGTCAATACCAATTACTTTGCTCATTCAGCCTCCCCTGCATAGCGTAATCAACTCTCAGAGTCGTTAACTCTTGCACTCACAAGACTTTTGGATACGAAAATAGCGAATGATTAAATTCGGGCGCAGTATAAGAGTTGAGTCTCTCACTGTCAAGAATTTTGATCGGCAAAATGTAAATCTGTGACTTACTCAGGGTCGGAAGGGGGGGATGAGGAGGAGGAAGGCGTTTGTTCACGGAAAATACGGGATTTCAACTCAGCCGTGGTGATGACGGCGCGGCGCGGGCGCTCAGAAAACGAATCTTCAATGACCAACCCACCAGGAGACTGTTCGATTGGTCTTCCCTGGTCAGTTAACAAATTCAACCCGGCGAGACGGTAAAAATTGGATGCGGCGTATAAATTTTCGAGAAAGCCTAGCAAAACTTTGGCGATGGCAATCACGGGTACGGCCAAAATAATGCCCAATAGACCAAAGAGGTTGCCGCCGATCATCAATCCGACTAAAACCCACATCGGGTGCAGGTCTAGACTGCCCCCCAGATATTTCGGAGTCAGGTAATAACCTTCGACGCTCTGCACAATGATGAAAACCACCAGCACACCCAAAATTCGCCCCCAACCAGCACCATCCAGAGCGACAAACGACAGCGACATCACCAGACCGCTGAGCGTGCCCAGATATGGCACGAAGTTGAGCAAACCGGATAACATTCCGATGGTGATCGCCAGTGGCACGCGGAACACAGCAAAGCCAATGGAATAAAGCACGCCCATCGTCAATCCGATCAGCAACTGACTGCGAACGTACGAGGAAATAACGTTGTTGATTTGCAGAAACAGTCCGGCGGTGATCGGGCGATAGCGTGGCGGAATCAGACGGTCAATGCGCGCGCGCATAGCGCGGTAATCCGCCAGCAAGTAATAGACGAAAAACGGAATCAACAGCAGGTCGAGGATAGACGCCGTGAGGTCTACCAATTTGAACAACCCGCTTTGCAACCAGCCGCCCACCAGCGAACGCAACCGTTCCTGCTCGGCAGGATTTTTCAGCCGCAGCAGTTGCGCCTGCAGAATTCCGTAAAGCTGCGGATTGACCTGTTTGATGTTTTCCAGCAGCGGTTCGACACGAGATTGATCGCTGGTTAACGTGCGGGCTTGGTCATATGTTCGGCTGACCTGCTCCCAAAAACTCGGCAGGATAAAGATCAGGATCAGAATGAATGACAACGTGACGGCTGTCAGCGTCAGCAAGACCGAATAAGAGCGCGACCAACCACGACGTTCAAACCAGCGTACAACTGGCGCCAGCAAATAAGCCAGGGCCAGCGAAATCAACAACGGCACCAAAATCACCCGCCCGCCGATAAACACCAGCGTCAAGAACACGAGCGCCAGCAAGGCGACCGGCACCCAGCGCATCCATTCAATCGGGCCTTTGGCGGTTGGTTGTGCAGAACTAGACGGTTCTTTCACCTGCAGCCTCTCATTGCTGACTATTCTGATGTTCGTTCATGGTGCGATTGACATGCACAATGTAGTGCAAGCCAGAGAATACTGTCATTCCCAACGTGATATAGAACGCGGCGGGTAACCATTCGGCAGCGACCTGAAACGCATTCGCCACCAGAAACAGCACAATCAGCGCAACCTGCACCAGGGTATTGAGTTTGCCCGGCCACGAAGGGCGGAACTTACTAAAGCCTGTTGTCATGTTGATCACCAACGCGCCCAACACGATAAAAACATCGCGGCTGATGGCCGTGGCCGTCAGCCAAAAAGGGATCGGCGGCGTCAGCGTAAAGCGCGGCAGCGACAACGTGACAAAGGCCGTGACCAGCAACAGTTTGTCGGCCATCGGATCGAGAATCGCGCCCAGTTGGGTTTTCTGGTTAAAGCTGCGCGCGACCAGTCCGTCCAGCCCGTCGGTGATTGCCGCCAAAAAGAAGATGCCCAGCGCCCAGCGGAAATTCTGATAGTAAAGCTCCGACACAAAGACGGGAATCATGATCAGCCGTAATACGGTGAGCAGATTGGCTAAGGTTAGGACTGACGACATTGCGTCTCGCGCTTTCGAGTTTGAAGATTTGTCCGGGGGATCATTTTTGCGGCGGCAAATCTACACTGAAAAGCTGTTTGCCGCCAATGTCATGCAAGCCAACGGTCAACATCCCGGATTTGCCGTCAATGTTCACCGCACCAAAAAACTGCAGACCATCTTTAGGCGAACGATTCGGTTTCATGCCTTTAGGAATGCCGGTGAATTTCACTTGCGGGCCAAAGGTGTCATCCATTTCTCCCGGACCAAATGTCCCGGCATTCAACGGCCCGGCCACAAATTCCCAAAATGGTGTGAAGTCATTGAATTGCGCTTTGGCCGGATCGTAATAGTGCGCCGCGCAATAATGCACGTCGGCTGTTACCCAGATGACGTTTTTGACGCGATTGCGTTTGATGAAGCGCAACAATTCCGCCAACTCCAATTCGCGCCCCAACGCCGGGCCGTTGCCATTGGCAAAGGCTTCATAGTTTTTGCCGTCTTTCACCACGATGCCGATGGGCATGTCGCTGGCAATCACTTTCCAGGTTGCGCGCGAAGCCAGCAACCGCTGTTTCAACCAGCGAATCTGTGCGCTGCCGAAAAACACCGTTTCCTCGTTTTCAGCAGGCTGCCGGTTGGCGTTGTTGGCGGCACGATAGCTGCGCTCATCCAGCATGAAAACATCCAGCAGCGGCCCGTAGTTGTATGCGCGATACACCCGTTCAGGATCGTCTGCGTTAAACCGCAAGGGCGTGTAATCCAGAAATGCGCGTTTGGCGCGCGCCGCCAGCAGGTCAACGCTTTTGACCGTGTATTTGGCGTCGTCGAGGATTTGGCCCGGATACCAGTTGTTGCGCACTTCGTGATCGTCCCATTGCGCCAGCATCGGGACTTCGGCGTTAAAGCGACGGAAATTTTCGTCGCGCAGGTTATAGCGATGATTGCCGCGAAATTCGTCGAGCGTTTCGGCGACTTTGGACTTTTCCGGCGCAGTCAGATTCTTCCACAGCGAGCCGTCATCCAATTTCACTTCGGGTTGAATGACGTTGTCGGCGTAAATCGTATCGCCCGAATGAATGAAAAAATCAGGCTGCATACGGCGCATCGCCTCGTAAATTTTCATGCCGCCGAATTCCGGGTTGATGCCCCAGCCTTGTCCGCAAACGTCTCCGCCCCAGACAAAACGTATATTGTTTTTGCCGGTCGGCGGCGTGCGAAAGCTGCCGATGACCGGTTCGCTAACCAGTTTGCTGTCGCTCAAATCCTGAAAGCTGACGCGGTAGAAAATCTTTTGCCCGGCTGGCAAGCCAGCCAAATCCACGCGCGCAGTGAAATCGCCGGGTTCGAGCGCCGCCGGTCCAACTACGCGCTGCGCGTTTTGCCACGACTCGGTAGTGGCGTATTCGACAATCATCCGCGCCGGGCGATCCGTGCGACTCCAGACGATGGCACGATCCGCAGAAACGTCGCCGCTCATCACGCCAAACGGCGTCAGCGGGCGGGCCTGGGCAGAGGTAATGATGGCGGGCGCGTTTGCCAGCAGTCCTGGCGTAATCACGCGCGCCGCAAGTGCGCCGCCGCCTGCTTGTGTCATGCGAGAGAGAAAGTTTCGCCGCTTCATCTGTTTTTTGTTTTCAGGCTTTATTTGTCTTCTGATTGCCGTTCCCAATCTTCGACCTGTTGTTTTGAGCGATTGAGCAGCAAATATTCGCGCTCGATTTTGGCCACCCAATCCGCAGGCACGCGCAGCGGATGTTTGAGCACCAAACCGCGCGTCATGACGATGCCACTCAACCGCCAGTCAGGTTCACTAAACAGCACATCCTGGACTTCGCCTACTTTGTGGCCGTCGTTGGAATGCACCGCCAACCCGCGCGGAATAGCGCTCTCTGACGCCGCCAGGAAAGGTTCGGTGACTCTGACGCCAGGTTCGGCGTACGGTTCGCCCAAAGCGCGCGTCAACAACGGCACAAAATAGTTGATCCAGTCCGTCGGTTTGATCTTCGAACGCGGATGCTCCAGGTGCTCTTCGCCCAATTCATCCAACCGCGTGTAATGCTGCACTTCAAAATTTGGCAAATTCGCCAATTCCTCGTCCGAGCGATTGATGTCTACGCGATTGTGTTCGGCGCTCAGTACCCACTCTGCGGGCATCAGCCGCAATTCAGAATGAAGCGTGCCGCCAAACTTGATGACGAATTGCGATGCTTCAAACGAATCGCAATCCAAAACAACTTGTTCTACCGAACCGACTTCGCGGCCATTGCTCAAGACAGCGGCCCCGATATTGATTTCTTTCATTTGCATCCTCCAGCGATTTTTCCGTGCACCAGAAGTTTAACGCTCTTCGCGTAATTTCGCTTTTGGTTTTCGGCGCACGTTCTTTTCCGCGCCTTTGGCGGATTCTTCTTTCTCTTCTTCTTCCTCGTCGTCATCGTCTTCGACTG
>WBZQ01001547.1_pt1 | contig 15840 bp, 10 predicted proteins | sample 5204251 | NCBI WGS metagenome assembly WBZQ01 (sample SAMN12412402, study PRJNA552823) | activated sludge metagenome | isolation source: activated sludge from nitrification reactor of wastewater treatment plant... | place: USA: Virginia | collected 2017-09 | reverse complement strand
CGCATGGCAATTAGTTTTAAGGCATTTATTGAACATAGGGGCCTGAAGAGGTTATGGGCAACTGTAATTCAAAGCATTTTTCAACACGTCTTCCAGCCGCGCCCGGAAAGAAACATCGGTCGTTTTTTTCAGTAAGGCGCACAGATCCGGGGCGAGGCTTTTCAACCCCAGTTCGGACACCACATCGACGGCCATATCCCGGCCGGATGCCGAGGGGCCCGGCAAAAGATTCAGGATCATGTCTTCGCGGGAGGGCGTGCTGCCGGGCAGAACGAGGAAGCAATACAACTTCAGGGCGTCTTTTTTCAACGTTTCGCTCGGCTGGCCGATCAGCGCCGATACGGCAGGTTTTACGGCCTGAAAACACGCCTGGGGCATACAGGCCGCCAGGTTGCCGTCGGCGTCGAGGGCTTCTTCCCGGCACTTTTCCATGAATACTCCCAGTGTCAGTTCTGTAACCCGGGCCGGTTGAGCCGGTCGGAGCAATTCCTGAAGCAAGGGGATCGCCGGCCGGTAGTCGTAACCCAGAATCACTCTTAAGAGGCTCCTGGCATAGACCTCCTGCTCCGGCGATAACCACGCCCCGGATGGTTGCAGCAAGGCCAGGGCTTTGGCGGCGGCGGCAGTATCGCCGAGGCTGACGATCGTCCGGGCTACGTTCCGGGCGTCGTCGTCGTCCAGCCGGGTATCGGCCAGGAGGGTAAAAAGCGGATCGCCGGCTTCCCTGATTTTCCAGGCTTCCGTAAGAGAAAGGCAGGCCAGTTTTACCGCGATTGGAAAATTCGCGGAAAGTTTGGCGGGTACATGGTCATAAGCGGATTTTTCAAGGTCGTTCCGCTTCAGCCACCGGCCACAGAGGCGGGTAATGTTGTCCATCCGGGTAGTATCGAACCGGCCGACGACTAAGGGTGTCAGGGCATTGAAACGCACACTTTTCAGAGCCAGCAAACCGGCGTACGCTTCTTTATATTCAACGGCTTTGACGGAGCGTTCGAGGAAAAAAGGCGTATATTCATCATAACGCAGCCGGCCGGCGCTGACCATCGCATTGCTGCGCACCTCTGCATCCGGGTCTTCGAGCAGGCGGGCGACAATGGGGCGCAGGGCAGACTTCGGCAAGGTGCTTTTACACAACATCCGGGCGGCGTTGCTCCGGATGTCGGGATCGCTGTCGCGGGCCTCCCGTTGCAGCCGCGAATCGGTGGGGATGTTTTGGTCAACGTAGTCGATAAAGTCCTCGCTTGCAAGCGTTACTTCTTCGAGGGCGAGGCGGCTGCCGTCCGAAAATACCAGCACCGGGCGGGTGGCCAGGGTGATGCAGCCGATATCCAGCAAATCCGTCGGTTCCGTGCCCAATCCTATGGTGAACCGGATCTTTTTGTTTTCCGGAAGCGCCAGGACCGGATTGGCCGGGGCCAGTACCGTATCGGGCCCGTCGACCCAGGGCATGTCGATGCGGTAATCGGCCTGGGATTTCAGCGTAATTTCCGGCTCGGGAGAATACGGGATCTCCGTGCAACGCTCCGTGAAGTTGTAAAACCCGACTTCGGTCAGTTTTAAATCGGGTCGGGCGGATTGAAGGGTAACATCGAAGCGAAACTCCCGGAAATCGAACTTCTGCCCGATGATGCGGACCGTGCCCTGCCCGCCGGCCCAGGCAGGGAACAGGAGCAAACCCAGCAGGGTAAAAAAACGAGATCCGGCCCCGACGAAAGCCCGGATCGGATCGGTGGGTCTGCGGCTGCTTTCTGGGTTGCCGGAGGGAGGCGGACCGACGGATTTACGGCGCATGCTGAAAAGTTAGTTGCACTGATATTGCAAAGGGTCTCTCAACGTCCTCTCTATGACGGATCGCAGAGAAGCATCGATCGTTTCGCGCAGCAACCCGCATAAGTCCGGGGCGAGGTTTTTCAGATTCAGGTCGGAAATTATGGCAACTGCCGCTTTTTGATCGGATAGGGATCGGCTCCTGAGAAAGGTTGGGATAAGGCTTTCCAGGGCAGGCGTGTCGCCCGGTTTGAAGCTGTAACAATACAACTTAAAAGCCTTCTGACGCACTTCTTCCTGTCGATACCCGGTAAGAATTAATATGGAAGGTTTTAAGGCCTCCAAAAAGAATTTGGCCTGATTGCCCGACAACGCTTTCCTGGTCCGGTCCCATACGACGCTGTTATTGCGACGCCTCAAAAAGACTTCCAGGGTAAGGTCTAAAGTAGTGGCTGGTTGGCCGGGCTGCAACAATTCCTGGATTGACTCCAGAGCCGGCTGGTAGTCGCAATCGATAATTATCTGCAACAATGCCTGGCAACGCGCTTTTCTTCTGGGCTGCGACAACCATTGCCAGCGCTGTCGCAATAAGTTATATGCCTTAACCCCGGTCGACGGTTTGTCGATACCGGTGAGGGTGTGGGAGATCCCGGATACCTCGGTTTCATCCAGGGTGGAAGAGACCACTATATTTAACAGCACATCCTCCGCTTCCCTGATTTTCCAGGATGCGACCAATGGCAGACAGGCAAGTTTGGCGCCGAGCGGCGATTCGCCCGATAATTTGTCGATAACGCGCTGATAGGAGGACTTTTCAAAGTCGTTTCGCTCCAGCCAACCGGAACATAATCGTACCATGCTCTCCATCCGGCTTGTGTCGAACCGGCCGGTTACAAGCGCATACACCGCTGCCGAATCCAGTTTGGCAAGGGTGCGAAGACAGGCGGCGGCTTCTCCCGAATGGGCCGTGCCGGCAAAGCGTTTACCAAGCAGTGGCGTATATTCGGTGTATCGAAGCCGGCCGGCACTGATAATGGCATTTGCCCGCACCGCGTTGTCGTTATCATAAATCAGGCGATCGATGATGGGTAGTAAGACCGTTTTGGGTAAAGTGGTTTTGCACAACGTCCTGGCGGCATTTTTTTTGACCAACCGGTCGCTGCTGCTGACTTCTTGCTGTACTGCTTCATTGGTCGGCAACCCTTTTTCATAGTCCATGAAATCTTCGCTGTCAATAACCTCCTCCTGCAAGAGCAATTCCACACCGTCCGAAAATACCAATACCGGGCGGGCGGTCAGTTGAATGCAGCCTTTGGAAAGCAGTTTGGTTGGAGGCGTGATAAACCCAATGGTAAAGCGGCTTTTTTCATTTTTGGAAAATTCCAGGATGGGGTTTGCTTGAAAATTGAGCGTATCGTCGCCTTCTTCCCATGAAATGGGGATCCGGTAATCGGCCAACGATTTAACCGTAACGGCCGGGGGATTGGACATCGGGACAAAATCGCAGATTGCTACCCGGGTGTACAGCCTGATTGCGATTAACCGGACGCCCGGTGTGGATGCTTCAACCGTAATGTCGAAGCGAAATTCCCGGTAATCGAACTTTTGCCCGATGATGCGGACGGTCCCTCGTCCGTTTCCCGGAGCGGGTATCAGAAAAAGGAAGGCGAAGGACAAAAAGAAAAGGCTGGCGGGGAAAAATCTCCGGTATGCACCGGCGGTCGGGCGGCTGGTTTTCGCGCTGCCGGTAACCGGCAGGCGGAGAGGTTTACCTTGCATTTGGCGTGAGTGAAATTTGGGTGAATATTGGGTAGTTTTCCGGGGTTTCGAACCGGAGACAAAAATAATAAATCAAAACAACAAGTAACGAAAAATCTGGTCTGCCGGCCCATGAAAAATGTTAAACACCCTGAAAAAAATGTTTTAAATTTTGAGTCATTGCCAGATAAACGATATTACATTTGCCGGGTAAGAATCAGTTAAATTGATAATAAACTCCTCGATCAGATGACAAACGAATCGCTTGTGGCCAAGGGCAATGGCGTGAAGTACACTGCCGCCGGCCTGCTTCTCCTCCTTATTTTTCTGTTCATCTATTATTTCTGCCATTCTTCCGGCGGCGGTACGGGCAAAAGCAGCAGTAATAAAGGCCCGCTCAAGGCTCCCCACGGGATCGAGATCATAGACATCAACGGCGATTCGCTCAATGTGCCGGTTGCAAGAGTGTACCTGATCGACCCGGAAGACAAGGTGGTTTCGGCCAACGAAGTCGCTTTCGATACGGTCGAGATCACCGACGGCGTGATGAGCGTCGGATTATTGCCGGATGCGGTTTTTAGCGAAGAGTCTCCCTATCGTTATTCTATCCGGGTAGAGGCGGATGGGTATGCCACCGTGCTGAAAACCATCGTAATCACCCGGGACGTTCCGAATTATATTCCCGTTTACATGGCAAAACTCGACAATCTGCCGTCCGGAAGCCGGATTGCCGGAAAGAGCGGCGCGATATCTTCCGTAAATAACGGCCTGCTGTCCGAAAATGTCACCCTGGAAATATCTGCCGACGCGCCCAACAAACCCTTGCCGCTCACCATCACTTTTGACGCCGGGACCCGGTTCCTGGCCAACGGGGCACCGATAACCCAGGAAGGTCCGGTGGAATACCGGCTTTTATTGGGCGCGCCGAACGAGAACTATGGCAACCGCCTGTTCCCGGGCGGATTCCTCATGACCGACGGCATAGACCAGAACGGGGATTCCATTACGCCGGCCAACCCCCGATATATTACCACGGCAGGATGGTTCTCCCTGGAAATGAGTATCCGCGGCATAAAAGTGGACGGCTTCAGCAATCCCGTCCGGGTGAACATGGGAGTAGAATCCAAGATAAAAAACCCGGCTACCGACTCCAGCATTCAAAGTGGGAAAACGATTCCCATCTGGAGTTTGAACGATAACACTGGCATTTGGCAAAGTGATTCCACCGCAGTGGTTAGCAACGACTATACAGTGGATTTCAGCATTACCCACCTTTCATCGTGGACATTGTCCTTCACTACGGGATTCTGTGCGGGATTTACCCCCGTCACCTACGTATTCGATCCGACGACAGGCTTTAGCGGAAACCGCTACACCAGGCTTACTGACGCTTCTACCGGAGGCGATCTCCAGGCCGGAATAGTTGATTTCGACGCGGAAAGAGTGCTGAAAATCTTCAAATTCCCTACCCTGAAGCAAGCCGCCCTGATCGTACATGACGGGGCTAGTCCCGCTACTCCCATTATTGGCAATTCCAAGGAGGGCCAGCCCTTGTCGTGTCAAAGCGCCTGCAATTGTTTGCTGCGGACCAATGCGGTAGCCCCGCCCTGTACGATACAGATCAAATTCCAGAGAACAACATCTACCGGTACGGTCCTGCCTGCCTTTACTCAAAATTCGGTGTGGTATAAAGCCCCCTGCAGCGCTCCACTCTTCAATTTTGCCGGCGTAGTTGGCTCAGCCACCGGCATAGTAAGGGTGCCTTATCCGTCCGGGCCGTTCTGTGCGCGAGTTTGGTTTTTACACGGCGGCAGTGCCCGGTACCTGGATTTTCCGCTCAATCCAACCCAGGTGCCGGGATCTTATACCGGAACCATCGCGGCCAGTTCTCCGACCGGTTGGTATTTTACCTCCGGAGTTCCCACCCAATTCGATTATGCCATACAAAACGCCGCTTGCCCAGGCACGAACAGAATTGTGACGATAACGCTCAGGAACGGTTCGCCGTCGATATGACCCTATTTCAGAAAAAAAGCGCGTATGATGTTGTTGCCCGTATCGGATAGATAAAGAATACTGCCGTCGTCTGCGTTTTCATCCAGCACTATTCCGGCCGGCGCATTGAGCGGAGAAGACGCTCCGTCGAAGAGCGGAAGCACCTGCCCGTTGGCATAAACTATAAACACCTGGTTGGCATCGCGGTCGACCAGAAAAAAATTACCCTTTTTATCGGAAGTCAGAGCGACCGGCATCAGAAAAGGGCTGTTTATCATCGGTACCGGCGCCAGGTTTTTGTCCGACTCTATCCGGGCCAGCCGGTATAGTTGATCTGTAGCGTTCCAATACAGCACAGTCGGCTGGTTGTCGCTGCGCGAGGGATTAATATCGATGGCCACGGCCAGCTGGTTTTGGCCGTCCGGAAAAGGCAACGTACTGGTATTGCATCCCTGGGCGATGGTGGTTATACGGCTGTTGTCCACAATGTAGTGCGTTTTGCCAATATTGTCCCAGGCGATAGAGGACGGGAAAACGAGATCAAGCTGCCCTGTGCAATCGCCCGGCGTGCCGTCGCAATTCCCGGCGTATAAAAAACAGCCGCCGTCCTTGTTTTTCGAAATCCGGGAGATCAGCTGCTTTTCAGATTCGGATTCGATAACAAAAACATCGTCGCCCTGTCCGAGTGCCAGGTCGGATGGGAAAAAGAAGCAAACAGCCTCGTCTATCGAATTCGGGGCGTTCACGCAAGTACACTCCGGCAGCGTGTTCCGCTGCCCGATGGTCCGGATGATCGTGCCCCGATCGCCGTTGGGCCGGATCTCCCGAACCACATTGTGGGTGTAATCGGCCACCCACAGGTCTCCTTCCGGGTCTACTTCCAGCCCGCGCGGGCCGTGCAGGCAGTCCGTACATTCGGTCGAAGCACTGTCGCCGGCGAAAATAACGGACGATCCCACGGTGTATTGATAGGTAAAGGAAGGACCGTCGCTCGTGCTGCCGTTGCAGGCAAGATAGGGCAGTTTTATCTGAACCTGCCCGCTCCCGGCCTTTTCAGGCACGCGGAAGCGCAGGGTGGAATCGTTGAGCACTTCCACGATACGCGAGCGGTCTATCAATTTGCCGTCGATGTAAACCTCGTATTGCTGCGGGTCGCGGGAAAAAAAATTGGCGCCCCTGACTTCCACGATTTCATCGAAGCGGGCCAGGTCGGGGAACAACCCCGTCACCAGCGGGCAATCCGCATCGTGCCGGTCATAATCGAAATCGCCGCCGATGTCTTCGCAGCAGGCGACCGAAAGAAAAAGGATCAGATAAAACAGTGCCGGGGCGACGGTTTTCATGTTGCAATTCTTTAGCGGTTAAAATAATAAGCGATACCGACGCCGGGGTTCCCCGAGCCGTCCAAACCTCCGAATACTTTCAGGTTATTCCGGGATTTGCGTTCCTGTTCCCGGTCTTTCCCGAGGTGATCGCACACTTTGGCCGCACCCAGGGCAAGAATGGCCACGCCGCCGGAGGTCATGGCCGTATGCAGTTGTCCGTTGGCTTTCCGGTAATCCTGTTCCCGGTTCACGTTGCCTTTGTCTTTATAGTTGTCGTAGGTGTTGCCGGACACAATGAACATCCCGATGCTGAACACGGCAAACGCCGCCCCGCCGCCCCACAGACAGGTACACCAGGGGAAATTTTTTTCATTTTTCGTATGGATATTGAACCGGTTATAATCGTTAAAATTGGCCAGGATGCCGGTTTGCGGCTCCAGGACCAACCCTTCCTTTTCGCCGCGGATGGAAAGGAGGTCGCCGGGGCTGATGCGGGTATAAAAGGAAAATTCGCCCAGTTTATCGGTCTGCCCTTCCGGCCGCCATTCCCCCAACACGTCTTTGGCGCTTATTTTCACCCCTTCTACCGGATTGCCGCCGGCATCTTTTACCGTGACGGTAACCGGGAGCCCGTCCGATTCCCGCAGTTCGAAATTGACCCTTTTGAACAGGTCGGCATCCTGCGGGTAGACCTTAATGCTTTCAATGTATTTTCCCGGACTTCTGGCGATGATACGGAATGGAGTTTTTTCCTTGAAAATGGGGTTTTTAATACTATATTCGCCGTAATTTCTGGTAATACTTCCGAAAAGTTTTTGCCCGTCGATTTCATACCAGATCTCGACGTCGTCTATTTTTTTCCCGGTTTTTATATCCACCACCGCCCCGCTGACGATGGTGTCCTGGGCGTGCAGGCCGGCGCCGCTCCCCATTGATGCAATTGCGAAAATGGCAAAGGCAACTGTTTTCATGTTAACCATCATTTTCAGTTGGGTTATTCTTGAAGGTTTGGAAGTTCAAATTCTCCGGAGGCGAAAGAAATCGGGTATTCGCGCCCGGTGCCCCCATTTTTTTTAAAATACACACTAACAGACAGTTGGTTTTTTATAGTACAGGGTACCTGAAAGTCTACCGTAGGCCGTGTGTCCGAGACGGCTTCATGCGGTTTATTTTTGTCGTCCGTGAAGCGAATGAGAATTCCGCTCACGCCCCCGGTTTTACATCTGATGGTACACAGGGGAGGCGGCGGCGGCATTATCCTGGCCTGCACCACCCATCGCGCCGTTTGGCCCTGCACTGTCAGCGTACACCGGCGTATGCCGGGCTTATCGCCGCTGATGAACATATCCGTGTAAGATTTTGACTCTTTAGCCGGAATTCCGTCCAACTCGTACCCGCTTCGCGTGCCGTCGTTGCACTCGACCTCCACGTTCAGGTTGCCTGAATCGCTTTCACCGGTGTTTTGCAAAGTAAAAGTGTAATTTATCAGGGTGTCAACCGGCAGGTTAGGCAGGTCGATTACCCCTTTATCGGCGGCGACAATGACGGCAGGCCCCGGCAACTTGACAGGAGGGGGCGGCTTGGGAGGAGGTCTCTTTTCGGGTTGAACATCCGTACCGGTATCCGTATGCGGAGGGCCACTAGGCAAGGTGGTGTCTTTCCCGGGTGGTGAAATGCCCAGGGAATCCCCCGGGATTGACTGATTTGTTTCGTTCGTCTCCGTTGGGCCGGGCGATCCGGATGCATTCGGAACGGTATATCGATACAACGAAACCAACAGAAGCAACACTGTGGCAATCCCCGCGACTATTCCCCCCCTCCCGAATCCGAATAACGCTGGCGGCGGTGGCGACGGTACAGGGGACGGAGGGTCCGGCAAGGCCATTGGGTCTTTTAACCGGAACATAAACTCTCCGCCCCGGTGGCCGACATTGCGCAGGGGTTCGCAACGCGGCAACTGCGTATAATTGGCCCCCACATCCTCCCTCAGGTAGAAAAACAACTGGCTGACCGGCAATGCTTCCTCCGTATTGCGCTGCAGATGTAAGAGCAGGCTGTCGGCAAACGGGCTGTGCTTTCCGGGAACACCGTCCAGAACCGGCTCCGCCCGCCCTGAAGTCATGGCCCAGCGGGATGGGATGCTTTCCAGGCGCTGATGCACCGTTTCGCTGCCTTTTGTTTCATCGTCCAGAAACAAGGTGCCCGAGAAACACGAATCGCTGATAAGCAGCGTATGCCGGCTGTCGATCCGCCGCAGAAAATTGATGATCTCGATGTTCGATACGAAACTGGCCGTATCGTCCGGAATGCCGTCGACGGGTATCCAGTAGCCGTCCTTGTCGTCGAGAGTACCGTGGCCCGAGTAAAAAATGAGCAGGGTGTCGGCCGGGGTAATGATGTCCCGCAAACGCCGGAACTCCCGGTGAATATTACTTCGACCGGCCCCTTCATTGAGTAGTCTGATGACCCGGGAAGGTTCAAACTGGTACTTGGAAACGAGCAGATCAACTATTTTTTCCACGTCGTTTACCGGATTGACAAGCCTGTTGACATGTCGGTACCGGTCGATCCCGATGGCCAATATGTAGCATACTCCACGAGTTGTCTCCTGCGGCTGGGAAGAAGGCGTATGCTGGCCGATGCTTTTGGTCACTGGCGTCATTTTGGGGAAAAATTCAGACTGATGGCAAAGGTGGAAATAGGGCAGCAAAAATAGCCTTTCGGGCAGTTTTGCAAATAAAAAATCCTGTTATTTCGATAAAAGAATATTTTTTATTGGCAAACCCGCCCGGTTTTTATTATGAGGCTTGTTTCCCTTGCCCGCCGCCTGCCGCCCCGTACCGCCGAACCCCGTTCGGCGAACAGAGGCCCCGCCGAACGGGGTCCGGCGGTACGGGGCACTCCACTTTTAATTAGACCCATTCAAAATCATCTTCAAAAATGCAAACCATTTTCCCAAAACCCTGTTTACCTTTGCACTTGATTCAATCTAAATAAGAACATGGAGAAGCGCCGCCTGATATACCTGGACAACAACGCCACCACCCCCTGCGATCCGCGGGTGGTCGATGCAATGGTTCCTTATTTCTACGAAAAACACGGGAATGCCGCCAGCCGCAGCCACCAGTTCGGCTGGGAAGCGGAAGACGCCGTCGACTACGCCCGCGAACAGATCGCCGCCCTGCTGAACGTGGAGGACAAAGAGGTCATCTTTACCTCCGGCGCTACCGAAAGCAACAACCTGGCGCTGAAAGGTGTGTTCGAGATGTACGCCAAAAAAGGCAACCACATCATCACCGCCGAAACGGAACACAAGGCCATCCTCGATACCTGCAAGCACCTGGAAAAAGCCGGCGCCGAGGTAACCTACCTCAAAGTGCAGGACGACGGCCTCGTCAATCTGGCCGAACTGGAAGCCGCGATCAAGCCGACCACCATCGTGGTATCGATCATGTGGGCCAACAACGAGACCGGCGTGATCCAGCCGATGCAGGAAATTGCCGCCCTCTGTGAAAAACACGGCGTGCTCTTCCACTCCGACGCGACCCAGGCTGTGGGCAAGATCCCGACCCACCCGCGCGAGGTGGGCGTTCACCTGATGTCGTTCACCGCCCACAAAATGTACGGACCGAAAGGCGTCGGCGCCCTGTACGTCAGCCGCAAGAACCCCCGGGTGAAAGTTACCGCCCAGATAGACGGCGGCGGCCATGAGCGCGGCATGCGCTCGGGTACGCTGAACGTACCGGGTATCGTCGGTTTCGGCAAAGCCGCCGAGATCGCCAAAAACGAAATGCACGAAGACGCCGCCCGCCTGAGCCGGCTCCGCGACAAACTCCAGAATGCCCTGACCCAGCTGGAGGAAACCAAGATCAACGGCAACATCGACCACCGCATGCCCCACGTCACCAACATCTCCTTCAAACACGTGGAAGGCGAGGGCCTGATGATGACCTTCAACCAGAACATCGCCGTGTCTTCCGGTTCGGCCTGTACCTCGGCCTCGCTGGAACCCTCCTACGTGCTGGTGGGTATGGGCCTGGGCGACGACCTGGCGCACTCTTCCATCCGCTTCTCGCTCGGTCGTTTCACTACCGAAGAGGAAGTGGATTTCGCCATTCAGGCGGTGAGCGAGGGCGTCAACCACATGCGGGCCCTCAGCCCCATCTGGGAGATGTACAAAGACGGCGTCGACCTCACGAAGATCGAATGGTCGGCCCATTGAGTTAATGGGATAATGGGATAATGGGGTAATGAGAGAATGGGATAATGGGGGAATGGGATAATTTGATAATGGGGGAATGAGAGAATGGGATAATGAGGGAATGGGGGAGGATGGCAATGATGGGTTGGTCCCGTTTCCACAGAGCGCCCGGAAACGTATCACCTCATCCCCGAATCACCAGATCACCTCATCCCCGAATCACCATATAACCAAATCACCCCATCCACAAATCACCAAATCACCAAATCAACGAATCACCAAATCCACAAATCAACGACTTTCAAGATATGGCTTACAGTGAAAAAGTGCTCGATCACTTCAAAAACCCGCGCAACGTGGGTGTCCTGAACAAGGAGGCCAAAAATGTAGGCACCGGCCTGGTCGGCGCGCCCGAGTGCGGCGACGTGATGCGCCTGCAGATCGAAGTGGATGAAGAAAGCGGCGTCATCCGCGACGCCAAGTTCAAAACCTTCGGTTGCGGTTCGGCCATTGCCTCCTCCTCGCTGGCTACCGAGTGGCTCAAAGGCAAAAGCCTCGACGAGGCCATGAAGATCGACAACATGGACATCGTGGAAGAACTGGCCCTGCCGCCCGTGAAGATCCACTGCTCCGTGCTGGCCGAAGACGCCATCAAGGCGGCTATTAAGGACTACCAGGAGAAAAACGGCATCGGCGCCGACAGCAACCAGCCCGCCGCCCTGGCCAACGCCTGATCCGCCGTGTACCGTCAACCGTGTACCGTATACCGTCAATCGTCCCAACCATGATTTACGTAGCAGACAGCGCCAAACAAAAAATCCAGGAAGTAAAGCAGTCGGGCAACATTGCCGAAGACTACTTCATCCGGGTCAGCGTCGTAAGCGGCGGCTGCTCGGGTTTGTCGTACAAAATGGATTTCGACAACGAACCGAAGCCCAACGACCAGGTTTTCGAGGACAACGGAGTAAAGGTGGTCACCGACCTGAAGAGTTTTTTGTACCTGTTCAACACCACGCTGGAATTCAGCGGCGGGTTGAATGGCAAGGGTTTTTCGTTCAATAACCCGAACGCTACCCGCACCTGCGGATGTGGCGAAAGTTTCGCGGTTTAAGAGAACGGAAAAGTGGAATTTGTGTAACTTGGAGGCCGCCTGGTGCGGCCTTTTTTTGTACGTTTACGAAACTTCAAAAGTTTCGTAAACGTAATACGCTTCATTGTTCATTTTTGTACAAAGATCCGGGATGCGCGCACCCAACCTTGTCCTGTTCAGTACCCTTTTAACCGTGGTGGCATCCGGCATCCTCTCCTGGCACTGCAAACGCCTCGACCCGACTCCGCCGCCCATGGTGATCGTCGATTCGACCCTGGAAGTGCCGCCCTCGCACTACAATATTTCCGTGCGGCTCGATGTACGGCGCTTCGAAGACTGGCTCAACCAGAAGATCACCGGAACCTTCTTCGAACGTGAGTTCAAAGTGCGCGAAGACCGCGACAGCCTGGTCCTGAAAATTACCAAAACCGGCCGCATCGGCGTCAGCCTCAGTACGGATCGGATGACCTTCGACTTCCCGCTCCACCTCGAAGGGTACTATTTCCGTAAACTGCTGGGCGACCTCAAAATATCCAACAAGCAACCCATCGAGGCCGGTATCCGCCTGCGGCTCAGCACCATTCCCTCCCTGGCCGGCAACTGGCACGTCAAATCCAACACCCAGGCCATCGACATCGTCTGGCTCAACGACCCTTTCGTCAAACTCGGCCCCGTACAGATCAACCTGAAAAAAGCGCTGACCCGGCTCTTCGAGGAGCGCAAAGGCGAACTGGCCGACCTGCTCGACGAAAAAATTTACGAACGCGTTACCCTGGAAAAAGCGATTACCCGCGTGTGGCGGGGCATCCAGAAACCCATTCCCATTTACAAAAAAGACCCGCCGTACTGGCTTAAATTCCACTGCGAAAAGGTCTTCGGCCGAACCCGCCTCCAGCCGCCGCACGACATCCTGTTCGACGTACACATCGAAGCCGGCAGCCTGGCCGCCGCCGATACCAACGTTTTCCGGCCGGCCAATCTCCAACTGCCGCGGCTGGAACCCTACGACCACGAAGGCCGCGGACTGAATCTCTACGTACACGCCTCTTTCCCTTTCGAACGCATCAATGCGGTGCTGAACCGCGAACTGCGCGGCAAAAAGATCGAAAAACAGGGCGTTAAAGTGGTCATCAGAAGGGTAACCGCGTACGGGACACCGGAAGGCGTTGCCGTCAACCTGCAAGTCCGGGGCGATGTCCGGGGCAACCTCTACCTGGGCGGCAAACTGGCCTTCAACCCCGAGGAAGGACTGATCCGCATCGACAGTTTCGACTACGACCTCCGGACCGAGGACCTGCTGGTGAGTTATGCCGCCCAGTTGCTGCGCGACGACATCCTGCAGGCCGTGCAGCCCTATCTGGCCATCGAGGTCAAACAGGAATTACAGCAGTTGCCCCGGTTCATCACCCAAGCGGTAGAAGCCGGCCGGCCCGGCGAAGCCATCGACCTCCGGATCGATACCCTGGTGGCCCGCGACTGGGTGTTTTTGCCTACCCGCAGCGACCTGCAGTTCCTGCTGCACTTCGGCGGCAAGGCCGACATCGAACTGGAAAAGATCAAAACCGGCAAACGCGTTAAAATTCAGTAGCGGGGCAGTGGCGGCTTGCCGGCTGTTGCTTAGGTTTGCCGCAAATCCGCTCAAATGCCAGATAAATTACGCTTTCCCCCTGCGTATGACCCGTGGATATTGCTTGGGTTCTGGTGCGCTGCCATAGCCCTGGTCAACCCGCTCGGCGATTTCCCGCTCAACGATGACTGGGCCTACGGACAAAACACCCGGGCGCTGGCCGTGGACAACCGGCTGTTTTTCAGCGACTGGCCGGCCATGACCCTGATCGCGCATACGGTGTGGGGAGCGCTCTTTGCGAAGATATTCGGTTTTTCCTTTACGGTACTGCGTTTTTCCAACCTGTTGCTGGGAGCATCCGGCATCCTGGCTTTTTACCGGCTGCTGCAGTGGTCGGGCGCTTCCCGGCGCATGACCTGGTTCGCCGTGCTGGTGCTGGCTTTTAATCCGCTGTGGTTGGTGCTGGCCAACAGTTACATGACCGATGTGCCTTTTGTCAGCGTATTGCTGTGGAGCGTGTTCTTTTTTTTGCGGGTACTCGAACAGCCGGCGCCGCGCTGGCTGGCGACGGCCACTTTTTTCGCCTTGTGGGCCTGCCTGATCCGGCAACTGGGTCTGCTGGTGCCCGGTGTTTTCTTTTTGCTGTCCCTGTACTACCGGCCTTTTTCGATCCGCAACGTAGTGTCGGCCCTGCTGCCTTTTGCCCTCTGTTTTGCCGGAGTTACCCTGTTCACCGAATGGCTGCGGGCAACCGGGCAATTGCCCGATTCTTTCACCGGTCTGGACCACCTGGTCCGGAATGTCCGGGAGAATCCCAAAATATGGTCGGCTATGGTCGAGCGCAGCGGCCTGACCCTGCTGACGGTCGGGTTGTTCCTGCTGCCGGTTTCCGTTTCTGCGATCCGGAGCCGGCCCGCACTGCGGCAGTACGGCGTTTGGGTGCTGCCTGCCCTGGGCGCCTGGTGCATGTGGCTGGCCCGGGACCAGTTTCCCCAGGGCAACGTCTTCTACAACCTCGGCCTGGGCCCGAAACTGCTGAAAGACGCCTTCTGGAACCCCGATGCCGGCCCGCAATTGCCTGGTCCTGCTTTTACGGTGGTTACGCTGGCCGCCGCCGCCGGGGCCGGTTTGTTGCTGTTGTCGCTGTCGCCCAGGCATTCCGCGGTACTGCGCAACAGTATGATCCGCAGTTTCAGCCTGTGGTTCTGCGCCGTCTACCTGTTCTTTATCGGCGCCAACTGGCTGCTGATCGACCGCTATCTGCTGGTTTTCGTGCCGTTTTTGCTGTTGTTCCTGGCTACTGTGTACCGGGAATACACGAAAGCCGGTATCGCCCTTCTCGGCCTTCTGTCCTTGTTTTCCGTGGCTGCCACCCACGACTATCTGGCCTGGAACCGCGCGCGCTGGCAGGTGCTGGGGCAACTGCATGACCGGGGCGCCACACCGCTCCGGGTTGACGGTGGTTTCGAATACAACGGCTGGAACAACGCGGTACCGACCTCACAGCGGGTGCCCGGCCTGAAAAGTTGGTGGTTTGTGCGCGACGACGAATGGGTAGTTTCTTTCGACCCGCTGGAAGGCTATATCCCGGAAACGGTGGCGGAATGGCCGCGCTGGTTGCCGCCGGGCACCGACACTGTACTGGCTTCACGGCGGATACCGTACACGGCGATCGATTCGGTCTGGTGCAGTATGGAACAAATTTCACCCGACAGCACGGTATTCCTGCCGGAGGCCGGAACGCTGCAACCCGGCAATGGCCATACCCGTTCGGCGGAACGCGCCCGCAGCGGGCAGTTTTCGGCAAAACTTGGCGCCGGGCGGGAATACGGGGCTACCCTGGCGCTCCGTGCTTTCCAGCCGAACGACCGCGTTCTGGTCAGCGTCTGGAAATATCCCGCCATTCCGGAAGGCGGCATCGTAGTGACCTCCGAAGATGCTTCCAACTGCTATTTTTTCGAGCCGTCCTACCTTGTCCAACGCGACAGCGCCGGTTGGGGACTAACGGAATTTTCCGTACCGATACCCCGGGCCGTTGCCGGTAAAAAAGGGAGTGTGTACCTGTGGAACCCTTCCGACCGGGCGGTCTGGTTCGACGACCTGAAGATATATCATTTTCGGAGCCGCATTCTCAAGC
>WBZQ01001115.1_pt1 | contig 15851 bp, 9 predicted proteins | sample 5204251 | NCBI WGS metagenome assembly WBZQ01 (sample SAMN12412402, study PRJNA552823) | activated sludge metagenome | isolation source: activated sludge from nitrification reactor of wastewater treatment plant... | place: USA: Virginia | collected 2017-09 | reverse complement strand
CAGCATATCGATGCCGGATACCAGCAGCACGTAGCCTTTGTCGGGCGCGCGCCCTTTGAGGGCGCTGACCCGCGCAATGGCGGCTTCATTGGTGGCGTCACAGCCGATGCCCCAGATGGTATCGGTTGGATAACAAATAACCGCGCCGGTTTCAAGCAGGCGCACAATTTCCGAAATGTCGTCGCGTAGCAGGAACATTGCCAACAATAGGCTTTTATGATTCGTTAGTAAATGTACTTTTGGGGAGGCAAAAATCCGATTTTTCCAACACCAAAAATACTTATCCGACAAACTCAAGACATACTATGACCTTTCGAGGGACTTTTATTTTTCTCGCGGCCTTATTTTTTTTTCCGGGTACCGCTATGGCGATGCACATTATAGGCGGTGAAATTACCTATGAATGCCTGGGCGATGCTCCCAACAACAGCAAGCGCTACCGCTTTATAATGAAGATTTACCGCGATTGCCTGGGCAACGGCGCACCGTATGACAATCCGGCGGAAATGGCCATTTACCGCGGCGTTACCGGCGGAATGGATTTCACCAGCGTGCAGAACTTTCAGGTGTACAGCCCGATAATAACGAAACTTACCCCCATTCCGCCGGAATGTATCGCCGAAATACCGGCCGTCTGCGTGGAACAGGCCATTTATACTTTTGAGCGCACGCTGCCGATTCTGCAAAATGAAAGTTACTTCATCGTTTACCAGCGCTGCTGCCGGAACCTGACCATCACCAACCTCATCAACCCGGGCGATATCGGCGCAACCTACATGATGGAACTGACTCCGGCGGCCCAAAGCCAGTGCAACGACAGCCCGGTGTTCAAAAATTTTCCGCCGATCATCATTTGCAAAGACTTTGCCATCGACTTCGACCATTCGGCGACCGATGCCGACGGCGACCAGTTGGTGTACGATTTCGTGGCCCCGCTTCAGGGCGGCGGCCCGTTACTCCAACCGCCGGCGCTTACCTCCTGCAACGGGGCGAAACCCACCCCTCCCTGCAAGCCGCCGTTTTTCAACGTCATCTTTGCGCCGCCCTACTCACCGGCCAGCCCGATGGGCGGCAACCCGCAAATCGCCATCAACTCCGTAACCGGACTGATAACCGGAACCCCCAAAACGCAAGGCCAGTTTGTCGTGGGTGTGCGGGTCCGGGAGTACCGGAACGGAATCCTGCTGTCCGAACTGCGCCGCGATTTCCAGTTCAACGTAGCGGACTGCGAGCCAACCGTGCTGGCCAACATCGAGACGGATTCTTTCAAGATCGTCGGACCGAAAAAATTCGCCATCAAATCCTGCGGCGAGAATACCGTGGTGTTTGAGAATAAAAGTGTGGACCAGTCTAAAATCACCTCTTTCGAATGGCGTTTCGACCTGAAAAACGGTAATATTTTCACCGATACCCAGAATTGGAACGCTAGCGTTACTTTTCCCGACACCGGTTCGTATACCGGCACCCTGCTCCTGAATCCAACATCGGACTGCGGTGACACCGCCTATATTGAGGTAAATATTTTCCCGAAAATAACCGCCAGTTTCGCCTACGACTACGATACCTGCGTCGCCGGCCCGGTCACTTTTACCGACCAGTCTTTCGGCGATGCTGCCATCACCCAATGGGACTGGCGTTTCGGCGTACCCGGAGCCCAGTCCCCGGAGCAAAATCCGTCTTTTTTGTATCCCATCCCGGGCAACCACCCCATCCGGCTGCGGGTAACCGACACGAACACCTGCTCCGACGACACCTTGCAAGTCATCCAATGGTTCCCGGTGCCGCCGCTGGTGATCATCGAGCCCAGCAGTTACCTGGGTTGCTCCCCGGCCAATATTTTCTTCAACAACCTGTCCAAACCCATCGACGAAACCTATGACATCCAATGGGATTTCGGCGACGGCATGACCGAGCAGGACACCATCAGCCCCACCCATCTCTATACAATACCCGGTTCGTATACGGTGAGCGTGGTGATCACCTCGCCGCTTGGCTGTTCCACCTCGGCTACCTTCCCCGACCTGATCCGGGTGGAGCCCTCCCCCATTGCCGACTTCGAGTGCGAGCCGGATACCTTGCTGACGAACTTCAACAATACGGTACAATTCATCGACAAATCGGTCGACGCCGCGCACTGGAACTGGCAACTCGACCGCTACAAAACCACCCTCGAACAAAACCCGGTCTTTACCTTCCCCGATACCGGCCTGATAAAGGTCCGCCTGATCGTCACCCATGCCGAAGGCTGCAAGGATTCCATGATCAAATACCTGGACATCCGGCCGGTGGTGCTGTGGCACATGCCCAACGCCTTTACACCCAACGGCGACGGCCTGAACGACGGTTTTCTGGGCAAAGGATTTCTGGAGGGCGCTACCAATTTCAACATGACCATCTGGAACCGCTGGGGCGAACTGGTTTTCGAGACCAAAGACCCTGCCGAGGAGTGGAACGGACGCGCCCAGAATACCGGTGGCACTTCGCCGGCCGGGGTGTACGTCTACCTGGTCACCTTTACCGGGCCACGGGGCGAACCCTTCGAATTCAGGGGATTCGCGACCCTGGTCAAATAGCCCCGTCCGTTCATGCCGGTTCCGATCGTCGCAATGGAAGGCCCTCCGTCCGCCGCAATGGCTGCCGGTATCCTGTCCGCCTGCCGGGAGATTTTCGGTAGCATGGACGAGGAAAAGTACTTTCGACGCCTTCGCGAATCCGACCGCTTGCTTATCCTGGTGGCTTGCGACCACGACGAAATTGCCGGGTTCAAAATAGGATACCAGGCCGAAACCGGCGTGTTTTACAGCTGGATCGGCGGCGTTCGGGCAATATATCGCCGGCGCGGCATCGCCCGCTCGCTCCTGGAAAAGCAGCACGCGTGGTGTGAAGACCAGGGATTCCGGATCATCCGGACCAAAACCTATAACCGCTGGAAAAACATGCTGATCCTGAACCTGCAGCATGGGTTCGACATCACGGGCACCCGCCTGAAGGAGGACGGCTCCCTGCAAATTATGCTGGAAAAAAGACTGGACGGAACCGGATAGCGGAAAAACCGCTGCCCTGCCCTACCTTTGCCGCCAACCGTGCACCGTAAACCGATCTTATGGGAAAGAAAGAAGACTTTATTACCGCCATACAAGGCGGCTACACCTTTAACGGCCCCTCCATCGTACTGGGGGGCGCCATGCTCGACGGCGAAGCCATACCCGGTCTGCAAATCAAGGTTCCCCTGCGCACCCTCAACCGGCACGGACTGATCGCCGGTGCCACCGGCACGGGCAAGACCAAAAGCCTGCAGGTCATAGCCGAACAACTGGCTGCCAACGGCGTGCCGAGCCTGCTGATGGACATTAAAGGCGACCTTTCCGGCATCGCCATGCCCGGCACCGACAACCCGAAGATCACCGAACGGGCGGGTAAAATCGGGGTCACCTGGCATCCTGCCGGCAACACCGTCGAATTTTTGACCCTGTCCGGAGAAAAAGGAGCCCGCCTGCGGGCCACGGTCAGTGAATTCGGGCCGGTGCTCTTCAGCCGCATTCTCGGCCTCAACGATACCCAGGGCGGTGTGGTAGCCCTGGTATTCAAATATGCCGACGATCGCAGTTTGCCGCTGCTCGACCTGAAAGACTTTAAAAAAGTGCTCCAATACCTGGGCAACGAAGGAAAAGCGGAGATAGAAGCGGAATACGGACAGTTCAGCAGCGCCACGGCCGGCACCATTTTGCGCAAGGTGGTGGAACTGGAACAACAGGATGCGGATATTTTCTTCGGCGAATTGTCGTTCGACATGCAGGATCTCATCCGCATGGACGAGAACGGCCGCGGGGTTATCAGCGTCGTTCGCCTGACCGACATTCAGGACCGGCCCAAACTGTTCAGCACCTTTATGCTGCAAATGCTGGCCGAGATCTACGCTTCTTTCCCGGAAGAAGGCGACGTGGAGCAGCCCAAACTGTGCATCTTCATCGACGAAGCCCACCTGGTGTTCCAGGAGGCCTCCTCGGTATTGCTCCAGCAGATCGAAACCATTGTCAAACTGATCCGCTCCAAGGGCGTCGGGGTGTTTTTTATCACCCAAAACCCCGCCGACGTGCCGGAAAGCGTTCTGGCCCAACTTGGCCTGAAACTCCAGCACTCGCTGCGCGCCTTCACGGCCAAAGACCGCAAAGACATCAAACTGGCGGCGGAAAACTACCCCATCACCCAATTTTACGCCACCGAGGATCTGCTGACCAGCCTGGGTACCGGCGAAGCCATCGTCAGCGTACTGAACGAAAAGGGTATCCCCACGCCGCTGGCCCACACCCTGGTTCGGGCGCCGGAAAGCCGCATGGACGTGCTGACCCCGACGGAGATCGACGGCATTATCGGCCGATCGGGGCTGGCCCGGAAATACAACCAGGTCGTCGACCGGGAAAGCGCCTACGAGATTTTGAACGAAAAGATACAGGAAGTGCAAATGGCCCAACCCCAGCCTCAGGCCAGGCAGAAGAGTGAAAAAGAAGAGCCGGGAATGCTGGAAACGATCACAAAGGATCCTCTGGCGCGCCAGATCGGGCGTACAGTAGCCCGGGAACTGACCCGGGGTTTGCTCGGTGTGCTGGGCCTCGGCGGAAGCAGCCGGACCAGAAAAAAATCAGGGTGGTTCTGAAGGGCCTGCTACTGTTTGGAATAATGCAGTGATTTCAATAGATCTTCCAGGTTGGTTTCCCCTACCGGAATCTCGTATTCCCCAATTCTGATCTGGTTGCGGCGAATGGAATCGATCCGCCGCAGATTGACGATATAGGACTTGTGCACCCGCATAAAGTCCTGGGTCGGCAGTTTTTCCTCGATGCCCTTGAGCGTCGACTTGGTGAGGACAGGCTTCTTCAGATTGTGAAGAAAGATCTTCACGTAATCTTTCATGCCCTCGATGTGCGTGATGTTCTGCGTCTGAATTTTCACGAGTGAATATTCTACGTTTACAAAGAAAAAATCGGGTAAGTCTTCGACAGTTTTCGTTTGCAAAGGCGAGGAGACGGGTGGATTAAAAAGAGCGAGGCGTTTTTGGTGTTCTTCCAGGGCTTTATAGGCAGCCTTGCTAAACCTTTCCAGGCTAACCGGTTTCATCAGGTAGTCCACCACGTCGAGGTCGTAACTTTCCACGGCGTAGTTGGAATACGCGGTAACCAGGATCACGAGGGGTTTGTTGGGTAAAATCTGCAAAAATTTCGTGCCAAGCATGCCCGGCATCTGAATATCGAGAAAGACCAGGTCGACGGGTTGTTCCGTCAGGGCCTCCATAGCTTCGAAAGCATTCTTGCAGGTGCGCACCAGTTCCAGAAACGGTATCTGGCGGATGTTGTCCTCCAACATTCTGCGCGCCATACTTTCGTCGTCGACCGCAATGCAGGTGAGTTTCATAAGCCGGTATTTGCAATCTTTTTCATACTTCTTTTAAACGGCCGAATCTCAGCCAGAGTTTTGCCGTAAACCATTCTTCCTCCCGGTTCAGTTCCAGCCGGTGCGATTCCGGATACAGCAATTCCAGCCGCCGCCGGACGTTCTGCAGGCCAATGCCGGAACTGTTGTCTTTGTCTTCCGGTATTTCGGAGGTGATCTTGTTCCGGACGGTAAAGCGCAATTCCTGCCCGGTAAAATTCAGGTCGATATCGATTACCGGAACCGCCACGAAGCCCACCCCGTGTTTGAAAGCGTTTTCTACAAAGGGTATCATCAGCATGGGCTCGATCACCTGCCCGTCGGGCACCCCCTCGATCCGCAGCCGGATATCCACGTCTTCCTCGAAACGGACTTTTTGCAGGCCGACGTAATTGGTCAGGTATTCCACCTCCTTTTCCAGCGGTATCTGGGAGTCGGCAGACTCATACAGCATATACCGCAACAACTCCGACAGTTTGATCGTCATGGGCTCGGCCAGTTCGGAACGGGAGCGGATGAGATAAACAATGCTGTTGAGCACGTTAAAAATGAAATGCGGGCTGATCTGGGAGCGCAGAAAGGAAAGTTCGGACTGCATACGCTCCTGCCTTTCCTCCTGCCGGGCTTTTTCCTGGCCCATCATAAAGGTAATCAGTCCGTAACCCGTACTGATGGCCGTGACAAAAATGACGTAGAAAAAACTTTTGGAAACGTGTTTGGAGGCAAACTGGTAAAAATTGGGCAGCGTCCAGCTCTTGACAAAAAACTCCAGTACGATAAACGCGAAGATCAGGAGGGTGATCGACAGCAGGTAAGCCGGTATGCCGCGGCGGCGCAATACCCGCGGGATCAGGAGTTCCGTATTGATGAAAAACAGGGGAATGTTGGTCAGGGTAACCGGCAGCAGTTTTATGAGGAATTGCCGGTGCCGCTCGTCGTCGTCCGAAAGAAAGGGCAGCCCGATCCAGATTGCCCAGAAAAGCAACAGTAAAAGCCACCGGTAAACGCGGTCGGCAGGCATGGTTTTTCCCAACCGGATCATAAAGCGGACCAAATATACGCGGGCTGCCGCGGTGTAAAGCGGGCCGGCGACGAAGCCGGCAAATCTGGCGATGTACGCCGAAAAACGAAAGAAACCATCCCGGGTAAGCGGCGGCCTTAATAAAACTTTAAGGGCCACGATAACAGACCGGCTATACTTTTTCACCGGCTGGAACGGTTTATTAGCAACTTTCCCGGCCGGCCCTTTTCACCTGCCAGCCGGCCAGTTCCACACGCAAGACTATGAAACTGCTCCGTTTTCTGATAGTTTCCCTACTGTTTTCCACCCTTACCCTGCAAGCCCAGGACGATGCCCTTTACAACTTCTGCACCGAGGTGTACCTCGATACGGCCCGGACCGACACCGTGATCCTTCCGCCCGGCATGACTGCCCGCGCCGTGGCTTTCCGGCCGGAGATCGGCAAATACTGGCCCAATGGCCGCAACCTGAAAGTCCGCTTTCTGGGCGGTAGCGAGGCGGCCCGCAGCCGGGTGCGCAAATACGCCGCCGAATGGTCGAAAGTGGCCAACATCCGGTTTCTCTTCGTGGAAAAAGGCGAGGCTGACCTGCGGGTCGGCTTCACCCCCAACATGGGCACCTGGTCGCTGATCGGTACCGATGCCGGCGCGATGCCGCAACACAAACCCACCATGAATTTCGCCTGGCGCAACAATATTTCGGAAAGCGATTGCCGGGCCACCATCCTGCACGAATTCGGCCATGCTCTCGGACTGCTGCACGAACACCAGCACCCCAAAGGCGGTATCCCCTGGGACAAGGTCAAGTTGTACCGCTTTTACCGGGAAACCCAGGGCTGGGACGAAGATATGGTCGACCAGCAGGTTCTGGGACGCTACAACGCCGGCAAAACCCAGTACACCCGGTACGATCCGCAGTCCATCATGCACTACCCCATTTCCAATGCGCTGACCCTCGGCGACTTCGAGGTAGGCATGAACAAAGAGCTGTCGCCCATCGACCGGGCTTTTATCGCGAAAGTCTACCCCAAAACCAATGCCGCCACTCCGGTCAAACCTTCGCAGCCGGCCGTCGTTGCCACCGCCACCCTGTCCATACGCGACGTGCTACCGGAAAGCCAGAAACGGGAACAGGTATGGATCACCATCGAAGGGGTTACCAAAACCTTCGTGCTGGAACAGAACAGCGTCCGGGGCGCCCGGGTGAGTTTTACGCTGCCCAAAGACGATACTTATGCCTATGAGATACGCACCAAAACCACGTTTTTGCGTCGAACGAATGGCTACATACAGGAAAAAACCCTGTACGGTTACGGCAAAGGCGAGGTGTTCCTGCAACGCAACGCCGCGTTCGACCTGGCTATCGGCAAAGCCCTGAACGAACAGTGGTTCGAGGTGAAACTCGTCGCCACTCCGACAGAAAAAAACTGAGCGGAAAAATTGCCGCGAAATCCGGTCAATAAAATACATTTGCGAAGCAGGCGGTCCTTGTACCGCTTGCTTCGCCTCATTTAATATCATTTAATACGCTTCATTCATGTTAATCTCTGTGCGCTCCGCCTTGACCGGCGCGGGTGTAATCGCCGCCTTGCTACAGGTTGCCGGTTTCCCCGTTGCCAATTCATTTAATGCTGATTTCCCGCTGGGTTGTCCGGCAATAAATCCGGTCACTCCCAATTTCTCCCTCTGCTCCGGCGACCAGTCCACCAGCCTTACCGTCAGTACCACCAGCGATTCCCTTAGTCTCGAATTCGTTTATTTCACCGCTCCCCGGCCGGCTGATTCCGTGTATGTGGGCGGTACTTTGCTGGGCGTCGTTGACGCCGGCGCCATTGCCGGTGACGGTCCGTACACCGCGGTTTTGGCCAATGTAGCCTACCCGCCGGTAACGGCCACCACTGTCCTGTACGTATACGCCCGCTTCCTGGTCGCCGGTGCCGGCCTGGCCAATCCGGGCTGCCAGCCTGCGGCGGCCTTCCAGGTCACTGTATACCCTTTGCCACAGGTAGATGCCGGTCCCAACCTGGCCATTTGCCCCGGAGGCAGCGTCCCCCTTGCGGTTTCCGGCGGACTGAATTGTCAGTGGTCTCCGGCCGGCAGTCTCGACAATCCGGCGGATTGTACCCCGGTGGCGGCGCCGTCCGGCTCAACCCTGTACACGGTAGTGGCCACCGACAGTCACGGATGCTCCGGGTCGGACGAAGTACTGGTCAACCTCCACCAGGGGACCGGGACGGTGTGCAACGACAACCTCATCATCGGCCTGGGGGCCGCAGGCCAGGTGTTGATAACAGCCGATATGATCCTGGAAGGCGTGAGCAGCGACGACGGGCTGAACGTTTACGGGATTGGTATTCAAACTCCGAACGGCCTTTCCGTAACCAATCCGCTCACCTGCGCGGCGGTGGGCCAGGCTTTCAAGGTAAAAATTACCGACCTCTGTACCGGAAGTTCCTGCTGGGGCAATCTGACCGTGGAGGACAAGATGCCGCCGACCCTGCTTTGTCAGGATGTCCTGCTGCCTTGCGCTTTTACCGATCTGACGCCGGATTACCTGGCCAATACAATGGGTATTTCAACTGCCAAGCCTGTGGCCACGGACAACTGCAATCTGGAAACCCTGACCTTTCAGGATACCTGGCAGGGTGTTTTGTGCGGCGACAGCATCGACGGGTTGGCGGACATCAGCGCCCGCCTGCTGCGGGTCTGGACGGCCGCCGATGTCCATGGCAACACTACGGTTTGTCAGCAGCGCCTTTACCTGCAGCGACAGCATCTGGATCAGGTTTCTTTTCCGGCTGATACGGTCGTTTCCTGTAGCGCCCCTTTAACCGGGCCGGCTTTCACCGGCGCGCCCTTCATAACCGTGGCGGGACTAAACCTGCCGCTGTTTCCCAACCCTTCGGCCTGCGACATCAGCGCGGTTTTTACGGATGAGACCACCGCGGTTTGCTCCGGCAGCGAGCAGATCAACAGAACCTGGACCCTGGTAGACTGGTGTCCGGCGGACAGCGCGGCACCCAATCCGGTGAAATACACCCAACTGATACAGGTGGCTGACAAGACCGGGCCGCAACTTCCCTGCCCCGCAGCGATCACCGTGACAACCGATCCTTTCAACTGCTGTGTCCAGGTAGATCTGCCGGACGTTGTCGCCCAGGATGCCTGTTCGCGACCGGCCAGCCTGAGCGCTTTGATCGAGGTGTACGAATATTATACCGGAGCGTCGGCCGGCACTTACGCACTGAACGGTGCCTGGACGGATTTTCCGGGCAACAACTGGGAACTTCCGGATACCCTGGGCGTGCTGGGCCTGACCCCTTGTCTGCCCCGCGGCACCCATACTGTTACTTATACCGCCACCGACGATTGCGGCAACCCGGCCACCTGTTCGTTTAAACTGACCGTGGCCGACCAGACGCCGCCGGCCGTAGCCTGCGTGGAATTTACCAAAGTAGCGCTGGGTCAGGACGGACAGGCTCTGGTCGACGCTTCGGTTTTCGATGCCGGCTCTCAGGACAACTGCGGCGCCGTCCATTTCAAGGCTCGGCGCATGACGGGCGGCGGATGCCAGCCTTCCGGCACCTTGTACGACCAGGTAAAATTTTGCTGTCTGGACGTCGGTCATCCGGTAACGGTGGTTTTCCGGGTGTATGACGCGCCGATGCCGCCGGGAGCGGTCTCGCCGAACCTGGTCGCGGGAAATTTCAACGAATGCATGGTGCAGGTTTTGGTGGAGGACAAACTAAAACCTTCCTGTGTGCCACCGCCGGATGTGACCGTCAACTGCGAAAGTTTTGATCCGACCTTCGAAACCTACGGCTTCGCTGTTTCTGCCGACAACTGCTGCCTGGATACGATCCGGGAGTCGCGCCAGTACAACCTGTTCGATACGGTCTGCAACCGGGGAACCATTGTCCGGATTTTCCGGCCGGAGGACTGCGGAGGCAACACCAATCAGTGCAGCCAGCGCATTGTCGTGGAGTATAAGCAAGACTACTGGATCAAATTTCCGGACGACAAGATCGTCACGTTCTGCGACGGTTCGACGGACTTCGGCGCGCCGGTTTTTTATGGAAAAGACTGCGAACTGCTCGGTGTTTCCTATCAGGACGTTTTATACAACGTAGTGACCGACGCCTGCTACAAGATCGAACGGACCTGGAACATCATTAACTGGTGTACCTATGATCCGAACAAACCCTGTATCGATGTGCCCAACCCGGACCTCGCCCTGGAGAGGCCTTTCATCCTGCCCGGGCCGATCGTTTCCCCCTTTGGCACGCCCAATCCGTGGGCCCCTACCGATATTAAGATACTTCCCAGCGACCCGCAATCCACCAATTACAGCATCTTCTGGAGCCCCAACGCCAACTGTTACCGGTACAAGCAGATCATCATTGTCGAAGATACCAAGGACCCCATCATTACCGCCTGCCCGGCCCAGGCCAACTTCTGCGATACCGGCAACAACGATCCGCAATTGTGGAACGATACCGGCTGGTTCGACCCTGGTACGGGCGGACAGGATCTGTGCGAAGGTCCGGCCCCCGACCTCGCCGTCACCGCCCGGGACGCCTGCACCGGCACGAACCTGCGTTTTAAGTACCTGCTTTTTCTGGACCTGGACGGCGACGGTACCATGGAAACGGTAGTCAACAGCAGCAACCCTCCCCCACCCGGCACCCTGCAATTCGGCAATGCCGTCAATCCGGATTTCAGCGGAGGAGTCACCCGCGCGTTCGATCAGCGGGCGGTCCCCGTAGTGCAGCGCTGGATTTTCGCCGTGCAGGTCACCGACAACGGACCGAATAAAACCGCCGCAGTGCGCTGGAACACCTCGGTCAATCCGGACCTGTTCACGGTACCCGAACTGCCGCACGGAACCCACAAGATCAAATGGATCGTGGAGGACGGCTGCGGGAACGAAAGCATCTGTGAATATTCTTTCACGGTAAAAGACTGCAAGGCCCCTACCGTGATCTGTTTTGACGGGCTGAGCGCTAACATTATGCCGACCGGAACGGCTCAACTGTGGGCTACCGACTTTCTGCAATATGCCCAGGACAACTGTACGCCGCCCACTGCGACCCAAAGCAGCCCAAACCTGCTGAAATTTGCCGTAGTGAAGGCCGGCCTTGCCACCGGGGCCTTCCCGCTCGATGCCGCCGGTGCCCCGGCCACCCAGGTGGTATTCGACTGTACGGAAACCGGCGAACAAGCGGTCCAACTCTGGGTGCAGGACCTGGCCGGAAACGCGGATTACTGCCAGACTACTGTGACGCTTCAGGACAACGCCGGAAACTGCATTGCCGAACCGGCACAGGTCGCCGGAACTCTGAAAACTGCGGCCGGGGATGGGGTGGAAGGCGCGGCGGTTCATTTGCAGGTGGAAACGCCGGACCACCTGCCTTTCGCGGACTTCTCTGCCCTGTCGGACGACCAGGGGGCTTTTTCCTTCGCGGGAAACATTCCTGCAGGGTATGCTTATTCCATCACTCCGAATAAAAACGATAACCCGCTCAATGGGGTCAGCACGTACGACCTGGTCCTGATCTCCAAACATATTCTGGGGGTGGCCCCCTTCGCCGACCCCTACCAGTTGATCGCCGCCGATGCCAATCGGTCCAATTCGATCACTACTTTCGACATCGTCCAATTCCGCAAACTGATCCTTGGGCTGGATACCGAACTGCCGGACAACACTTCCTGGCGGTTCATCGACCGGAACTACCAGTTCCCGCAGCCTTTCAATCCCTTTCAGGAAGCCTTTCCGGAAACGATTGCCGCCGCCGTGAGCGGCCCGGACGATCTTTCGGACAAAAACTTCATTGCGGTAAAGGTGGGCGACGTCAATAACTCCGCAATTGCCAATTCCGGCAGGTACAGCACCGACCGGACGGAGGGGAATTTGTTTTTCGATCTTCCTGATCCGGCTCTGACGGCGAACGATACCGTTGTCCTGTGCTTTCACCCGGCCGAGGCAGTACAGGGCTACCAGTTTACCCTGGAATTTCGTGATCTGGAACTGCTGGAGATCCTGCCCCAATCCGGGATGACACCCGGCAATTTCGCCCTGTTCCCCGGCCTGCTTACGGTATCGGCCCATGAAGCGGGAGCCGCATTCGCCCTGAAGTGCCGGGCCTTGAAAACCGGTCCGCTGCACCGGATGATCACTTTGAGCAGCCGGGTCACCCGCGCGGAAGCGTACGGGGCGGCGACGCCCGCCGGTCATCCGATGCAGGTGCGGTTGCGGTTCGAGGGTCCGGACAAGGTTGCCCGCCCGGAAACGGCGATTGAACTGGATCAGAACCAGCCCAATCCGTTCTTCCGGCAGTCTACGGTGCGGTTCCGGTTGCCGGAAGCGGCGGAGGTCAGGTTCACGGTATCGAATAACCGGGGCGAAATATTGCTGGAACACCGGGCCCGATACCGGGCAGGGGAGAACCTTTTGCTGCTGGACCGGTCGGCCCTGCGGGAAAGCGGCGTATTGTTTTATAAACTTGAAACACCGTACGGCAGCGCGGTACGAAAAATGGTCATTCCGGATTGACGCACGGAACAGTTAGAAGGGGCAGCCTTCGCAAGGGGCCGTCTTGGGATTTACCTTTGGCTGCGAACCGGTGATGCCGGTACCGATGATCCGGAATTCGGTACGGCGGTTGAGTTGGTGCTCGGTTTCGGAACAGGACACGCCGTTGGTGCAGCGGTTGACGGGTTTGGTTTCACCGTAGCCGCGACCGGTGAGGCGTTCCCGGGAAATGCCGTGACCGACGAGCCAGTTCACCACGGCATCGGCGCGGCGCTGGGAAAGGTCGAGGTTGTAGTCGTCGGAGCCGCGCGCGTCGGTGTGGGAAGAAATTTCCACCAGCAGTTCGGGGTTTTCCTGCAGGGTGCGCAGGAGTTTTTCCAGTTCCGGGCGTGATTCCTCACTGACCGTCGGCTGGTTAAAATCGTAGTACAGGTGGACGAGAAAGCCTTCCGAGCCGCGTTTCCAGGTGTCCTTGCCGGACGGAGCCATGGGGGTTCCGTTATCCAGCAGCAAGCCGTTTTTGACCACCAGGCCCCCGCCGATATCGAAATTGGCCGGTGAGCCGTCCGGGTTCTCGTACAGGCCGGTTTCGGGGTTAAAGGTCGGCCCCGTTTCTTCGCCGGCCCGGACGATAAAGCCTTCGTTGTCCAGATAAGGCTGCACGTTGAGGTTGACTTTCAGCGTGGTATTTTTGGTCAGTCCGCGGGTACAGTTGTTGGCCGAAGTGCCGGCAATAAATCCGTCCTTGGTCGCCTTCAGGGTGTAGCAGCATTCCTTGTCCAGTTTGAACTTATATCGGCCGTCGGCTCCGGTTACCGCCGGTTCGGCTAAGGGTTTGCCGCAATCGTTGGTCAAGGTCACGCGTACTCCTTCGGCGGGCCAGCCGTCGGTCATATCGAACACGATGCCCTGCACCGCAAAATTCGCCTGTTTGAGCAGGGGGATTTCAATGCGGGTAATAGCGCCGGTATTGGCCTTATCGGTGCAGCCGGTTTTTAGCACCGGCTCATAGTTCTTTTTGTCGACGGCAAAGTCCGCACATTCGGCAAAACGCATATCGAAGGCGATCCGGCCGTCCGGGCCGGTAGTCATGGTCAGTCCGGTCGTGTTATTGGTCACCGTAGCGCCGCTGACCGGCAGTTTGGTGTTGGTATCGCAGACAAAAACCTCCACGGGCGCGGCGCTTTTCTGAAATCCGTATATGTCGTCGCGCCCCACCCCGCCGTCGCGGTCGGAGGAAAAAAAGCCCCAGGAAAGGTCTCCGCCGAAAGTAATGCCGAAGTCGTCGGAGTTGGAATTGACGGGGGCGCCCAGGTTGACCGGCAGGTTCCACTGATCCAGCCCCTTGGAGGCCCGGGTGGTGTAGTAAATATCCAGTCCGCCGAGGCCGATGTGCCCGTTGGAGGCGAAATAGAGACGGTTGTTCGGGTCGATGTAGGGAAAAATTTCGTTGCCCTCCGTGTTCACCACGGGCCCCAGGTTCACCGGCGGTCCCCAGTGACCATCGCTTATTTCGGCTACGTAGAGATCCATTCCGCCGTAACCGCCGGGCATATTGCTGGCAAAATAGAGTTGTTTGCCGTCCGTGCTCAAACTGGGGTGAGCCACCGAATATTCATTGGAGTTGAAGGGCGCTTCCGTTTCCTGCTGCCAGCCACCCTGCCCGTCGGCCTGGGCCATATAGATCTTGAGTTTTACCAAGCCTTCATCGCTTTTTCCCGTCGAGCCATCGGTAAAACTGTTGCGGGTAAAATAGACCGTTTTGGCGTCGGCCGAGGCCGCCATGGCCGCTTCATGGAATTTGGTGTTGATGTCCCGGGAGAATTTGGCCGGTTCGCCGTAGGAAAATCCGCCGGGTTGATCGCCTCTTTTGGTGAAGGGTACCGCGTATAACTCCGCAAAGGGATTGCCGGTCCACATGCTGGTGCGCTTAAGCGGGCCGGGCTGGGTGCGGTCGCTCGCAAACACGATCTTATTGCCGAAGACCAGCGGGCTGAAATCGTCCAGGTTGGAATTAAAGGGCATCGGACTGATGACGTAAAGCCCTTTGTTTTTGTTCTTCAGTTCTTCCTCGATCTCGCAGGCCCGGGCCTGGTACTGCCCGCGGGCATCGTCCGGCGCTTCCTTGGTATACTGGTTGAACCAGGCTTTGGCAGCGTTGCACTTGCCATTGGCCTGCAGCATCATGCCATAGTACAGTTTATGGACCGGCTTGGCTCCGGGCAGGCGCACCACTTTGGCGTACCAGATCTCGGCGTTTTCCTTATCGTTGATCTTGCGGTAACATTCGGCAATATTGGTCAGCGCGTCCGCATTTTGTTCGTCCTTTTCCAGCACCTGCTGATACAGGGAAATGGCCGTGATATAATCCAGTTTCTGCATCGCACCGTCGGCCTGACGCTGCAGAAACGATTGGGCCGGAGCGGCAAGCCAACCGAAAGAGAACAAGACGACTAAAATGGTAATATTTCTGTTCATGGTTACTGTGATCGGTTAAGGGTGAACCGGAGGCCGTTGGTCAGGGCGCGACGGGATTTTTTTCCGTACCGGCGCCCGGCTTAGAAGTACCGGGGCGAAGCAACCCGCCTCACCTTCACGTCGAATTCATAGCCGGCCATAACCTCAAACGAACCGTTGCTCACTTTGTTGAGTTGGCTCAGCGTCAAATCATAGGAAGCGCCCAGCCGCAGCCCGTTGCGGAAATAAAAAGCCGCCCAAAGGTCGGCGGAATCGTTCGAAGAATCGCCCAGTTCGAGCGCGGTACGGTAGGCGGCGCCGATCCAGAACGTTTCGTAAAAAAAGAAGGACGCGTCGAGGTCGAGTTCTGTCGGGGAACCTACGGGCTGAGTGCTGGCGAATTTGCGCTGCTTGC
>WBZQ01001546.1_pt1 | contig 15852 bp, 12 predicted proteins | sample 5204251 | NCBI WGS metagenome assembly WBZQ01 (sample SAMN12412402, study PRJNA552823) | activated sludge metagenome | isolation source: activated sludge from nitrification reactor of wastewater treatment plant... | place: USA: Virginia | collected 2017-09 | reverse complement strand
TTTCCGCCCAGGCGGGGGTGTAGGGGACGTCGTCGTCATAGGCGCCGGCGCCGACGCCGTAATTGGCCAGGAACAGGTCGTAGACGGTGGCGACCAGGCGTTCCGATCCGTCCGCCAGGGTGATCCGGCGCGCGGGGACCGGGCGGCGCATGATCTCGTCACTGTCGGTGGGGTTGAAGAACTCGGGCGCGCGATTGCCGAAATAGGGGAAACCGACCTCGACCGTCTCGCCGCCCGCCAGGGACAGGCGCGGGGTCACTGCTTCCAGCGTGCGGGAGTCGCGGCCTTCCAGGTTCCACTTGCCCTGCTCGCCCCAGCGGAAGCCGACGGAGCCCGTGGGTGCGTACAGCGCGCCGGTTGCGTCGTCCACAGCGATGGTCTTCCATTCGGCGTTGTTGGCCTGACCGAACCCGTCCGCCAGGTCGGCGCAGCGCAGTTGTCGTCCGGCAACCAGCGTGCCGTCCCGGTCTTCCAGCAGCACCAGCATCGGCAGGTCGGTGTAGCGGCGGCAGTAGTCCAGGAAGTAGTCACAGTGTCCCTTGGCGTGCCACTCCGACAGAATCACGTGGCCCATCGCCATGGCCAGCGCGGCATCCGTGCCCTGCTTGGGATGCAGCCACAGATCGCCGAATTTCGACGCTTCCGAGTAGTCCGGCGTCACCGTGACGACCTTGGTGCCGCGATAGCGCGCCTCGGTCATGAAATGGGCATCCGGCGTGCGGGTCTGGGGCACGTTGCTGCCCCACATCATCAGGAAGCCGGCATTGTACCAGTCGGCGCTTTCCGGCACGTCGGTCTGCTCGCCCCAGGTCTGCGGCGATGACGGCGGCAGGTCGCAATACCAGTCGTAGAACGACATGCAGACACCGCCGATCAGCGACAGGTAGCGGCTGCCGGCGGCGTAGCTGACCATGCTCATGGCCGGGATGGGGGAGAAGCCGATGATCCGGTCGGGACCGTGGCGCTTCGCGGTGTGGATGTTGGCGGCGGCGATCATCGCCTCGGCTTCCGGCCACGACACGCGCACGAAGCCGCCCAGGCCGCGAATTTTCTGATACGAGGCGCGTTTGACCGGATCGTCGACGATCGAGGCCCAGGCATCCACCGGGTCTGGATGCTCCGCCCGCGCCGCCCGCCAGAGTTGCACCAGCCGCTTGCGCATCATCGGGTATTTCAGCCGGTTGGCGCTGTAGAGATACCAGGAATAGCTGGCCCCGCGCGAACAGCCCCGCGGCTCATGGTTCGGCAGGCCGGGCCGGGTGCGGGGATAGTCGGTCTGCTGGGTTTCCCAGGCCACCACGCCGTTCTTGACGTAGATCTTCCAGCTGCACGATCCCGTGCAGTTCACGCCATGGGTGGAACGAACGATCTTGTCGTGTGCCCAGCGCTGGCGGTAGGCGTCCTCCCACCCGCGGGGTTCGTTCGTGACCATGCCGTGGCCGTTGGAAAAGCCTTCGACCTTGCGCTTGAAGAAGCTCAATCGTTCCAGGATATGCGACACGTCCGAGACTCCTCAGCAGGGATTGGGCGCGTTGCGGCGCGCGTAGTAGAACCAGTTCAATCCGGTCGCGACGGCGAAGTAGACGACGCACCACCAGAAGAACGCGTTGGGGGAACCGAAGAAGGCCAGGCTCTGGCCGATCAACATGCTGCACGCGAACGGTCCGTAGGCGGCCATCGCGCCGGTCCAGCCGATCACGCCCGCGGCCTGACGTGGCGGGAACAGCATCGGCATCTGCTTGAAGGTCGACGCGTTGCCGAAGCCCGCGAACATGAACAGCGCCAGCATCGACAGCAGGAAATACGGGAACTGATCCATCGAGGTCGGGGCGGTGTAGAACGGCACCACCGCGGCGCTGATCAGCATCCCGATCCCGGCAAGCTGCGTCACCCGCGCGCCGCCGAAACGATCCGACAGCGGCCCGCCGATCAGGCGCGCGACCGACCCGACCAGCGGCCCCAGGAACGCGTAGGTCAGCGGGTCCGGCGCGCCCGGCAGGGCGCCGTAGCACTGCCGGATCAGCAGCGGGAACACGCCGGCCAGGCCCGAGAAGATGCCGAACGTCATGATATACAGCACCGTCATGATCAGGGCATGCTTCAGCTTGAAGATGTCCAACTGCTCCCGGAAGTTGGCGCGGACGGGGACGCTGCGCAGCATGAACCAGGCCAGGACGCCGCCGATCGCGATCAGCGGGATGTAGATCGCGGTGGCGTTCTGCAACCACAGCGTCCTTGTCTGGCCGTTGGGCAGCCGGAACGCCTGGCCGTCGCCCAGCATCCCGTCGACCAGCGCGAAGCCGATCACCCAGGGCGTGACGAACTGCACGACGGAGACACCGAAATTTCCGATCCCCGCCTGGATCGCCAGCGCCGTGCCTTGCAGCCGGCGCGGGAAGAACAGGCTGGTGGACGGCATGAAGGACGAGAAATTGCCTCCGCCCAGCCCAGCCAGGAAGGCCAGCGACATCAGCACCCAGTAAGGCGTCGTATTGTCCTGCACGGCGTAGTACCAGCCGACCGCCGGCAGCAGCAGAGACAGTGTTGAGATCGAAACGACGGTCCTGGTGCCCAGCATCGGCGTCAGGAACGTGTGCAGGATGCGCAGCGTGCCGCCAGCCAGGCCGGGCATTGCCGCCAGCCAGAACAGCTGCTGTGTGGTCAGCTTGAAGCCCAGGCCCGGCAGGCGCACGACCAGGGCGCTGACGACGAACCAGACGATGAACGCCAGGGTCAGGTCGAACGTGGTCACCGCCAGGGTCATCCAGGCGCGCCGGCTGCCGCCCGATTGCCAGAACGCGGCGTCCTCGGGTTCCCAGCGAGGGATCCACGTGCCGCTTCCGGCTTTTGTTGTTGTTGCAGACATTGTCAGGATTTCCTTGCGGCCGGCATGGGCATGCCCAGGTGGCGCGCCTCCGGCAGGTCTCTCGGTTGGCGCAGTTCGGGATGTTCGCGCCGGTCCATCGCGCGGATGGCGAAGTGCATCCAGGTCAGGCTGACCGCGACGATGGCGAACAGCAGCATGAAGCAACTGGTCCATACGCCGATCACGTCGTTCATCAGCCCGAAGGTGATCGGCAGGACAAAGCCGCCCAGGCCGCCGATCAGGCCGACGACGCCACCGACACTGCCGACGCGGCCAGGGTAGTAGACCGGGATGTGCTTGTAGACCGCGGCCTTGCCCAGGCTCGTGCCGCCCAGGATGCGGAACAGCGATCCCGGCACGGAATAGGCCGCGCCCAGCAGGCCGGCGGTCACGATGTCCAACCCGTAGACACCGACGTAATAACGCGGCAGCCACAGCGCCAGCGCGACGAAGCCGCCGAAGACGAAGAAGTAATACAGGGAGAAGCGCCAGACCTGGAGGTTCTTCAGCGGCTCCATCATCACGGCGAAGCTTTCAGGCTGTACGCCCTCGGCCTTGCGGCGCGCGAGGTCGGGGTCATCCGCGGTGACCAACCAGAACACGACCGCCATCACCAGCAATGCGATCGCCCAGAGGATCGCGACCATCTTCCAGCCCAGCGCCACCATCACCATCGGCGCCAGGAACTTGGTGACCGCCGCGCCGACATTGCCGGCGCCGAAAATGCCCAGCGCTGTGCCCTGGCTTTCCTTCGGATACCATTTGGACACATAGGCGATGCCGACAGCGAAGGACCCGCCCGCGATACCCACGCCCAGGGCGGCGATCAGGAACGTCGTATAATCATAGGCAAAGGTCAGCAGCCCGGTCGCGATCGCCGCGGCGACCATGACGCCGACATAGACGATCCGCCCACCATACTGGTCGGCCCAGATGCCGAGCACCAAACGGATCAGGCTTCCGGTCAGGACAGGGGTGCCAACCAACAGGCCGAACTGGGCGTCGGTCAGGCCCAGGTCCTTTTTGATCTGGACACCCAGGATCGAGAAGATCGTCCAGACCGCGAAACAGACGGTGAAGGCCACTGTGGATGCCCACAGGGCCGTGGTTCTTCCCTTGGCGGGATCCCCCAGCGCAGTCGTCGCGCTCATGCTCCTTGCTCCGTGTGCGGGTCACGAGGACAGCGTCATGCGTCCGAGCACGTGATGTGTTGATCCAGATCAACAATCTTATTTGAACATGGTTGAAAATAACCAGGTTCATGATCCAAACTGGCGGTCATGATGATCCATATCAAGATGGAATATGATCTATGCCGACAGTCAGCCGCCCGCCCCATATCGACCTGATCCGTCGCAGCCCGTTCTTCGCGGCTGCCGGAGAGCCAGCCCTGCGACAACTGTTGCCCCACAGCATCGTGCACCAACTCCCCCGCGGCGCGGTTCTGTTCGAGCAACAGGAGGAGCCCACACATCTTCACCTGCTGATGCGCGGCAGTATCGGCTTGCGCGCCACAGCGTTCGGCAACAACGAGACGGTGGTGGAAATCTTTGGGACCGGAGAGGTGTTCCTGCCACCGGCCGTCATCCTGCGTCTGCCTTACCTCGTGTCCGCCGTCGCCCTGACCGAGGTTCAGGTGATGCTGATACCGGCCGGCCTGTTCCGGGAGATTTTGGCCGGAGACCGGGCACTGATGGCAGCGATGAACCAGCTTCTTTCCCGGCACTGGCGCCTGTTGGTCGAACAGATCACCGACCTTAAGCTCCGCACGGCCGAGGATCGTGTCGCACGCTTCCTTGCCCGTCGGGTTTCGACCGAGGCTGACGCTGGCCCAGCCGAACTGCCGGAACCACGCGCCGCGTTGGCGGCACGCTTGGGCATGTCACCCGAAACCTTGTCGCGGTCCCTCGCCGCGTTGGAGGCAAAGGGTGTCATTAAGATGAACCTCCGCCACGTGGACGTCCTGGATCGATCGGCGCTTTGGGCGACAGCGAGCGACCGCGGGTAGCGGAGGGCGATCGCCACTTGACCTGGCAATCCCGTATGAGAGCAAGCCATTGATTTGTTGGAATTGATCGATCCAGTGGAGGTTGGAACCCTGTTCCTTTCCCTGCGCCGCCGCACGTCCACGCAACCATTCTCTTCCGCGGGTGGGAGGCCGAAAAAAGCCCAGGTTTTGCGCCGGAACCGCTATGCAGCGGAGGCGGAACGACCGGCGGATTTTCTCGCTGAACGGCGGTTTCGCTCGAGAGCTGTTGCCTCAGGCGATTTGGCACCAACTCGTAATGCCATATAATCACGCGGCATTTTTCGAAATGCTCGGCCGGCGGTTGGTTTGTACGGCCGCCAGCCGACCGCACTGAGCAATTTTCACCACGGTCAACGCCCTTCACCCCAGGCTCGTCACCCGTTGCATCTGACCGATGCCGGAACGCCTCCCGCAAGCCACCCTGCGTCAGCACAGTTGCCAGCATGGCTGCCCGAATCGCGTCGGGTTCAACGCTTGTCGACTCGCGGATTGATGCGCCACGATCACGTCCATCCACCTCCCAAACGGAACCAGCGCCTATCGCGACGCCACCCGCTTGCGCATGTTCCAGAAAACAACGTGCTCCGGCATGCTAACCACGCCTTCCAGCGTGTCCCGCCAAGCCGCCGGCAGCAGGTACTGGCCGTAGGGGATAGCCAGCGTGATCTCCATCGCGCGTTGCTGGATCGCGACGGCCAGTGCTCGGGATTTCGCTGGATCGGTCTCCTTCAGCCAAGCGGACCGCAGTTCCTCGTAGCGGCCGTCGCACGGCCAGCCGGGGAATGACTTCTCGCACCTGGCCGGCAGCAGAATGGAAAACGCGGGATTGGTGCTGGACACCTGCCCGCCCGTGGTCAGCAGGATGTGCCAGCCATTCGGCCCGGGACCTTTGACGGTGCGCCGAGACGTCACGGTAGCCCAGTCGACCGTTTGCAGGTCCACGTTGACGCCGGCCTTGCGCATCGCCTCTACCAGCACCAACGTCGCGTTGTGTTGCATGACCTGATCGGTCGCATCCAGCACCACGATCGGCTCGTTCTTGTAGCCCGCCGCTCGCATCATCTCGATGCCGCGTTTCAGGCGCACCGGCTCCGGGTCTTTCGACAACAGCAACTCCGTGCCTGCCTCGGACCCGGTCGCCGATCCGCACATCATCAGCGCGCCACAGACCTGTCCGTCGGTCAGGTTGCCCATCACCGCCATGATCATGTCCGGCTGGATCACGAAGTTCTGCACCGCGCGCCGGATACCCATGTTGTCGAACGGCGGATTGGTCCAGTTCACCCGCATATGGCCCTGGATGCCGACGGGCCAGATCGACCGCACGACCAGGCCCTTGGTCTTGCGCAGATCCTCGATCAGGTCGGGCGGGGCGAACTGGATGAAGTCGATTTCTCCCGTCTTCAGCGCACTGACCTGCGTGGTCGGGTCCGTCAGGTTCAACCATTCGACCCGGTCCACATGCACACGTTTCCCGCCGGCGATGCCCGAGGCCGGTTCCGCCCGCGGCACGTAGCCGGGGTTCCTCAGGTAGACGACCTTGCTGCCCGCCACCCACTCATCGCTCTTGAAAATGAACGGGCCGGACCCGGTCGGATCGGTCAGCTGCTTGTTGGCGGGCAGCCCGGCGACAACGCGGGCCGGAAAGATGAAGGTCGGCACGGCGGACGGCTTGCCCAGGCTGCTGATCAACTGGGGAAACGGCTCCTTCAGTTTCAGCGAAAAGGTCGTGGCATCCACGGCATCCAGCGACGCCAAGCTTTGCGCGATGTACTGCCCGGCCGAATCGACCACCATCCACCGCGTCAACGAGGCGATGACATCGGTCGAGGTCACCGGCGCACCGTCCGAAAACCGCAGATCGGGACGCAGCTTGAAGCTATAGTCCAGACCGTCCGTGCTGACGGTCCAACTGTCGACCATCTGCGGCCGAACCGTCATGGTCTCATCCGTGCCCAGCAGCGTGTCGTAGACCATATAGGCGTGGATGCGGGTCTGCGGGGCGATGGTCCACAACGGGTCGAGGCTGCGCAGGTCGCCGTTCATCACCGCACGGATCGTATCGGGGCCGGACTGGGCGTGTGCCGCCGACCCCAGGCTCAGCGTACCCGCGACAGCCAGTGCCGTGGCCAATCGCGTGGCCATTCTGGCCAGAATCTCCAGCATGTTGGTCATGATCGCTCCTCCCGCGAGCGTTCGGCATGATATGACCCGCCTGCGCGAGGATGGTCCTGGGCCGAGGATCGTCATCATGGGACCGGTTTCGCACCTTGGGCAAGCTTGGCCGGGGCCGGACTGGCGGTGGCGGTCAGCTCAGGCCAGAGGACCATTTCTCTTGGGATACGTTCGCGCGGATGGAAGGCATTCCGGGCAACACCGGATTGGCGGCACCAAGCGGTTCCGGATCGTCGCCGGGAGATCCCGTAATCCGCTCCGCCCGCATCACGCGAAGGCCTCGATTATCGCGGGGCTTGTCAACATCGAGGCTGGGTTCGGGCCAGAATGGCAAGTCGGACGTAAGAGCGTCGAACCCATGGCAGCCCTGACCGCGCCGACCGGTGTGGCGGCGCAGCATCAATCGCCGCTGCGTTTCGTTGCCAACGCCCCTGGGTCCGACGCGACCCTGGTGTTCCGGGCGGGCCGATCCGCAACGGGCGCTGATGCCGCCGCGGGTGCGCGTGGCGATGGTCGTCGATCAGGCCCATGGGCTCACCCTGCTCGATCACGCGGCCTTCATCCGCGACGGATTGCGGCAGTCAAGGCGGCTGGCGCCTGTTGATGCGGGCATGGTCCGACAGGTCGCTCAGCTTCGCGCTCTCATCACAGGCGATGGTGACGCCCTGCCCGCGTAACCCCCTACCGCCCCGCCCGCGGCACCACCTGCACCGACCCGCCGCCATCCATGATGATCGTCTGCACGCCCTGCGCCTGCGCCGCGTGCAGCATTGCGTCCGCCTTCGTCTTGTTCGCCATCGCGCCCAGGATCGTCGCGATCTGATCGGGGGTGAAACCCGCCGGCAGCGCCTCGAACAGCCGGGTCAGCCCCAGCCCCTCGCTCGCTCGGCGTTCCGCCTCCATCCGCGCGATCTGAGTCAGCGTCTCCTGCTTCTGCAAATCCTGCTGGGCGCGCAGCTTTTCCGCGATTGCGTCCTGCACGCTTTGTGGCGGCACGATGCGGCGCAACTGGGCGGGCGGCAGCAGGAACGCCCGCGCCGCCTCGGCCTCGGTCAGGCCCAGGCCACGCAGATCGGCCTCGATCAACGCGCGGAAACGTTGCGCGATCAGCGCCGCCAGTTCCTCCCGCTTGTGGGTTGCCGCGTCCTCCCACCCGAAGCGGGCGATCGCGTCCCGCACCGCGGTGCGCGCGGCGGGCAGGATCAGGGACTGGATCGAGGCATCGTCGCCGACCCGCTGGAACACCTTGGCCGCGCCATCGGCGTTCAGCGCAAAGGGAAAACCGATATCGACATGCATCGGCAACTGGTCCGCCGACAGCGCCACCAGTTCCGCCCCGCCACGGCCGGGGACGCCACCGCTGGACATTTCCAGGATCTGCCGGCGTACCGTCATGCGCACGAACCGGCTGAACGGGTCGACGATGTGCACGCCCTCGGGCAGCGCCTGGGTCAGCACGGCGCCGAAGCGGATCGGAATGGCGACCTGGCCGGGCTGGACGATGACCAAGGGGACGAAGAACACGAGCAGCAGGGCCAGAGTCAGGATGGCCAGGATGACGCGCCACGGCACGTTCGCGCTCAGCTTCGCCAGGTCCTCGTGCCGGATGTCGCTCATGCCGATTGTCCAGGGGCACCGCGCCCGGCGCATGGATAGCACGGCGCTGGTGTCGGATTGGTATCGCGGCCGCGTGCCCTCCTCCCCGTTCCGCGGTAAATGTGGGACAAGCGCGCCAATCAGGGAGGATCAAGTCCATGGCCGAGCCACCCACCATCCGCCTGCATCCCGACGACAGCGTGGTGATCGCTCGGGCCACGCTGCTGCCCGGCGCGCCGGTGGCGCCCAACGTGTCGGCGCGGGACCGCATTCCGGCCGGGCATAAGGTGGCCGTGCGGGCGATCGCGTCCGGCGAGGAAGTGCGCCGCTACGGCCAGATCATCGGGTTTGCGAGCGCGCCGATCGCGCCCGGCCAGCACGTGCACACCCAGAACATGGGCATGGGCGACTTCGCCAAGGACTACGCCTATGGCCTCGACGCTCGGCCGACCGCGTATTTCGATCCGCCCGCGACCTTCATTGGCATTCGCCGTCCCGACGGGCGTATTGCCACCCGCAACTACATCGGGATCCTCACGTCGGTGAACTGTTCCGCCCATGTGGCGGAGCTGGTGGCCGGCGTCTTCCGCCGCAACCCGATCACCGGCGACGACCCGCTGGCCGAGTTCCCCAACGTCGATGGCGTCGTCGCCCTGACCCACAAGACCGGCTGCGGCATGGCGCAGGGCGAACCGCTGACTCTGCTGCGGCGTACGCTCGCAGGCTATGCGCGCCACGCCAATTTCTCCCACGTCATCGTCCTGGGCCTGGGCTGCGAGGTGAACCAGATCGGCGGGCTGATGGAGGAGCAGAAGCTCGCTGGACGGCTGCGCGGGATGGACATCCAGACGCTGGGCGGCACGCGCAAGACGGTCACCGCGGGGGTCGAGTTCGTCCGCTCCGTCCTGGCGGAATCGAACCGGATCACCCGTGAACCGTGTCCCGCCAGCGCGCTGACGCTGGCGCTGCAATGCGGCGGCTCGGACGGGTATTCCGGCATCTCGGCCAATCCCGCGCTGGGGGCGGCCTCCGACCTGCTGGTCCGCCACGGCGGGTCCGTCGTGCTGTCGGAAACGCCCGAGACCTATGGCGCCGAACACCTGCTGACACGGCGCGCGGTGTCGCGGGAGGTGGGCGAGAAGCTGGTCGGCCTGATGCGCTGGTGGGAAGCCTATACGGCGCGCGAAGGCGCCGAGATGGACGCCAACCCGTCCCCCGGCAACAAGGCGGGTGGGCTGACGACGATCCTGGAGAAGTCGCTGGGCGCCATGGCCAAGGCCGGCGGGACCAACCTGGTGGACGTCGTGGGCTATGCCGAGGAAATCCGCGCCCGCGGCTTCGTGTTCATGGACACGCCCGGCTATGACCCGGTGGCGGCGACGGGGCAGGTGGCGGGCGGGGCGAACCTGGTGTGCTTCACGACCGGCCGCGGGTCGGTGTTCGGCTGCAAGCCGGCGCCGTCGATCAAGCTGGCGACCAACACCGCGATGTTCCGCTATATCGAGGACGATATGGACGTGAATTGCGGCACGGTGGTGGACGGGGATGAGAGCGTCGCCGAATGCGGCCAGCGCATCTTCGACCTGATCCTGCGCGTCGCGTCGGGGGAGCGGACCAAGAGCGAGCAGTTCGATTTCGGGGCGGCGGAGTTTGCGCCCTGGGTGATCGGGGCGACGATGTGAGTGAACCTTGATATCAGATGACGATATCATATATATCGACACCATGCGCACCCTCGTTGACATCCCCGACGACCAGATCCAGGCCCTCGCCACATTGTGTGAGCGCGAACATCAGCCACGCGCGGCCCTGATCCGCGAGGCCATCGCCGAATACCTGGCCCGCCACCACCAGGCTGATACGCAAGCGGCATTCGGCCTGTGGGGCGCGGATGCCGAGGACGGGGTCGCCTACCAGGACCGGCTGCGCGCGGAATGGTAGGCGCGCTGTTCGATACCAACATCCTGATCGACTACCTGCGCGGCATCGACGCCGCCCGCATCGAAATGAACCGGTTCGAGGCGCGGTCCATCAGCGTGATCACCTGGATGGAGGTGATGGTGGGCGCTCCGCCAGCCCACACCCAGGCGACGCGGGACTTCCTGGCGGGGTTCGAGGTGGTGCCGATCGACCCGCCGGTGGCGGAGCGCGCGGTCGCGCTGCGGCAGCGCTACCGGTTGACATTGCCTGACGCGATCATCTGGGCCTCGGCGCAGGGGGCGGATTTGCTGTTCGTGACCCGGGATCGGCGGGATTTCCCGGCGGACGATCCGGGTATTCGGGTGCCGTACGTGGTCTGAGCGACCGGGGGGCGCGTGCGGATTTCCGGTCGATGGAACGGCTGACGGAGAGGACCGAGGCGCGGTCTACGCCCAGGCGGTGATGAACGCGCCGCGCCCGTAGGGGGCTGATCGCGCATCCGAAAGCGGCTGGCAACGCCTGGAGCGAAACAAGGATCCCTGGACCGCACCATTCCGGTGATTTCCGCAGGCCAAAGGCTATCTGTTACCGCGCGGCTTGGAACGGATCGCCAGCCGAACGGATGCCGATTGGCAGAATACAACTCATCCCCTCGTTTGCCCCTATCCGCCACCATCCCCGGTGTCCCGCGGGGACGACCTGGCCCCAGGGTCAAAGCCAAACACCCGTCGCGTCGAGGGTTCGTCACTTATCCGCGAGGGCGATCCGGTGCATAACAAGCTTGGAACGCGCCGCGTCCGGCGGCCAGCGATCCCGTTTCTGACAACAAGGGAGAATGCCATGAAAGTCATCCGCTCCTCCGACCGCGCCACCAAGGTGCAGCCCGCGACCAACTTCACCGGCACCGTCTTCGCTGATGAGGTCGTGGTGGGCGCCAAGCCCTCCCACATGCGTGCCACCGTCGTATCCTTCACCCCCGGCGCCCGCACCGCCTGGCACAGCCATCCGGTGGGGCAGACCCTGTATTGCCTCTCCGGCGCCGGCCGTGTGCAGCGCGACGGGGAACAGGTGCAGGAAATCCGCGCCGGCGACACGGTGGTGATCCCGCCGAACACCCGCCATTGGCATGGCGCCGCGCCGGACAAGCTGTTCGCGCATCTGGCGATGTCGGAAGTCACGCCCGACGGCCAGGGCACCGATTGGTTCGAGCATGTGGCCGACGGCGACTACACCGCCAAACCCGCCGCGGTGAAGTAATCGGGACAGATCGCCCCCGCACGCCGTGGGGGCGATCTCCCTAAATCCAGTGCAACGCGGTGGCGATCGAAAACACCCCCGCGCCCAGGCCCACCACCGCCGCGCCGATCGCCAAGGGCGGCATCGCCGTCAGGGCGGAAACCGAGGCCAGAACGATCGCGATCTCCACCGCACTCGCCGCGTATTCATAGTTGTGGTACGCGTGATAGGCGGCGTCGCGCTTCTTTTCCCGCTCCCGCGCCATATCCGCGATCTGCTTCATGCCATCGCCGCCCGGCTCATCACGCATCCGCGCGATATAGGTGCGCGCGTCCTTCAGCTTGGCCTCGATCTTCGGGTCCTGCGCGTTGCCCAGGCTCTCCAGCACCGTCATCTCGGACTGGCGCATGATCGCGCGCAGGTTCTTCGCCTGGTAGAACGCCCAGTCATTGGTGACCGCGATGTGGTTGGTCAAATAGTCGTTCTGCGCCCGTTTCTCCCCCACCTGCACCAGCGCCAGGATGGCGGCCAGTACCGACACCAGCACGGCGACCCGCTTCATGTTGCGATTGTCGTGCGCTTCGCCATGGCCGCCATGGGCATGATGATGCACGGCTTCCTGCGCGTGTTCCGTCGGATGGGCCAAGGTGCTTCTCCTATCGATTCCCCTGGTCCATTGTATCCGGCTGAAACGGAGGAATCAGCCCATGAAGGTTCTCGAGGGTGTGAAGGTCGTCGATCTCAGCCGCGTGCTGGCGGGACCCTATTGCGCGCAACTGCTCGCCGATTTCGGTGCCGATGTGATCAAGATCGAAAGCCCGGAGGGGGATGAAAACCGCCGCTGGCCGCCCATGGCGCCGGATGGGCAAAGCGCCAATTTCGGATCGGTCAACCGCGGCAAGCGCAGCCTCGTGCTGAACCTGAAGAACGATGGCGCGCGCGAGATCCTGAAAGGTCTGGCGGCCAAGGCGGATGTGCTGATCCACAGCTTCCTGCCCGACACGGCCGCACGCCTGGGCATCAGCCTGGAGGAACTGCGGACACTGAACCCGCGCCTCGTGGTGTGCACCATCTCGGGCTATGGCGCGCTGGGGCCGCTGGCGGAAAAGCGCGGCTATGACCTGATGGTGCAGGCGTTCGGGGGCGCGATGTCCACGACCGGCATCGTCGATGGCCCGCCCATCCGCTGCGGCGTGTCGTTCATCGACATGTCGACCGGCGTGTCCTGCTATGGGGGGGTCGTCACCGCGCTGCTGCAACGGGAGAAGACGGGGCAGGGGACCTGGGTGCGCGGATCCCTCCTTGAAACCGCCGTGTCCCTGCTCGGCTACCACGCCGTGGCCTGGATGCAGTCGGGCGTGCTGCCGATGCCGCAGGGATCGGGATCGTGGCATCTGGTGCCCTATCAGGCGTTCCAATGCGCGGACGGCTACATGCTGGCCGGCGCGCCCAATGACGGCGCCTGGATGCGGTTCTGCGACGCGCTGGAATGGCCGGAACTTGCCCAGGACCCGCGCTTTGTCGGCAACGTCAAACGCGTCGAGCAGCGCGCCACGCTGATCCCGATGCTGGAGGAACGGTTCGGGAAAAAGCCTGTCGTCCAATGGGTGGAACGGTTCGAAGCGCGCAGCGTAGCGTGTTCCCCGCTGCATACGGTCGATCAGGTCATGACACACCCGCAAGTGATCGCGAACCAGTTGCGCATTCAGGCGACCAACGCGGATGGCTCGACGCAGGACCTGGTCGGCACGCCGTTCAAGCTGGCCGAAGGCGGCGGCACCGCGGCGACGGCCGCACCCGTGCTCGGCGCGCATACGGACGCCATCCTGGCCGATACGCTGGGGATGACGACGGAGCAGGTCGCGGCGCTCCGCGCCGGCGGGGCGTTCGCGATGGGTTAGGCGAAGGGATGGGCCGCCCCGCCCATCCATCAGCGCGATCGATGGATGGGACCGCCGCCTAATTCGCCGTATCGATGAAAACCGTCGTCGTATCGTCGGCGATGAATCCGACGAACTTGTCAACCTGGAAGGGTTGCGCGGTCTCGGACGTTGCCACAGTCCGGAAGATCTTACGGCCGACGCATTTCGGCAGGCCCGCGACGGATGGAAAGACCGGCACGTTAATCTTGCAATTGGCATCGATGCCAATCTTGGCCGGGTAGCTCGCCACGCTCAGGGCGCTTTGCGGAAGCCAGTCGTGGGGCATCGTGGGGCGCATGCCGACCGCCGGTTCAAAGGCATATGCGACGCGATAGGAGACGTAGTTGCCCATCTTCCAGACCTCGCTGTCGCCCACGACGCGACCCCCCCAATAATCAGTCGGCCAGATGGCCGGCGGGGCGTCCACGACGAAATTCGCCTGCGCCTCGTCGTCGTAGATCACGTCGTCCTGGGGGTTGTTGCCGATAATTGTCTTCACCAGGCGGAAGTCGCCGTCGTTGATGCTGCGGTACAAAAGCCGGCGGGTCGTGAGGCTGGGTGACGCGGTGTCGTGCGGAATCGTGATCCGCGGACAAGCACCGCTGATCGGTCGCACCAGTCCGGTGGGATCGCCTGGCGTTTCACCCGCCGCGTTGGCGAAGGCGACGTAGTACCGGGCCTTCACCTTGGGATCATTCCAGATCGTGGATTGCGTGGTTGCGTATTTCGCCTTGTCCACGTCCACCGTCGGGGCGGAGGTCGGCTTGGCCGGCGGATGATCCGGGGGATAGCTTACCCCGTTCTTGAGTTTGTAGGACGACACCTCGTACACGATGCGCCAGGGTGCCGAGTTGGGATCAAGCTGATTCCCAAGGTCGCGGGCGCCGAATGTCAGCAGCTCCTTCGTCCATACGGCGGATGGCAGCAGGAAATACACCCGCACGGTGTAGCTTTCGACGGCGTTGGTGCCGTCCGGCTTGTGGACATCGGCGCCGGGCGGCGGCAGGCCGGCGGCGTTAACGCTGATCCCCCATTCATCGGACTTGGAGGTCGCCCTTCGGGTGGATTGGGATGTCTCGAACCCGTAAAGGGACTGGAACTCGAAGCCCTCGCCGAAACCGAACAGGGAGGCCTCCTCGCCGGCGCTGAAACCCGCATAGAGCGACGCGTCGAAGGTCCACCGTGATTCGGCGATCTCGACGGTGCTCATATCAGCGGTTCTCGAGGCGGTGGATCCGACGGACAGGGAGAGTTCGAGATATTCCCGCTCGATGGCCGGGAACTTGAAGGCGTTCGGCAGGATGACGTCTTCGAAATACGATCCCGTCGGATACCCGAGCTTCTGGAGTTTGGCGTTCCAGGCCTCGCGCGTATAGGAACTGACATCGCCTGGTATCACCGCATACGGATCATAGGCGATGTTGACCTGGCCGACCGGTGCCCCCCAAAGGCGCGCCCAGATGGGGGCCGTCAAATCGACGATATAGCTGCCAGGGTTCGCGCTGTCGGGTATCAGGAACCTGATGGCATCCGCCATGATGTGCATGGCATTGCCGAAAACAGTTCCGTTCGCGACGATGTTATGTTCGTCCGGACCCTGGATCAGTTGCTGCGTGACATTCTCCACGGCGACAGTCGCGGTGGAGAACGACGACAGCGACCCGTAGGTGAGTTTGAACGATGCCTCGACTGATGGTCCGACACCTTTGGTCACCTTTTCGGCGAAGCGGGATCCGAACGAATAGCTGGACGTTTCTTCCCGGCTCGCCGAGGTTTCGTGGGTGATGCCGTATTTGACGTCCGCGAAACTCAGATTGGTGCCGAAATACGGAATCAGTTGAACGCCCGGCGCCGGGAAGGGGCCGTCGAAGATGCCGCGAACGGCCAGCACCTCGGTCCGCGGGGTGGTATTCACCGCAAGGCCGGAAATCTTCTGCACGCGGCCGATCGGCGATCCGAGGAAGCTTACGTGATCCGGCGAGTGCGCGAAGAGGATTTCGGCAGCCGGATAGGCGATCACCGTCTGATTGGGGATGTATCCCTTGCTTTTCGGTGAAATCGTGGTGAGCGCCGCCTCGTTCGAAACAATGAAGACGGGAACGACCGGC
>WBZQ01000063.1_pt2 | contig 15856 bp, 2 predicted proteins | sample 5204251 | NCBI WGS metagenome assembly WBZQ01 (sample SAMN12412402, study PRJNA552823) | activated sludge metagenome | isolation source: activated sludge from nitrification reactor of wastewater treatment plant... | place: USA: Virginia | collected 2017-09 | reverse complement strand
TGCGCGTTAGTTCCTCCGATCCCGAACGAACTAACTCCGGCCCGCCGTGAGTTCTTCCCACACTCCCATGGCTGCAACTCAGTGTTCACGTAAAACGGACTCTCCTCCAACCCCATCCGAGGATTCGCCTCCTTAAAATGTAGGCTAGGAGGGATTTGTTTATATTGAAGCGCGAGAGCAACCTTCATGAGGCTGGCAATTCCAGCAACAGGTCCTAAGTGACCAATGTTGGTCTTTACTGATCCAATAGCGCACCATGGCTTGCTGTACGATTTCTTTCCAAATGAGTGTGCCAGCGCCGTGAATTCAATTGGGTCACCCAAGGGCGTCCCTGTTCCATGTGCCTCGATATACGAGATTTCCTCTGGCTGAACACCAGCTACTGAAAGAGTTTCCGCGATCACCGCTTGTTGACCCGCAAGCCCAGGGGCGGTATAACCTGCCTTAGCAGCTCCATCATTGTTAATGGCAGATCCTCGCACCACCGCATATATATGATCGCCCTGCTTAATAGCCTCATCGAGCCGCTTCAACACAATGGCTCCCACTCCCCCGTTGCTAAACACCGTCCCCTTAGCCAGTGCATCAAAGGATCGGACATGACCATCTGGGGACATCATGGAACCTTGTTCGAACAAATACCCTTGTGTGGTAGGAACTAGCACCACGCTTCCACCTGCTAAGGCCATATCGCATTCGCCATTGAGCAAGGCTTGGCATGCAAGATGGGTTGCCACCAAGGAGGTTGAGCAGGCTGTTTGCACCGTGACACTCGGTCCCCGCAGATTCAATTTGTAGGATACGCGTGTCGCGAGATAGTCTTGTTCATTGCCGATACCTGCGAGGAAATCCCGTTCGGAATACATAAGGGATCGATTGGAGAACACGTTGATGAAAAAATATCTACTTAATGCACATCCTGCGTAAACACCGACCATACCTGGGTACTTCTCAGTGACATACCCTGCGTCTTCGAACGCAGCCCAGGCGCATTCCAGGAACAGTCGGTGTTGTGGATCCAATAGTTCCGCTTCGCTGGCGTTATATCCGAAGAATGGTGCGTCAAAACGATCCACATCCTCTAGCGTTGCGGCCGCTCGTACGTATGTGGATGCACCCACCTGTTTCCTGGCATACGGCTGACTCAATCCATCAAGATCAGCCAAATAGGTCTCGATCTCCTCATCCGTCAACTTCCGGATCGACTCTACTTTCTGACAGAGATTGCGCCAGAACTCATAATGGTCTTTTGCCCCGGGGAAGCGCCCGGCCATTCCAATAATGGCAATAGCAGATTCCATTGACGACTCCATGAGCTTCTTTACCTCCAGATCTCTAAATCAGCCAATTTAACTATGTGGGCTCCTGTCGCCGATGATTCATCCGCTTTTCGCGAAGTTTCGCCCGCTGTTTCTGCTCTCTCTGTCGCCCAGAAACCACCTGTCCGGATACCGCTATCTCATCTGACGCAGATAGATGCGCAGCCAATGACTTAATAGATGGATACCGGAAGAACATGTCGATTATCGGAATATCGCGGCCAAGAAGCTTATTGAGGCGACCATGGACCTGAATCATTTGCATCGAAGTCCCCCCCAGATCGAAAAATCCCTCTGTCATCGCAATGCGATCCTTTTGTAGGACGTCACACCAGACAGCGGCGATGATACTTTCCAAGTCGCCATTTGGCACCTGTCGCTTTTCTAGACAAGGTACCTTGTGATCTTCAACTTTCGATAAGGCCTTTCGATCAATCTTCCCATTGGGACTAAGTGGAAGCGCCTCAAGCAATATAATTTTCGAGGGCACCATATAATGAGGGAGTTTTTCCGCTAAATAGTCTTTAAGCACTTCCTCGGTCAAAGCTATCTCTCCCCTCGTTTCACCATCAACTTCTAGTCCTTTGCGCAGCATGCCTAAGCACTCTTCTGGTAATTCTCCACCTAACAAGGAATGGAGGTACATGTGCCCATTCTCCAGGGCAAAACCTTCTTGGATTTTGCTAAAATCCACCATCCCAGTCTGACAGACTCCTACTCCAACACTTGGAGCGTTGCTCTCAATCAGTTGGCACATGGCACCTGCTTCTAAAAAGCAAAATTCTCTTGAGTAGGGACCATACATCGGCTCAATCGCACGGAGATCAGCCACAAAGTACATCGCAAATGCCGCCTGTATGAATATTGCCTGATTGCTGGAGTCATAGACCTCTGGATCTACCGTTCTTCCCGCCCAAAGCGTGACGAGAGCATGAATACTTGGATCGTAGTAATACATTCCACCTGGGAGACCGGCAACTTTTCCTTCATGGACATATAGGTAAACTTGGACAGGATAAAGCCCACCAGCTGAAGCATAGCGGTACTTATGCAATCCTTCATGCTCTGCAGAAGCTAAAGGCAGCATAAAGTTGCTAAGCATTTCTAACGTCATGATACGGGAACTGTACTTGCGACAACTACGGCGCTGAAGGCAGGCGACTTTCAGCTCTTCTTTATTCAGAAATTTTGAAAGGGTGACGACGGATTGCTGGGTAAAATGGCGTAAGCCTTTCCGCCGCAGCTTGAACTCAAGTCGCGCCAAATCCTCAGTAAGAACTCCGGCTATCTCGACTGCGGCAGGACTTTCGGAAATACCGCGGCCATTTTCCCCGTCTTCACAGACCTTCAGCGGGGCGCCTTCCAATTCACTATCGGTGGCATCTGATAACTGCCTACGCGGCACCACGTAGCCGACAAGATGGCGCTCGTGCAGATCATCCCCTTGCACATCGACGACCGCCGTCTGAACATTAGGATGAGCCGCCAATACCGACTCGATCTCGCCCAACTCTATTCTGAAACCCTGTATCTTAACCTGACAATCTTCGCGCCCCAAGAACTCGATGTTTCCATCTGGCAAGTAGCGGCCTAGGTCTCCTGTCCAATAGAGCCGCTCTCCCGTGCGTGGGTGAACCACAAAGTGTTTTTTTGTTTTTTCCGGATCTCTCCAGTAGCCATTCGCCACCCCCATCCCACCGATATATAGTTGTCCAGGGACCCATACAGGGCAAACCTCAAGGGTATGGTTGAGCACCTGAACGGTCTGGTTGTCCATTGCCTTCCCATAGGGGATACTCCGCCAGTGAGTGGGTATATCTTCTATTTTATAGAGAATTGACCAAATCGAGGCCTCTGTTGCTCCTCCGAGGCTTATAATTTCAATATCAGAACCAGTAGAAAGACGACGAATACGATCCGGCAGGGTCACAGGAATCCAGTCGCCACTCATCAGAATCAGTCGAAGGCTCTCGGGCAAACATTCCCCACGGTTTTCCAGATAAGTCACCAAGAGATCAACTATAGCGGGCACCGAATTCCATATTGTAATGCCTTCCTTCTTCACTAACCCCGCCCACTCCTCTGGATTCGGATGAGCACACGGCGATGGCATTACCAACACACCCCCAGCAGCCAAAATCCCGAATATATCGTAGACAGATAGGTCAAAATTCAAGGAGGAGATCGCCAGCACTCGGTCAGTAGCAGTCACACTAAACCGCTTATTTACATCCGTTACAGTATTCAAGGCCCCCTGATGGTCAATCATCACACCTTTCGGCAAGCCTGTTGAGCCAGAGGTAAAGATCACGTAGGCGAGATCATCTGCGATGACTCGCACTCGATCCTCCTGACTCTCTTCCCGGTCATCTAATAGATCATCCACAACTAATGGCTCTACTGATGCAGGGCAATCGCTCGGCAGCTCACGCGCCGGTTCCATCAATGCCATTCGCGCCTCAGTATGAGTCAGCAAATAGCGGATGCGCTCGGGAGGCAATCGAGGATCAATTGGCACATAAGCACCGCCTGCTTGTAGGACGCCTAGCACTGCGATGACTTGTCGCCATCCTTTTTCGATAATCACAGCCACTAAGTCGTTCGGTTGAATTCCTTTAGCCTGCAACGCGGCGCATACTCGTCTCGACTTTTGTAGTACCTCTCCATAGGTCAGTCGTGTCTCACCGGAAACCACAGCCAATCGTCCTGGTTCCTCTTCCCCTTGCTTAAGGAAAGGAGTGTGAAGGAGCCCTTCTCGAACCGGCGCTTCGGTGGCATTCGTGTGAGCCAGCATTTTCTGTTGCCATTCTGGAAGGGGGACTAATAAGGTGGTATCCCAGGCAGCTGGATCTGTACTAAGAATTAATAGGTGTTGGCGGTAGACCATAAACATGTCATCTAACATTCCTTGTGGGAACAAGTCCTCCACTGCATCCCAATCGCACACTAACTCCCCATCATGTTCCTCAACTTGATGATCGAGCCATACTTGCGGAGTCTGGGTGAGCGCAAAATTCACCTCCCCAAGCCAACTGAATGGTATCCTGCGTGGAGGATCAGCAGTGCGGGAGAGTGTACATGTAAAGATGACAGGCATCACGGCCTCGGTTGGATTCCCGCGCTGCCTCGCCAGCTCTCGCATCAGCCATGTCCCGCTACCTGCTGCATGATCGATCGCCTCCCATAGTGTGCGCTGCACGTGCTGAGCTCGTTCCGCAAACGTGCCATCTCGCGTGCCCCTTGTAGACGGCACGAGCAAGAGTGAGGTGAAATCCCCCACAACCTGTCCCACTTCAGGATGTATTGATCGCCTATTGAACCATGTCAAATTGATGGTATGTTCTGCCTGACGAGCCCACCGCTGTAAAACGTCCATATATGCCGTCAAAAATACTCCGGCAGGTGTTATCCTTCTGTGGCTACAGTGGGTCCTCAACGCTTGCCAGTCAGTCCGTCCTAATCTTAATGTGCGTCGCACGAATCGCGGCTTTGAAATCTCACGAGGATGTCGTGCCGTGGGTAGGTCTGGGGCTGGTGGAAGAGTGCGAAGGCGCTCTTCCCAATAGACCTTACTCTGGCTTGCAGCTCCATTCTGTTTCAATCGGCATTCTGCGAGAGTGTAATCTCGATAACTAACGGTCAACGGCGGCAATGCTAGATGTGGTTGGCGATAGAAATACTGTAGGTCATCGCTGAGTATATCTAGACTCCACGCATCGACAATCATCATGTCAATGCTTATGTGTATGCGTATCTTTCGTTCATCTATCCTGGAAGCGCGAATTTGGAACAGGGGCCAAATTTCTGGATCAAATATCTCATGTGACATCTGCTCACGAATCCGCGCCAGAGCTCGGTCCTTTTCTTCTTGATCCAAGATACAAAGGTTCTCTACCCGAATATGATACGGTGGAACCTCACGAAGAATCTGTTGCTCTCCGTTAGGTCTAACTACGACTCGCAACATTTCATGCCGGCCAATCACTTTCCGCCAGGCTCTTTCGAAATTCTCTAAATCAAGGTCGCAACTCTCCACTTCCATATAGCCGTGGGATCCAATACTACCGAGCTCAAAATCGCTACGCCTGCCAACCCAATAAGCCTGCTGTACCTCTGTCAATGGGAAGGGGGCGTAGCGAGACATCGCATCCGGCACAAATTCGGAGGGCTGCCCCATCAATGGAGCTACGATAGAACTACTGGACGATTCCCGACGAGAATGTTCCCTAAGCCGTTGGAACAACCATTCGCGTTTATCCGGAGACAAACCTGCCAATCGTTCAATTGATGACACAGATGATGACCTCCTCTTCATGGCGACTATCGACGCCTAGTCGCGCCGTCAGAAATTTGCAAATCGTCATGGAGCAACCTAGTGAGTGTTGGCATCACTATTCAGAGCTTCGACTTCTGCTAACAGCTCTGCCACTATCTTTGGGTCTGATGTCTCGGCCACCATCTTCATAATGTGAACGGCAAATTCAGCAATGGTTGGAGCTTGCATTAAGTCGAGCAGACCAACCTCCACATCAAACAGCCGCCTGACATCAGAGAGGATTTGAACGGCACGTAGTGAATGCCCACCGACCTCAAAGAAATCCTCGTTAACGCCAATCGGCTTTACACCGAGCCCCTCTTCCCAAATTGCTACAAGCACTTTCTCGGTCTCGGTCCGTGGGGGCTCCCCTGTCTTGCGACGCTCACGCTGATATGACTCCAAGTTAGTGCGATCAATTTTCCCATTCGGGAGGCGTGGAAATGCTGTGAGGCAAACAATGATGCTCGGAACCATAAAACTAGGCAGTCTCTCTCTCACTAGAGTCCTGATGCTTCCCTCGTCAGCTTCTCCATTTGCAGTCATGCAGTAGGCTGCTAAGTACCGTTCACTCCGGCCAGGTTCCCCGATCGGCATCACCACAACTTCTCGCACATATGGATGACTCAGTAAAACTGCTTCAACTTCTCCGAGCTCGATTCTGCACCCTTGGACCTTCACTTGCTGGTCAAGGCGGCCTAGGAACTCAATCCTACCGTCTCCCCGATAACGAACCAGATCCCCTGTCCGGTAGAGTCGCTTGAGGCCTTCCCCTGCTACATCATGAAACAGAAATCGAGACGCCGTTAATTCCGGTTTCCCCCAATACTCCCTGGCCAGGCCCGTTCCACTGATATACAGCTCTCCTTTAACGCCAGGAGGCACAGGTTGCATTAGTTCATCCAAGACATAACACTGCGTGTTAGCAATTGGGCGTCCAATAGTTGGCTCCTCTGATTCATATCTGCTGATCTTTTCCCAAGTGGAATAAGTGGTGGCTTCGGTCGGTCCATAGAGGTTGTAAACTGCTTCGATGTGACCGAGTTGGTAAATTCGTTGCACCAGATCTCGTCGCAGCGGTTCACCTGCCAAGTTGACAACCCTGACGGAAGCCGGCACCCCATCCATCCGAAGCAACTCCTCCATTATCGAAGGCACCGTATTGATCAAACACACTTGGGGAGCAGCAGAAAGATTTGGCAGGGCCATCGCGCTATCGCCTATAATCACAATTCCCCCGAAGCAGAGTGGAACAAATATTTCAAACACTGAGAGATCAAAACAGATCGAGGTTCCTGCCAACACACCTTTTAACGCGTCGCCACTGAAGGCGTTTCCAGCCCAAGTAATGAAGGCCACCGCGCTTTGATGTTCAATCGCCACACCCTTCGGCAAGCCTGTGGATCCAGATGTGTAGAGGATATAGGCAAGGTCTCCCCCGCTCACCATCCCTCGTATCTGGGGCTGGTTGTTCTCCCCGCCAGCTTCCAATTGCATCACCTCCACCATCCTCAGCTTGTTCCCGTCGGTTAGGTGACTACCGTTACCAGCCTGACGATTGACAATCACCAGGGTCAGGTCCGCATCCTCTGCAATATAGGCGATCCGTTCCGGGGGGTACTGAGGGTCAAGCGGAACATATGCAGCCCCTGTCTTCATGATTCCGAGCATTGCTACGATCATATCTGCCGTACGTGGCAAACAGATCCCCACACGGCTATTCTTGCCCACGCCCTCACGGATTAATCGTTCCGCGATGCTATTTGCTTGCGCGTTCAACGCATGGTAGCTAATCTGCCTGCTTCCATCGATTATCGAAATCGCATCTGGCGTTTTTTCGACCTGCAGTTCCAGACACCCGTGAATGGTGGTGGCCAATGGTGAGGAACTCGGTACTTCATTAAGCCCTTGAACGACCCACTGCCGCTGTTTTTCAGTCATCAATGGCAGTCGTCGAACCTCTGATGTTGGGTGGTTTACGAATGCCTGAAGAAAATTATTAAACTGTCCAGCAAGTTCTTGGATCCGCAAGGCCGTGAACAGCATATCCGCATAATCAAACGTCACCAGAAACTCGTCGCCTTGCTCGATGACGTTGACGCTCAATTCATATTTTGTTCGTGAGATGGGAAGCACAGCGAGATCTGTGTGGCAATCCAAAAACTCGGGACAGATGGGACTTTCAAAATTAAAGAGCGAAGACACAAGAACCGGACGGCTAGAATCACGCGGTAGCTTCAATCGCCGAACCAAATCCCCAAAGGGATAATCCCGATGATCGAGCGCCCGCGATAGCTCCCGCCGAACTACGAGCAGTCGTTCTTTAACGGTCTGTCCGACAGGCAACTCGACGACGGTGGGAAGGACGTTCGTACAAAACCCGATCAATCCTTTGGATTCTGCGTCCTCACGAAGTGCTGCGGGAATTCCAAGCACGCCATGCTGTTGGCTACAGATACGGAGTAGAAATGCGCTATAGGCAGCATACAGTAACATGAATGCTGTAACTCCGCTTTGGCGGGCAAGTGCTCTTACTTGCACGACACATTCTGATGGTATGGTGAAACAGTAGCGGGATCCAGAAAAGGACTGCGGGCTAGGACGTGGCTTGTCGATAGGCAAATCCAACATCTCAATATTTCTGGAGAATCTTCCTAACCAATAGGCTTCTGCCGCCTTATACCTTTCACAGCCCTCAAACTTTAGCCTCTTCAAGGCATAGTCCTTATTTCCTGGTGCAGAAGGCAGCAGACTCGGCCCGTTATCCTTACCCAGAGATACTCCGTACAGTTGAGCCAATTCTTGGAACAGCACATCGTACGACCACCCATCCGTTGCAATGTGATGCCCCTTTACTATGAGCCGCCAATTGCGATTGCCCAGGTCTAGTAGATAAAAACTAAGTAGTGGCCCTTTTGTGATATCAATAGGCATCGCATGTTGCGCCTTCACCCATTCTGCCATCGCCTCGTGAGGCAGCCGTCCTCCCTCATCCAAGACTTTCACCTCTTGCAAGATTAGCTCACGTGCCATATCGCTCACGAATTCCTGCCTAACTGGATCGACCACGGCATTCAAGATAGGATGCCGCTCCCTTAGCAACCGTAATGCTTCGTGCAATGCCATCCAATTGAGCTCGCCTATCAGCGTTAGGCCTGCCAGTTCGTTATAAGCTGCACAGGCCTCCGGGCTTAATTGAGAATGCACAAGCATGTCTTGCTGTTCTCGTGTGATTGGCCATCTCACTGATGAATCGCAGACGGTATCGGTTGCTTGTGTCAATCCTGTTCCTTCAACCCGACATGGACGTTTTCTATCTCCCCCTCCCTGTAACGCAAATCCGCCTTCTTGAAGGTCCTGCACCGCTGCTTTGACAGAAGCCAGGATTGTGGCCAAATCCGTATCCGTATGCGCAGTAGAGAGAAAGCAGGTATGGCCCTCCCACATATATATCCCTCTATTCACAAGGTGATACATGAGTAGATTCACCTCAACAGGCTGAAACTCGACACTAACATTCCCATGCGAAACAAATCGGAATAGCGACCCAAATGAGGCTACTCTCAACGGAGTATCAGCCTCAGTCAGTAAAGCATTTAACTGATCTGTTAGTTGTGCGGTGCGATGGCTTAGGTTCGATTGCAAGTCTGGGCCATGAGCCTTAAGGTATCGGAGGGTAGCCTCTGCCGCCGCCATTGTCATGGGATGTTTGCTGAAGGTCCCTGCAAAGAAGGTGGTCAGGTGAGTCGGATATGACTGATCCCCATATTTCCACTGACCGCCATCAATCGCATCCATGCAGAAGGCTCGCCCAGCTACCAGCCCAAGAGGCATTCCACCTCCCACCACCTTGCCGTACGTCACTAGATCCGCCTCTATCCCGAATAGGCCTTGGACGCCCTTTTGATGCACACGGAAGCCTGTGATGATTTCATCAAAGATCAAGACGATTTCAGCGGAGCGTGTCAGATCACGCAGAGCGTGCAAAAAAGACTTAGGTTGTATATGAGGAGCCCTACTTTGGACTGGTTCGACAAGCACAGCAGCTAAATCGTCCCGGTGCTGCTTAATTATGTCCAGAGCCCGCTCGTCCCCATACGGCAAGACCAGGACATCAGTGGCTACCCCCACCGTAACGCCAGGTGCCATAGGAATACTCTCGCCATTTAGGCCAGCTCGCACCAACGTTGCATCCGCATGTCCATGGTATGATCCTGCAAACAGTGCAATCTTTTTCTTGCCGGTTGTAGCACGTGCCAATCGCAGGGCCGTCATTACCGCTTCAGTTCCAGAATTGCAGAACGCCACTCGCTCCGCACCGGTCAGTTCGCTCACCATTTGCGCTACATATCCAACACGATCTGACTGTGGCCCAAGATACATACCCCGCTTCAGCTGCTCTTCTAGCGCGTGCATAATGAAGTCTGGCTGATGGCCGAATAGATTCACTCCATATCCCATGGTGATATCGACGTACTCATTGCCGTCCAGATCCCAAATTCTCGAGCCTTTCGATTGCACGGCTACGATGGGATACAGCATTTCCTTGAACGACTGCCGAAACCCCATGCTTGTGCGATAGTCCGCAAGCACAGGCCGAAAGCTCTCCGCATATCCCTTCGATCGAGCTGTTTTTCGGGCATATGCTGCCACCAGACTTTCTAGATGAGTGCGTTGTGCTGCCGTCAAGGCCCGCTCTTCGCCCCCTTGAATAGGATGGTAGGGCACATAAGTGCCCGACTTGGGCACTACCGACTCTCGTACTAATGATTCCTTTCGAGAGGGCTTTATGCTCGTTTGTTCGACTGGCCAAGGCTGACTTGCTGTGACCGGGTGCGACTGGCCTGCCAAAATATCTAGTTGCCGATTGAAGATTTGTGACAGCGTCATCAACTGTTGTTGCATCAGTCCACCAATTAACCCCTGATCATCCTTTCCCTCCAACCTCAGTGAAGAGGATGGAACACCTTCCTCACTCCGCTGTGATGTCGACTTGAAGCTCCCATTTCCGGGTACCCCGTCAGAAAGCTCCTCTTGTGAACGAGTCGCTACGAACTTGGCCAGTGCTGAAAGTGTAGATAGCTCCTCGAATAGTTGAGGGATCTTGAGAACCAATCCATAGTCCTGCTCGATAAGTCGCACCAGTTCGACTAGGATTATCGAATCGGCACCTAATTCTAGAAACTGTTTCTCAGGATCAATGGACGAAGAACTGGTTCGAAGAAGCGTCGCGAGATATTGGCTCAATTTCCTCAAAACCCCCTGCGTCTTTTCTTCTCTATGCCCCTTATCCATAGCCCCTTCTCCTGTATCTCGGATGTTTTGATACGACTGGACTGGTCTTTCGGTATACCAGTAGGATGTTGGTTGGAAGCTGTACGTGGGAAGGGAAACTTTTCTTGCCCGTCCTTCGCCGTACAAAACCCGCCAATCCAGTTCACATCCCCGGACATAAGTCTGCGCGACACTACTAAGAAATACACGCGGTTCGTCCTGGCCTTGACACATGCTTTCTAACCAAAGCAGATTCTCAGCATCCTTAATGGTCCGGCCTAACGTGCACAGTACTGGGTTGGGGCCGACTTCAATGACTATCTCACATCCTGTGCGAACTATCGTTGATACCCCGTGAGCAAACTGCACAGGCTGCCGAAGATGCTGGACAAAGTACTCAACCGAGAATGGCCTATCTGAGTCCCATATCTGTCCAATAAGATTAGAAATGAATGAGACGCGTGGTTTGCTTAATGTTACCGTCGATAGCTCTTTGGCAAACTCTTCCAACATGGGTTCCACTTCTCGAGAATGGTAAGCCCTGTTCACCTGGAGACAACGAATCTCGATGTCCTGTTGCCGCAGTTGATTCTTAAACTGATCCATTTCCTCCTGCCGTCCTGCCACGACGACATGCCTCGGCCCATTAATCGCAGCAATATCAATCGGAAGACCGCTTGTGAGGATCAACCTTTTTACCGCCTCCTCAGAAGCAAATACCGCACTCATCTGGCCTGCTGCCATTCGCTTTTCAGTTAATTGCCCGCGCAAAGCGATGAGCCGTAGAGTATCCGGCAGTTCCATTACCCCGGCCACACAAGCTGCCACATACTCCCCTAGACTGTGGCCCATAACACAATGAGGCTGTATGCCTATAGATCGCCATAGCTCAACCAGGGCATATTGCAGAGCGAACTGCAATGGTTGGACAAAGGCTGGTCTCCCTAAGAGAAGATCTTTCTTCTCCCGCTGATACCATTCCGCTGCTAATGAAAAACCTAACAATGATTCCAGCATAAAACTGCATTCATCAAAGACCTTCCGAAAGACTGGATAGCTCTCATAGAGTTGTCGTCCCGCATACGCATAGAGCGCACCCTGTCCAGTAAAGATCATTGCAATTTTCGGATGTTCCCCTCCAGTGCCAACCCAGATCCCCTCTTTATGTTCCTGTGTACCATTCGCTAGGGTCTGGAGCTGAACCATGATCTCTGTCTTGCTATTAGCAAGTATGGCCACCCGCTCTCGAAAATGAGTACGATGACAACTTGCGGTAAAGCAGATATCTCTTAGGTCATCACGAGCTGGGCGTTCACAATAATTCGCGTACCGTCTGGTCAGACGCCGCAGGCTATCCGTCGTTTGCGCCGAAAGACAGAGGAGGTAGTTCTCTGAACCGTCACGCCAGCACTTCTCACTGACATTAGACAGAGGAGTATCGCGAAGAACTACATGCACATTGGTACCCCCAAATCCAAAGGAACTAACTCCTGCCACTCGAGAATGACCAGCTTTCTGCGGCCAGCTGATTGGTTCAAGCGGGATCTTGAGTCGGCTTTTCAGTTCGATCAGAGAATTGACTGTATTCAAGTGAGGCTGCGGAGGGATGCATTCATAAGCCATGGCCAGGACCGTTTTAATGAGTCCGGCAACTCCTGCTGCAGCCTCTAGGTGCCCGATGTTGGCCTTTACTGACCCCAGCCAACATAGGCCACCTTGTTGGCCTTCACCAATAACTCGCCCCAAAGCATTGACCTCAATAGGATCTCCTAAGGAGGTTCCCGTCCCGTGGGCTTCCACATATTCAAGGGCCGTCGCGGAGAGGTTTGCATCCATAAGTGCGGAGGTAATCACCGCTTCTTGTGCCCTTCCATTGGGCGCTGTTAACCCATTACTGCGCCCATCCTGATTCATTGCGGATCCCACAATCGCCGCATAGATATGATCTCCGTCTTTGACAGCGTCGAGATACCGTTTGAGAATAACTACACCACAACCCTCTCCCCGCACATATCCATCTGCATGAGCATCAAAGGGTTTGCAGACACCATCAGGAGAGAGCATACCTGCCTTGGAGAAGGCCTCCTGCCACACAGGAGAGAGAATCAGATTAACCCCTCCTGCTATTGCCATGTTACTTTCTCCCGCTTGGAGACTCCTGCGCGCCTGATGTACTGCAGTTAACGAGGAAGAGCACGCAGTGTCGACGATGAGGCTTGGCCCGCGTAAATCAAATTGGTAGGCTATTCGATTTGCAATGATGCTGAGAGCACACCCTTGACCGCTATAGGCATCAATACAACCGTCTTTGGCCTGCAGAATTCCATAGTCAAATCCCGATGCACCAAAAAAAACACCTGTACGCGTTCCTTTGAGAGTCGCTGGAATAATGGATGCATCTTCGAGGGCCTCCCAGACCACTTCCAACGCCAGGCGCTGCTGCGGATCTATGAAGGCAGATTCTCGTGCAGAGACCCCAAAGAAGCTGTTGTCAAATCCCTTGACATTCGCTACGAATCCCCCACGTCCTTTCAGGGCATATCGATCTGGAGGAGCAAAAGAAGTTGCATCGCGCCCTTCACAAATGAGAGTCCAGAATTGCCCAATGTCTTCTGCCCCCGGGAATCGACATGCCATACCCACAATCGCAATCGCTTCAGAAGCCATTGGCCGAACAGGCACGGAAGATTGGGCTTGAATAGCTTTCTCGGTGATGTGTGCCTTGCCAGCAAGTGAGTTAGCGAACTCCCGTATGGAAGGATAATCATAGAACGCTGTTGCAGGGACAGGATACCCCAGAAAAGCTTCTAGCTCGCCCGCAAGCACAAGTGCTTGACGCGATCCCAGGCCGAATGATGAAAACGGCTCTTCAATACCAATTTTCGTGGTTTCGACACCGAGCAAATTAGCCAGATAATTTACAAGATAAACTTCTATCTTGATTTTCTCCCCACTATCGGTAGGTAATACCTCTTTGTTCTCAACCACCTGATGCGGCCGTGCTTCTATTTTGTGATCAGGACTTCGGCTATGCTCCCATAACACCACTGCATCAAGTGCCCTTTGGAAAAACATCTTCCTAGTCGCTGAACGTTGAACTTTTCCGCTCGACGTTTTGGGTATGGTACCTACTCGAATAAGCGCGATAGCACCAACTGCTAAGTCGTGATCTCGAGAGATAGCATGACGAATTGCACTGATGATCTCGTCAGTTCGCCACTTCTGGTACTGGCGAACGACTTCTTGCACAACAACTAGGCCATCTTCCCCATCCTTGTCGATCGCAAATGCAACCCCGCTATTTGGTCGAAGAGCGGGATGGGCTCGTTCCACCGAATACTCAATATCCTGTGGATAATGATTGGCACCACAAACAATGATGAGATCCTTAGCCCTGCCAGTAATGTACAATTGCCCTTGATGCATAAACCCGAGGTCACCCGTCCTCAAAAATGGCTTGCCCTTCTCATCACTCTTTAGAGTCGCACTAAAAACGCGTGCTGTTTCCTCTGGACGATTCCAATACCCAATTCCCACACTCCCAGATGACACCCATATTTCCCCAATCTCCTGAGGCGAGCACTCCACACCCTCCTCAGGCCTAACGACTTTCAGATCCATTCCCAACACCGGCTGTCCACACCCCACGAATGCCCTTGCTGACGAATCCTCAGCGTTAGCGATAAGGATTTGGTTGCGCTCAAGTGCTTCTGGCTGAAGCAGAAGTGAATGGAGCGGTTCCCCTATACAACGAGCAGTCACACGACATGTCGCTTCTGCTAGCCCATAACCGGGAGTAAGTGCATTGAGCTGTAGACCAACCGGCCCGAACTTCTCAGCAAATCGCTTCAGGCTCGCTAATCGAACGGGCTCTGCGCCATTACACGCAACCTTCCAGCTTCGCAGGTCGAGACCTTGATACTCTGCTCGATCAATCCGCTGTACGCACAGATCGTAAATAAAGTTGGGGCCCGCGCTATGAGTACCTCTAAAATCAGTAATCGCCCGCAGCCATCGAATCGGTTTCTGGGCGACGGAACTAGGGGGAAGCAAACAACTCAGCACACCTTTGTATATTGGGAATAGCACCCCAAAAAGTAAGCCAAGGTCGTGGAAATGAGGAAGCCACGAGATGATTACGCTATCCTCATCGTATCCCCAACCGTACTCCCACACCGACAAGTTGTGCATGAGATTGGCATGAGTCAGCATTACACCTTTAGGATCGGATGTAGAACCAGACGTATACTGAAGTATTGCCAACGTCTCAGGTTGTATATCGGGTAACCCTTGATTCTCCTCACAGAGGTCGCGATCTGTAGCTATCCATTGGATGTTCGCGAGCTCTGGTGTTTCTTGGATGATTTGTCTTGTTTTCTGAAGAAGTTGCGTCGTTACCAACGCGATAGCAGGTTGGCAATCTTTTACGATTGACAACAACCTGGGTAGAGTGCGCTCAGTTCGAGTTGGTGAGAGTGGCGCTACCGGAACCGCAACTACCCCAGCCTTTAGACATCCTAGGAACGCTTCGACAAATTCAAGGCCAGGGGGGTATAGTAGAATTGCACGTTGACCTCTATACTCCCCCTTAGCCAGATAAGTGGCAATCCTATTCGACGCCGTCAGCAAGTCGTGAGATGTCAGGGAACTGGCGACAGAATCTCCCTCCTTGAGAAAGTGAAACAGGGGTTGGTTTCCTTTTAATCTAGCATGTAGGTGCAATCGTTCCGCCAGCGTCTTCATGATGTTCATCTCGCCTCTGCAATGAGTTTTATCTCGTGGCAGGATAGAACCATAATTGTTCTCACCCTTACCACGTCACACCTGAATCTATTTGGATTCAGTACAGCCGTTGTGTCGATTGCACCCGCCGCCCGACCCCCACTAATGCACCTCCATCTCGCCTGGGCCTACGCAAATGATATGCCCATCCCCTCACATCACGCCC
>WBZQ01001545.1_pt1 | contig 15861 bp, 15 predicted proteins | sample 5204251 | NCBI WGS metagenome assembly WBZQ01 (sample SAMN12412402, study PRJNA552823) | activated sludge metagenome | isolation source: activated sludge from nitrification reactor of wastewater treatment plant... | place: USA: Virginia | collected 2017-09 | reverse complement strand
GATGTCGACTGGATGGGCTTCATGAGGCCCGGCATCACGGCCGTGTCCCAGCCGCTGGCGGATATCGGTCAGACCGCTGCACGTCTGATGCTGGACAGCCTGTCGAGCGGCGATAAGCCGAAGGATCAGATTGTCCTCCACGCGTCACTGATTTGGCGGGGCTCCGTGAGCGCGGGGCCTTTGGCAAGGCAAAGAGTGACTGGTGACTTCTGGAAACCCCAACGAGACGCTTGTCACATTTCCGAAACCTACCTACTATGTGTTCACTAGGTCAGTTTCGGACAGCCCCCCGAAGGTAGGACTGTGGTGACGGGCGTGCGACCGTACGACGCCTTGCTGGTCAAGGGTGAAGAGCGCAAGCGACTCATTCTCGACGTGGCTCAGCGATTGCTGGTCCGCAACGGCTGGCGGAATACGTCCCTCGCACAGATCGCCCGGGAAGCCGGAGTCACATCTGCGGGAATCCTGCATCATTTCGGGTCCAAGGCGCAGTTGTTGCACGCCGTCCTGGAACGACGAGACGCCGACGACAACCAGCACGCGGATCTGGGAGGTGACATTCTTGAGGAACTCGAGCGTGTTGCCCAGCGATTTGAGCGGTCGCCGGAACTCGTCGGCCTGTTCGTCGTACTCCGGGCCGAGAACCTCGAGCCGGATTCCCCGTTGCATGCCAGGTTGTTGCACCGTCACCGTGTCTCCGTCGACATCGTCGCCGAAGGCATCCGGCGGGGCCAGCGGGAGGGGCGTTTCCGAACCGATCTGGACGCGGCCGACAAGGCCGTGGAAGCTATCGCCTTCATCAACGGGATGGAAACCACATGGCTGCTGGACTCGTCAATACCTCTCACCCGCGTGTTCCGGGAGTACGTGAGATCACTCGAACGCGAGCTGACGCGCGGCGTCGGCCCCTCCGCAACCGACTCGCCCTGATCACTCCCGACGCCGAGCAGACGATCGTCCACGCCGGAGGCTGGCTGTTCGACCAGGCGCTCGCAGGCTGGGAGGTCACCGTCCATGTGGTGCAGGACTGCGACGTCCGACCGTTGGAGATCCTCGGCGCCCACCCCCTGGACTTCGACTGCTCCATGAAATCCCATACCGACGACGGTCCCTGGCCGCAGGCGCTCGCGGTGTGCTCGACACTGTTCGAGGCCGACGAGCGCGTCCGCTCCGGCGTGCTGGAAACGCTTGACTCGGTCCGTGCCGACCTGCGCCTGTGGGGTCCGACCCGGCCGCTGGAACTGGCCGGCCGCTGTCGGACCGCCGCATATGAACTCAGCTTTGCCGCACGCGCGTTCAAGCGGCGTGCGTTCGCCGCGGCCGGACTCGCACCCGAGACCATGACCACCACCGAGACCTTCCTCCTCGGCAGCCCGATCACGTCGAACGGCGGCCTGACCGCGGCTATCTGACGTCGTCCCTAGCCGGCGGACTGCCCGGTGGTGCAGCCGTAGGTGATCAGCGGATCGAGAGGTCCGAGGTCGGCGTCCAGCTCGGCGGCCACCGCACGGACCGTGGCGATGTCCTTGCCGACGAACTCGGCGACGCTGCCGATGAACTCCTCCACCGATCCGCGCCGCGCCGCGCCGGCCAGTGCCCGGCTGTCCGAGCTGGCGTGGGGAAGGGCCGACAGCAGCGCCTGCTCCTGCACGCCGAGACGCCCACCGAGCTCGACGGCGGCGCGCACCGCACCGATCTGGGCGGTGAACAGCGCGTTGTTGACCAGCTTCACGCACTGTCCTGCACCTTGAGTACCGGCGTAGATGATCGGGTCGGCATAGGCGCTCAGCACCGGGGACAGGGCGTCGACGATGCCGGCGGGTCCGCCGACGAACAGCGTCAGATCGCCCGCCGCGATGTTGTGCGGTCCGCCGCTCACCGCGGCGTCGACCACGGTGACGCCCCTGGGTTCCAGGGCCGCGGCGATGTCCTGGGTGGTGCGCGGGCTGCCGGTGGTGTGGATAACCAGCGTGGCCCCCTGCCGGATCCGCTCGGGGAGCGGACCGGTCAGGCAGATTTCACGGACCTGCTCGTCGGTCAGGACGACGACCAGGAGCAGATCCGCCGCCGCGTCCGCGACCTCACCGATATCCGCGACGGCCTCGATCCCGGCCGCGGTCAGCCGCTCCCGGGCGTCGTCGGTTCTGGCCAGTGCCGTCACCTCGTGACCGGCGGCGGCCAGGCGCCGGGCGATGGGCAGTCCCATCCGACCGGCGCCGACCAGCCCGATCCGGCTCACTGTTCCAGCCCCATCAGCCGGAGTGTGGCGTGCGCGGTGGCCTGCACCACCTCACTGCGCGCTCCCGCTGTGGCGGCGATGCCGTCGATGAGCGAGACATCCTTGACCAGCACGTTGCCGGCGTGACCGGCGATACGCTCGAGGCCGCCCGCCGACGCGACGCGGCCGAGGGCGAAACTGTTGGCCGAGCCGTTCGTGATCACCTGCGCCAGCCTGTCGGCGTCCACCCCGAGGGACTTCCCGAGTGCGAGGGTGTCGGCGGACGTGGCGAGGTTGGCGGTGAACAGCAGGTTGTTGAGGAGCTTGGTGACCTGGCCGGAGCCGAGCGGCCCGAGATGGACCACCGGGTCGCCGTAGGTACCGAACACCGGACGGCAGGCCGCGACGGTCTCCTCGTCGCCGCCCACCATCACCAGCAAGTTGCCTGCCTCAGCGGCGCGACCGCCGCCGCTGACCGGTGCGTCCACCACCGACACCCCGCGCGCGGCGGCCTCGGCGGCCAGGCGGGTGCAGGTGTCGGGGTGAACGGTGCTGTGCACCACGAGGATCGCACCCTCGCGCATCCCGGACAACACGCCGTCCGGGCCGCCGGCCACCGACAGGACGTCGTCGTCGCCGACCACGCACAGGCAGACGATGTCGCTCGCCGCACCGACCTCGGCCGGTGACCCCGCGGTCTTGGCGGCCGAGTCCGCGAACGGCTCCAGGGTTTCCGGACGCCGTGCCCACAGCACGGTGTCGATGCCGGCGTCGACGATCCGCCGGGCCATCGGCCCGCCCTGACTGCCGAGCCCGATGAAACCGACTGTTGTCATGGAATGTCCTTCGGGTAGTACGGGTTGACGCAAACTCCTCGCTGGTTGCGGTGCGAGCTTGCGAGCCTCGAAACCTGGTGAGCCGACGTTGTCGTCTTGCGGGGTTTCGAGGCTCGTCGCTTGCGCTCCTCACACCTCAACCAGCGGATTGGGCACCTCAACCAGCAAGGGGGCGGGGCTATTCGGTGGCTGCCTCGCGCTTGCGGGCGATCGACAGCGGTTCGGCCAGACGCTCGTCCTCGACCATCTGCTGCAACTCGACGAGGGTGTCGGCGATCGACTTGTGCGTGCGCGGTCCGGGGGTGAAGGTCGCGGGCAGGTGCCGCATACCCTGGATCACGCCGATCGAGTCGTAGTGCACGGTGCCCGCCGGGTCGCACACGAAGTCCGGCATCCGGTCGAACACCGCGATCAGCATCCGCTTGAACACCGTGCGTGCCACATTCGAGCCGATGCAACGGTGCACCCCGAGGCCGAAGCTGAAGTGCCGATTGCCCTTCCGGTCCATGTCGATGGTGTTGGGTTCGGGGAACAGGCTCGGATCCCGGTTGGCCATCGCCCACGAGAGCCACAGGCGTTCGCCTTCATGGAACTCGGTGTCGGCGACTTCGCAGTCCTCGGAGATGGTGCGCCCGTCGCCCGCGGCGGGGGTGAAGTAGCGCAGGAACTCCTCGGTGGCGGCGTTCATCAGGGTGTCGCGTTCGGCGCTGAGCCGGGCCCGTTGGTCTGGGTTCTCCGAAAGCCATTCCAGCGCATGGGCTGTGAGCGCTGTGGTGGTGTCGAAGCCGCCGCCGATCACGAGGCTGAGGATGCCGAGGAGCTCCATGTCGTCGGGGGTGCCGCCGTCCATGGCTGCGTTGGCGACGGCGTTGATGAGTCCTGGGCGCGGATTGGCCCGGATCTCGAAGAGATTGGTGATCAGGTCGATGCCGAGCTGGCGGTGCAGTTCGGCCACGCGCGGGGCGTCCGGCGAGTCCGGTGGGGTGTACACGGCCGCATGCACCGGCTCGTTGTAGATGGTCCACTTCTCCACCGGGATGCCCAGCATCGCCAGGGTCAGCACCGCGGGAACGACGTTGGCGAGTTCGTCGACGAAGTCGATGCGGCCCGATTCGATCTTCTCGTCGATGCAGGCGTGCACGATCTTGTCGATGAACGGCACCCAGCGTTTGACCGCGGCCGGCGACAGGTACGGGTTCAGGATCGACCGGAAGAAGCTGTGCTCGGGCTCGTCCATCTCCAGGATGCCGCCGCGCACACCGGTGGCGCGTTCGGCGGTGGGGACGTTGATCCCCTTGTAGCCCTTGCGTTCTCCACGCACATCATGGTCGTTGGACACGTACGGGCAGCGGGCCAGCTCGAACACGGCGTCGCTGCTCGCGGCCACCCAGTGCCCGTCGTAGGTGTCGCTCCAGGCGACCGGGCATTTCTCCTGCATCTCCGCGGTGGTGTCCAGGAACTTCTCGCGGTAGCCGGGGGCGTGCCGGTCGAAGGAATACCGGTTCTTCTTCCGCGCGTCGTCGGCCGAAATATCCGACGACGCTGTGGTTTCGGTGGTCATGGTGGTGGTCTCCTCATTCTTCCCCCCTCATTTCTCAATGATGGAAATCGCCTGTTCCGGGCACGACCGAACGGCCTCGCGGACCTGCTCGGCGTACTCGGGGGGAACTTCGGCCGACACCGGTGTGGAGTGGCCGTCGATCTCGTCGAGCTCAAAACTGTTGGGCGCGACCATGGCGCAGATCGTGTGTCCCTGGCAGCGGGACCCGTCAACATTCACCTTCATCATGCGAGCGCTCCTAGACGCGGTAGTCGTACCACTTGAGATAGCCGCCGGCATCGACGCGCATCTGCATGCCGGTGACATAGCGCGATTCGTCGGAGGCCAGGAACAGCACCATGTCGCTGATATCGCCGGGCTCGACCCACGGGACCTTCATCGCCTGCTGGACGTAGAAGGCCGGGGTGGCGTCCTCGCGGGTGGGTGCTTCCAGATCGGGCCGGAACGAGCGGTACATCGGCTCGCTCTGCAGCATGTCGGTGTTGCAGTTGGTGGGGTGGATGACGTTGGCGCGGATGCCTTCCGGAGCGATATGCGTGGCCAGCTCGTGAATGTAGTTGGACAGCGTGCGCTTGGAGAACACATAGGCGACGCCGCCGAGATCCTTGCCCGGCTGATCGACCTTGCTGATGTCCATCATCGCCGCGAGCGAACCGGTGGCGATGATCGATGCACCTTCGGACAGGTGCGGCAACGACACCTGGACGGCGTTGATGGTGCCGACAAGGTTGGTGTCGATCACGTCGGACCAGGCCTGCCGCGGCGGATTGCCCTTCATACCGGCCACACCGGCCTGCGCCACCACCACATCGAGCTTGCCCAGCTCGTCGATGCCCCGCTCCACGGCGGCGCGCAACGCGCCGGCGTCCCGGACGTCGGCCTGGGCGGTGACCACCTTCCGGCCTTCCTTCTCGATCAGCCGGGCGGTCTCCTCCAGGTCCTCCGGGGTGGCCATCGGGTAGCCCATGGAGTCGATGTTCTTGCACAGATCGACGGCGATGATGTCGGCGCCTTCTTCGGCCAGCCGGACGGCGTGGCTGCGGCCCTGGCCGCGCGCGGCGCCGGTGACGAAAGCGACCTTGCCTTCTACTCGTCCCATTCGTGTTCCCTTTCTAGGTGTTCCGGCCGCCGTTGACACCGAGGATCTGGCCGGTGATGTAGCCGGCGTCCTCGGAGATGAGGAAGGCGCAGGCGGCGGCGATGTCCTGCGGGCGACCGACCCGGCGGACGGGGGTCCGTTTGATGTGGTCCTCGACGGTGCCGCCGAGATTCTTGTGATTCTCGGCGTTGCGCAGCATCGGGGTGTCGATGAATCCGGGCGGGACCGCGTTGACGGTGATTCCCTTGGGGCCCAACTCCAGTGCCAGCGCCTTGGTCAGGCCGTTGACCGCCGACTTGGCCGCGACGTAGTGCGCCATGTAGGGCTGGCCCGAGTGCGCGCTCGACGACGAGATGTTGACGATCCGGCCCCAGCCTGCTTCGCGCATGTCGGGCAGTACCGCCTGCACGGTGTGGTAGACGCCGTTGAGGTTGACGTCGATCACCTTGCGCCAGGTGTCGAAATCGATGTCGGAGAACTTGCTGAAACCGTCGAGGCCGGCGGCGTTGACCAGAATCGTGATGGGGCCCAACTGTTCCCGGATCGCCGCGAACGCGGCGGCGATCTGGTCGGGGCTGGTCACGTCGGCCGCCTTGGCCAGCGGATCGTCGGCGGGAGGATTCAGGTCGATGATGGCGACGTGGTAGCCCTCGCTGCGCAGGCGCTCGACGATGGCGGCCCCGATGCCGGAGCCGCCGCCCGTCACTACCGCGTTTTTCATCCCCAGGCCTCGTTGCCGGCGATGGTGGTGCGGTGCATGAGCCGTTCCGACGACGGGTCGTAAGGCAGTGCGCGGTGCAGCATTCCGGTGTTGTCCCAGATCACCACGTCGCCCTGCTGCCACTCGTGGGTGTAGGAGAAGCGTTCCTGGGTGGTCCAGGCGAGCAGTTCGTCGAGGATCTCGCGGCTCTCGGACTCGGGGACTCCGACGATGTGATCGGCGGTGGCGCCCAGGACCAGCGAGCGGCGGCCGTCCTTGCGGTCCCACACCAGCGCGGTCTCGTGCGTGGGCAACCTGCGCCAGGCGGCGAGCTGTTCCTCGGTGGGATCCGGATTCACCAGCCGCTGCGAGGCCTCGAAGCTGTGCACCACCCGCAGGCCCTCGTACCGTTTGCGGTCGTGCTCGGGCAGGTTGTCGTAGGCGGCGTAGGTGCTGGCGAATTCGGTTCCGCCACCCACCATCGCGGCGTGCTTGCAGGCGAGCATCGTCGCCTTGGCGGGGATGTCGTTGGTGGTGTCGTCGATGTGCCAGTGGAACGTGCCTTTGAGGTATTCGGCCGACGGCGACTTGGACGGATCGAGGGAGACCGTGAAGATCTCCTTGCCCGCGGGAGCCAATACCGGGCCCAGCTTCTTGCTGAAGGCGACCTGACCGGCCTCGTCGAGATCAAGTCCGCGGATCAGCAGCACGCCGCGCCATTTGAGCGCCTCCAGGCAGGCTGCGATGACAGCGTCGTCGTCGAGGCTGTCGATCCCGTGTACTTGCACGCCCATCGAAGGCGTGAGGGCTGTTGTTTCGATCACAAGAATCTCCCTTCCTATGAGTGAGAACCGTACTCTCGCAAGATGCGAGTCGGCAACCGGTTTCAGCCGATTCGGTTCGTTCGCCCTGCTCGAAATGTCCGAATTTGTCGATCTTGCGAGCCGCTGTTGCCGTCCGCTGCGGGCTGATACAGTGCGAAGCTATGGATGTGCCGTATGCCACAAGTGAGAATGATATTTCCGAATGGAGTCTGTGGTGAGCCAAGAGACCATCGAACGTGACGCCGGCAACCCGGCGGGTTCCGGCCTGCGCAAGCGGTTGCTGATCGGCGGTGAGCTGGTGGATGCGAGCAGCAGCTACGAGTCGATCAACCCGGCCACGGGTGCGGTGCTCGGGACAGCCCCCGACGCCGGCATCGATGAGGCCGAGCGGGCGATCGCGGCCGCGCGCGAGGCATTCGACAACAGCGGCTGGTCGACCGACGTCGAACTGCGCAAGCGGTGTCTGACGCAGCTGGCCGCGGTGTTGCGCGAACACGCCGACGACCTGCGTGAGTTGACCATCGCCGAGGTGGGCGCCACCCGGACCCTGACCTACGGCAATCAGCTCGACGCACCCATCGGGATCGTCGAATACTATACCGGGCTGCTCGACGGATACGCCTTCACCGAGGAACTGTCCAGCATCGAGGTGCGCGGCCAGGAGAACAAGCGCTGGGTGGAAAAAGAAGCGGCAGGAGTGGTCTCGGCCATCATCGCCTACAACTATCCCAACCAGCTCGCCCTGGCCAAGCTGGCCCCGGCGCTGGCCGCGGGCTGCACCGTCGTGCTCAAGGCGGCCCCCGACACCCCGCTGATCACCCTCGCGCTCGGCGAGCTGATCGCCGAGCACACCGACATCCCCGCGGGCGTCGTCAACATCATCGCCGGCCAGTCGGTGGAGGTGGGCAAGCTGCTCACCACCCACCCCGACGTCGACGTGGTCACCTTCACCGGTTCCACGCCGGTGGGCAAGCAGATCATGGCCGCCGCCAGCGAATCCCTCAAGCGGGTGTTCCTCGAACTCGGCGGCAAGTCGGCGCTGATCGTCCTCGACGATGCGGACCTGCAGCAGGCCGCGATGTTCGGCGCGTTCACCATCTGCACGCACGCCGGACAGGGCTGTGCCCTCACCACCCGGCTGCTGGTGCCGCGCGCCCTGCACGACCAGCTCGCCGAGATGGTCGCGGGCATGCTCGGCCACGTGGCCGTCGGTGATCCGGGTGACGCGAAAACCTATATGGGACCGCTGATCAGCGAGAAGCAGCGCGACAAGGTCGACGGCATGGTGCAGCGCGCCGTCGCCGACGGTGCCCGCCTCGTGTGCGGCGGCACCAAGATCGAGCCCGGATTCTTCTACAGCGCAACCCTGCTGGCGGATGTCGACCCCGACAGCGAGATCGCGCAGGAGGAGGTGTTCGGGCCGGTGCTGGTGATGATTCCCTACGACGACGATGACGACGCCGTACGCATCGCCAACAACTCGAAGTACGGTCTGTCCGGCGGCGTGCTGTCGGCCGACGACGACCGCGCGCACGGCATCGGAAAACGCATCCGCACAGGAACGTTCAGCATCAACGGCGGCAACTACTTCACCCCCGACGTGCCGTTCGGTGGCTACAAGCAATCCGGTATCGGCCGCGAGATGGGGGTTGCGGGGCTTGAGGAGTTCCTGGAGCTCAAGGCGTACGCCGCGACGGTGAAAGGGTAGGGCGCGATCATGAAGCCTCTTGCAGGGTTCCGGATTCTCGAGGTCGCGATGTATGGGTTCGTCCCGTCGGCGGGCGCGGTGCTGGCTGAATGGGGCGCCGAGGTCATCAAGGTGGAGCACGCCGTCACCGGTGACCCGCAGCGCGGGCTGCGTCAGACCGGCACGTTCAAGGTCGAGGGCGATCCCAATCCAAATGTGGAACACGCCAATCGGGGCAAGCGCAGCATCGGCCTGGACATGTCCAAGCCGGAGGGCCGGGAGGTGCTGTACGCCCTGGTCAAGACCGCCGACGTGTTCCTCACCAGTTTCCTGCCTGGACCGCGCGGCAAGTTCGGGATCGATGTCGATGACATCAAGGCGATCAAACCCGACATCGTGTACGCGCGCGGCAGTGCGCTCGGCCCGCGTGGCGTCGAATCCGATCGCGGCGGGTACGACATGACCGCGTTCTGGTCGCGGGGCGGGATCGCGGCGTCGATGACGCCCCCGGATTCGCCCGGCATCGTCGCGCCTCCGGGCCCGGCGTTCGGTGACACCATTTCCGGCACCAACCTGGCCGGGGGCATCGCCGCCGCGCTGGTACGACGCGAACGCACCGGTGAGGGGTCGGTCGTGGACGTGTCGTTGCTGGGCAGTGGGTTGTGGTCGATGGGTCACCAGATCGGTCTGTCGCTGCACTGTGACAAACCATTGGTGGCTCCGAAGCCGGGCGAGCATGCGGCCGTGCGCAATCCGCTGTCGGGGCTGTACAAGACGTCCGACGACCGGTTCCTGTCGCTGGTGATGCTGCAGCCGGGCAAGTTCTGGCGGGACGTGTGTGAACACATCGAGCGGCCCGACCTGGCCGACGATCCGCGGTTCGCCGACAACGCGTCGATCATGGAGAACACCGCGGAGGCGGTGGAGATCCTGCGGGAGGTGATCGGTTCGCGGACGCTGGCCGAGTGGACCAAACGGTTCGCGACGCTGTCGGGTCCGTGGGCGCCGGTGCAGGACTCGCTGCAGGTCGGTGCCGATGATCAGGTGCGCGCCAACGACTACATCATCGAGGTCGGGGACATCGAATTGGTGTCCAGCCCGGTGCAATTCGACGTCACCAAGAACGAGGCGGCCGCCGCGCCCGGGTTCGCCGAACACACCGACGCGATCCTGGAGGAGCTGGGTTTCGACTGGGACCGCATCGTCGAGTTCAAGGTCGCCGGCGCTGTGACGTAGACATTCTCCACGAAAGGCTATGTCCGCAACCATGTTCTGTGGTTGCGGACATCGTCGTCTTACGGGGTTTCGAGGCTCGTCGCTTGCGCTCCTCGCACCTCAACCGGCGAGGAAGTGGTTCGGTCGGTGGTGTTTCGTCGTTGGTTGAGGTGCGAAGAGCCGCTAGGCGATGAGCCTCGAAACCCGGTGAGATGACAATGTCCGCAACCACTTTCGTGGTTACGGACATCGTCGTGAAACAGGTCAGAGGTTGAGGAGACGGGCGAGGTTGCCGCCCATGATCTTTGCCTGATCCTCCTCGGAGAGATGGCCGAGCATGTCGGCGAAATGGGTCGGCTGGGCCAGGCCCTCGGGATGCGGGTAGTCCGAGCCGAACAGCACGCGGTCGACACCGATCAGGTCGATGAGGTCGGTGACACCCTCCTCGTAGAAGGGGCTGACCGAGATGCAGCGGCGGATCGCCTCGAGCGGATCGTTCATGCCGAAGCCCTCGGGGGCCTTCTTGTAGGTGTCGGCGAGCATCTCCATCAGCGGCTTGAGCCAGCTCGCACCGCTCTCGATGACGGCGATCTTGAGGTCGGGGTGGCGGAACAGCGCACCGTGGCACACCCACGAGGACACCGTGTCCTGCACCGGACGCCACTCGTTGACCATGCGGAAGGCGTTGGTCTGGAACGGCAGCATCTCACCGTCCGAACCTTCCCACTCCGAATCGAAGCGGGCGTAACCGCTGTCGGAGGAGTGCTGAGAGACGAGGATGTCGAGTTCGGTGACCCGCTTCCAGAACGGATCGAACTCGGGCAGCGCGAACGAACGCGGACCGCGGAAACCGGGCACCGGCGCGGGGCGCACCAGGATCGACTTGGCGCCGCGCTCGACGCACCATTCGAGCTCTTCGAGAGCCTTGTCGAGGATCGGCAGGCTGATCACCGGGACGGTGAAGATGCGGTCCTCGTAGTTGAATCCCCAGGTCTCGTACAGCCATTCGTTCAGGGCGTGGATGACCGCGTGAATCGTCTCCGGCTCGTCGCGCATGCGCTCCTCGACGAGGCTGGCCAGGGTGGGGAACATCAGCGAACGGTCGACGCCGAGTTCATCCATCAGCTCCAGTCGGGCCTTGGGCTCGCGGAATGCCGGGATGGCCTTCATCGACTCGCCGAAGATCTCCCGCTTGGACTTGCCTTCGGGGTTGCCGTTCTTGAAGTAGTCCTCCATCGACCCCGGCCGGGCGACGACGTCGAAGGTGGGGTTGGGGATGTAGTCGCTGATCTGGCCGCGGACGGCGATCTTGGTCCGGCCGTTGACCTGAACGTACTGGATCGCGTTCTTGTAGCGATCGGGGAGGAACTTGGTCAGCGCCTCCGGTGTCTCGTACAGGTGGTTATCCGCATCGAACAGCGGGTACGGCAGCTCCTTGACGGGCATGAAACTCTCCTTTGCTCTCTACGAGAATCATATTCTCATAAATGGGATGTCGCAATGTCCTTACGGACGATGAACTTCTGGACCTTGCCGCTCGCGGTGCGCGGCAGTTCGTCGACGCGGCGCAGTTCTTCCGGCCACTTCTGCTTGGCCAGGCCCTTGCTGGCGAAGTGTTGCTGCACCTCATCGATGGTGGGCATATCGAAACCCGGCCGCAGGCGCAGGACGGCGGCCACATGCTCGCCGAGGCGGGCGTCGGGGGCGGCCACCGCCGCCGCCTCGGCCACCGCCGGCATGGTCAGTAGCGTTTCCTCGACTTCGAGGGCGCTGATGTTCTCGCCGCCGCGGATGATGATGTCGGACTTGCGGTCGGTGATGGTGAGGTAGCCGTCCTCGTCGAGGACGCCGATGTCACCGGTGTGGTACCAGCCGTCGGCGTCGAAGGCGCGGGCGGTGAGTTCGGGGTCGGTGTAGCCGACGCACAGATCCGGTCCGCGGGACAGGATCTCGCCGTCCTCGCCGAACATGATCTCGACACCGGCGAGCGGGCGGCCGTCGGTGTAGGCGCGCTTGTCCAGCGGTTCACTCGGGTGACAGCCGGTGATCGACGGGTGTTCGGTGCTGCCGTACGAGCGGAACACCGTGATGCCCAGGTTTGTGAGTCTGCGGGTGATCGCGGCCGGCACCGACGATCCGCCGAGGCCCGCGTACTTCATGTGCGGCAGATGTTCGGGGGTGAAGTCGGGGTGATCGAGCAGACTGGTGACGTAGTAGGTGGCACCGCCGCCGATGGTGAGGTCGTCGCTGAACATCAGCGCCAGGGCCTGGCCGGGGTCCCAGGTGTCGGCGAGGTTGATCGCGGTGGCGTCCATGACCGGGATGGTGAACGCGTTGATCATGCCGATGAAGTGTCCGACCGGCGCCGCCGTGAGCTGCAGACCGCGGTCCTCGGGATACATCGCGGCCAGCTGCCGGGTCTCGTGCCCGAGCGAATAGTGGCTGTGCAAAACACCTTTGGGGTTGCTGGTGGTGCCCGAGGTGAACGCGATGAGGGTGACCGAGGCCGGGTCGACCCGGGCGACGCCGGGCAGTGGCTCGTCGTCGAGCAGGTCGGTGAAGGTGCGGTCGATGATGCCGGTGATGGGGACGTCGGCGGCGATCGCCGGATCGTAGGTGAGGCTGCCGAACGACTCCGGGAAGATGAACACTTTCGGCTCGACCTCGCCGAGGATGAATGACACCTCCTTGGGGCCGTAGAAGTGGACGATAGGCACCACGGTGGCACCCAGGAACGCCGACGCCCAGAACGTCGCCGCGGCCTCCATCCAGTTGGGCAACTGGAAGGCGATCACGTCTCCGGGCCGCACGCCGCGCTTGGCCAGGCCGGACGCGAGCCTGCGTGCCACGTTCTCGACGTCGGCGAAGGTGCCCCGCCAGGGACGCAGGCGCGAGTGGACGTTGAACTCGGTGTCGGGGGCGGCGGACAGGCCCTTGCTCAGGAGGTCTCCGATGGTTTCATCGGTCCACCACCCGTTGGCCAGGTATTTCTCGGTGAGGTCGGCGGGAATCGGTCGCATGTGGACATCTCCTCAGGGCTGCTGAGTCGGCAGTGACGGACGTTCTCATCTATGAGAATGCCAATCTCGCAGACAGAGAGCAACCTGTTCGGGAGATGTGGGGTGGCGGGGTTTCGTCAGGAGGCGGGCCGGAGGCTGCGCAGGGTGCGGGCGACGTAGTCGTCGAGCATGGCTCCGCGGCCCGGGCCCTCACCGATGGTGACGAGCAGTGCGTACAGGCCCAGTAGGAAGAAGATCGCGGAGTTCATCGAGTCGAGGTCCGGGTCGACCCCGCCGCCGGCAATGGCGTCATCGAACAGCGCCACCAGCGACAGGACCAGCGGGTGGTCGAGACCCTCCTCGGCGATGGGCCGGGTGGTGGAGAAATGCGACGCCAGGAAGTCCCGGAACAGGGGGCGCCCCAGCGTGGACTCGAGCTCGGCGAGCAGGTCGACGGCCTTGTGCAGGGCCGCGCCCAGACCGGGCGAGGTGGCCAGGAACTCGTCCATCCTGTCGGCCATCAGCCGTTCCTCGCGGGCCTCGAGTTCGAGCAGCACATGCTCCTTGGTGGGGAAGTGGAAGAAGAAGGTGGAATGGGCGACACCCGCCTCGGAGACGATGGTGGCGATGTCGGCATCGGCCATGCCCACCCGGCCGAACTCGGCGGTCGCCGCGGTCAGCAGTTTCTCGCGTGTCTGCAGCCGCTTGGCTTCCCTCGTCAGCCGCTCTTCCGCCACAACCCACCTCTGCTTGCCGGCGCTCAGTACCGACCTATTCAAACTCAGTGGCAAGGCTGCGCGCAGACGTTAGCGGGACTCAGGGCAGTTCGACCTTCTCCGCGAGCCAGCGGCCGTCGTGTTTGGTCATCGTGACGCGGATGCGGCTGCGGTCGATGCGGGGCTGGGTGTTGGAGACGTTCTGGACGGTCTGGTCGACGAACATCACGACCACCACCTTGTCGGTGGACGCCGACACCACGCCCGAGGCGAGGACGGTGCCCTTGGCCTGGGCCTTGTTGTCGATGAGGAGTTGCCGCAGCTGATCGCTGGACTTGGCGTACATCTGGTGGAACTCGCCCGCCGAACCGGCCAGCACCGCGTTGAAGTCCTTGTCGAGGGAGTTGGCGCTGACGCTGGTGAGGGTGGTGGTGAACTGGCGTGCGGCCACGACCGCTGCGTCGGCGGCCTTGTCGGTGTTCTCCGCTGAACGCCACTGGGTGCCGAACCACGCGGTGCCCGCGACGCCGGCGACGGCCAGGAGAGCCAGGACGATCACGCCGATCCGGCGGGACCGCGCGCTGCCCAGCGTGGTGCGCAGCCGGGACAGAACGGACGGGCCGGACTTCTTCTCGGCCTTCTCCGTTGCCGGCTTGGCGTCGTCCTCGTCGTTGGTCTTGGTCTTCGGGGTTTCGGTCTTCGGGGCCTTGGTCTTCGGGGACTTGTCCGTCGACGTCCCGGCGGACTCTGCGTCGTCGGCATCGGCCGGGTAGTGGTCGTCGTCCGCAGTGGCCCGGGAGTCGGCGGCGCTGTCCTCGGCGACGGATTCCGCTGCCGCCGATTCTTCTGCCCCGGACTCTGTTGTGCCGGATTCGTCAGCACTGGTGACGGTGTCGGCGTCGGCCTCGTCGACCGGGTGGTCGGCCTTCTCGTCAGTGCGGTCGGACAGTGTGCGTGTCATGGTGTGTCTCCTGTGTCCGGTTGGGCTAGTTGGGCTTCTTGCCGGTGGGCTTGCCGAGAGTGGGGTTGTCGATGGTCGGTTCGGCCTTGGGGAGCGGCCAGGGCTGGTTGGGCAGCACCGGACCCGCGTACGGGAGAGGGATGCTCAGCGGGCCGGTGGGCGTGGGGTTGGCGCGGGCTCGCGGGTCGGCGCCGTCGGGGATGGTGTTGGTGTCGTCGCCGGGTGGCCGCGGAGCGTTGCGGGCACCCCGGATCAGCACACTCGGATCGTTGTTGGGGCAGTACGTATACAGGTACGGCTCCGGGAAACTCGGCTCCGACGAGGCGAACCGCGGCAACTGCAGGTAGTCGCACGCCGCGTGCGGGTACACGTTGAGCGCACCCCAGATGCCGCCGTCGTGCATCGTGTACGTGAGCGCCTTGAGAACCGATCCGCGGCCGCTGGCCGGGAAGAAGAAGTCGTTGAGGGCCGGCAACCGCTGATAGACCAGCTGTGTCACGGTGGTCAGATTGCCCAGCAACTGCACCATCGTCGGCGAGTTGTCGGCGATGACGGCGTCGATCGAGGACAGCAGCGGCGGGGTCTGCTTCAGTAAGGTCTTGTAGCCGTTCGCTTTCCGGGACACACCGGTGAACAGGGTGTCGAGGTCGCGGGAGGTCTCACGGATTGCCCCGCCGCCCTCACCCAGGGTGGTGAGCACCACCCGGCTCGAGCGGATCAGCGAGGTGGTCTGCGGCAGCACCGAATCCAGGGTGGAGATCAGGAACGTACCGCCGTCGATGATGTCGCGCAGCTTCTCCGGGCCCGCCTTGCTGACGCCGAGTTCGTCGCGGATCGTCTCCAGCTGCTCGGGTTTGATCTGCGCGAGCATGCCGTCCATGTCCTCGAGCAGGGTGGCCAGCGGGGTGGGTGTGCTGCCGGGTTCGCGGACGCTGATCTCGGCGCCGTCGGTCAGGTATGGCCCGCTCGTTCCGGTGGGCCGGAAGTCGACGTATTGTTCACCGGCGAACGATAGTCCGGCCACCCGTACCGCGGAATCGCGCGG
>WBZQ01001544.1_pt1 | contig 15861 bp, 15 predicted proteins | sample 5204251 | NCBI WGS metagenome assembly WBZQ01 (sample SAMN12412402, study PRJNA552823) | activated sludge metagenome | isolation source: activated sludge from nitrification reactor of wastewater treatment plant... | place: USA: Virginia | collected 2017-09 | reverse complement strand
GGCGGCTTCCAGTCGCATACGATAGCGGTTGACGACGTGCCTGGTCACGCGAATGCCACACACGATGATCCCCACCACGAACGCGCCGACCGCAAAAAGCCGGTAGTCCACGAACGGTCCATAGTCGAAATAGAACGTTCCGTCTGCGCCCTGCTTGAGTTGTGCGTCTTTTTGAAACGTATGGGTTTTTCCGGTTGGATCGGCGAGGTTGAGCCACTCCGAACAGAACTGCACGGGGTTCTCCGAACCCGGAACATGTTGGTAGGCCAGTCGCAAGCAAATGTCTTGTCTGGAATCATAGATATCCGGTGTCCGCACCAGCCGTTCAAAGTTGAGGCCGGTCACCCAGATGCCGAAGAGAAAGACCGCGTTGCACACCACCATCATCACGACGCTGATGCCGGACGCAAATCGCCGGACCTTGGTCGCCCTTACTTGGGCCGCGGCACTCGCCTCGGGTGATTCAGGGAGGCTCTCTGAAGTTGAGTCCAAACGCTCACCATCCGCTACGTCCCTTGTACCATAATCTGGGAGAAATCAGCGAACGACATGAACAAATCGTCGACCGTTTTCAAGAGCGACAGCCGGTTTCCGCGCACCGCCGGATCGTCGGCATTGACCATCACCGCATTGAAAAAGTCGTCGATCGGACCCTTCATCCTGACCAGCACGTCGAGGGCCTGCCCGTACTCTCCGCTACGCATCGCCGCGGCATAGGCCGCATGACTGGTCTGCACGGTCTCATATAAGGCGGACTCGGCAGCCTCCCGGAATAACCCGGACTCGACCGGCTTGCGATCCCACTGCTCTTTTTCGGTCAACCGGTGCGCGCGTTTGAATCCGACGATCAGCGGATCGAACTCCGCTCGCACGGTAATCCGTTGCAGCGACTGCATCTTGTCGAACAGGTCCGTGAGATCGATGGACTGGCGGTCGGCCGATTTCAAGACGGCCTCCATGACATCGTCCCGCAATTGATGCGCACTCTTGCCATAAAAACGGACCCGCTCGAAGAGAAAGCCAAGGACGTCCGGAGCCCCGCCCTTGCCGGTCTGGGGTGCGGCCGCCACATTCTGGCTACTCAACACATCCTGCGCCGCCCGGACCGCCTGCGCGAGATTCAGCCGTAACCGGCTCTCGATCAGAATTCGCACGATAGCGGTGGCGTGGCGTCTGAGGGCAAAGGGATCTTCGGAACCGCTCGGAACGAGCCCGACCAGGAAAAATCCGGCAATGCTGTCCAACCGGTCGGCGAGAGAAAGTACTTTTCCGGCCAGTGACTCCGGCAACTCCCCTTCCATGGCGCGAGGCATATACTGTTCGCGAATCGCCGCGCTGACCGCCGCCGGCTCGCCGTCGTGCTTGGCATATTCCCCGCCCATAATGCCCTGCAGCGTCGGGAACTCGCCCACGATGCCGGTCAACAGATCGGCTTTGCTGAGTTCCGCCGCGTGCCGGCACTCTTGAACCAGTCGCTCATCGCCGAGTTGCCCGGCCACATGTGCCGCCATGGCGACCACGCGCTGCGTTTTCTGATGCAAGCTGCCGAGTTTTTGGTGGAATGTGACCGCGAGTTGTTTTGCCACTCGATCGGCCAGCGACGTCTTGCGATCCTCCTCGAAGAAAAACTTCGCATCAGACAGACGCGCAGCCAGAACCCGCTCATTGCCTTCACGGATCAACTGCATGTTGGCCAACTTCATATTCGTCACGGCGAGGAAATTCGGCAACAACGCGCCCTTGGCATCGACGAGGGAAAAGTATCCCTGATGCTCCTTCATGGAGGTCATCAGAATCTCTTTCGGGAGCGCGAGGTAGTGCGGCTTGAACGCACCAAGAATCGTCAACGGGGACTCCACCATATAGACGGCCTGCTCGAGCAAATCGTCGTCCTGATGCAGGTGCCCGCGGGCCGACTTGGCGAGCGAGGCTAGCTGTTCGAGAATCATCGCGCGTCGGCGATCCTGATCCACAATCACGCTGTGACGCTCGGTCTCTTTGAGGTAATGCGCGATCGACTTCACGACAAAGCCCTTCGGGCTGGAGACCTTGGCGCCCAGCACCCGGTGGCCCTGGCTCAAATTGCCTGCCTTGATCGTGGCGAACTCAATCGGCAAAACTTTGCCGCCACAGAGAGCCACCAGCCATCGCACCGGCCTGGCAAATCGCACGCCGGTCTGGTTCCAATGCATGGCTTTGGGAAAGGCCAGTTTGGCCAACAGCGGAGGAAGCGCCTGCGTCAGTACCGCCGCCACGGCCTGCCCCTTCTCCTGCTTCACCGCAAAGAGATACTCGCCCTTCGGAGTCTGGCGCACTTGCAGATCTTCAACCGCAATACCCTGGCCCGTGGCAAACCCGATAGCCGCTCTGGTGGGCTGACCCGACTGGTCGAACGCCACGGCCTTGGAAGGCCCCATGGCTTCTTTGACGGCAGACGCCTGCTGTCGCGCTAATCCTTCGACGAGCAACACCAGCCGCCGCGGCGTGCCCATCGTCCGGACAGCACCATAGGTGAGGCGCGCATCTTTCAAGAGGGCCTCTGTCGCCTGTTGCAATGCGCGCAACGCGGGAGCCACAAACTGATAGGGCAACTCTTCCGTCCCGATTTCAAGGAGTAATTCCGTGGTCGCCGGAGATTTGGGAGACTTGGACGCCTTGGAGCGTGAAGCAGTCTTGGAGATGTTTTTTTTCGATGGCATGGTCGCGCGGGCCCTGACGGCTACTTATTGGTCACAGGTGAGTGGCCGGCGGCGCCCTTGCCTGCCCGAGCCGATTGCTTGATCAAGGGATGCCCCATGGCCTCCCGGTCGGCCAGATACGATTCGGCGCAGCGCCGCGCCAATGCCCGAACCCTGGCAATATACGACGTCCGCTCGGTGACGCTGATCGCCCCCCGCGCATCCAGCAAATTAAACATGTGCGAGGTCTTGATGCAGTAGTCGTAGGCCGGCAAGGTGAGTTTCTTGTCCAGCAGCCGTTGACTCTCCCCCTCGAAGGCCTGGAAGGTGGCCATGAGCATGGGCACCTCCCCCTCTTCGAAGTTGTAGCGTGAAAACTCAACCTCGCTGCGGTGATGTACATCGCCGTAGGTGACGCCGTCTGTCCACTGAAGGTCGTAGACGTTGTCGACCTGCTGCAGATACATCGCGATGCGCTCCGTCCCATACGTAATCTCGCCGGTAATCGGATTGAGCGGAATGCCGCCGATCTCCTGGAAATAGGTGAACTGGGTAATCTCCATGCCGTCAAGCCGGACTTCCCAGCCCAATCCCCAGGCGCCGAGCGTGGGGGACTCCCAATCGTCCTGCACGAACCGGATGTCGTGCTTCTTAGGATCGATGCCTAGCTGTTTGAGGCTCTCCAAATAGAGGCCCTGAATATTGTCGGGCGCCGGCTTCAGCACGACCTGATACTGGTAGTAATGCTGCATGCGGTTAGGATTTTCGCCGTAGCGGCCGTCGGTTGGACGGCGGCAAGCCTGCGGATAAGCGGCGCGCCAAGGTTCCGGCCCGAGGGATCGAAGAAATGTCGCAGGGTGGAATGTTCCCGCGCCCATTTCGAGATCATAGGGTTGATGAACGACGCACCCGCGGTCGGCCCAGAAACGATGGAGGGTCAAAATGAGGTCTTGGAAATTCACCGGATGTCCAGATCTAGCCGCAGGCTGCTCGTAGTGACGGATGAAAATCAGGCTGAAGCTAGCAAGAACCGTTACGGGGTGTCAAGAAACTGAAGCTCCGATTTCAATGGGTTGCAGGGACGTTTCTGCAACGGCAGCCACCGAATTCCTCTCCCCATCCCGCAGTCAACGTGCTTGAATCACAGCACGCGCTGGTTTATTCTGCAAAATCTTGAGCAAGTCACTAGACATCTAGACGAGTCATGAAATTCTCCAAGAAAAGCGAATATGGGCTCCGTGCGCTGCTCGAGCTCTGCGAGACCTACGGAGGCCGCGTACTCCAGCGCCATGAGATCGCCGAACGCCAGAACATTCCCGTGGAATTTCTCGAACAGATCCTGCTCGCGCTCAAACGCGCAGGGCTGCTGGCGAGCCGCCGGGGTATTCGTGGCGGCTATTCGCTGATTAAGTCTCCGGAAGAGATCACGCTGGGCCAGGTCATCCGCATTTTGGATGGCCCCCTCGCCCCGATCAGCTGCGTCAGCAAGACCGCCTATCAAAAATGCTCCGACTGTCCCTACGCCGCCAAACCTTCCTGCCCGTTGCAGCAGGCGATGGGAGAAGTGCGGGATGCCATTGCCAACATTCTCGACCATTACACGTTGAGTCGGTTCGCCCATAATAAACTGGCGGAAGGATCCTAATGCGTACCATTGGCCATACGGTTGCAACCTTGACCCTCTCGGTCATCACTTCCTGCTTTTTCCTTACATTGGCCGCTTCGCCAGGACAGGCGGCGGAAACCCGTGATCTCATCCTGGCGGCGTACAGTGTGCCGAAGGAAGCCTACGAGCGACACATCATCCCCGCGTTTCAAAAGCATTGGAAACAAAAGACCGGGCAGGACGTCCGCGTACGCAGTTCCTATGGAGCCTCCGGCGCCCAGGCCCGCGCCATCATCGGCGGATTCGATGCGGATGTCGCGGTGCTCTCGCTGGAAGGGGATGTCGATCAAATCGTGAAGGCCGGATTGATCACGCATGACTGGCGAAAGGCTCCGCATGGGGGGATGATCTCCGCGTCAGTCGTCGCGCTGGGTGTCCGCAAGGGCAACCCCAAAGCGGTGAAAGGCTGGGAGGATGCGGCACGCCCCGGCGTTGAAGTGCTCTACCCGAATCCAAAAACTTCCGGTGGCGCGATGTGGGATGTGATCGCAATTTACGGCGCCGGCCTGAAACTGGCCGAGCAGCGTGCGGCTGGAAAACCGGTCACTCCGGACGCGGCGGACACGCAGGCTGTCGATCTGCTCACCCGCATCCAACGCAATGTGAAGGTCATGGATAAAAGCGGGCGGGAATCGGTCACGACGTTCGAACGCGGCGTCGGTGACGTCATCGTGACCTACGAGAATGAATTGCTGCCGCGCGTGAAAAGCGGGCGCCCGTACGAAATCATCGTGCCGGCTGAAACCGTGTGGATTGAAAACCCGGCCTCGGTGGTCGACACCTATGCCGATCGTCACAAAGCCAAGGATCTGGCCGAGGCATTCGTGGCTTTCCTCCATGGGCCGGAGGCGCAAGCCGCTTTTCTGGAGTTAGGATTTCGTCCATTGGATCGTGGCACGCAAGCTCCTGCCTCCGGAACCACACTTCCCCAACCAGCGCGTCTCTTTACGATCGCCGACCTTGGCGGGTGGGAGCAAGTGAGCAACAAACTGTTTGGCGCACAGGGTGTGTGGACCAAGATCGTCGAAGATGTGGCGAAAAAATAGGACGAGGACCGATCGTTGACCTCTCATCTGTTAGTCCGCATGGCGCTACGCTCCACGGCTGTCGGCTACGTGCTGGTATTGATCTTTCTGCCTCTCGCGGCGCTGGCGTATCAATCGTTCGCCGCCGGATGGGACCGGTTCCTCCAGGACCTCTCGGCGCCCCAAGCGGCGGCGGCGCTCTGGCTCACCGTGGAAACCGCGGCGATCGCCACTGTAATCAATGCCGTCTTCGGCACCTTATCCGCGCTGGTGCTGGTACGCTACGAATTCCCCGGTCGCTGGCTGTTGAATGCCTTAGTTGATCTGCCGTTTGCCATCCCTACCCTGGTGGCCGGCCTGATGATCGCCGCGATCTATGGCCCGACCAGCCTGCTCGGCACCTGGCTCCAGCAGGGCGGCATGGCCGTCCTGTACAACCAGCCCGGCATCATCCTGGCCATGTTGTTTGTCACCATGCCCTTTACGATCCGTTCTTTGCAGCCGGTCTTGATGGGGCTCGAACGCGATCAGGAGGAAGCGGCCTTTACCCTGGGAGCCAGCCCTTGGATGACCTTCTGGAAAGTAACAGTTCCGTCGGTGCTGCCGGGGCTGTTGACCGGCGTCTTCCTGACCTTCGTGCGGGCACTGGGCGAATTCGGTTCCATCGTCATCGTGGCGGGGAATATCCCCATGAAGACGCAGGTGGCCTCGGTCTATGTATATGGAGAAATTGAGAGCTACAACCCCCAGGCGGCGACGTCCGTCTCGGTGTTGATTCTGTTGATGTCATTTTTGGTCCTGCTACTGTTGGAACGTTTGACGCGGCGCCCGGGCGAACGGCTGCCCAAACTGTTTCAACGATCGCAGCGCGGAAGCGAGCCTGATCAGGATACGGTGGTACCGACCGGGGCCATCTGAATCCGGGCCCTGCGCTGAGACGGTATTGATTGCGACGGGAGTGTGGGCATGCGTTGGCTGTTGATCGGAATCGTCTGGCTCTACTTTTTGGTGCTGCTGGTCGGCCCGATTCTGTACATGGCGAGCCAAAGTTTCAGCGAGGGGCTGGCGGCATTCTGGACGGAGATCTCACGACCGGAAGCGCTGCACGGCTTTACCCTCACGGCTGAAATCACGCTGATCGTATTGGTCCTGAACCTGATCTTCGGTACCCTGACGGCGCTGGTGCTGGCGCGCCAACAGTTTTGGGGCCGCAGCCTGGTCAGTGGCGTAATCGATTTACCCTTTGCCGTCTCGCCCGTCATCGCGGGGTTCATGCTCATTCTGCTCTTCGGACCGGACACGATGCTGGGCGCGTTCTTCGGCCAGGCCCAGATCAAGGTACTGTTCGCCCTGCCGGCCATGATTCTCGCCACTCTCTTTGTTACGTTTCCGTTCATGGTCCGCGAACTCACCCCGCTGCTGCAAACCCTCGGCATCGAGGAGGAAGAAGCGGCGAGAACCTTGGGGGCTGGCGAGTGGCAGGTCTTTCTCAAGGTGACGCTGCCGGCCTTGCGGTGGGGCCTCGTGTACGGGGCGACTCTCACCGTCGCGCGGGCAATCGGCGAATTCGGCGCCGTGCTGGTGGTCTCCGGCAACATCTTGCTGCTGACGCAGACCGCCACCTTGCACATCTATCAAAGCTATGTCGATTTCAACTACGTGGCGGCGAATGCCGTCGCGCTGACGCTGCTCGCAGTGTCCTTCGCCATTCTCACCGTCCTGGAGATTGCCAAGGCCCGGGCCGAAACGACCGTAGCGGAAGCGGGAGCGCAGTAACCCAGTGAAGATTGAAGTACGCGGGCTCACGAAGAAGTTCGGTTCCGGCACGGCGGTAGGCAACGTCTCGTTCGTGGTGAACGAAGGCGAACTTCTCGGACTGTTAGGACCCAGCGGCAGCGGCAAGACCACCGTGCTGCGGTTGATCGCCGGTCTGGAAGTCCCCACCGCCGGCGATATCTTCATCGACGGCAAGCGGGTCAACGACCTCACCGTGCAGGAACGCAATATCGGATTCGTCTTCCAGCACTATGCCCTGTTCAAACACCTGACCGTCTTCGACAACATTGCCTTCGGTCTGAAGATCAAGAAATGGAACCGGAGGGACATCGAACAGCGCGTCACGGAACTCCTCACGCTCATGAGCCTGGCAGGGCTCGGCGGCCGATACCCGCATCAGCTTTCCGGCGGACAACGGCAGCGTGTCGCCATCGCGCGTGCCCTGGCGCCGCGTCCGTCGGTCCTGTTGATGGATGAGCCCTTCGGCGCGGTCGACGCGAAGGTGCGGCAAGAGTTGCGCGAGTGGCTGATCCGCCTGCACACCGACCTGAACGTCACCAGCCTGTTCGTGACCCACGATCAGGAAGAGGCGATGGAAGTGTCGGGCCGCATCATCGTGTTTTCGAAAGGCAAACTGGAGCAGGCCGGCTCGCCGGCGGATGTCTACGAAGAGCCCGCCACCGAATTCGTGGCCCGCTTTATCGGCTCTATGAATATCGTCGAAGGCATCGTGCGACGCGGGCAGGTGCAGGTTGGATCGCTTGAGTTTCCCGCGCCGGGCTTTTCGGACGGCCACAAACTGCAGGTGGGATTTCGTCCCTATTACGTCAAGGTCGCAGAAGACGCGACGCGATACCGCCAGCAGGCCAAGCTCCGGCACATCTATTTTCTCGGCGTGGCCTACCGGCTCGAAATCGAAACCTCGGACGGGCTGATCCTACGCTCGCGCATGAACAAGGAGGAATTCCGCCGCTGCCACTTTACCGTGGGGCAGGCCGTCTCCTTCGCGGTCACGCACTTTCGCATCCTGCCCCGGGAAGGGACGGCGCCGTTGGATGGAACGGACACCAGTCGTCCGCTGACTGGTCCGTTGACGCCTTAACAGGCTAACCGGCTGCCTACCCACTCGGGCATGGGGCAGCCGTCCCGTACGTTTCTTCGTCATATTCCTAATCATATTCTGATGACAGTGGGACGCAGAACCGCCCGATAGGGCGCACTCGTCAATGCTGCAGCTCAGCACAAGACTCCGGTCTCCCTTTATTTGATGGTGTATCGAGAAGAGAGTCAACGCATCACAAGAAGATCGAATGCGCCTGTTGGGATACGAACGGGCGCGAGGCCTACGTTCGCCGATCCACGCGCAATGACGCAGTGATTCTCTAGGGAGCTGCTGTGCGACGACCGGCCGTTCGCGGCGCGCTGATGCGCATGGCATCGAGCGCTCTTGCCACCTTAAGCTGGTCTTCTGCTGAAAGCTGCAACAGGGGCGTTTCTTTGCCGGACGTCGTCGCCACCATGGTCGTTGAAGGCTCATTCAACCCACCCGCCACGAAAACCCGTTCGGCAGGCTCACCGTCGATGACCGGAACAAGTCCTGCGACCTGAGGCAGAGCCACACTCCCGAAAACATGTAAGACACTCACTTGTCCTGGCGGAAGATTCAATGTGGCTGTGGCGGTAGACAATCCAAACGTGCCGACCGAGGCAGAGCTGGTGAGGGTCGTGGGAGCCGCAGCCTGCGGGATCAGCTTGATCTGAAAGGTCGTTCCGACCGGGATGTTGGTGGCGACAACTGTCACGGTCACCGGATTCGTGATCTCTGGGGGAATGGTGACATCGGCAACCCCAAATAGTCCGACCGGGTTGGCAGGCACCCCCGCGCCCCCCACTGAACCGATCGCTAAGGACGGTAGATTGACCAACGGAGGCGTACTCCCTGGAGCAACGGGGCTCATAGTGGTAGAGACGGAGGCCACTGGGTTGGTGGTCCCCGAAAAAAGGCGACGGCTGGTTTCCAATCGAATCACGCCTGGGCTTCCGGCTTCGCACCCAATGGCCTCCGACCTCGCAACGAGCGAACCGCTTCCGGCAATTTCCGGAGCCACAAGCCGGATGGCCCCACCGCTTCCAGAACCTGCCGTCAAAACCGTAAGGTTGGAAGCAGTTCCACCCCGGCCGCCATTGGCTTGAATGGCGCCGGCCACCGTAATGCGAGTCGAGGACGCGATGAGAATGGCCCCACCACCGCCGCCGCCTGAGGAACCAGACACACTCGTGGACCCAGGGTATCCATTTTGTCCCCCACCACCGGATCCTCCGAAGAACGATACCAACGAGGAAAAAGTCGGCGGCGTTCCATAGGTACCTCCGACTCCGCATCCGCCGAACTGTGGAGGCGGATAGGTTGGGAGCCCGCCGCCTCCAGGGCCCTGGCCGGCAGAGGGGAACGTCACGGCGCCCGTCGGTGCACGGACCCCACCCTGCCCGCCGCGAAATCCCCCTGGTCCTCCAGACCCGCCGGGGTTGACGAGAGGTCCCGTTGACGATCCGGGAGTACCCGGTTGCCCACTGACATTCACAATTGAGCCGGCAGCAAGGGATACATCGCCCGTAGCCAAAATTGCGACCGGAGTATTCGTAGCATTGGGCGTGAACGTGACAGTAACCCCCGTGGGAATCGTCACGGTGGTGAAATGGAAGATCCCGCTCGTGGGAACCGGCAACGTCGTGTTGGCGGTAGGCTGAAAAGGGCCGTCCGCCCCGGTGCTCCCACTGAGAAAGGTCTGTGCCCATCCAACCGTCGTCCAATTGGACAGCAGCAGGACCGCCACACACACACTCCATCGCCTCATGGCCTGCGCCTCCCTTTGTACAATGGCATCGAACCAAAGCATGAAACCACCCTCATGGCTTGAACACACTGACCGGCTTCGCCACGTGGAACGTCGTCATCGCCGGCGCCACACGCGCCACAACAGTACCGCTCTGCGTGGTTCCGGCTGGCGTGGTCACAGAAAAGGAATATGTATTGTCCGGCACCGTGCCCGCCACCGCCAAATTCACCACCAGGCTCTGCGCGGTACTGCTGGGAAGTACCGTCGCGCTCAGACCACTTTGAGCAAAAGTAACGCTGGAGGCCCCGTCCAGGTTGAACCCGGCAATGACCAGTTGGGTGGTAGTCCCCTTGGGGACCGTGGAAGGCTGCACACCCGAAATAATCGGCGGTACGAATACGGTGAAGGGCTGCGGGCTCGTCGCCGAACCGTTGGCATTTGTCACGGTCACCTGTCCGGTTGCCGCACCGAGTGGTACCGTCGTCACAAGCGTGGTCGCAGTTGAGGAGAGGACGGTCGCTGAGATGCCGTTGAACTGGACCTGATTGCTGGCGGGTGGGCTCGTAAACCCAAACCCCTGCAGCATAATGGTCGTGCCGACTCGTGCGCTGCCCGGCGCCACAACAAAGAGCCCAATCCCCGTCCCGCTCGTCGAGAAGCGCTGAATAGACAGGAGATTGCCGACTTCATCGTAGACGTACGTGGCTGTGTTCCCCTGGCCGTCGACCACGCCCACCAACCGACCGAGCTCATCGTAAAAATATTGGGCGGTATCGGCAGGAAGCGTGACCGGGACTATCAATGCCGCCACCAACACCAGACTAATTAGCAGGTGTGGGACCATCCGTCGATTCATAGGAGGAAAAAGCAATTTAACATCCTCTTGGTTCAAACGTAGCTGCCACATGTGCAAAATCGTAGCCATAGATCTCGCCCCGATTCAACGCAGCCGCCCGCATCTTGAGGTGGACCATGTTGTCGTAGGTGTAGGTCGTGGTCTGGCTCTTAGCATGCGCGACCGTGAGCAGATTGCCGTTGGCGGCATAACTGAACCGCGTGAGGCCTTGCCGGGCATCGGCGATTTCTGTCACGCGGTTTAGTCCATCGTAGCGGAACTGGGTAATCAAACCACAGGGATCAGTAAGCGCCGTGAGGCGGCTCACCGCGTCATAGACCCGCTGAGTGCTGTTCCCCAACGGATCGGTTGTGGTGATGTGATTGCCGTTGGGGTCGTAGGCGAACGTCGTGGGTGGTTCAGACGGGATCGGGCCCTGCACGCTGGTCGGTTGGCCGAAGGCGTTGTATGTGATCGTGGTCACATGGGTCAGCGGATCTTGCACCACCATCAACAGATTCCCGTTCGCAGGGTCGTACGTGAACGCCGTGATCTGATTCAAGGCGTCGGTGATGGTGATGACGCGATTAAGTTGCGCGTCGTAGGCGAACCGGGTCGTGTGCATGGCCGGATAAGTGGCATGCGTATGGAGACCTGCTGACTTAGCTATGAGGGATTCCATGGATCTTCTCCAGAACGATTCGCGACCTATTTCCCAAGATGTTCAAGGGAGCTGTTCATTCGACCAACCTCAGCAAGCCCAACTCCAAGACATACAGGCATCACGAAATCATTGCTGGTGCTTTATGCCCCTGAGAGATGCAGGAGCGAACGCCACCGAAAATACACGCAGGATCTCATCCTTGTGACCAAGAAATTCAAGAGACACCTTGGTGTTTTCGTAGAAAGCGAAAACACCATATTTATCAACCTGCCTCAGATAATCTTCCTCATAGCCTCGTGACCTGAACTGAAAAAGGCCAACCCTCCAGTTGTGCCTCTCTCTCAGTGCTGCCTCCAAAGCCCCTCCTGCTTGATAATTCTCAGATAGAAAAAAAGCGATCCCATCGGATTGAAATATCTCCAAAACAGCCTCTTGCTTCTCCTTCGTGTCGCACTTCGCTGTTAGTACTTGAGGCTTCGCCCTACTGCCTTTTGTATACTGCCCATCAAACACATATTGGATCGCTCGCTCGCTCAACGCCGATGAATACTTATCCAGAGACAGATAACTTCCGAGGGGTTGAGCATAGAGCTTACGTTGAGCATCCTGCAGCCTGTCTAATAGGCTGAGCAAGAAGGCGATTTCTTGCCACCCCTTACCGTCGCATGGGATCAGGTCAAAATAGATAACCAGCTTCGAAATCCTCTCTGGGAGTCCACGCCTATGAGACTCTCGACGCGTGATCGGAATCTCCAGCAAGCAATTGGCGTCCATATCAACCTTCTTTGTATTAAGGGAAAACAAAGGGGTCAGACCCCATAAATTCTGTTGCGCTTGCGATAAGTCCATTCCACTTTGCTGTAGTTGTACATTCGGACTTGTCTAAGCCCCATGGATCTCGGAACCGGATCGGATTGTTCCCTGAATATGCATAGTACCTGTCGACGGCTATCCGCCGCTGCCTTCTGTCTTCCGTAGTTCCCACAAGCGAGTCTTGGCTTTCTGAATGGCTGCCTCAAAATCCTTGAGCTTGAACTGCCACGGCTCTCCGCTCTTTCGAGGATGGAGCGTGATGTCGAGAAAGTCAAAGCCGGATTCCTGGCTCACCAGGGCAAGAAACTCTCCACGAAACAGGATTTCGGCGATCAAATCTTCATAGTCCGGGTCATCGCAGAATGTGAAGTCAAAATCTTCGCTCATGAGATGTTCCTCACCATCTGACATCTCTACTTTGGTTCTAGAAAACTTCTGAAGCTGCCGTCGCCGTTGTATCGCACTCCTCGGCTATCTGGCGCCACGACATCTTCACCGCCGTTCGTAAAAAAAGGGGTCAGCAACTGTCTTGCGTGTCAAGCGTGTTGAACGACGATCCCTTGCCACGGTGTCCCACTTTTCTGCATCGCATTGAGGATCGTGAGTAACTTACGCATACAGGCGGTCAGCGCCACCTTCTTCGCTTTACCCTTGGCGCACAGCCGCTGATAGAAGGCCCGAATCACGGGATTGAAGCGGGCAGCCACCACCGCGGCCATATACAACACCGCCCGCACCTGAGCCCGTCCACCCCACACCGTCCGTTTGCCCCGCCACGTGCCGCTGTCTCGGTTCAGCGGGGCGACTCCGACCAACGCGGCAATTTGCTTGCGGGTTAAGGTGCCCACCTCGGGCAGATCGGCCAAGACCGTTCGAGTGACCACGGGGCCGATGCCCGGCGCACTCTGCAACAGGTCTTCTTGCTCCCGCCAGATGGGGCTCTGCTGGATGGCCTGATCCAACTCCTCCTCAACCCGCGCCACTTCGGCCGTCAACCAAGTGAGGTGAGCCTGAATCCGTCTGCGGACGGACCGAACGGCCCGGCTCAGACGATTCTTTTCTGCGGTCACCATCTCGACGAGTTGGCGCCGTCGAGCCATCAGTGCCGCCAAGGCCTGCACGGCGGAATCAGGGACCTGGCGCAAGGCGGGCTTGACCGCCTCGGCAAAGCGTGCCAGCACCTGGGCATCAATCCCATCCGTCTTGGCCAAGCGGCCAGTCGCCTTCGCAAAATCCCGTACCTGCCGTGGGTTGATGACCACGACGGGCAGTGCCGCTGTGACCAACGCCCGGACCAGCGGCCGTTCCAGGCCCCCGGTGGCCTCCAGTACAATTAAGCTCGGCTGCAGCGGTCGCAGGCTGGCGACAAGGTGCGCAATGCCCGCGGTGGTATTCGGCAGCCGTTGGCCCTCCAACTCGGGCGTGGGAGAGCTGGACACGTCCAACTGTGCTTTCGAGACATCAATGCCCACATACATCGGACGACTCATCAGATTCTCCTCCAAGCGGGCCCAGTCTTGCGTCATGCGGGTTTCAACACCCACGCAACTGTTCGGGCTCTGCGGATAGGGGATGTGAGGACCCTTGCTGACCCACGGTCTTCTCAGACCTTGACCCCATCGGTCTCTCACACCCAGTTGATCATCGACCGTACCCTGCCAATGTTCACTCCCAAGATACAAGACCCCATAAATTTGACCATCACCGTATTGCAACGAGAAATTTATGCCAGGAACGGCAATATCGTATCCACTTCACATGCAACCCTGTTGGCTATAGAGACCACGCGCTTCTATAGGGTTACTGATTAAGCACGAACAGAAACCATCCAGATGTCATCGCCGCTACTAGCGTTGCTAAAATCACAATCAGCATTAGTTTGAAAACTCTCAACTTCAACTCCTCAAGTTGTGTCCGGTCCGCTTGAGGATCAAGTTCTCCAAGAGCTTCCTTCTTGGTTTCCGTATAGCGCAAGTAAATAACAACCAAGACCAGAGGGCCGGTCATGGTGACATAGATAAATTTTTCGAGCGGGGATGCGCTATTTGCGCGAAGCACCAAGAGAATCGGCCCGAAAAATATGCTTAAGAGTGCAAGAAAGCCAATATAATTTGTTTTGATTTCCATACGGACATCCCGACCTGCTCCCTTTTTGCAATTCTATTTATGGTCGTCCGATGTTTCCTCCAAGGGCAGAACCAATCGCCGGCAGACCCACTTGAGGGGCGAGACCCAAACCTGCTCCTATTGCGTTAGTGACCGCAATTGACAGTGTTTGGCCTGTTGCTGTTATAGCGCCAGCTAGTTGTGCCTGAATTGCAGTTTTAGCTGCTGCTCCCAATCCACCTCCCACAGCGGCGCCGACGACCGAGCCTATATTAATTGGCTTGCGCCCAGATAATGTTTGCCCGATGAGGTTACTGAGCCCTGAAGTAATCACCCCGAAAGCGGCAGGGGGCAAAGGATATCCGACACTGGCAGCAGCACCGGCTAAGAGACCATTAGCGATACCAAAAGTGGTGAGGGTAGCAAACTTCGTGGAGAAAACAGGAACCCCTTGAGCAATTGCGCCTGTTGCAGCACCGACTCCACCAAATATTGCGCCAGCGATAAGAAAAGGAGGAACCTGCGCAATCTGACCTGATGGATCACGATAAGAAACAGGATCATTGAGCACGTAGGGGTATTGGTTGAGAGTTTGAGAATTTGTTGGAATGGCTAATGCTGGGTCCTCCTGAATAAATCTGTGATGAAGCGCACTGAGGTACCGTGCCCGATAATAATACAAACCTGTGTCATCATGTTCTCGCCCTGTGAACTGAAACGCATTCCCTGAAGCCCCCGCCACCGTCGTCTTCCCAAACGGCTCATAGGTGTAGGTCGTTGAGGACGTGCCCTGCGTCGTGCTCAGCGCCAAACTGCTGCCGAGGGCATCGGTGTGGTAATGCTCGTTGCCGATGGCCGACTGCTGGATGAACGGCTCGTCGATATTCAGACTGCGCAGATAAGTGGCCCCGACCGCCCCGCCGCCGATCTCGGCGGCGATATCGTTGCCATCGTACAAGAACTGAGTTGCGGACCCGTTGATCGTTTTGCTCATCCGCCGTCCCAGTGGATCATAGTGAAAGCTGGCCGTGGCTCCACCGCTGAGACCGATCAACCGATTCCGCGCATCCCAGGTGTAGGTATTCACGCCATCATTGGTCAGATTGCCGTTCTGGTCGTAGGTCAACGTGGCTCCGGAAAATTGCGTTTGCTCATTAGCCGCATCGTAGGTCGCCGAGGCCACAGCCTGCGGCACCACACTCGCCGTACCGTTGGCCCTGCTCAGACTGGTCCGATTTCCCGCGGTGTCGTAGCTGTAGCTCAGGGATTCAATCAGTCCGCTCGGGCCATTGTGCGTGATGTCCGTCAGGCGGGAGGCCACATCGTACCCATAGCTCGTGCTGGTCCCATTCGGATAGGTCAGACTCGTTCTGCGATTCGCGTGGTCATAGCCCAGGCCTACCGTCAATGCCCCTTGCGCGACCTGCGTGAGGCGTGATGCGGCGTCGTACTGATAGGTCA
>WBZQ01001542.1_pt1 | contig 15869 bp, 16 predicted proteins | sample 5204251 | NCBI WGS metagenome assembly WBZQ01 (sample SAMN12412402, study PRJNA552823) | activated sludge metagenome | isolation source: activated sludge from nitrification reactor of wastewater treatment plant... | place: USA: Virginia | collected 2017-09 | reverse complement strand
GGAACGGGAGATTCTGAACCGCACCTTTCCTGTGTAGCAGCCACCGCCTCTTTCAACGAACCGCTTCAGCTCGCCGAATGCCGACACGGGGCGCCGCGATGGTTCCCACTATCGGCAGGGTACGGCTTCCGATTGTGTATTCGACGGACGTCCGTTCGTCATGCCGCAGCGCGTCGCCGACGGGTTGAAAGCGACGGTAAACGCGGTAGCACCGATCGCCCCTTTGCCAGGTGAAGGGGGTGGGGAAGAATTCCCTGCGGCGCCAACCGATTGAACAGCACCAGCCGATCCACATACTCACCGCAATTCACGCACCGCTGTCCGATCACGTCGTGTCCCGCGTTGCCCGGACTCGCCAGGTCCGAATAGGCATCCACCATCAGGCCGTGGCAGCGGGAACAGTCATGTTTCTGGGTTCTCATACATCTTCCTCCTCTGCTGAAGTTCGATGAGGGCAAGATCTTCGGCACCTCATCCCCATTATGTGCCTGCTGAGCAGTGCCTGAGCAATGGGAGTGCCGTGCCGGTGCGAATCGACAGGAAGCACGAGAGCTGAAAGGAAAACAGCAGGTTAGTGATGAGAACCTCCGGAACATCACTACGAGCGATTGAGACGACCATGGGGAGATTGTCCTCACCTGGTCAGCGCAGTTTGGCGCAAGAAGCGCCAGATCCTATTCGACGGTCGTAGGACGGTAAGAAGGATCGGGAGAGCCGCCGCCCACAACGGAAGACCAGCTCAGTACCTAGGCGTTTACCTAGGGTGCATGAGAGAGTTATCGGCTGGGAAGCCCTCACCGTAGCGGGCTCATCATAATTATCCCTTGCGAGGCGTTTCCTCTGAACTCTAGAATGGTGCTCACTCCAATGGCACCCACACGCACCAAGAAGAAACCGTCGGCAAAGAATCCAAGCCCATCACTTGCGCACCGTCCTGTTGTACGCCCTCTCAAGGCGTCAACTCTCGGACCCAGGCGCAAGCGGCCAACGGACGCGCTGCGGGAACGCAACCAACAGTTGACAGTCGATCTCAAAGTCATGACGACGTTGAACGAGCTGGGCATGCTTTCCGCGAGCCAGGGCACGCTGTCGTCGGTGCTGGCGCAGATCGTCGAGGCGGCCATCGTTATTTCAGAGGCGGACTTCGGCAACATCCAGCTTCTGGATCCGACGTCCGGCGACCTACAAATTGTGGCGCAGCGAGGGTTCCCGAACTGGTGGGTCACGTTTTGGAACAGGGTGTCCAAGGGGCAGGGGGTCTGCGGCACGGCGTTGCAGCAGGGCCGGCGCGTCATCGTCGAGAACGTGGAACAGAGCCCACTATTCGCCGATGCAACCACACGGAATATGCAACGCAAGGCTGGTGTGTGTGGCGTCCAATCCACACCGTTGGTGAGTCGCTCGGGCACCGTCCTCGGCATGTTCTCAACGCACTACAAAACGCCGCACCGGCTCGACGAGCACACTCTCTCGCTGCTGGACCTGCTGGCCCGCCAGGCCGCTGACCTCATTGAGCGGACACAGGCCGAGGAAGCGCTGCGTGCGAGTCGGGCTGTCGCGGAACACCATGCCGAGGAATTGGATCACCTCTATCAGACCAGCCCAGTGGGACTCGCTTTTATCGATCGCGATCTCCATTTTGTCCGGATCAATCAGGCTCTGGCGTCAATCAACGGTCGGTCGGTCGAAGAGCATCTCGGGCGCACGCTGCGTGAAGTGTTGCCCGATCTTGCTGATACGCTGGAGCCCATTTGTAGACGAGTCATCGATGATGGTGAGCCGATCCGGGACATCGAGGTGACGGGCCAAACCGCGGCGCTCGCCGGTGTTAAGCGTCATTGGTTGGCCAGCTATTATCCGGTCAGGACACCGGTGGGACCCGTATATGGCGTCAATGTTGTTGTTCAGGAGATCACCGAGCGCAAGCGGGCCGAAGAGGCGCTGCGTGCGAGTGAGCAGCGATTTCGCGCCATTTACGACCAGACGTACGAATTCATCGGTCTGCTCAATTCTGATGGGACGCTCCTCGATGCCAACCACACCGCTCTCGCCTTCCGAGGGCTCCACTTGTCCGATGTCGTCGGCAAGCCCTTCTGGAAGACACCCTGGTGGGATCTGTCCCCTCAGCTGCAAGAGAAACTGAAGGTGGCGATTTCCCAGGCGGCTCAAGGACAATTCATCCGTCTCAACGCGCAACACCGAGGGAAAGAAGGTGAGATCGACGAGATCGACTTTTCGCTCACTCCTATTGCCGATAGAAACGGAAAGGTCATACAGATTATTTCCGAAGGCCGCCGGATCACGGCCCTCACGAGGGTTCAGGATCAGTTGCGGCAGGCCCATGCGGAGTTGGAACACCGGGTACAGGAGCGAACAAGGGATCTAGAACAGGCGAGCGGCGCCCTGCGTGAGAGCGAGGAACGACTCCGGTTGGCCTACCAGGCGGCGCGTATCGGCACATTCGAATCGAATCTTCAGACCGGCGTGCATACCTGGACACCCGAGTTGGAAGCCTTGTACGGGTTGAAGCCCGGCGCATTCGCCCGAACGCAGCTCGCCTGGGAGCAACTCGTGCATCCCGATGACCGGGCAGAGACTACCCGGATGATGGATCAGGCAGTCACAACCGGTGAACCGACGCAAGGAGAATGGCGCGTGGTGTGGCCGGATGGCAGCCTACATTGGCTGGTGGGACGCTGGCAGGTCTTCAAGGGTGAAGCCGGTACGCCGCTTCGTATGATCGGCATCACCTTCGACATCACTAAGCGCAAACAGGCCGAAGATACCGTGCGCCAGCAACGGGCACAGCTGGAAGCGCTGACCGCACAACTCATTCTGGTGCAGGAATGCGAGCGCCAACGGATTGCGCGCGACCTGCACGACGATATCACGCAGCGGCTCGCGGCGTTGGCGATCGATCTTCGGAGTCTGTGCCTACGTGGGTCTGTCTTGGATGAATCGGCGTCGGTAGAACTCGAACAGTTGGGCCAACGGGCCAAGCTGCTCACGGCAGACGTGCAACGCATGGCGCATCAGCTCCACCCCTCGATCCTCGAACATATCGGATTGGAGGCGGCCGTTCGCGAACATGTCGATGAGTTTGCCGGCCGTACCGGGTTGACGACGCAGCTCGTGGTCCGTCGACTGCCGCCGACGATTCCGCTCGAGCAGGCGACCTGCCTCTTTCGCGTCCTACAAGAAAGTCTCCAGAATGTCAGGAAGCATGCCAATGCGACCACCGTCTTGATTCGACTTCTGAAAACCGAACAGGGTGTCGGCCTCTGTGTGCATGACGATGGCCGAGGGTTTGAACATTCACTGGAGACCGAGAGGCCGAGGGGACTGGGATTGTCCAGCATGGAGGAACGGGTAGGGATCTTGAAGGGCACGTTACGCATCAAGACGAAACCAGGGGACGGGACGGAGATCCATGCTTGGGTTCCACTGGAATCGCGCGAGGTGTCTCATGCAGCGGGAGCAGGACCATGATGCAGGTGAGTAAGCCTCGTGTGCTGATGGCTGACGACCATTCCATCTTGCTCGCTGGCCTACGCAAACTCATCGAAGACCGGTGTGAGGTGGTTGGGATGGTTGGGAATGGTCTGGCTTTGGTCGAGGCTGCCGAGCGACTGGAGCCAGACCTCATTATCCTTGATATTTCCATGCCGCAGTTGAACGGCCTGGATGCCGCACGGCAGATCAAGAAGTCGTGTTCCGCGACCAAACTCATCTTTCTCACCATGCACTCTAGTCCGCACTATGCCACCGAGGCCCTCAAGGTCGGAGGAAATGGCTATCTGCTCAAACATTCCGCTCCCGACGAACTGCCACAGGCGATTGAAGCGGTGTTAGACGGAAAAACCTATCTCACCCCCACCATTGTCCAGCCTATACTGGACAACATGCAGCAGCCTGGTCAGCCCGGGAACAAGAAGGCAGTGAGCGACCTCACCCCGCGGCAGCGGGAAGTGCTGCAGTTGATCGGTGAAGGAAAACGCACGAAGGACATCGCTGGTTTGCTGAACGTGTCGGTCAAGACGGTGGAGTTTCATAAGACCTGCCTGATGCAGCAGCTGAACCTGCATTCCACGGCGACCTTGATTCGGTACGCCATCGCCGAAGGACTCGTCAGCGCGGAACAGTGAACCTCTGAAACCGGCCTACCCTGGGGGATTTCCTTCCGTGATACTGGGTGTCTACCTAGGTCTCTAATTCCTCATTATTCGCTATACAAAGAGCCCTAATGAGGTTGTGCATGAACGAGTGGATGAAGGCATGGCCAGATCAACCGTTTGATCACCTTCGAGAGACCGATGCTCGGGGTCGTACCCGATCATGCAAAGGAGAAAACCGATGACAATGTGCATCACGATCGATCGGGTCCACATTGATCGGGTGTTGACTGCGCTCCAGCAGCAGGAGACACCGTATCTCATGGAACAGGTCACAGCACTCTGTCCGGACTTGACGGACGATCAAGTCTTTCTGGCGATCGACTACCTCACCAGAAGTGGTCAGGTGTGCCTGACCATGGATATCAACAGGACGTACTGGGTCCGGGCATCACGTTCGTAAGGGAGACGTGAGCGGTGTTTTGCCCGCAACTCACGAGCATGTCAATACGAACTGAGTGTGACCGGTACCTGACCAAAGCGCCGTGCGAGCGAGATCACAAAAACCTCAATCCTTGGCCGGAGGACGTGACATATGGAGAAAGAACACACTGTCTCAAGTGTCTCGGAACCGGATGTGTCGACCCCCAACCTGACGGAGGACACCATGGAACTCATGACGGAACTTATGACCGTTCAACTGGCGAGCAGAACCACCTGGACGAATCCTTGCACCCATAGTCGGATGATTGATGATGTCCTGACGAGAATGGGGAAGCGGACCGGTCAGGTCCGCTGTCTCGAATGCGGCGTGGTCTTTGACGACCCTACTCAGAGTATTAAGTGACAACGTAAGGTGATCGGCGAAACCTCGATCTGAACAGTATTGCAAAACGGTCCGGTGCTCGATGATGTTGCTCACAGCTCCAGAACACATTCGTCTGACTCACTATTTTATTGAGGAGAGGTTATGAACTGGCTCAAAACGGTTATGGTTGCAGGTGCAGTCTGTGGCGTGCTCGCAGGAGGTGTCACGAGTTCGGCCTTTGCGGGCAAAGACGGGCATGTCCAGGAGGTCATCAAACACGCGAAGGAAGGGATTGCTCATGAAAAGGAAGCGATCAAGCATCTGGAGGAAGCGATCACGGGAAGTGAGAATGCTCACGCCAAGGAAGCGCTCGAGCATGCCAAGGAATCGCTGAAGCACGCAGAAGAGTCGCTGGTGCATGCCGAACAGGCCCACCAGTCTGCGAAAAAGAAGTAAGCAAGCGAATCGGTCTGAACGCAGACTTCTCGCTGCCCCGGTCTTGGCGAGAAAAGCACGGGGTTTTATCTCGGGTCTCGGTGACGCAGGCCAACTCCCCCTTCACAGGTGTTTGTCAAATCTGGCCACCTTCGGTAGGTTGTCCCGGAACCTCTGGTAAAGGGCTGGGGCCAGATATGAAAGAATTGAGCATACCTCCTGCAAGTGCGTAAGCAGTGAAATTCCGGATCAGACGGGAATTGAACTGTATCTCTCGATCAAAGAGAGAGTTCTCTTCAGTTCGATGCACGAAGAAGTCGATCGGTTGTGAAAGCAGGAACTGTGGGATGTCTTGAGCGACATCCGTACGTTGGTATCGTTCAGCCCCCTTCGGCTCGCTCCGCTTCACACTGTTCATGAGATCCTGTCGCATTCTGCGACAGGGATGCTTCTTGTTGAGACCTGAAAGGCCACAGCTCTCGAGGGCTCTTATTCGAATTTTCAGCAAGGTCTCGTCATATCACGACAATTCACGACCTACTCGTAACCTTCCTGGCACGGACTTGGCTTTCTCAAGACAAAGAGTGTTTGAGCAACGGAGGATCCGCCATGGCAAATCAGGACGCCAAGCGTTCACCAGAAACCGTTGTCCTTGCATTTCTCGGCGGAGCGATCGGGGGGATGATCGCGGGGATCCCGCTGGCTCCAAAGCGATATCGAAAGCGAAGTGGAGGAGCGGGGGCAGGAGGAGACGATGGTTCGGCTGCTGGATCGCCTGGACGGGCGAGCGAAGGTCGAGATCGAGGCGATCGACTGGGCCCTCTTCAAGCTGGGGTCTGAACAGTACGGTCGATGTGAGCCATGCGGAATGGCCATCCGGCAGTCCAGGCTGGAGGCGGTCCCGTCGATCGTTATGTGCATGCCTTGCGAGTAGGCGGAGGAGACCCAGGCGGTGCTGAGGAAATAAGTGAGTAAGCCGTCAGCGTTCATATCAGGAGCGCGAGTCGATACATAGTGGAAACGGGTCGACGGATACCATTCACAGCTGTATGGAGGTGACTCATGGAAATCAAAGTGCTGTTATGCAACTGTAAGGGGCTCTGCGATTCATTTAAAGACTCCGACATGAACAAGCTCCCGTTCGAGGTCGAATCGGACCTGGATGTGAAGTACACCATCCTCAGCCCGCAGTTGTGCGGCCAGGGCGGAAACGCCATTTTGGAAGAGGCCATGAAGACGGCAAGCCCGGACAGCTACCTGCTTGTCGGCGCCTGTGCTCCCAAGGCTCAGGAAAAGCTCTTCAAGAAACTTATTCGCGCAACCGGCTTCAACGAGAAACACTTCGTGCCGGTCGATATCCGGGGCACCGACAACGCGGGCATTCTGGATCGTCTGCGCGGATCTGTCGAAGGCATTCTTAAGCAGGCGGAAGCCGGACCAAGTCCTGCAGCATAAGCAAGCAGATGATTTGCGCGAGAAGGCGAGTGCAATGTGGAGACGAGCACTATTCTCCAGCTTGATGAGGTGAGCATCGAGGTGGGTGGACGACCGATCCTCCACGATGTCAGCGTGCGGATCGGACCGGGAGAGACCCATGTACTTTTCGGGCCGAATGGATCAGGGAAATCCTCGCTGCTGATGGCCATCATGGGACTGAGCCGCTATCGCGTCACCAAGGGCCGTATCCTGTTTCAAGGTCAGGATGTGACCCATCTCCCTGTCGATGAACGGGCGCGTCTGGGGATCGGCCTCATGCAGCAACGTCCGCCGAGTGTCCGTGGCATTCCCTTGGGACAACTCGCCGAAGTCTCGGCACAGGGGAAGAACGGCACACGCGTGACGGAACTGGCCGACCAGCTTGGCTGTTCCAACTTGCTCGCACGCGATGTGAACGTGGGGTTTTCAGGCGGCGAGATCAAGAAGGCTGAGCTGCTGCAACTCATGGCCCAGCAGCCGGCCCTTGCGTTGGTCGATGAACTGGACGCCGGGGTTGATCTGGATAGCATCGCGGTGGTGGGGCAAGCGCTCGCCTGCCTGGTGAAGCAGCCCAGTGCCGGGGCTGTGGCTCCAGCGGCGCTCATCATCACGCATACCGGCCACATTCTCAATTATCTGCGGGCAGACGTGGGGCATGTGCTCTATGGGGGGACCCTCGTCGGCGAAGGGGGAGGGCTTCAGTTGTTGGAAGAAATTCGCAAACACGGGTACGGCAAATGTCCGGTCTGTCGCTCGCACATCCCAGTCCAGTAGCCACCAGGGAAGAGTCATTCCGCCTTCGTGCCATCCAGGCTCAATTGCGTTTGTCACCCTACGGACCCGATCTGGACTTAACAAGCTTCGGTCAGCCTACCGAGCAACAACGCCAGCGAGTCAAGGCTCTGCAGTCGCTGGAGCAACAGATGCGAGAGGCCGCATTGCTGGCGGGTATCGACAGCGAGGAGGCCGGCAGGGCGGCATCGTATTTTCAAGTCGACTACTCGGCAATCTACGAACGCATCCAGCGGCGCTATCAAGGTCAGATCGAACTGATGACCGTGACCGAGGCGCTCAAGACCTATGAGTGGTTGAGGGAGTACTGGTGGCAGGCGGTTGAGGTCGATCAGGACAAGTACACGGCGGCGGTGGAGCTGGCGCAAACGGGCGGCTTCTTCTTGCGGGTCTTCGCCGGCCAACGCGTTACAGAACCCATCCAGGCCTGCCTGCTCGTGCAGGAGAACAACATCAGCCAGAACGTCCACAATATGATCTTCATCGAAGAGGGCGCCGAGGCCCAACTCATTACCGGCTGTACCCTCCATCCACGCGTCGAAACGGGCCTGCACATCGGTGTGACCGAAGTGTTCCTCAAAAAGGGTGCGACGCTGGCCGAGACGATGATCCATAACTGGGCGGAAGGGTTTCACGTCCGGCCACGGACCGGCGTCATTGTGGAGGAGGGAGCGACTTTCGTCAGCAACTACATTTTGCTCCGTCCCGTACGCTCAGTGCAGGCCTATCCACGTGTCTTCCTCCGTGGAGCGGGCGCGCGGGCCCAGTTCAACAGCATCATGGTGGGCCTCAAAGAGTCCCTCATCGATATGGGGACCTATGTGGAGCTGATAGGCCAGGGCACCCGTGCCGATGCGATCTCACGGGCCGTCGCCCGAGATCGATCCACGATGTATTTGCGCGGTGAACTCGTCGGCCAGCACAACGAGAGCCGCGGGCATCTCGATTGTCGCGGCATGTTGCTCTCGGAGCACGCCAGGATGCATGCTATCCCCGAATTGCTGGCTGACTCAGCGCCACGGAGTCAGTTGTCACACGAAGCCGCCGTCGGCCCGATCGCCGAAGAGGCGGTGGAATACCTCATGACACGGGGGCTCCCGCGCGATGTCGCAATCTCGACCCTGGTCCGCGGCTTCATGCAGATTGATCTGCCGGGCCTTCCGGAGATCCTCACCAAGCACATCCAGCGGGTGCTCGCGGCGACGGCTGAGCATTCCCTCTAACAGAGACGAAGGGCGCGGATGATTACGAAAGAAGCGGTGCTTGACGCGCTGCGAACGGTGCAAGAGCCGGAACTGGGAGATGACCTGGTCAGTCTCGACATGATTCGGGACGTTGAGATCGACGGGGACAAGGTCCGGTTCACCTTGGTCCTCACCACGTCGTTCTGTCCGCTGGGTATGGAGATTCAGGAACGGTGCGAGGAAGCGGTCCGGCGTCTGCCCGAGGTGCGGGATGTGGTAATCACGATGAGTACCGATGAGGGGTCGGTCGACTCGTACGGCGTCACGGATCGCACCTTGAGTGATCCGACATCATCCCATACATGAGGAGCCTTCACGATGAACGCACGACGAATACTCACGATCGATGGCAATGAAGCCGTGGCGTCGGTCGCCTACCGAACGAACGAGGTGATTGCGATCTATCCGATCACGCCCGCCTCCGCGATGGGCGAACTCGCCGACGAATGGGCGACGCAAGCGAAGCCGAACCTCTGGGGGACGATTCCCACCATTGCGCAGATGCAGTCGGAAGGCGGAGCAGCCGGAGCGGTCCACGGGGCCCTGCAGGCCGGCGCCTTGACCACGACTTTCACGGCCTCGCAGGGGTTGCTATTGATGATGCCCAACCTGTTCAAGATCGCCGGAGAACTCACGGCCTTCTGCATGCACGTGGCCACCCGCACCGTCGCCACCCACGCCCTGTCCATCTTCGGCGATCATTCCGATGTGATGGCCTGCCGCCAGACGGGATTCGCGCTGCTGACCTCCGGCTCCGTGCAGGAAGCGCATGACCTGGCCTGTGTCGCCCAGGCCTCGACCCTGGCCACCAGGATTCCCTTCATCCATGGCTTCGACGGCTTCCGCACGTCCCATGAAATCGCCAAGATGGAGGAACTGACGGATGCGGATCTCCTCGCCATGATGGACGAGAGCTCCATTCAGGCGCACCGGGAGCGAGCCTTGACCCCGGACCGGCCGGTCCTGCGCGGCACGGCGCAGAATCCAGATACCTTCTTCCAGGCACGCGAAGCCTGCCAGCCGTTTTACGCCGCCTGTCCCGACCGTGTGCAGGCCGTGATGGACCAATTCGCGGCACTCACCGGCCGCCCGTATCACCTGTTCGACTACGCCGGCCATCCCGAAGCCGAACGCGTCATCGTGCTGATGGGCTCAGGAGCTGAGACCGTTCATGAGACGGTTGACTGGCTGCTTGACCGTGGTGAGCGCGTCGGCGTGTTGAAGGTCCGCCTCTATCGTCCGTTCGACGTTCAGCGATTCCTGGCTGCACTTCCATCGACCACCCGGGCCCTCGCCGTGCTGGATCGGACGAAAGAGCCTGGTTCGGTGGGGGAGCCGCTCTATCTCGATGTGGTCGCCGCCTTGCACGAGGGACGTGCCGAGGGACTGAGCCGCTTGACGGAAGAGCCGACCGTCATCGGTGGCCGGTATGGGCTTTCCTCGAAAGAATTCACGCCGGCCATGGTCAAAGCCGTCTTCGATGAACTCGCCAAGGCCCGTCCGGCTCGTCATTTCACTGTCGGCATCACGGACGATGTCAGCCGGACTTCGCTCCCGGTAGATCCTGAGTTTGACATTGAACCTCCTGAGCTGCTCCGTGCGGTGTTCTTCGGACTCGGCTCCGATGGAACAGTCGGCGCCAACAAGAACTCGATCAAGATTATCGGTGAAGGGACAGACCGCTGGGTGCAGGGCTACTTCGTCTACGACTCGCGCAAAGCCGGCGCGATGACGATCTCGCATCTCCGGATGAGCCCCCGTCCGATCCGCTCCGCCTCGCTCATTCGACAAGCGGGCTTTCTGGCCTGCCATCAGTTTGACTTTCTGGATCGGTACGATGTGCTGGAATACGCAGCGCCCGGCGGCATCTTCTTGTTGAACGCGCCTGCTGCCGCTGACAGGGCCTGGGATGAACTTCCACGTGAAGCCCAGACGCAGATCCTCGACAAGCGCCTCCGGTTCTATGTAATCGACGCCTATCGCGTCGCCGACGATGCAGGACTGGGCCGACGCATTAATACGATCATGCAGACGTGTTTCTTCGCCCTCTCCGAGATTTTGCCGATAGAGCGAGCGATCGCCGAGATTAAACAGGCGATCCAGGAGACGTACGGCAAATGGGGAACTGAGACAGTGCAGCAGAATCTGGCCGCTGTGGATCAGGCCGTCGCGCATTTGCACGAAGTCCGCCTGCCTGACCACGTTACGGCGACTCGCGCATGTGCCCCATTGGTCCCCGCTGAGGCACCGGACTTTGTCAAAACGGTCACGGCGCTCCTGCTGGCCGGCAAGGGTGACTGGCTGCCGGTGAGCGCCTTTCCCGTGGACGGGACCTGGCCCGTGGGCACGGCCAAATGGGACAAGCGCAACCTGGCCCAGGAGATTCCGGTCTGGGATCCCGCCATCTGCATCCAGTGCAACAAGTGCGCGATGGTCTGCCCCCATGCAGCGATTCGCGCCAAGGTTTATGCGCCTGCGGCCTTAACCGGATCGCCCTCGGCCTTCAAGGCCGTGGACTACAAAGCCCATGAGTTTCCCGGGTTCCGTTATACGATCCAGGTCGCTCCCGAGGATTGCACCGGCTGCAATCTCTGCGTGATGGTCTGCCCCGCCAAAGACAAATCCAATCCGAAGCACAAGGCCCTCGACATGCACGCACAACGTCCGTTGCGTGAGGTCGAACGAAACAACTACGCGTTCTTTCTGCAGCTTCCCGAAGCCGATCGGACGATCGTCAAACCGGATGTGAAGGGGATTCAGTTTTTGGAACCTCTGTTTGAATATTCGAGTGCCTGTCCGGGCTGTGGGGAGACGCCCTACCTCAAACTCTTGACCCAGCTCTTCGGCGACCGGGCTTTGATCGCTAATGCCACCGGCTGCTCATCGATCTACGGAGGCAATCTGCCGACGACTCCGTATACCGTCAATCGGGACGGACGCGGACCGGCTTGGTCAAATTCCCTCTTCGAAGACAACGCGGAATTCGGGGTCGGCTTTCGACTGGCACTGGACCAGCACCGCGAGCAGGCGCGGGCCCTGCTCAGGCAGCTTGCTCCACAGCTTGGCACGACGTTAGTCGATGACCTCCTGCAGGTTGATCAGCAGAGCGAGGCCGATCTGATTGCCCAACGGCAGCGTGTCACGGCCCTGAAGCACAAGTTGTCGACGTTGACATCTTCGGAGGCGCGTCGGCTTGCGACGCTGGCGGACTATCTGGTGCGAAAGAGCGTTTGGATCGTCGGCGGCGATGGCTGGGCCTATGACATCGGCTATGGCGGACTGGACCATGTGCTGGCAATGGGGCAGGACGTCAACATCCTCGTGCTCGATACTGAGGTCTACTCCAATACGGGAGGACAGCAGTCGAAGGCCACCCCTCTGGGCGCAGCCGCGAAGTTCGCGACCGCAGGCAAGGCCACGCCGAAGAAGGATCTGGGCTTACTGGCGATGACGTACGGCACCGCCTATGTGGCGCGAATCGCCTTCGGCGGCAAAGATACCCAAACCGTGCGCGCGTTTCAGGAAGCAGAGTCGTTTCCGGGCCCCTCGCTTCTGATCGCCTACAGCCCCTGCATCGCCCATGGGTACGATTTGAAATTCGGCATCGACCAGCAGAAGTTGGCGGTGGAATCGGGCTATTGGCCGCTGTACCGATTCGATCCCCGGCGTCTCGACAAGGGAGAGCCTCCTCTGCAGCTGGACTTGGTTCCAAGCCGCTCGGATCTGACCCAGTTCATGCGCAACGAGACGAGGTTTCGGATCGTTGAACATCAAGAGCCGGAGCGCTTTCGTCATCTGGTGACTGAGGCTCAACGACACAATGCCTATCGCACCGCGCTCTACCGACAGCTGGCTACAGTGGTCCCTCGACCGTTGCGAGACGGGGAGAGCGGCCATCGTTCTCCTAAGGAGGGAGTATAAGTATGGATTTGTCCACGACGTATCTCGGCTTGTCGTTGCCGCACCCGCTCATGCCCGGCGCATCGCCCCTGGTCGATGACCTGGATATGGTGAAACGTTTGGAGGACGCCGGCGCGGCGGCGATTGTCATGCACTCGCTCTTTGAGGAGCAGATCACCGGGGAACGAGCGCAGACGCTCCGTCACATGGAAGCGCATACCGAATCCTTCTCGGAAGCACCTTCGTACTTTCCTTGTTGCGATGAACTCTCGGTCGGTCCGGAACCCTATTTGGAACAGATCAGGCGGATCAAAGCCGCCGTCCGTGTGCCGGTTATCGGCTCCTTGAACGGCACGACGGCAACCGGCTGGCTGGACTATGCGCGCATGATTCAGCAGGCGGGCGGAGATGCGCTCGAACTCAACGTCTACGTCGTCGCCACCAACCCGCAGGAAGACGGGCAGGCCGTTGAGCAACGGGTTTTGGATATCTTGCGCAAGGTCAAGGCTTCCGTCACGATTCCGGTCGCCGTCAAGCTCTCCCCCTTTTTTGGCTCCTTCGCCCACTTCGCGTCGAAGCTCGACGGCCTGGGCGCAGACGGACTCGTGCTCTTCAATCGCTTCTATCAGCCCGATATCGACGTGGAGACGTTGGAGGTGGTGCCCCGGTTGCAACTTTCCGATTCGTCCGAACTCTTGCTCCGACTGCGTTGGCTCGCCGTGCTCTCCGGACACGTTCGTGCCTCGCTGGCAGTCACCGGCGGTGTCCACACCGCCGTGGATGCCGTCAAATCCGTCATGGCCGGAGCCCATGCGGTGCAATTGGTGTCGGCTCTGCTCCAGCATGGACCGGAGCGTCTCCAAACGATTCGAGAGGAGATGGTCCGCTGGATGGAAGAGCACGAATATCACTCGTTGGGCCAGATGCAGGGCAGCATGAATCTCACGCGATGCCCCGATCCGCAAGCCTTTGAACGAGCCAACTACATGCGGGTGTTGCACAGCTGGCGCAGTACGACCGAGCGGGCAAGCAGCTGATGCTGAACGAGGAGAGAATGAGCAATACACGCCTCATCGTCGTCGGTGGAGTCGCAGGAGGAGCCAGCGCGGCAGCAAGAGCGCGACGGCTGTGCGAAGACTGCGAGATCATCGTATTTGAGCGCGGTCCGCATGTATCGTTTGCCAACTGTGGGCTGCCCTATTTTGTCGGTGGGGAAATCGCCGAGCAAGACAGCCTTCTGGTGCAGACGCCGGACAGCCTCAAGGCGCGCTTCAATCTGGACGTCCGGATCAAGACCGAGGTCATTCGTATCGACCGCGAAGTCCAGCACATTCGGGTGCGGGAGGTGGAAACCGGTCGCGAATACGAAGAAGCCTACGACGCGCTGATCCTTTCCATGGGCGCCTCGCCGTGGAAACCACCCCTTCCTGGAATCGAGCGTCCGCACCACTTCGTGGTGCGAGACATCCCTGATGTGGAACACATCATGGCGTGGTCGAAAGACTGCCAGCGCTGCCGCGCCGTCGTGGTGGGAGGCGGTTACATCGGACTCGAAATGGCCGAACAGTTGCGGCACCGCGGGTTCAATGTGACGGTGGTGGAAGCGCTGCCCCAGGTCATGACACCTCTCGACCCGGAGATGGCTGCCTGGCTGCATATGGAATTGCGCGCCAATGGGGTCGTGCTGCATGTGAACGATCCGGTGGTGTCGTTCCAGCCGCCTTCAGAGCAGGAGCCCGCCCGCGCGTCCATCGTGGTGCTCAAGAGCGGGCGTCGGTTGCCGGCCGACTCAGTCGTGCTTGGCATGGGCGTCAAACCCGAAGTGGGACTGGCAAAGAATGCCGGTTTGGAGATCGGCGGGCTGGGCGGCATCCGGGTCAATGAACACCTCCAGACCAGCGACCCCCACATCTGGGCCGTGGGCGATGCCATTGAGGTGCGTGACGGCGTCACGGGTGAATGGGCATTGATTCCCCTGGCCGGTCCGGCAAATCGTCAGGGTCGCATTGCCGCCGACAATATCCTCGGCCGCCCCACCCGATACGAACATACCTTGGGCACGGCCATTCTACGGTTGTTCACTCTCACCGTCGCGTGCGCCGGTGCCAATGAGAACGGTCTTCGTCGCGCCGCTATCGCGTTCCAGGCGGTTCATCTTCACCCCGGGTCTCATGCGGGTTATTACCCCGGCGCCGAACCCATCGCGATGAAAATTCTGTTCGCGCCTGATACAGGCAGACTGCTCGGCGCGCAAGCCATCGGCCATGAAGGCGTGGACAAACGCATTGACGTGCTGGCCACCGCCCTCCAGGCCGGAATGACCGTTCACGACCTGGCTGAACTGGAACTGGCTTACGCGCCGCCATACGGATCAGCGAAAGACCCCGTCAACCTGGCCGGCATGGCCGCGCAGAACGTGCTCGTGGGCGATGTGGCGCTCGCGCAATGGAACGACATCGGGTCGCTTGATCCTCGCACCACACTGCTGCTGGATGTGCGCCGACCCGACGAACGGGCGCAGGGGTTCATTCCCGGTTCGGTTCACATTCCACTGGATGACTTGCGCCGGCGTTTGAGTGAGCTACCGCGCGACCGCGAACTTATCACCTATTGCCACAGCGGCCAGCGCTCCTACATCGCAGCGCGCATTCTGAGCCACCACGGCTTTCGCGTGCGCAATCTGACGGGATCGTATCGCACATGGCGAGCCACCCAATGCCAATGAAGTGACAAGGGACCATTCTTCTGAATCAATCGAACTGACGGACATTAATGGAATACAAGGACTACTATAAGATTCTCGGTGTCGAGCGGACCGCCACGGCCGATGAAATCAAGAAAGCCTACCGTAAACTGGCGCGCACATATCATCCGGACGTCAGTAAACAGGCGAACGCAGAGGCGCGCTTTAAGGAAATCGGTGAAGCCTATGAAGTGCTCCAGGACACGGAGAAGCGCGCCGCTTATGACCAACTCGGCAATCGCTGGCGGGAGGGGCAGGAATTCACGCCGCCGCCCGACTGGGGGGCCGGGTTCGAGTTCACCCAGGGCAGAGCGTCGAGGGGGGAAGCTCCCGACTTCAGCGACTTCTTTTCCAGCCTC
>WBZQ01000790.1_pt1 | contig 15871 bp, 10 predicted proteins | sample 5204251 | NCBI WGS metagenome assembly WBZQ01 (sample SAMN12412402, study PRJNA552823) | activated sludge metagenome | isolation source: activated sludge from nitrification reactor of wastewater treatment plant... | place: USA: Virginia | collected 2017-09 | reverse complement strand
CTATAACTGGACTACGACCGGCGGCGCACTCATCAACGGCAACCCTTCGCCGCTGCAAACCAACGCTCCGAACGGCAACTCCGTAACCATCACCGCTCCACCGAACGCTCCGCCGCCGACGTCTTTCCAGGTGTGCGTTCAGCCCATCAACTCCTGCGACCAGGACAACCCCTTCGTTTGCAAAACCATTCAGATCCAGAAAATCCCGGACACGCAATTGCCGCCGGTAGTGATTTGCGCCGAAGACGCACCCTACGAAATGCCCTGGGGAGATTTTGTTACCGTTTCGGGCAACTACTCGCATACCTATGAATCCTATCAAGGCTGCGACAGTATCGTCAAAAAACAAGTGACGGTAAAGGCTCCCCTGATCAAGAACCTGGTAACCCAGACGATTTGTGCCGGCACTTGTGTCACCGTGTGCGGAGAGGAATACTGTGACGGGGGTAACTACTCTCACGTCTGCGAATCTTTCCAGGGTTGCGACAGCACCATAAACTTTTCAATCCTGGTTATCAGCCCGGTGGCCGAGATAACGGGCGGCGGTTCGCTTTCCTGTGTAACTCAATCTCTGTTGCTGAGCTCGGCAGCTTCGCCCGGCATCAAGTTATGGAAAACCCTGCCCAACAACCAGGTCGTGGGCAACGGCAACACCTTGACGGTTACTGCTCCGGGAACGTACGTGCTTACCGTTACGGCCTCTGCCGGCGGCAATACCTGCGTGCAGACCGATACCATTGTGATCGCCGGCAACGTCACTCCGCCAACCGTGTCGGCTACCGGCGGTGTATTGGGGTGTAGTTCCACTACCGTACAACTGAGCAGTACCACCAACGCGCTCAACCCGACCTACGCCTGGAGCGGACCGGGTGGATTTACCTCCAACCAGGCCAATCCGATCGTGAGTCAGCCGGGTGCCTATATTGTTACGGTAACCAGCCAGAGCAACGGCTGTACCGCCACTGCCACCGCCACGGTAACCGGCAACACCACGCCTCCGGCACCTACGGCCAGCGGCGGTACGCTTACCTGTGCCATAACCTCCCTTACGCTCAATTCCACCCCCGGAAGCGGGGTGACCTATGCCTGGGGCGGCCCGGGTGGATTTACTTCCAACCAGCAAAACCCCACGGCATCCACGGCCGGTACGTATACCGTGACAGTGACCAATACTTCCAACGGTTGTTCCGCCACGGCTACGGCTTCCGTCATTCTGAACAACACACCACCGGCAGCCGGGGCTTCGGTAAGCGGGCCGATCAGTTGCCCGACACCGACAGTTACCCTCAGTGCTTCGCCGGGCAGCGGGGCTACTTACCTCTGGAGCGGCCCCGGCGGCTTTAATTCCAGTTCGCAGAACCCGACGGCCGGCACAGCCGGCGCCTACACCGTCACGGTGACCAGCAGTTCCAACGGCTGCACGGCTACCGCCACCACCAACATTACCGGTAATACCACGCCGCCGAATGCCACCGCATCGGGCGCTACGCTGACCTGTGCCACGCAATCCATCGCCATCAGCGGGGGCTCCCCGACTTCGGGTGTTACGTATGCCTGGACCGGTCCCGGCGGTTTTAACTCCAACCAGCAAAACCCGACCGTATCGGCAGTAGGCACCTATACTTTGACGGTTACCAACCCGGCCAACAGTTGTACCTCTACGGCCACGGCCTCGGTAGCCGGTAACTTTACCCCGCCCAACGCTTCGGCTACCGGCGGCATCATCACCTGCGCTGCTACCAGCATTACCATTTCGGGCGCGTCGGCTACTCCCGGCGCTACCTTCGACTGGTCGGGCCCCGGCAACTTTTCTTCGAACCAGCAAAATCCAACGGTAAGTTCTACGGGCAATTATATCCTGACCGTCTCCGATCCTTCCAACGGCTGCACGGCTACCGCGACCGCTACTGTGGCTCCCGACGCCAACGTGCCCAACGCTACCGCCGGAGGCGGAACCATCACCTGTGCCATTCCGTCCATCACCCTCAACGGCGGCTCCTTGACCCCGGGCGTAACGCTGGGCTGGACCGGCCCCGGCGGCTTTACCTCCAATCAGGAAGACCCGACGGTAAGTGTCGACGGTACTTATACCCTGACCGTTTCCAACCCGGCCAACGGCTGCTCGGCGCAGGCTACCGCCATCGTCGATCTGGATACCGGCGAGCCCGGAGCCACGGCCAGCGGCGGCACGCTTACCTGCACCGCGCCAACTTTCCAGTTGTCGGGCAATTCAGCCACCAACGGAGTCTCCTGGTCCTGGTCCGGTCCGAACAACTTCACTTCCAACCAGCAGAACCCGAACGTCACGAACGACGGTGTTTATACCCTCACCGTGACCAATCCGTCCAACGGCTGTACCTCTACGGCTACCGCCAATGTGGCGGCCGACCTGAATGCTCCGGTGGCTACCTCGACTACGGGCACTTTAACCTGTGCGGTAACCTCCATTACGCTGAATGGCAGCGCCAACCAGACTGTTTCCTACAAGTGGTCCGGCCCGGGCGGCTTTAATTCAAACCAGCAAACCCCGTCGGTCGGCACGCCGGGCGATTATATCCTGACCGTTACGGCCGCCAACGGCTGTACCGATGCCATCACGGTGCCGGTCGCCCAGGATATTGCCCTGCCGGGTGCGAATACGACTGGTAATACGATCAGTTGTACGAACCCGCAGGTGCAAATTACGGCGGGCTCCGATTCGGCGACAGTAACCTATGCCTGGTCGGGCCCGGGTAACTTCAACTCCCAGTTGCAGAATCCCAACGTGACGCTGAACGGCAACTACATCGTAACCGTTACCAGCACCACCAACGGTTGTACCAGCACCAGCACGGCTGCCGTACAGATCGATACGGTGACCGCGGCTTTGCAAGCCTCCGCTCCCGATATTCTGACCTGCTCGGCCACCACGGTGAACATTCAGGCCACGGTGAATCCGCAATCGTCCACACTGCAGGGTCTTTCCTGGAGCGGCCCCGGCGGGTTCTCTTCCACGACCGAGGATCCGGCGGTGACAGCCCCCGGCCAGTATATTCTGACCGCTACTCTGGCCAACGGCTGTACCTCGCAAATTCAAACGACCGTTGGTCAGAATATCACCCCGCCGGAAGCGCTGGCTCAGGGCAATACGCTGACCTGTACCATCACGACCGTCAACCTGACGGGCACTTCCGGTACCCCCGGTGCTGCCTTTGGCTGGACCGGCCCCAACAACTTTACCTCCAATGCCCAAAACCCGGCAGTAACGGTAGACGGCCTCTATACCCTGACGGTGACCGGCCCCAATGGCTGTACCGCTTCCACGACCGCTACGGTCGACCTGAATGTGGTAGCCCCCGGCGCAACGGCGGTCTCTTCCAACAACCTCGATTGCGACGAACTGCAAACCACCCTGACCGGCAACTCCGGTACAACCGGCGTTAGCTATGCCTGGACGGGTCCGAACAACTTCACGGCCAACACGGCCACGACGTCGACTTCGGCTCCCGGCACCTACCAGGTGACCACCACCGGGCCGAACGGCTGCACCTCGGTGGCCGACGTAACCGTTTCCCAGGACATCACCGCTCCGAACGTTTCGGCTGCCGGTGACACCATCGACTGTATTTCGGGACAAGCCACCCTGATCGGCGGCTCGAGCACCAACGGTGTCCAGTGGTCGTGGTCGGGACCGAACCAGTTTGCCTCCACCCAGCAAAACCCGGTAGTGACGGTAGACGGAACCTATACGCTTACAGTGACCGGACTGAACGGTTGTACCTCGACCACTACGGCTTTTGTGGCGAAAAACACCCTTTCACCGGTCGTGGACATCACGGGCGGCGGGACGCTTACCTGCGCGGTGACCAATGTCACGCTGACCGGCGTGATCAGCACACCGGGCGCTACCGGCGCCTGGACCGGCCCGAACGGCTTTACCTCCAACTCGAATGCCATTACCGTCTCGGTGCCGGGTCAGTATTTTTATACGGTGACCGCCGCGAACGGCTGTATCTCCAATCCTTCCTCCACGGTTCCGCAGAACATTCAGGATCCACAGGGCGTGACGGCTACCGGCGGCCTGCTCAACTGCAACTTCCCGACGGTAACCCTGCAAGGCGGGTCTTCCTCGACCGGGGTCAACTACAGTTGGACCGGCCCGGGCGGCTTCACTTCCAACCTGCAGAATCCGCCGGTGACCAACCCCGGTACGTATGACCTGGTGGTGACCGATCCGGTTAACGGCTGCACGACGCTGGCTTCCGCCGAAGTGACCCAGGATCCGACCGTGCCGGACATTGTAGTAACGGCCGATTCGCTGACCTGCTCTACCCAGGAGGTCACGCTGGAAGCCACCACCCTGACGCCGAACGTCACATTCTTGTGGAGCGGCCCGAACAACTTCAATTCGACGCTCGAAGACCCGCTGACCTCGGTGCCCGGTTCGTATGTCGTGACGGCAACCGCATCCAGCGGATGTACGGCTACCTTCACCTACAAGGTGCATCAGAACATCATTCAACCCGGCGCGACGGCTCTTGGCGATACGCTGACCTGTACCGTACCGACCGGCACGCTGACCGGCGGTTCGTCCACGGCAGGTGTTTCCTACGCCTGGACGGGGCCCGGTGGATTTACCTCCAGTCAGTCCAATCCGACGGTTACCCAGATCGGGACCTATACGCTGACTACTACCGGCTCCAACGGCTGTACTTCCGCGGCCAATGCGGAGATCGTGCCCGATCAAAGCATTCCGCAGATCAATATCACCACCGGTACCGTTACCTGTGCCGTGACCAGCATCCAACTGACGGCCAATTCGCCGAACGTGCCCAACGCGACCTGGCAATGGTCGGGCCCGGGTAACTTCAACTCCACCCTGTCCAATCCGACGGCTACCCTGCCGGGCAACTACACGGTCATCGCGACGGCCCCGAACGGCTGTTCGGCTACCACCGGCGGTACGGTCGAGGCGGATACCGACGGTCCTGCGGTGCAGTTGGGCACGCCCGATGTGCTGGATTGCACGACCACCCAAGTGAGCCTGCAGGCCTCCGTACCGGCGACGGGCAGTTACCTCTACCAATGGTCTACCACGAATGGGGTTATTATATCCGGGGCCAGTACGCAAAATCCGCAGGTTAGCCAGGCCGGTATTTACAACGTGGTCGTAACCAATACTTCCAACGGCTGCACAACCCTGGAAAATGTGGAAGTAGAAGTCAACCCGGCCACTCCGTCGGGTGTGGGCGACCAGAAACGCGACGTGACGTGCTTCGGGCGGACGGACGGACTCTACATCATCGATTCGGTACAGGGCGGTACGCCTCCCTACGTGTACTCGATCGACAACCTGCCGTTCAACAGCGGCACGCTCTTCACCGCACTGCCGCCGGGTATGCACTCCCTGGTGGTTCAGGATGTGAACGGTTGTGAATTTGAAAAAGTCTTCGAAATTCTGGAGCCGGAGGAACTGATCGTCAACCTCGGTCCGGATACCACGGTTCGTTTTGGCGAGTCCCTGTCGCTTTCACTCGACAATATCGTCAACTATCCCGACCGGGTGGACCAGCGTATCGTGACGCCGGCCGCTGTTTTCGACTCCATTTTCTGCGATACCTGCGACGAATTCCTGCCGTTGTACTCGTTCCGCTACCGGGTAACCGTGCTGGACGCCAACGGCTGCAAAGCCACGGATGAACGCCTGGTGATCGTGGATAAGACGCGTTATGTGTACATCCCGAACATTTTCAAGCCGGGATCGACCGGTGAAAACTCCATTTTCACCATTTTCGGCAATGAGAATCAGATCACGAATATCAAGTCCTTCCAGATCTTCGACCGCTGGGGCGAACTGGTGTTCGAGAACTATAACTTCCAGCCCAACGACATCAATGCCGGCTGGGACGGCCGGGTGAGAGGAGACAATCCTACGCCTGCCGTGTTCGTCTACTACACGGAAATTGAATTTATCGACGGCGAAACGATCCTGTACAAGGGCGACGTGACGATGTTCCGGTAACCGGATTGTTCCCCCCCATTGTGTAAAAACCGACGCCCCGCTTGCTCTTCTGGCACGCGGGGCGTTTTGTATTTCATCCGTGTTCCCATCCTCCTCACAAGGTCAATCTATAACACTGATGTATCCGCTTATTCCGGAAATCCTCCGGTACCGTTTTCGCGCTGATGTCCTCGATGTGGGAAGCCCGGATCTCCTCGGCCCAGATTTTGAACCGCCGGTTGTTGGTGGAAAAATAGACCGTGCCGCCGGGGGCGCAGCGGAGCAACACCCGGTTGAGCAGCATCACGTGGTCCCGTTGGATGTCGAGAGTGCCCTCCATGCGTTTGCTGTTGGAAAAAGTGGGCGGGTCCAGGACGATGAGGTCGAATTTTTCGCGGGGCGGTTGATCGAGCCAGGCCAGTATGTCGGCCTGCAGCAGGCGGTGCCGGTCGTCGGAGAACCCGTTAAGCGCGAGGTTGCGGTCGGCCCATTCGAGGTAGGTATTGCTCATATCGACCGTCAGGGTTTCGGAAGCGCCTCCGGCAGCGGCATAGACAGTAAAAGAACCCGTATAGGCAAATAAATTGAGTACCCGCTTGCCTTCCGCCTGCTGCCGTACCATCTGGCGTGTAATACGGTGGTCGAGGAAAAGGCCCACGTCCAGGTAATCGGCCGGCCGGATGAGGAAGCGCAGACCGTTCTCCCGGACGATGTACTCCGATCCGAGCCGGGAAAAACGCTCGTACTGCCGCAGGCCTTTTTGCCGCTGGCGAAATTTCAGGTAGATCAGTTCGGGAGAAACGCCCAGCACTTCGCTGATGTCCGCCAGGCAGTCGTCCAGCCAGGCGGCGTGTTCGTCCGGCTCCATACCGTGGTCGCGGGCGTATTCGGCTACGTGTACAATGTTTTCGTAAATATCCACCACCAGTGGCGTGCCGGGAATGTCGTTGTCGTAGATCCGGTAGCAGGTAATGCCCTGCCGCCGGGCCCATTTGCCGAAATGTTTGTACATCCGGCCCAGCCGGTTGGCGAAAGGTTCGAGTTTTGGATGGATGGCCATGTCGCCGGCAAAGGTCGCCGTATTTTCGGCTTGCCCAACTGAAAAATTCCAGCCTCTCGCCTCCCCAACCTTCAACCTTCAACTTTCAACCTTCAACCTTCAACTCTCAACCTTCAACTCTCAACTCTTAAACACCCGCGCCGCTTCCACTGCTTTCAACCAGCCTTTATACAGGCGCTCCACCTCATTGCCCGGCATTTGCGGCTGGAAAGCCCGGTCGATCTGCCAGTTTTTGGCAATGTCGTCCTCGTCTTTCCAGTATCCGACGGCCAGCCCGGCCAGGTAGGCGGCGCCAAGCGCCGTGGTTTCCTGTACCACCGGACGCTCCACGTTCACGCCCAGTATGTCGCTCTGAAACTGCATGAGGAAGTTGTTGCGCACCATGCCGCCGTCCACCCGCAGTGCTTTCAGCCGGATGCCGGAGTCGCGTTCCATGACGTCCAGAACGTCTTTGGTCTGATAGGCCACGCTTTCCAGCGTAGCGCGGATCAGGTGAGAGCGGCTGCTGCCCCGGGTGAGGCCGAAAATAGCCCCGCGCACCTCCGAGTCCCAGTATGGTGTGCCCAGCCCGACAAAAGCCGGCACCACGTACACGCCTTCCGAAGAGGACAGGCTCAGGGCATGGCGCTCCGTTTCGGCGGCATCGGTGAACAGTTCGACCGTGTCGCGCATCCACTTTACGGCGGAGCCGGCTACGAAAATAGAGCCTTCCAGCGCGTATTCCACTTTGCCGCCCAGTCCCCAGGCGATGGTGGTGAGCAGGCCGTTTTGCGAAGCCACTGCCTCGCTGCCGGTGTTCATCAGCATAAAACAGCCGGTACCGTAGGTGTTTTTGGCCATGCCTGCGGAGAAGCAGCCCTGGCCAAACAGGGCGGCCTGCTGGTCGCCGGCTATGCCGCTCACCGGAATATCTTCAGTGCCGAACATCTCCGTTTTGGCGTGGCCGTAGATGGTCGAGGAGTCCATGACTTTGGGCAGCATGGATTTTGGGATGTCGAAAGCGGCGAGCAGTTCGTCGTCCCAGGCCAGTTCGCGGATGTTGTAGAGCATGGTCCGCGAGGCGTTGGTATAGTCGGTGGCGTGGACGCGTTCTGCGGTGAGGTTCCAGAGCAGCCAGGTATCGATGGTGCCGAAAAGCAGGTTACCGGCAAACGCCTCGGCCTGCGCGCCGGGCACGTTGTCGAGGATCCACTTGATCTTGGTGCCGGAGAAATAGGCATCGATCAGCAGGCCGGTTTTGTAGCGAACCTCCGGGTCCAGGCCCCGGGCTTTCAGCGCCTCGCAGATGTCCACGGTCTGGCGGCTCTGCCAGACGATGGCGTTATAGACTGGTTTGCCGGTGCGCTTGTCCCACACCACGGTCGTCTCGCGCTGGTTGGTGATGCCGATGGCGGCAATGTTGCCGGCGCCGACCTGTTCCACGACTTCGCGGACGGTGGACTGCACGGATTCCCAGATCTCCCCGGCATTGTGCTCCACCCAGCCGGGTTTGGGAAAGTACTGGGTGATCTCCTGCTGGGCAACGGCAATGGTGTTGCCCAGGCGGTCGAATACGATGGCACGGGTGGAGGTGGTGCCCTGGTCGATGGCGAGGATGTAGTTCATAGGTGGAAGGTTAACAGGTTTCGGGTAAACGGGTTTCGGGTTAGTGAATTGAAATTCAGGCCGGTAAATGTCCTGCAAAAATTCAAAACAGATGAGGCAAATCTTTCGGATTTAATATATCGTGTCTCCGTTAGCACGCTGATTTTCAGTGATACTCCATTCGTCTTTAAGACCCGCATGGCAAAAGGGTTTAAAATTATAAAACACGATACAATTGGCTTCCTCCTCACACCCCTCCAACCCTCCAACCATCAAACTATCCAACCATCCAACCATCCAACCATCAAACCATCCAACTATCCAACCATCAAACCCATCTTATACCACAACTCCAGCCCCATCCCGCTGATCAGCAACCGTTCTTTGCGGTTGCCGCTCAGCCGCTGCGTCCAGTCGGTGAAACCGCCGTCGGCGATCTCCAAATCCCGGCCGTCGGGAGCCGGGACAACGATCTTGAACTGCAACCGCTGATAATAGCTCTGTTCCTTCTGGCTGGACGGCACCACTTCGACTTGCCATTCCGGCTCTGTTTTCTGCAACCAGGATACAACGGATTGGAACAGGTGGTTTTCTTCGTCTTCCGGGTCAAGCGCTTTCAGGCGGATTTTGGCCGGGGTACCCGATTTTTCAAAACGGTTTTTATAAAAAGCGATGTGTCGCCGCAAGCTTTCTTTTTCAAAACCGAAACTTCCCGTATCCCGCCCGGCCGAGGTCAGGCCCAAGATGGTGAAGTGCGCACTGAAGCCCGGTACATTAGGGATTTCCTGGGTGCGCACGTGCCGGTGTACCGTGCCAAAATGCAGCGGTTCAGCCGGAAAGCCCTGTGCGCTGCGCCGTAACGTACTTTCCAGGGCCAGTACATTGGTCGCATCGGCCACTACTTCGGTGCCCCGCAGGGCGCTGAGCATCTTGTTCTGGTGGGCCGTGGCGATGACCGAACAAGTCCCCAGCGGGCTGACCGGCGAAAGTTGCAGCGGCTCGAAACCGGCCTCCCGGGCGGCTTTCAGCCAGTCCAGGCAAAATTCCGTAAAATCGATGGCGTCTATCGCGGCCGGCTGCACGAAACGGTTTTGCCGGTAGGCGCGCAACAGGGCAGCCGGAGTGATGTGCCGCGTTTTCTGGTGAAATACTTCCAGTAGAAGGGAGTTGAGGTCGGAAGCGGAAAGGCGTTCGCTCAGGATTCCTACCAGGTTGGGAATCCCGGTTTCAGCAGCCAAACGGTCGAGGATATTTTTGTCCATGGTTTAGTTTCCTGATAACCGCAACCGTTCTGTCAGCCGGAAAATTCCCTGAAACAACAGTGGCACGGACCATAGCCGTGCCACTGCGGTACTTTTATCCGGATTGGGATGGATCACCCATCTGTTTTACTGCTGATAACAACTGGGAATAGGATACAGCAACAGTGCGGTGGTGGTGACCGTGTGACCGGTCGGATCGAGCAACGTTGCGGTGGCGGTTATGCTCATAGAGCCGCTGTTGCAGGCTGTGATCCAGGGGGAGATGGAATTGCCAGTGACGGACCCGGACTGGTTGCAACTACAGTTCCAGGCTGCATTTCCACTGATCGTCCAGATGACGGACTGGATCGTATAACCGTATTTGTTAGCCCAGGTCGCCAGGGTCATGTCGTCCGGGTCACACACGTTCAGGCCGAATTTGCCGCGCCGGGCGATGCATGAAAGCCCGGGCGAATAGCAGGGAGGAATCAAAGGTTCCAACTGGGTGCACAGCCTCATGACGGGGTCGCAATTGCTGCTGCTGGGGATCGGACCGGTGAAACTGGTGGGCGGAACATCTTTGCCAAAAGCAGCCTGCGGTCCTCCGACCGCCTGGTATACCCAAAAATCGGTATGGACGGGAATGTCATCCCAAAATGCTTCCGTTTGGATTTTATAGGTTACGTTCGGAGCGATGGGATCGAATGTAAAGAACTGACCGTCGCTTACATTGGCAAAATCAATCCAGAAATTGGCATATCCGGTACCAACATCATCCAGCGGCTTCAGGTTATACCGCACGATTGTGTTACCCGACGGATGGGCAGTGGTATTGTGCGCCCGTACCGTCCAGGTACACCAGGTATCACAGGTATACAGCGAGGTAGCCAGGGAGAGACTGGGCGATTTGGGCCAGTGGCGGTTCCAGATACCCAAAGCGAAGGGTTGTGCGGCCTGGACAACAAACAGGTAGAAATGTAATTGCCACTTGGCATCAGAAGAGCGTGTATCAATCGTAACGCTGCCGCCACAGGAGTTCGGGATGTCGAAGAATATGTTCACGCCCGTGCCATTGGGGTCGGAAATGGGTACGTAGTGCCAGTCTGTTGTATTGTTTAGGTTAAAATTGTAATCCATTACCGTTATTCCATTGTTTACCCGGACGGTTATCGGTACACTGGTACATCCGGTTTTGTTTTCGCTCAAGCGAATCTCCAGGCTGCAATTGTTACCTCCGTCCGGAATCGCTCCCAGCACGTTCGGTTCGGGGACCGGGTAGTCCGAACTGAGGTTTATTGCCCCCGGTGTCTCCTCCTTGCCATTTATGGCCGGCACCTGAACGGTGGTATTGATCAGAGGGTTTTTCCCCTCTCCCCCTCTTTCTGTCGCAGGGCTTTTTTCACCCGTCGGATAAGGAATAGTCGACTCGGTTTGAGTGCAGGAAGCGGCGAAAAAGATCGCTGCCAAAGTCACAAATTGTAGCAATTGGTTGTGTTTCATGATTTGGATTTTAAAATTTGAAATGGAAAATTACTACTGGTAGCAGCTGGGGATCGGATAAAGCAGGGTCGCCGTTGTCGTTACCGGGTTTCCGGCCGGATCGAGTAGTGTGGCCGTAGCGGTTATGGTCATGGAGCCGCTGTTACAGGCTGTGATCCAGGGGGAGATGGAGGAGCCTGTGACGGACCCGAACTGATTGCAACTGCAATTCCAGGCCGCGTTTCCGCTAATCGACCAGGTAACCGATTGGATGGTAAATCCGAGTTTGGAAGCCCAGGTGGCCAGCGTCATGTTTTCCGGCTCGCAAACATTCAGGCCGAATTTGCCACGCCGGGCAATGCAGGAAAGCCCCGGTGAATAGCAAGGCCCGATCAATGGCTCCAGTTCGGTACAGAGCCGCATCACGGGGTCGCAATTACTGTTGCTTGGGATCGGGCCGGTGAAACTGGTTGGAGGGACATCCTTGAAAAATGCCGCCTGTGGCCCACCAACCGCCTGATACACCCAAAAATCGGTATGCACCGCTATGTCGTCCCAGTGTGCTTCCGTCTGGATCTTGTACGTAACATTCGGCGCAATTGGATCGAGGGTGAAAGACTCTCCGTCATCCGCATCGCCAAAATCTATCCAGAAATTGGCATAGCCGGTATTGACGTCATCCAGCGGTCTCAGGTTATAGAATACACCGGTTAGCCCTTCCGGATGAGCAGTTGTGTTGTGAGCGCGAACGGTCCAGCTGCACCAGGGGTCACAGATATAAAAGTTGTCGGCTAAAGACAGATCAGGCGATTTAGGCCAGTGATGGTTCCAAAGACCTAAGGCAAAAGAACTGGAGGCTTGAATGGTATAGATGAAAAAGTCGAGCTGCCATTTGGCGTGAGAGGTGCCCACATCGAATTTAAGGCTGCCACCGCAGGAGTTGGGAATGTCAAAAAAAATATTTACTCCGTTTCCATTGTTGGTCGTAATCGGTACTGAGTGCCAATCCGAATTGCTCAAGGTAATAACGTGGTCTGTTACACTCACCCCGTTATTTATTCGCACCGTCATTGGTACGCTGGCGCAGCCCGTATTGTTTTGGTACATTCTGATCTCGATGCTGCAATCGGGACTGCCTTCCGGAGCCCCGTCAACCGCGCCCGTGACCTCCGGCGCCGGATAGTCGTCATGGAGTTCTATTTCCGTTGGTGTTTCGGCATGGCCGTTGATCTGCGGCCCCTGGACGACATGATTGACGAGCGGTATTTTTCCTTCGCCTCCTCTTTCCGCTACGCCATCTTTTTTGTCGCCCGACGGATAAGGCAGAGTCGTTTCACTGGGGCCGCAGGAAGCGGCCAGGAGGATCGCTGTCAACATCACAGAATGTAGGATTTGATTGCGTTTCATAAACCTGGGTTTTAATAATGAGAATAATTTTGGCAAAAAAATACCCGTGTCGTCTCTGCCGCATCGGCAAAAACAACCCAATAATGCCTGAGCGACTGCCTTGCCCTTTGCGCAAAGCAAAAAAGGATAAGGCCTGTTCGGAGAGCCGGACCGGCAGAGTTTGGAGAGAAAACCTACGTTGTTGTGATTACGGTTCTAAAATCCGGAAAGCCGGAAAATTCAGGGGTCTGCACGCATGGCCGCAACGTGCCGGGATTGACACATGACAATGCAATGTTAAGCTTTTTTTTGAAAAAAAACAAGGCGGTTAAAAAAATAAGGCGCTCCGCGCCTCATCCGCCCAACAGCGTCCGGTACACCAGCACGCCGCAAATCCCGCCCAGGATCGGCGCTACTACCGGTATCCAGGCATAACCCCAGTCGGAACCGCCTTTGCCGGGAATGGGCAGCAGGGCGTGGGCAATGCGCGGCCCCAGGTCGCGGGCCGGATTGATGGCGTATCCCGTCGTGCCGCCCAGCGAGTGCCCGATGGCCAGCACCAGGGCCCCCACGATCAATGGGTTCAGTCCGTCGGCAAAGCGGTTGGCGCCCAGCGCCGACAGCCCGAAAAGCAGAATAAAGGTGCCGAGAAACTCACTGATCAGGTTGCCGGTAGTGTGGCGGACGGCCGGCGCCGTGCAGAAGACGGCCAGTTTGGCCCCAGGGTCGGACGTGCGGCCCCAGTGCGGCAGGTAGTGCAAATACACCAGCGCAGCGCCCAGCATGGCACCCAGCATTTGTCCGGCGATATAGAGCGGCAGGGTGTCCGGAGTGAACTGGGCCGACCACTGCCCGGTAACGGCCAGGGCGATGCTCACGGCCGGATTGAGGTGGGCGCCGCTGATCTGCCCGACGGCATAAATGGCAAAGGTGACCGCCAGCGCCCAGCCAACCGTAATGACGATCCAGCCCGAATTTTCGTTTTTGGTGTCTTTCAGAACGACGCCGGCCACAACACCGTCGCCGAGCAGGATGAGAAGAGCGGTTCCAAGGAGTTCGGCGAGAAAGGTAGACATAGGAGGGTTAGGTGGAAGGTGAACAATATCCGTGAGCGTCAATGCCGGAAAAAGGAAAACCAGATGCTGACTCCGGCGAACATCAGGGCGGTAATAACCAGTTGGGTGAGGGCGAGGGAAAGGATGGTTTTTACTCCGGCCAACCAGACTTTCTCCCGGTAAAACTGTACGTTCGCCCAGGTGGCAAAAGCCGCCCACACGGCGAAATAAATGGCCCGATACGGTGCATGTCCAGCCGGTGGATATGCGCCGATTGTCCGCATCCGGGGCAGTAATTCTGCCCGGGCGGCAATTGAAGTTGGCAATTGCTACAAACGGATGCGGACATGGTTGTTTTCACTGTTAAAAGACGGCCTCCCGTTACATCCACTTGATGGCGAAGCGATTGAACTCATGCTTCATCTCCTGGTATAATTCCCGGAAACGCTCCAGGTTCTCCCGGATGTCCGTATGGTCGGTAAAGTGGACGTGGTCGACGGCGATGGGGTGGTCCTGGGCATAACTGGCCAGAAAGGCCTCGTGCTTCTTGATCCGGTGTTTGATGTCGCTCAGGTGCTGGCGTTGCAGTTCGAAGCGATTTTGGAACGATTCCACGCCTGCTTCTACCTCGTTATTGGTGTTTTTGGAAACGATCTCTTCCAGTCGTTCTTGCAAAATGGTGAGTTCTTCTTTATAAAATTTCAACTCGTTCAGCCAGATCCGGTGCTCGTAGTGCAGGTCGGACAGGTAGGCAAAGCCGCTCGATTTTTTTGACATAAAAGTTCGATTTTTAAAGTGAATAAGTGCTGTGATTAGGGTTGGATGGTAAGAAATGTCAAAGTTTTGAGGATGGCAGGCCGGCGGTTTCGCGGAATTCCTGCAACATGGCCAGATACGTTTCGACCTGCCGGGTTTGTTCCGCTTTTGTCCAGCCCAGTTCCCGGGCCATCGCCCCGGCTACGGTGGTGGCTGCGTCCTGTGCCGCCTGCCAGTCGGTGCTTTCCAGCCGGATACGGCGGGCCAGAAAATCGCGAACATACAGGGCCATCTCCGCCCGAACGGCATAAACGACTTCCGCTTTGAGAAAAGGGTGTCCGGTCAGCAGCCGTTTCGATAACCCGGGCTCTCCCTGGGCCAGTGCTGCCACCTCATGGGCACGGGCACCGTATTTCCGCGCCAAATGTTGGGAAATATCCGTTTCCAATCCATACTCTGCCTGAATTTTTTTCCACAGGTCCGGGCTCCAGTTCCGGGCGCCCGAAAGCAGGTGGTTTTCCGTCCGGCAAACGGCCCGAATGTCCAGCAGGGCGCAGGCGGCGTTCACCGCGTCTTTGGCCATCAACCGGTAGGTTGTCCATTTCCCACCCAACAGGCTGAGCAGGTTGGAAGCGGGGTCGTGCTCCACTTCGTGGTCGCGCACCAGGGATTTGGAAGGTTTGAAAGTTGGAAGGTTGGAGGGTTGGAGGCCTTGGGGTGGGGAGGATTGGATGAGCGGACGCAGGCCACCGAACCCGGCCTTTATCTGGCTTTTGTCGATTTTCTGCCGGAGAAAGGGCTGAAGGGCTTCCAGCAGGAATTCCGTTTCTCCGCTTTCGAGGGAAGGTTCTTTATCCAGTTCGGAATAGTCGTTATCGGTTGTACCGAGCAGGAGTCCGTTTTCGAAAGGCACGGCAAAAACCATGCGGCCGTCGCGGGTTTTCGGGATCAACAGGGCTTCGTTGCCGTGGCCGAGCGTTTGCCGGGGCAGAACGACGTGTACGCCCTTGGACGGACGGATGCGGGGCGGCAAGGCCGGGTTGGCCAGCCGGCGTACCTGGTCGGTGTGAACGCCGGAGCAGTTCAGAAATATGCGGGAGCGGATCTCAAAGGGAGTGACCGGGGTGCCTTCCGGTGCTGCCGGCGCCCGGGAGGCGGCAATGGCAGCATCCAGCCGCCCGTTCTTATCTTTTTTAAAATCAATAACTTCCACGTAGTTGACCACTGCCGCTCCGGCTTCGGCCGCGCTTTGCGCCAGGGCCAGGCAGTAGCGGGCATCGTCCATCTGGCCGTCGTAATACAGTACAGCACCGGAAATACTGGTGGAAAG
>WBZQ01001541.1_pt1 | contig 15875 bp, 9 predicted proteins | sample 5204251 | NCBI WGS metagenome assembly WBZQ01 (sample SAMN12412402, study PRJNA552823) | activated sludge metagenome | isolation source: activated sludge from nitrification reactor of wastewater treatment plant... | place: USA: Virginia | collected 2017-09 | reverse complement strand
CCGAAGCCTGGCGGGTTCCCCCGACTTTCTCTCTAGGGGGTTGGGGGAGTTAGAGCTTGCCGAAGAACGGAACCTATACTCCGCGCCTCATGGCCTCGGCGTCGCCCCGCATCGAGCTTCGCGAGGTCACTAAGCGGCTGCCCTCCGGCCGCCAGACATTGACAATTCTCGACGCGGTTTCGCTGTCCTTCGCTCCCGGAGAGTTCACGGCGATTCTGGGGCCCTCGGGCAGCGGCAAGTCGACGCTCCTCGGCCTCATGGCCGGACTCGATCGCCCCACCTCGGGTCAGGTTCTGCTCGACGGAGCCCGCATCGACGCGCTCTCCGAAGACGCCTTGGCCATCCTGCGGCGCCGGAAGATCGGGTTTGTCTTTCAGTCGTTTCAACTTCTTGGCAATCTGACCGCCCTGGAAAACGTGCTCTTGCCTCTGGAGCTTCTCGGCCATCGGAACGCTCATGAGCGCGCCCGCGACCTTCTCGCCTCGGTGGGCCTCGAAGATCGCACCCATCACTATCCCGCGCAGCTCTCCGGGGGCGAGCAACAGCGCGTGGCCCTGGCGCGCGCGTTCGGGCCCGCCCCGCCCGTCCTCCTGGCCGACGAGCCAACCGGAAACCTCGACAGCAAGACCGGCGAGTCCGTGCTGGCGCTTCTTGAGAGGTTGTGGACCGAGAGCCAAAGTACGCTGGTCCTGGTCACGCATGACCGCGCGCTTGCCGCGCGCGCCGGCCGGCTTGTGTATCTTCGCGACGGGCGCGTGGAACGCGACGAGCGGGCATGACCAGGGCGCGGGACGGCGGGCGCTCCAGCACGCCCTCGTGGCGCTTCTATCTCCGCCACCTGATGCGCGAAGGCCGCGGCCTGAAGGCGCGGTTCGCGTTCTTTGCGGCCTGCCTCGCCGTGGGAGTGGCTGCGGTGGTCGCGGTGGCCGGGCTCTCCTCGGGAGTCGAGCGCGGGGTGAGGTCTCAAGCCCGCCAGCTCCTCGCCGCGGACATCGCCGTGGAGGGCTTTCACCCAATTCCAAGAGCCCTCGACGACGCCTTGGCAAGCCTTCCCGGCGCCCGCCGCTCGGATGTCCTGGAGATGGTCTCGCTCGCCTCCGCGCCGGGCATCGACGGGCTGGGCAAGACCCAGCTCGTGGAGCTCAAGGCCGTCGACGACAACTACCCCTTTTTCGGCTCGCTGAAGCTCCGCCGGCTCGCCACGCAACCAGCAATCGATCGCGACTCCGATGCGCGCGCGACCCGTGTCAAACCAGGGAACCAAGAGCGCGAGCCCATCGCGCGCCTCGCCGATGTTCTGACGGCCGAGACAGCGGTCGCCGCGCCCGAGCTTCTCTCCCGCTTGGGTCTTTCGGAGGGCGGCGTCCTCAGCCTGGGAGGAGCCGAGTTCCGCGTGGTGGCGGCGGTCCTAGAAGAGCCGGATCGCATTCTGTCTGCGTTCCGGCTCGGGCCCCGGCTGTTCCTGTCTCGCGAAGGCCTCGCCCGCACGGACCTCGTTCGTCTGGGGAGCCGTGTGTTGAGGCGCGCGCTGGTCAAGCTCCCGAACGGCGCCGACACGTCGAAATCAGCGGAAGTAATCAAGGCGGCCCTCGGGAGCTCGCCGGCATTCCGTGTCGAGAGCGCCTCCGAGGCCCAGCCCGCGCTGCGGAAGACCCTCTCGCGAATCGATCGCTATCTGGGCCTGGTGGCGCTCCTGTCCCTCCTCGTGGGCGGCGCCGGGGCCGCGTGGACGCTCCGGGCCTGGCTGCTCTCGCGCCTGGACGCGGTCGCGGTGCTGAAGTGTCTCGGAATGAGGCCCCGGGAGGTCTTTGGTCTTTTCCTTGCCCAAATGGTGGCCTTGGGTCTTCTCGCGGGCGTTCTCGGCTCGATCGTGGGAGTCCTGACGCTTCTTGCGGTGCCGAGGCTCCTTCACAACCTTCTGCCCGCCGCGTGGATCGACCCCTTCCCTCCCCTAGCCATCCTGCGCGGAGTGGGTCTCGGGTTGGGTGTTGGTCTCTTGTTCTCGTTCCCGCCGCTGTTGGAAGCCTTGCGGGTTCCACCGAGCCGGGTCCTGCGCCGGGACGTCGAGCCGCTCCCGCCGAGCCGCGCCGGGCGTTTGGGAACCGCCATGCTCGTTCTTTTCGGGGTCGCGGCCACGGCCGCGCTCGAGGCGCGCTCGACGCGGCTAGGGGCTCTCTTTACGGCGGGGCTCCTTTCGGCAGCCGGGATCCTGTATGCGGCGGGCTGGCTCGCGACACGCGCCGTCGCCCTTCTGGGGAGGGAGACGGACGGCCTCGCATCGCGACTGTTTCGCGGCCTGGGCCCCGCTCGGCACGGCGTCACGGCCCTCGCTCGCCCCGGCGCCGGAACCCGCGTCGCAGTGGTCGCGCTGGGGTTGGGCATTCTCGTCATCGTGGCGCTCGCGATGGTCGAGACCCACCTGACGGGCCAGCTTGCTGCCGAACTTCCCAAGGACGCGCCCACGGCCTTCCTTCTCGACGTCCAGACCGACCAGTGGCCGGGTGTGCAAGCCCTTCTCGTCAAGGAAGGCGCCACGCGGCTCGATTCAGTTCCGGTCGTGATGGCGCGTCTCTCCGCTCTCGACGGACGGCGCGTCGAGGATCTCGCCAAGGAGCCCGCGGGCGAGAGCGCCGAGTCTCGCCGTTGGGCCCTCACCCGCGAGCAGCGCCTGACCTACATGCCCAACCTGCCCGCCGACAACCGCGTCGTGGAGGGCGCGCTTTTTCGCGAGGCTGGCGAGCCCGAGGTGAGCCTGGAGGCCGAGTTCGCGCGCAAGAACCTGGGTGTGAGGCTCGGCTCGCGGCTGGAGTTCGACGTCCAGGGGGTTCCGATCTCCCTGAAGGTCACGAGCCTTCGCACGGTCGATTGGCGAACCTTTGGAATCAACTTCTTTTTCGTCGTGGAGCCCGGCGTGCTGGAGGGCGCGCCGCAGTTTCGGCTGGTCGCGGCCCGCCTGCCCAGGGAGCGGGAAGAGCGCGTGGAGGCCCTCCTTGCACGGCAGTTTCCAAACGTCACGGTGATCAAGACCCGCGAGGTCCTGGAGCGAATGGCAGCCGTCCTCTCGCGCTTGGGAACCGCGGTCCGGTTCCTGGGCCTCTTCACCGTGATCTCCGGGATCGTCCTCCTCGCCGGCGCGGTCAGCGCATCCTCGGTGAGGCGCGTGAGAGAGACCGCGATCCTCAAGGTGTTGGGCTTCACAAGGGCCGGCGTCGCGCGAATCCACGCGATCGAATACGCGCTGATCGGGCTCGTGGCAGGCTCAATCGGCACCATAGCCGGAGCGGTTCTGGCGTGGGCCACCGTCACCAAGGGCATCGAGATCCCGTGGACGTGGAGCTTTTTGCAGCTTGCGGCCTGGCCCGTTGGGACGCCGATCGTGACCGCGGTGGCCGGCCTTCTCGCGACCGCGGGCGCGCTCCGGGCCAGGCCGATTCGGGCCCTCGCCGCCGACTAAGCGGCTCACCCAAGCCGTGGTCGTGTAGCCCCGACAGCGAAACCCCGGCGCCCGTCCGGCGTCCCTTCCTCAACACACGCATCTCAGGGGGCCACATGAGGATTTGGCGCTACAGCTTCTCGTCCGCCGCACACAGGCTTCGCCGCAACCCGGCCTATCTCGCCCTGACCACGGTCGCGGTCGCGCTGGGAATCGGGGCGGCCACCACGATCTTCGGCCTCGCCGATCCCTATCTGTTCCGAACGCTGCCGATCCCTGATGGCGAGCGCATCCTGGTGCTGCACTGCCGCCAGCCGGCCCTCGAGAGGGCATCGGTCTCTCTGCCGGAGTTTCTGGACTGGCGGGCGAAGAGCCGCTCCTTCGAAGCCATGGTGGCGCGGTCCCGGGCCAGCGTGGCCTTCTTCGACGGGCGCGAGGCCTTTCGAGTCGACGCGGTCCTGGCATCGGAAGGCGCGTTGGACTTTCTCGGCCTTCACATCGCGCTTGGAAAGGGCTTTTCCACCGGGGATCATCAAACCGGCGCCGCGCGGGTCGCTGTGGTCAGCGCCGGCTTCTTCCGCGACCGGCTGGGAGGCGATCCGGCTCGCCTGGGGGCGCCGATTCGGCTCGACGGACAGGCCGTGACCCTGATCGGCGTGCTGTCGCGAGCTCGGCGCTGGGAGCGGCTGACAGCGGACGTTTGGCTACCGCTCGAGGCCTATCCGCCCCAAACCGCGAGGGGCAGCCATTACCTCAACGTCCTGGGCCGCCTTCGCCCAAACATCTCGCTGTCCGCCGCGCGCGACGAGCTCCACGGGCTGGCGCGCTCTCTCGATGAGCAATACCGAAATAACCAAGGCATCTTTGCCTACCCGCTTCGCGAACAGGTTCTGGCGGGACGCGAAAACGCTTTCCGACTGCTCCTGGGGGCCGCCCTCGCTTTGGCGCTCCTCGCGGCCACCAACGCGGCGAGCCTTGTGATGGCGCGGCTCGTCGGGAGGCGACAAGACCTCGCGGTGGAACAGGCGTTGGGTGCCAGCCGGCTCCTTCTGACCTGCGGGGTCCTCGCTGAATGCCTCCTGATCTCGATTCTGGGAGCGGCCGTCGGAAGCCTTCTCGCGGTCGGCGGCGCGGCGGCGCTCCGGCGTGCGATTCCGGCCAGCGTGTTTTCTTTGCCTCCTGTGGTCGATGGCCGCGCCCTGGCATTTGCCTGTATCGCCGCGCTCCTGACGACGCTTGTCGCGGGCCTCGCCGTGACATGGCAAGTCTTCAGGCGGCAGCCTGCGGCATCCTCCTCCCTCGCCCACCGCGGTGCCGTGGGGCGCGAGGCCGCGCACCTCAGGAGAGGCCTTGCGCTCATTCAGATCGCGCTGGCGACGCTCTTGTGCGTCGGATCGGCGCTCCTCCTCCGCGGCCTGACGCGGCTTCAAGCCGTGGAGCCCGGCTTTCGCAAGGATGGCGTGGTCATCGCCCGGCTGTCGTTGCCCAAGACGTCCTTCGCGGGACCCACCGAGATCCGCTCCTTCTATTCGCGGCTGCTCGCGAGCCTGCGCGGCCTTGCCGGAAACATCTCCGCATCCATGGTCAGCAATGTGCCTTTGGAGGGGCGAAACATGAACGGGGACGTCGAGATCGAGGGCCGCACCTTTGGTCGACCCGAAGATGTTCCCCTCGCCGAAAAGCTCATCGTGTCGCCCGGCTACTTCGAGGTAATGGGCATTCGCCACCTCCGCGGCCGTTCGTTCACGGAAGCGGACGGCGACGGCGCGCCACACGTCGTTCTCGTCAGCGCGGCCTTCGCGGAGAGGCTCTGGCCGAACGAGAACCCGATCGGCCGCAGGATCCGGGCGTTCCACGACCAGGGTTGGGAGGAGATCGTGGGCGTGGTCTCGGATGTCCGCGAGAACCGGCTCGAAAGCGAGGGACGCATCGCGGTCTACACGCCTCACGCCCAGTTTCCGTCGCGATCGATGGCAATCGTGCTGAGAGGCGGCTCGCAGCCCCCTTCCGGCCTCGTACCCGCGCTCCGAAGGGCGGTCCGCGCGCTGGACCCGGAGCTCCCGCTTGGCGAGGTGACCACGATCGAGTCCCTCGTCTCCGACTCGGTCTCCTTGCACAGCCTCTCGGCCACGCTCTTGGGCGGTTTCGGGGTCCTGGCTCTTGTCATGGCCTGCTTGGGCGTCTACGGCGTTCTGGCGTTTTCGGTTGCCCAACGGACCCGGGAGATGGGATTGCGGCTGGCGCTCGGGGCTTCTGCCAGTGGCCTCCTCCGTCTGGTGTTGAGCGATGGGCTTCGTGTGATCGGCTTCGGCCTCGCCACTGGAATAGTCGGGGCGCTGTTCCTCGGGAGGCTCGGCGCTACCCTCCTCTACGAGGTCTCGCCACACGATCCCGCGGCCTTCGCGGGGGCAACGGCTGTCATCCTGCTGGCGGGCTGTTGTGCGTCCCTCGCACCCGCCCTCCGCGCGGCGTCCGTCGAGCCGGCGGTGGCACTTCGGCAGGATTGAGGAGCCGATGAAGGGCCGTCCACGCAACCGAACCCTCTCCCGTTTGCGCCGGAGAGGGTTCGGCCCGAAGCCAAGCGAGGCGTTCGCGCCCCGGCAAGACTAGCGTCGCGCCGCCTGGCCCGGCACACCCACCAGAATCCGCCGACGGGTGAGCCTTCGGCCCGCCTCCTCAACCTCAACCGACCAATCTCCCACGGGTCCGCCCTCGATTGTGAACGGAATGGCCCCGGCGAAGTAGGGTTGCTCCTCATCGAGCGCGAACTCGTTTCGGACGACCACGGAGCCGTTTGGATCACGAAGCGTGACGGCGTATGCCGTGCCAGCCGATAGCCGGATCGCACAGAGCCGTACCCAGATCGTCTGCCCCAGGGTCGCGGAGGTGAGGGGCGGCGGGTCAACACTCCAGTTCTGCGAGGCCGGCTCGCCCTCGGCAAGAACGACGCGCGCGACGCTCGTGCCCGAGAAGTCCTGGTAGGAGGCGGGCTCCTCCCATGGAGTGACCAGGTTGTCTCCGGGAGTCGTGAACGGATCCACGATACGCAGTGGATTGGGCCTCAACCACGCGAAGTGAAGGTGAGGGTCCGTGCTGTTTCCGGAGCTTCCGACCTCGGCGATCTTCTGACCCCGGCTCACCACATCGCCTGGGCTTACAAGCAACGACCCGCGTTTGAGGTGGACATAGGCGGACAGCGTTCCGTCAGGATGGAGAATGCCAATTTGATTCGCCAGTGTCGTGCAATCGCCGGTGCAGCGGTCTTCGTGACCGTCCTCCGCAACGGCCACGACGCCCGCGGCCGCGGCGAGCACGTCGACGCCGAGGTCCATGGCCGCGAAGCCATTGATCAGAATGTCGACGCCATCGTGACGGTCGTAGGTGACGTGCCCGCTCGCGTAGTCGGACGCCCCGGGGCCGGGGTCGCGATCCTGGTAATTCGAGATCCAACAGTCGCGGCCCAGCTGGCATCCGATTGGGAACGCGAACGTCGAACCCATGGTGCGATCGACCGTGTAGCTCAGGAGCGCCCCGTCGTTTGTGCGGTTGTCGTTGACAACGACGAAGGGCCGCGCGCGCCCGGCGAGCCCGATGACCCTCACCGAGAGGAGCTCCCTCCCCGCCGCCGCGGGAACCAGCGTGGCAATCGAGACCTGAGACGCCCCGTTCACGCCTGCCGCTAGCCGCCCCTGCCCGAGCTCGGTGCCGTCGTCTCCGAGGACGATCACCTCGACTTCGCAGGGGAGGTCGGGCAGACATAGGAGGCCCATGTTCCCCCGCGACGAGAGAGGCGAGGCCGAGGCGGAGGCGCCTCGAAATTCCGCGACATCGCCTGCGGAGAGGGTCTCCCATGGCGCGAATCCAGAAGCGGAGAATCCGGTCGCGCCGCCGTCTGAGCCGCTTCGCGTTTCGGTGTAAAGCGAGACCTTCCCATCCGCGACCGCGCGCACCAGGAACGGCCCTTGGCCCGCAAGCGACGGCGGCGCCTGGCGTCTGAGGGTTCCTCCGGGCGGAATCGCGAATTCCTCACGATGCAGGACCGCGCCACCGGCCATGAACTCCAGCGTGCCGTGGCGCCCGCGGACATCGCCATTGCCCAATGTGACGCTGGTCGAATAGCGCGAGCCGTTGTTGCCAACGCCGACGGCGGCCGGGCCTCCCCACCTTTCGAAAGCGGGCATGGCCGCGCCAAGCGGCGCGGCCGTGAGCGCGAGGGTACCCGCCGCGAGAGAGCGCAGCAGAGAGCGGAAATACGAGGCACTGAGAGTCGGTTCCATTGGGATCTCCTTTCAAGGCCGCGCGGCGGATTGCCGCGGCGACCTTCACACGCCTCAATGTGGGCGCGGCCGTGGACCTTCGCATCGGTCGAAGGTCCTGCCCTTGCCATAGGACTTTCGGCCCATGACGTTCCCTTGGCGGCGACCTACGATGAGCTTGTGAACGCCCCGTTCCTCTTCCGGCTCGCGGGCCTCCTCGCCTGCGCGATGGTGCTCGTCCAGGCCCTTCTCGCGGCCGCGCCGATCCCGGACGTGGCCGGCGTAAACCCCGCGGCCTTGCGCACGGTCGTCGGGGGAGTGGTCACGATCTTCTTCGCCGTCTTCGCGACCGTCTTCTGGTTCGCGACCGCACGAGGGCCGGTCGAACGCCCGAACCGCCGGATCGCATTCGCTCTTTCCGGCCTCGTGATCCTGGCTCTCCTGCTTCACACGGACCTCTTGTATGTCGTGGCGGCGGCGCTTGCGTACCTCCTTCCACCTCGCATCGCCCTTCGCGCTTTTGGCCTTCAGGCGATCGCGTTTGTGATCCTCGGAACGCTCCAGTCCTCCGGACCCGGTTTTGAGCCCGCACCCGCCGTCGCCTCGCTCGCGCCGCTACCAAGGGTGGCGCTCACGCTTGTCATGGCCTTCACGTTTCAGCTCTTCGCGTTTGCCGGTGGCCTCCTCGCGGCCTCGGAATGGCGCTCCCGGCGCGGCCTGCTCCAAAGAACGGCCGAGCTTCAGGCCGCTCAATCGCTGCTTGCCGAGAGCAGTCGACGCGCCGAGCGCCTGGAGATCTCACGGGAGCTCCACGACACGCTTGGACACCATCTGACGGTGCTTTCGGTCCAGCTCGAGCTCGCCCGAAAGACGTGCGAGGGCTCGGCGCGCGCGGCCGTGGACCGCGCGCAGGGCGTGGCCCGCCTGCTCCTGGCCGACGTGAGGGCCGTCGTCACGTCTTTCCGTATGCTGCCCCCTCTCGACCTCCGGCGCGCGCTTTTGTCGTTAGCCGCAGGGGTCACGCGTTGCGAGGTGAGCGTGATCTGTCCGGAACGTCTCGACCTTCCGCCCGCCCAGGCCCACGCGCTGTTTCGGTCCGCGCAGGAGGCGCTGACGAACTCCCTGAGGCATGCCGCAGCTCTACACATTCGCATGGAGGTCTCAACCGTCCACCACGGCGCGCGGCTCCGCGTCGAGGACGACGGGCGTGGCGCTCCCGCGCTCACGAAGGGCAACGGCCTTACGGGTCTCGCCGAGCGGCTTGTGGAGGTCGGTGGCCACCTCGACGTGCACGCTCCGAAGACGGGCGGCTTCGTCCTAGAGGCGACCGTTCCGGGCCGCGCCGCGGAGGCCGCATGACGACCCGTGTTGTGATCGCCGACGACCAAATGCTAATGCGGCAGGGCCTGCGCGGGCTCCTCGATCTGACCGAGGACCTCAGGGTCATCGGCGAAGCGGCGGACGGCGAGGAGGCCTTGCGCGTCCTCGCGGAAGATCCTCCTGACGTGCTGCTGTTGGACGTTCGCATGCCGCGGCTCTCGGGACTGGACGTCCTCCAGACGTTGAACCGCGAAGGCCGCCTTGTGCCAACAATTCTCCTCACGACCTTCGACGATGACGAAGTGCTTGTGGCCGCCATCAAGGCTGGCGCCCGCGGCTTTCTCCTGAAGGATGTCTCGTTTGAGACACTCACTGACACGGTTCGGCGCGTCGCCGCGGGCGAATCGCTGGTGCGCCCCGCGGTCACCGAAACCCTGCTACGAGCGCTTCAGCGGGCCGACCGCCCCGAGCCGGACTTTCCCAACTTCGACAACCCGGAACCCCTCACCCCGAGGGAGACCGAAGTCTTGCGCCTGCTGGCCGCCGGGCTCTCAAACCGGGAGATCGCCGACGGGCTTGGAACAAGCGAGCGGACCGTGAAGAACCAAGTCTCGAGCATTCTGCTGAAACTCGGGGTAAGGGACCGGACCAGGGCGGTCTTGCGAGCGCTGGAACTTGGGATCGCGTAGCGGCGTTTGGCTTTGGGGGCTGCTGGCTTCCTGCCCCCGCACACGCATTCCGTATCGCATATCGGAAGGCCGGTTGGACTTCCGGCGCATCCACGTGGTGTGAGGCGAAGCTCTTAGCTGTCGATCACCCAGAGGCCGCAGCGCGGATCGCTGTCAGGTGGGAGCAGCTTCCGCACGGCCCGCGAAAGCGTCTTCCGCCGGCCACCCAACGGTACCGAACGGCCGTTCGCAAGAACCTCGGCGCGGGCCGCATTCTCAGGAGCTAGACTCACACCGACGCGGTTGCCAAAGTAACAATGAGTCAAGATTCCCAATTACGAACAGACGAGTGTCAGAAGCGGACACTCCGGCTTCCTGAGAGATACATCGCGGGATCCCATTCGGCCCCTGCTGTTGGTGGCATGGCTGGCATGCGCCGGCTCGAGCCTCTGGACAACCGTCCCGGCGAGTCGGCCTTCCTCTTTCTACAGCACCCCTTGACAGATCCGATTCGCATTCCTAGATTTAATGACGTTAGATTAAGGAACCTAGATCTATTGACGATCGTGGGTTCTAAGCGGAGGGCCGTTCATGGGCGTTACCGAGCGACGGAAGAGGGACCGACAGGCCGTTCAGAAGCGCATTCTCGACGCGGCCCGCGAGCTCTTCGTAAAGGACGGCTATGAAGCTGTGACGATGCGTGGGGTGGCCCAGGCGATCGAATACTCGCCGACAGCCCTCTACTTTCACTTCAAAGACAAAGAGACCTTGATCCGGACGCTCTGTGCGAACGACTTCCTGATCCTGGCTCGGCGCTTTCAGACTATCGCCAAGGAGCCGGATCCGATTATTAGGCTGCGAAAGATGGGCGGAGCCTATGTCGACTTCGCGGTCAAACACCCTAACCACTACAGGCTCATGTTCATGACATCGCCTGGGCATCTCGGCCATCTTGGGAACGAGCTTGAAAAGGGCAACCCGCAGGAGGACGCATACGCGCTCCTGCTCGCGACGGTGAGCGAGGCTCTTGCTCAAGGCCGGCTTCGCGCCGAAACGAAGGACCCGGCTCTTGTGGCCCAGACGTTCTGGTCGGCGGTACACGGCGTCGTCGCACTCCATCTTGCCCGCCGGGAGGACCCATGGATTGACTGGACGCCGGTCCGCAAGCTCGCGGCGACCGTGATCGATTCGGTGCTGCGTGGAGTCGCCGCCCACCGGGACCACGCAACACGAAGGAGCAGCGACGGCAATGATCCTACCCGCGAGGGCGAGCCGGATCGCTATCACGGCGCCAGGTGGCGTTCGCGGTGACTGATGTTCGTGCCGTTCCGATCGAGTACCTGCGTAGGCCTCCTCCAAACCTCCCGACTACGGTCGAGAATGCCTCCGCGTGCTGGCAACCGTTGGGAGATCGGCATTCCCAAGCGAGAACCAGAGGGCTGCCAAATCCCGATCGTCCGCCTTGCCGCCGTTCGACGCATCTTTCGAGCTGAGTCGCGATCTGAGGCCTCCATGGCGGGTGCAAGATGAGTGAACGAACTCCTGTGTGCCACCATGTCTCGCGAGACGTGCCACAGCTCTTAGGCGAGTCCGACCACATGAAGGACCTCAGGCGTAGCCTTCATGAGGTCTACATCCCCGCTGTAGAAGCGCGAGAGCCAGATCCGATACTGATTCTCGGCGAGCGCGGGACAGGTAAGGACCTCTTGGCACGATACCTCCACGCCCACGGCGCGCGCCGCGAGAAGCCGTTTGTTGTCGTGAACTGCGCGGAGGTGACCGAGGAGCTTGCTGCCGCGCGCTTCTTCGGGCACAAGCGCGGGGCGTTCACCGGCGCGCTCCAAGACGAGCTTGGCTGTTTCCGAGCGGCGCAAGGTGGGGTGCTCTTCCTGGACGAAGTCGCCGAGCTTCCTCCACGCGCACAGGCGACCCTCCTTCGCGTCCTTGAGAACCGAACCGTGGTACCAATCGGACAGACCAAGGAGATAGCGGTGGATGTGGCCGTCCTCCTCGCGACGAACCGCGACCTCGAAGGGGCGGCCGAATGCGGGTCGATCCGGCGGGATCTTTACGATCGTTTTCGCGCCAGCACAATCCGAATCGTTCCGCTCCGAGAACGGCCTTGCGACGTGCCGCCCCTCGCGACCCATTTTCGTCTCCACCACGAGGCCCGCATGCGCAAGCCAACCGCCGATTTCACCTCGGACGTGCTCCGGCTGATGATGGTCTACTCTTGGCCCGGGAATGTGCGCGAACTTTCGCGGAGTTGCTCGGTTCTGGTAACGCATGCTCGGCCGGGGCAGCAACTCGACCGCGATCTCCTTGTGAAGGTAGCCCCCGATGTCGTTTCAGGAAGACCAAACTCGCACTCGGTGCCGATCGTATGGGACAGCGCTTCCTTCGACGATGCGCTGCGGGCCTTCGAGCGCGAGCTGGTTCTTTCACGCTTGGAACGTCATGGCTGGAATGTCCGCGCCACGAGGGAAAGCCTGAAGCTCCCAAAGACCACGTTCCACAGAACGATGAAGGTCCTTGGGATTCCGAAGTAGCAGAACGCGAGCGTCGAACGGCTGCGGCAGAAGAAATCCATCTTGCCGTCCGCATCTAAAGCGGCCCTCTGCTCTCCGCTTCCAAAGGGCCGGAACCGTTACCGAACTCAGGTCACCCGGAGCGGCCCCCGTGCGATGTCTGTGAAGTCAACATCGTCGGCGGCAAGCGCCTGCCAGAACTCCGCCTCACCATAGCGCCGAAGATACGCGAACTCTGACTCAAAGATCGGAACCAGCATTAGGAAGTCGATATGGAGATCCTCTAGAACCAGTGTCTGAAACTCCTCCGACTCGGCGAACGAAGGGGAGACGAGGAGGCGCCTTTTTCCGCCTGTCCCCTCCAGCGGCTCGGAGAGCTGGATCGTATGACCGCCGCCTACCTCGCCGGCGGTCCCTCGCGGTACCGCGCAGGCCGCTCCGAGGATGCGCTCCGCAAGGCTTATGTCCGACTCCGACTCCCGGACTGGGAAAACGAACTCGACCCGATGAGCAAAGGGCATCTCCGCGTACGCCGCGCTGGAGTTCCCGAGAGTTCCATAGACGCGGGTCTTTCCTTTTCGAACCTTCCAGGAACGAATACGGAAATCTGGAAGGTGCCCGCGCGGGTCTCGGAGGTCGATCGACTCGTCGTACGCGCCGAAGAAACGCCGATAGTGTGCGGCCACGGCTTCCAAGATCGCCGTATCCATCGTCATCTTTTCTCCTGGCTGCTCAGCTCGATTTTCTTGCGATACTCCCACTCACTCATGTCCTGTTTGCTCGAGTTGTCCGAACGACAGCACGGTTTGAGATTATCTGGCCGATTGACGTCTGCGCTGCGTGCGTCTCGACTCATACTCCTTCCAACCCTCTTGTGGTGCACCTTCTGCGACTCAAGGTGGTCGATTGTATCAGCCTTCTTGCCGCAGTAAGTGCAGGGCGTTGTCTCGCCCGGCGGTAGGATTCTCTTTCGAGTGGACTTCGGGATTCTCTTGTAGGCATCTCGCGCGTAGTCCGCCCCCTCCTCGCCCTCGTGGATGAGCCGACTCGCGGTGGTCGCCTCCGACACGCCGTGCGCCACCGCGGCGCCCTTACGGAGCGCCTTCGCGCCCTTGATGATGTCGCTCGCGCCGGAGATCTCACTGAGCAGAGCCCCGGTTGCAACTAGGCGATCCCATGTCGTGACCTCGACGTTCTGACTAAAGATCGTTTGCGTCGCGTCGACCATTCCTTCAACGGTCGTGTACAGGTCGTAGCCTTTGTAAAGAGCGCGGCCCACGCGGAACGCCAGCGTCAGCACCTTGAAGACGTGGCCGTCCGCGTCGACGCCCGCGAGGGCGTTGTTCCGGCCGTAGCTGTAACGATTCCAGGAACGCGGGTCGGCGGGATCGACGTCGAGCAGGGGATCGTCGGGCGTGAGGAATCTCCCCGATGCCGAAGCGAAGTAGCGTCCACCGAAGAAGTCGTGGCCGCTCTCACGATCTCGCTCCTTGCCTGTGAATCGGAACGGAAGCGCGCTGTCCCGTTCGTAGCCGGCGATCGAGGGCCGGACGTTCAAGGTTCCGGGAACTTCCTCGCCAAAGGGAAGGAAATCGCGCCGGCTCAGGATCGCGCCGCTGGCATCCGTCACGGCGCGCGTCGATCCATACGGGTCTGCGATAAGATATTGGTATGTCGGTTGAAACTGAACCGATGAGCTCTCGTACTCGGCCGCTAGTTTTCCGAACGCGTCGTAGACGAAGATCGTCGAGACACCGCGGCTCTCGCGGAGCACTCGTCGGCCGTTCCCGTCGTACCTGTAGGTCGTGGTCCCGTTCTCGTCCTGGTACGCCGTCTGCCGACCCTCGGCGTCATACGAGAGCTTGCGGCCGGCCTGGTCGATGCGGACGTTTCCCGCTGCGTCATAGCTGGCCGTGTTAATGCGGTTGTTGGAGCGACCATACGCAGAGAGAGTGGTCGGCGTGAGTGCCGGGTCGAGAATGAGACCAGACGTGACCGCCCGGTTTCCAAACTCGTCGTAAACGTACGTTTGAAGCCATCCGCCAAACTCGTTCGCGGACTTCAACCGATTTAACGGGTCATAATGAAACGCCTGCGTGATTGATCGGCCACCAGCACGAATGTCCTGGGTAAGCAGATTTCCGTTGTTTGTCTCTGCGCCGAAGCCGTACTCCAGCTCGAAGACTTCTGAGCTTGTCGGCGTCGCGCCGACCAGGAGCTTCCACGGCTGCAGCCGGGCGTTGAACGTGTGGCGCTCCCAGAGACCGTTGCCTAGCGCGACCTGCGCCATCGCCCCGTTCGTCGCGTACTCGATGTCGTCGGCCAGAACGTGGCCGTCCTCAAGCCGACGAACGCGGGCTGCCACGTCAAACGACGTCGTCACGGTCCGCCCCGACGGATAGGTCTGCGAGATCACATTGCCGTCTAGGTCGTAAGCATACGAAAACGCGAAGACCTTTCCGGCCGTGACCTGCCGGCTCTTCTTTACGCGGCCCAACCGATCGTACTCGTCGACCCACGTTTCAGACGCATCTGACCGCACCGATACGAGCCGACCCTTCGAAAAAGGAACTTGAGTCGGAGCGTCGTAGGTGTACACGACGTTCGGTGTGGCACCGTCATTATGGCGAACGACGCTCGGGCGCTCCAACTCGTCGAAGTCCGTCGTTGTGGTCAGTCCGCGGGCATCGCGCACTTCCGTCAGGTTTCCATCGTCGTCATAGGAGTAACGAACCGTGCCGGCCTCCGGAAGAGTCGCCTCGCGGAGGCGCGCAAGCGAATCGTAGACGAACCTGCGTACCTGGCCGGCCTGGGAGACCGATGTCACGTTCCCGAATACGTCGTAAGCGTAGGTCGTCGTGTAACCCAGGCCGCCCGGATCCTCGACGACTTGCACTAGCCGATTCAAGGCATCGGCCCTCGTCCTCCGCCGATGACCCGCCGGGTCTACGTAGAGGACTTCGCGGCCCGTGAAGGTCATCTCTGAGACCGCGCCCCCCGGCGCCTGCACGGCGACGGCTCTGTCTTGGGCGTCGTAAGTGGTCTCTGACCAGACCGGGCTTTCGGACGCCGGCCGATACGGATTGGAGACGCGTATCGTGCGGTTGAGCGCATCGTACTCACGCACGGTTGACAGAAAGCCGACGTCTTCATATAATCGACTCTCGACCTGACGACCCAGACCGTCGTAGCGGACGAGACGTCGAATTTCGTGACGCCCCGCTGACCCGAGATCACTCTCCGTTCGCACCGTTCGACCGACATCGTCATACAGCCACGCTGTCTCGCTCCTCTCCGTGCCGCTGTTGGGAGCCAGTACGCGTAGAGTCGGGCGCTCCAAGGCATCCGAGTAGACCTGCATCGTAATGGCACCGTTCGCATCCGACGAGTCGACGACTTGTCCAATGTAATAGTCATACTGAGCTTCGACGACGTGCCCTAGGGCATTTGTGACCTTCGAGGCGAACGCCCAAGACTTCGTGCCAGTCAGCTCCGTTGGCACGGCGTTGCCTGCGGCATTTCCGTCGGGTGCGCCGAAGCGGTCACTGAAGTCGAAGGACGTCCGGTGTCCGCGAGCGTCATAGACCGCAACGACATTGCCGGCAACGTCATACTGGCTGTAGGTCGTGATCTCGCTGTCCGTCGTGTCCAGCCACCGGATAATTGCCGT
>WBZQ01001538.1_pt1 | contig 15909 bp, 14 predicted proteins | sample 5204251 | NCBI WGS metagenome assembly WBZQ01 (sample SAMN12412402, study PRJNA552823) | activated sludge metagenome | isolation source: activated sludge from nitrification reactor of wastewater treatment plant... | place: USA: Virginia | collected 2017-09 | reverse complement strand
TATGCCCGAGTCCCTCAGCCAAATGCTCCATGTATTGCCCAAATCGCTGACTTGCACTCATTGCTCCTCCGAAGCAGGACGAAGAAGCTCGTACAATACATTGTTTTTAATGACACAGTAAGACTAGGTAGCTCCAAGGAACTAGAGCCTTGACAGCGCTGGCTCAACACTGATATTGAGAAATATACTCAATTAAGATTCTCTGCGCATTGCCAGCAGAGGCCCGAGGAATCCGATTCCCAGAGCCCACGGTCATCCGATCGCGGGCTCTTCTATTTTGTAGGGAGGATCATGTTTCAGAAATCGCAGACACGAACCACTGATTACCGGCTTAAGGACCTCAGCCTCCCGGCGCTCGCCGGCCATCCTGGGCCTAATTCCGAGGTCCGTTCACGGCACTACACTCAATCTTATCCAGAATCCGTCACACGCCACGCCTTTCGCCCGACCGCTACGTCCTCACCCGAGGACACCATGACGGTGTCCGACCGTCTGCACGCCTTTCTCTCCGGTCGCCTTGGCGAACGTATCACTCTCAAGGAGCTCTCAGGCTTCTTGGGCTATTCGGAAAAATATGCGTCGGACGTCTTTCAGCGGTACATGGGTCTCCCGTTTTCTCAGCACCTCAAGCAATTGCGCCTCGACAAGGCCACGTCCATGCTCATAGAAGAAGGCCACACCATTGCAGGAATTGCAGAATCCGTCGGCTTCAGTGATGCCTTTGCGTTCAGCCATTTTTTTAAACGGGCGATCGGCTGCTCACCCAGCGAATTTCGCAGACAGCACCTCCGTCAGGCGAACGCCACATGAGCAGCCACAGTCCCCTCACATCGATCGGCGCCTGGACGTTTTCGCTAGCGCTCCACGGACTGAGTCTCGGCGCCGCACTCGTACTCGCCGCGGAGTTTTCCGTCATCCCGCGAGAACACCCGTTTCGATGGGAGGTGTCGTTGATCAGTGCCCCAGTGGAGCAACCATTCGCCTCGGAAGTGCCAAGCCAAGCACCCACCTCCTCGGCGCCGGCCTCATCCTTCACCAGCAACGCGGCGGCGCAGCGCGTCACAACGGCCAAACAGACCGCCCGCATCGGGAGCGCATCCGTCGCGAAGCGAGGCGTCGCCCTGGACCAGGGTACACTCGCCCCCTCCCCCGACAGACGTCGCTCCTCGGAACCGATCTCAACCAATATGGCAACGCCCGACCCGGTCATGACGCCTCTCGAACAGCCACAGCCTGGCCGAGGCTCCGATGCGTCCCCTCTTCCTTTGTCTACAGACTGGCCGGTCACCACCGCAACGATCGGAGAACTCCCGCCTCCCATCATCGAAGCGGTCGACACGTCGAACCTTGCGATGGATCCCGCCGTGCCGGAAACCCCTCGCCTGGTCAACCGCCCCTCACCCCAGTTCCGAGACGCCGCGGTATCACGTTCCGTCTTGGCTGATTACGGATGGTTGGCCAAAATGTTGTTCGAAGAAGTCGAACAGGCCAAGCGGTATCCCCCGATCGCCAAACGCCATCGCTGGCAAGGCAGTGTGGTGCTGCAGGCACGTATCCATGAGGATGGCCGCGTCAGCGATATTACCGTGATCCAACAGTCGGAACACCCTCCCCTCGATCTTGATGCCATTGCTCTCTTGGAAGGGACGTCTCCGATATCCCTGAAGTACCCACTTGGGCAACCGTCCGTTGTTGTACAAATTCCCATCGGCTACCGCCTGGAATAGGATATCGACCATGCACCATGAACAAACCATTCCGTGCCTGTCGGCCTTCGAACAGCATCATGACGACCTACTGAGATTTTTTACTCATAAGCTCGGCTGCCACGACCTTGCTGCTGATTGTACGCAGGAAACTTACATGCGCTTAATTCGCATGAAGCCCACAAATGACGTGCAGAATCCGCGAGCCTTTCTCTTCCGGGTTGCGGCCAATCTGGCTGTGGACAATTTGCGAAAAATACGAACCCGCAGAGGCGCGTTCAGCATCGAACCGCCACCGGAACATGCGGCTTGCCTCACCCCCTCAGCTGAGGAGGCCCTCGATGCCAAACAGCGGCTCGTGAAGTTGGAAGCCGCCATCGACGAACTATCACCCAAATGTCGCAAGGCTCTGATTCTCAATAGGTTGGAGGGAAAAACTCACCGGGAGATCGCGCAAAGCCTTGGGGTCTCGGAAAGCATGGTGGCGAAATATATCCTCCAGGCCCTGAAGCACTGCCGTGCGCGAATGAGCCTAGATGACACACCCAGTCGCGAGTAACTGTTGAAAGCCGACGTCTATCCGTCTTATAGAATACGCGCCAACTGTAACCATGAGATCGACGGCGGTAGGCACTGTGCGCGACGGAAAGACGGATGCCCGACGCGACCTCCCCACAATCCCCTTCTTCGCTCACCGATGAAGCCTTGGCATGGCTGGTTCGGATTCACTCCGGTCACGCATCCGAAGCGGAGCGACTGGCCTGCGAAGCGTGGCGAACCCAAAGCCCGGCACATGATCTCGCTTATCGGGAGGCGGAAGCGCTGTGGCGCGAGATCGGGCTGACCCTTTCCTCAGGAGCCCCTCGACTATCCGACGCCCGTCCCTCCTCTCGATCTGTCTCCCGAACTAGAACGCTGCGCACATGGAGTCTCGCTGCCTGCCTCGTCCTGGCAGTCGGCTGGGCTGCATCAGGGCTAATCCTGCCACACCTACTGCCGACCTTGGCCGATTATCATACCGGGACAGGACAACAACGAATCGTGCTGCTGAACGATGGAACCCGGGTGACGCTGAATACCGACTCCGCCATCAATGTGGCCTTCTCCAGCCAACAGCGCGCCGTTCAACTGCTCAAAGGTGAAGCTGCGTTCGACGTAACGTCCGACGACACTCGCCCCTTCACCGTACAGAGCAAGGAAGTCACCACTCGCGCGCTGGGTACCGGCTTCATCGTTCATCTTGAGCCACGTTCCGTCACGGTTACGGTCTCAGAGCATGCCGTTCAAATTTCGACAGGAACAGAAGGAGCATTTTCACCGTTGGTTTTAGCGGAGGGCCAGCAGGTGTCCTATTCTGACGAGGGAGGTTTGAGCCGGATACAGGCGGTGGATCTGAACCGGGTCTCCTCCTGGCAACGCGGCAAATTGATCTTTGAAGACCAACCGTTGAGCACCGTCATCGAGGAACTGAATCGGTACCGTCCTGGACGTATTCTCATTCTGAATCCGGCTCTCCGCACCCTCAAGGTCACGGGGTTGTTCGACATCGCCGACTCCGACGCCGCCCTCCGGATGATTGAACAGACGCTGCGAATTCACGACACCACCATGACGCCCTACCTCGTCCTCTTGCACTAACAGACACTGCAGCTTCCCCAAGACATCATCATCCTCTTCACCATTAGACCCTGGCTTCCGTCATCTCCTTCAAATTTTTTTCAACGCACACGATTTCGATTACAAGTTTTTCGGCCCGGTCCGTCTTTACCTATTGAAACGCCGAGTGCGCCTCGCTCGGTTTCTGCCTGGATACGTGCGCTTATTCATACCGGACTATTAGAGGGGGAATGATGCATCTCTCATGGCAAGTCTTCGTCACACTTTCTATATCGGCCGTTCTGGTGCATACGACTGGCAACCTAGTTGAAGCGAACAGCCAGCGCCTCACCACCCAGAACAACAGCCCACTTCTCCTTGCTCAGGCCACGGCGGCTGCTGAGACATCAGAAACAATGGAATTCAACATTCCGCCGCAGCCGCTAGGGTCCGCTATCACCGCATTTGGCGATCAAGCCAACTATCGTCTCTTGCTGCCATCCGACATGGCCGAAGGAAGGAACACCAGCGGCGTCAGCGGCCGTCACACGCCTGAGGAGGCATTGACGCTGATGCTCGCCGGGACCGGCCTTAGCTATCGAATGACCGAGGCTCGAACGATGACGTTGGAACCAGCGGCGGCAACGCCTTTGCCTCTAGCCCCCCTGAGTCAGGAACCTGCGCCGGCCCGCCCCAACACACAGGCGCAAGCGGCGTCCAAGCCGGTGAAAGTGCCGGAAATTGTAGTCCAGGAAGTCGAAGATCGGAGTTATGCGGTGGACGAATCCTCTACCGCCACGCGTATTCCTGCTCCCATACATGACACGCCCCGTTCCGTGGAAGTCGTGACACGACAGGTCTTAGACGACCAAAAGGTGATTCGCTTTAGTGAAGCCCTCCGAAACGTCAGCGGCGTCTCGCAGTCCAGCACGCAAGGCGGACAAGGCGGGACCTTCATGATTCGCGGGTTCGCATCGGAACTCAACGTCTTCAAGAACGGCTTCCGGGACGATAGTACGTTCAGTGCCCGTGCGCAACGCGACATCATCAACATCGAGAGCGTCGAAGTCGTGAAAGGGCCGCCCTCCTATCTGTACGGCCGTTCTGATCCCGGCGGAATCATCAACCAAGTCACAAAGGCTCCGTTGAGAAATCCTTACTATTCGGCGGAGATGATCGTCGGCAGCTACGGACTGTATCGCCCCCAGATCGACATCGGTGGGCCTCTGAACGAGAGCAAGACCCTCACCTACCGGTTCAACGGCATGTACGAATCGGCGGAGAGTTATCGGGATGGCGTGAAGACCGAGCGCATTTTCCTCGCGCCGACCTTCGGTTGGGAAATGAGTTCACGGACGACCTTGCGGTTCGAAGCCGAATATATGTACGACAGAGCGCCCATCGATCGAGGACTCGTCGCCATCGGCAACGGAGTCGCTCCGATTCCGGTCTCGCGATTCCTGGGCGATCCTTCCCGCAAGTTGGAGACACATCACGGGAAGGCGACGATCACCCTGTGGCACGACATCAACAATCTGTTCCGGTGGCGAACCGCATTCAGAGCCGCCGTCACCAGCAGCCGCTATTCAAGCCTTGAATCCAATTTCCTGGTCGGAGCCGAGAGCAACGGCATCCTGAATCTGGCGAGGTATGAGATTCCGACGACCGTCCAGAGCCATTACTTGCAGAACGAACTCCATGGCAATTTCACGACCGGTTCGATCAAACATAAAACGATCATCGGCATCGAACTCGGCCGGGAAAACTCATCGGCCACGGCCTCGGGAGATTTCGGCGGCGACACGAGCACTCCGGGAGCCTTCAGCTATATCAACATTTTCAATCCGAATGATCGGCTGTTCTTGAATCCGGCCCTCACAAAGTTCAGTGACGCCAGCACTCAGAACAACATCCTGGGCGCCTACTTCGGCGACCAGGTCGACCTGTTGGACAACCTGCACGTCCACTTCGGCGGACGGTTTGACCTCTTCGATCAAACCATCAGGAATCATCCCGACGATTTCACCGCCACCAGCAGCCAAAACAATAAAACCGATTCAGCCTTCAGCCCTTCGGTCGGAATCGCCTATCAACCGGTGAAACCCATCACACTGTTTGCCAACTACACGGAATCGTTCGCTCCACAGAGCGCCGGATCGCGAAGCATCAACGGCAACCTGTTCAACCCCGAACGCGGCAAGTCCTATGAAGGCGGTATCAAGTACCAGGCCTTCGGTGGAAAGTTACGGTCCACGGTCGCACTGTTCGACATCAAGAAGAAGAATGTGCTGACGGCCGATCCCCTCAATCGCTTCTTCTTCTCCGTCGCGACGGGAGAACAACGCAGCAAAGGCGTGGAGTTCGACATCGCGGGGCAAATCCTGCCCGGATGGGACATCATTGCGAACTATGCCTACATCGACACGCGGGTGACGAAAGATCTGTTGTTCGCAGAAGGCAGCCGCGCGCCGAACAGCGCCTTGCACCAAGGCAGTCTCTGGACGACCTACTTCTTCCAGGAAGGCATCGCACAGGGGTTCGGCGCCGGTATCGGCATGTATGCGCAGGGCAAGAGAAACGGCATTTTCCAATGCCAAGACCCCGCCAATTGCCAGGCACCCTTCGAGATGGCTGGGTATGTCCGGATGGACGCCGCGCTCTACTATCGTAAGCAAGAGGTGTTCAACAAGACCAACTTACTGGCCGCGATTAACTTCACCAATGTCCTCGACCATCGCTATTTCAGCGGTGCGCAGAACTTCCGTGAGATCGTGTACACCGGCGCGCCCTTCACGGCCATCGGATCGCTGAAGTTCGAGTTCCACTGAGCGCGGTATCATCGGCCATATCGCTACGGGGGAGTCTCGGAAAGAGACTCCCCCCACGGCCCACCTAAGCTCTGTTGGAACCCTCTCCGAGGCAAGGCAGGCGCACCTCGCCCGGCCTTTCATCCAGGTCACCAGCAAGAAGCGACCGAATATACGTGTTATTTTCAGGAATGAGGATCCAGGCGTGGGAGATGTTTCTTGACTTTCGAGAGAGGAATGACGACGAATAGGCCGCAACGATGGCACTTCACGACCACACCTCGCGGTTCAAGTCTTGCCGTGAGTCTGCCGCAGAGGCATCGTACGTCTTTGCCGAGTGAATCGACCATAACTTTTCATGCCTGCGAACGGAAAAGACAGAGCATGACACCCCCTGTTCAGTAAGACGTACAAGAAGCTCAAAACATTACCCCCCGCTCCTACGCCGGCCGGCCCCTCCGCAATCATGGCCGGAGAGGTGTGGTTCTCTACCCCTCGTACGTCTCTCTACAGTAGGGCCGCGTCAGGTTCTTCGGTGTACTGTGCCAAGAGGGCGTCATGATTGTGCAAGGGCTCAAACCGGCGCGCATCCATCCTGGGTCGCCACGACCGCACAAGGCGACCACCACCCCCCCGGCTCCGGTTAACTCGAATGCGGGCAAATCTCTGAAAAAAATCTGGCTTCAGGTGCATCTCTACGTCGGCCTGATCGGCGGAGCGCTGTTCGTGCTCACCAGCCTCACGGGCAGCCTGCTGGTGTTCTACAAGACGATCGATGAGTGGCTGAATCCGGCTCAATTGATTCGAACCCCGGGGAGCGATCAACCCCTGAGCGACATCGTGGCGGGAGCCCAGGCTGTGCATCCGGACTGGTCCCCCCCTGACTCCCTCATCTTTCCGCTCCACGAACGAGACACCTTCCATGCCTGGTTCAAAGATCCCGTTGCGGCCTCGACCGAGGAACGCTGGCACGTCGTCGCCGTCGATCCATCGACGACCCGAGCCCTGAGTGATCGTCGGTGGGGCGACTTTTTCGTATCGTTCATCTATGAATTGCATCAGGAACTGCTCCTGGGGAAACCGGGCGAGGTCTTCGTCGGCATCCTGGCCCTGCTGCTGCTTCTTTCGATCGGCACCGGGCTGTACCTCTGGTGGCCGGCACCGGGAAAACTGCGCCGTGCCCTGTCGTTTCAATCCGGCGGCAGTGCCATCAGAAGACAGTACGACTTGCACAAGCTCACCGGCCTCGCCGGCGCTGTTGTGCTGACGCTCCTCGCCGTGACCGGGTTCTACTTGGAATTCCCCAATGTCGTCACCTCGGTCGTGCGCTGGTTCTCACCTGTCCGGGACCAGTCACCGGAATTACAGCCACGGTCCGAACCGCAAGCGGGAGCGCTCAGGATTCCACCCGAGCAGGCTGTGGCGATTGCACGAACCGCCTTCCCCGACGCCAAGCCGATGTGGCTCGGCCTACCTCAGCATGAGCGGGACAGTTATTCGGTGGGGCTCCGGCAACCGGGAGAAATCCGGCAGGCGGGGGGACAAACCGAGGTGTGGATCGATCAATACAGCGGGGCGGTACGGATGGTCCAGGACTGGCGGGAGTTCACCCGCGGGGAAACACTGTTGTCATGGCTGTTTCCCCTGCATAACGGCGAGGCGTTCGGTTTGACCGGCCGCTGGATCATGTTCTTCGCCGGCCTGACGCCGCTTCTTCTTTATGTGACAGCCTTGCGCATGTGGTGGTTGAAGCGTGCGGCGCACCGACGCCGGCGGGCCCCTTAGCGGATAGTCAGGAGTGATGGCGTTCCAACAGAATTATGTCCGAACGGCCGGATGTTCGTCGACGCGGCAGACGGCACACAGTCCGTACAATTCGAGATTCCGGCCGGTGAGATGGAACCCATTGGCGGAGGCGACTGCGTGCCGTAAACCCTCGATCGTCGGATCCTCAAACTCGACAATGTACCCGCAGCCGGTGCAGATCAGATGATCGTGGTCTCCCTTCGCTGAAATGTTGTCATAGTGCGTTTCCTCGCCGAAGCGTCTTGCCTGCGCGAATCCGTTGTCACACAGCACGCGCATCGTCCGGTAAATCGTATTCAGCGGGGCCCGACGCCCGTTTCGATTGAGAAATCCGTACAAACCGCGGATGGTGATGTGATCCTGCTTGAGGAAGGCCAGCACGATCTGTTCCCGCTGGGGACTCCATCTCAAGCGGGAACGTCCCAGGCTGGACCGAACGCGCTCGATTGCGTCTTGAGTCGCGAGGGCTCTCTTCCCGGAGATCGTATCCGGAAGTGCGGATTTCACGACTGCGGCAGTTGCACGATTCACATGTCGCCCCCTTCGTTCGTTCAGTCCTTATTATTGAATAAGACGTATACGGGAGCTTGGACCACACCTCGACATTCGGCTCCATCCAAATACACCTGGAAAGCGAACATTCCCTTTTGCACTGGCCCGACCATACTATTCAGGCGCCGCGAATCACGACCGCACAATCCTCTTGTGCAGACGGAACCCTACTGTATGGATGCACATACCCATCTGGAAATGTCGGCGCTGCTCCGGGAACACGGCCAGGACCTACAGCAATTCCTGACTCGCCGCCTTGGCTGCACGGAAACCGCCAAGGACTTGGTCCAGGATACGTTCGTTCGCCTACTGCAGAACAGGTCCGGCGAAGTTCTCACGAATCCGCGCGCGTTTCTCTTTCGCATCGCCACGAATCTCGTCATCGACCACCATCGTCGGAGCCAATACCGTGAGACCCTCACACTTGACGATCCCGATCAGCCGAACGACCACAGAGATCCCGCGCCCTCGGTTGAAACCGTCGTCTGGTCAAGAGAACAGGTCGCGCGCCTGGAACAGGCCATTGCGCAACTCCCCCCCAAATGCCGACAGGTGTTCCTGCTGATCAAATTCCATCACCTGTCGCATGCCGAGGTAGCGGCAAAACTGGGCATTTCACACAGTACGGTGGTCAAGCACCTGATCAAAGCGGTGGACTTTTGCAGAACCCGCCTCGAAGACCGGTAACCCCGAACACATCGTCAAAGTGGATGTTCTCTTCGCCTCGTTCGTCTAGTGTTGATGAACGGGTATCGTGTCGCCAAGATGACAAGGCCACGGCCGGAGCGGTACCATGACCCATTCAATGGACACACCAGAACGCCCAACCGCCGATTCGACCGCCTCCGAATGGCTAGTGCGGATGGAATCCGGCGCGATTACCGGGGACGAGCGTCGACGTTTCGCCGAGTGGCTCGCTGCCGATCCTGCCCATCCGGCCGCCTATCGGAAGGCCGAGCGATTCTGGCGTGCCTTGGACGGCCTGCCTCCCGACGACATCCGGGCGTTGAATCGATACCTTCCGCAGCAAGCGCCCAGCGAAACGACTCGACGCATACGGCCCTGGCACCGATTCACAACGGTGGCGGCCAGCCTCCTGCTTGTGACAGCCCTCGGTCTCTGGCTGACCGGTCCTGTGGGCGACTATCACACTGCGGTCGGAGAACAACGAACGATCACCTTGGCCGATGGATCCACCGTCCAACTGAATACGAACACCGCCCTCTCCGTGTCGATACTGGAAGGAGAACGCCGACTGACGCTACATCACGGCGAAGCCTTCTTCACCGTTGCACCGGACAGCATGCGCCCCTTTGAGGTCACGGCAGGCAATGGCACGATCCGCGCCTTGGGAACGGCGTTCAACATACGAACCGACCGGGAGCGGACAACCGTCACGGTGACCGAGCATCGTGTTCGCGTCCGACTGGGACAGGCGTCATCGGTCGACGTGGACGCGGGCCAGCGCCTCGACTATCGCCCAGGCGGATGGATGGGCCGAGCGGAACGGGCCGACGTTACCCGTACATTGGCCTGGCAACACCACCGCATGGTCTTCGAGAACCAACCGTTGCCGGAGGTCCTGGACGAATTGGCCCGCTACCGCTCCGGTCAGATCGTGATCCTGCGGGATGAATCCTTGAACACCCTCTCGATCACAGGCTCGTTCGACACCGATCGATTGGATCGCTTGTTCCCCGCCCTCGAAGAGAGCTTGCCCGTTCATATGGTGACATTCGCCGATCGCCTGATCCTGCTCTACCCAAGCCGCAACAAGAAATCCTGAAATTTTCTTCGGGCACTAGACCTTTCCTCCATCCTGTCCGTCGTAGTGAATGGGCCGTCGAAACGGCCGCATCACCCATCGCACCACGACGGAAAGGACCACGCAATGTTCGGAAGCATTACGACGCTGTGCACTCGTCGGGAAGCCTCGGCCCGACCAGGCACCGGCACCACGATTTACATACTGCTCTGCAGCCTGTTCCTCATACTTTCGAGTCAAGGCGCCTTGGCCCATGCACAGGAGCCGTCCTCCACAGCCTCGCGATCCTTTGCGATCGCCCCTCAACCCCTATCTTCCGCCCTGCTTCAGTTTTCGGAGGCGACGAACATCGAGGTGCTGTTCGATGCGACCATCGCCCGCGACGTCCAGACGCAAGGCGTCTCCGGCGACTACGCCCCGGAGGAGGCCCTTCGGATGCTGTTGCACGACACAGGTCTCTCCTATCGCACCACGAGCGCCGGAAGCGTCACCCTCGAGCAGGCCGCCGTCCTCCCAATCGCGCCGGCTCCGGCAGTTCAAAGTTCGCCGACAGACCCCACGCCGCAGGTTGTGCCGCGTCCTGCCGCGCAGAAGTCGGTGAAGGTGCCGGAGATTGTCGTGAAAGACATCCGCGAGCGCGACGACGATGCCCAGACCTACGTGGCTGAAGAGGCGATTTCAGCAACAAGAACCGACACCCCGATTCGCGACGTCCCGCAATCGATCCAAGTCATTACGCGCAAAGTCATCGAAGAACAGCGCACGTTCAGGCTACAAAACACCTTGGAGAATATTTCCGGGATCAATGCCACGGAGTCCGCGGCTTCCCTCTACGACTCACTGATCATCCGGGGCTTCAGCGCGACGGATCGCAGTTACTTTCGGAACGGATTGCTCGATCCGTTCGCCCAATTCACGGCCTCCGACACCTACAACATTCGCCGATTAGAAGTGCTCAAAGGCCCCGCTGCCGTCCTCTATGGACAGGGAGATCCCGGCGGCGTGATTAATATCGTCACGAACAAGCCCCTGCCAAACGCCGCCTATTCGGCCAATGTGACACTGGGAAATTTTCATTTCTACCGATCGGAACTTGACGCCACCGGCCCGCTGAATGCCGCCAAGACCGTCCTGTATCGCATCAACATGGCGGGGCAGAAGGCCGGGAGTTTCATGGACTACGCCAACCGCGATCTGGCGGCCATCGCGCCAAGCATCACCTGGCTCATGAGCTCACGCACCACGCTCACCGTCGATGCCGACTACCTGCGCCGCTGGAGCAACGATCCCTACGGCTTGCCCGCCGAGGGCACGTTTCTCCCGAACCCCAACGGGCCCATCCAGCGCAATCGCTCCACGACTCTCGGTGACTTCAGCACATTCAATCGCACGTCCTATCGTTTCGGCTACGACCTCACGCACCAGTTTAACGACAAGTGGTCTGTCCGCAACGCGTTCCGGCACACGATCGTGGAAGATGACCGGAACAATCTCTTTGCAGGTTATGCAGGAATTCTTGAGCCGGACTTCCGAACCATTCAGCGCTTTCAGGTCTTACAACCGGGGGTAGCCCGCAGGCATGCCAATTCGATGATCACAAATCTCGTCGGCCACTTTCGTGTCCTGGAGATGGACCATACCCTCCTGACCGGTATCGAATTGCGGCAGGAAAAAACCGATCAATTCATCTTTACCTCAGCCGGCGCCCCGCCGCTGGATCTCTACGCGCCGGATTATGGCTTGGCGCCACTGCCCTTCGACGGGGATCGCATAAGCAACAGGGCTGACAATAAGACGGCGGCCGTCTACCTCCAGGACCAAGTCACGATTTTGCCCAACCTGAAATTCATGGGCGGGCTCCGGTTCGACTACGTACACCAGTTCCTACAGTCGGCAGGCGGACCGCAAAACACTTCAGACAGCCACGCCGTCAGCCCTCGCTTGGGCATTGTCTACCAGCCCGTCGAGCCGGTATCTCTCTATACCTCCTGGACCAAGGGGTTCCAGCCGAGTTCAGCTTCTTCCTTCAATCCCAACGGGGAGTTGTTCAAGCCGGAGCGCTCCACGCAGTATGAGATCGGCATGAAAACGTTTTTCCTCGACAATCGCGTCTCGGCCACCTTGGCCTGGTTTCATCTGACCCGCGAAAATCTCGTGACGCCGAATCCCGATCCAGCCCTGGCGCTGCAGGGATTTGCCGTGCAGACGGGGGAGCAACGCAGCCAAGGCATTGAGCTGGATGTGACTGCGCAGCTCACGGCGGGATGGAATCTCCTTGCCGGTTATGCCTATACCGATGCCGAAGTCACGAAGGATAACGATCTGTCGCTGGTCGCCAAACGGCTGGCCAACGTGCCCTATAACAAGTTCACCCTGTGGTCGACCTATCACATTCAAGAAGGAATGCTGCAGGGATTCGGAGTCGGCGGCGGATTGTTTGCGTACACCGGCCGCAATGCCTCCATCTTCGGAGACCAAACCGAAATGCCCGGGTACATTCGAGCCGATGCAGCCCTCTACTACAACCATGACCTCCAGAAGGGCAACTGGCTGGGCGCGAGGAGCATGCATCTGGCGCTCAACATCAGAAACCTTTTGGATCAACGATACGTCGCGACCTCCTACAACGGCTCGAATCAATTCTTTTTTGGTGAACCGCGAACCGTACTAGCCACCGTCGGATTGAGGTTCTAAGGCCATGTCGCTGATCTTGTTTGGAACGGGCCTTCTCCTCGCACTCCTGGCCGCCTGCGCCGAAGGCCGGTGGGTGCAAGCCGATAGGACCGATGCTCAGATACAGGAGGATTGGAATCACTGCAAGGAAGAAGTACTCGCGGGGGACGAGCATAGAAAAGAGACGCTCGCGGGGGGCATCAACTTGAGCAGCTGCATGCACTCAAAGGGCTATCGCTACGTCGAAGCCCCTCCTAGGAAACCAAGCGGGTCTCAGATGTAACTGGGCTTTCGAACCCATACAATTCTTAGCATGGCAATTGAGCATGGTGCGAATCCCCTAGCATCGTACGTCTTGTTAGATAGGGACCTTGTGACAACAGGCCTTTCGACAGACTGCCCCGCCCCTTCTACAAGGCGCCGGGCAACGTGGAGGGAGCCGGACGTTGTACCCCCGTTCGGCTCCCTTCTCTCTGTTGGCTGATCCAACCGCAGCCGGGAGCAGCCACAACAGACTCGACCTACCGAACTCATGCCGCCATGGTCCTGAGAATAAGCATGGCCTTTTTGCACAGCCCTGAATTACAGTACGCCCACATCCCCCCGAACCACTCATGCGCTGCCACGCGTAGAAAGGAGTCGCTCATGAGAGGCTATATCGTTCAAATCGAAGCAGCCACGCGCGACAACCAACACTACCGTCGGGTGCTCTTTTATGGCGCAACACTCACAATCGGTGTTGATGAACCTCAAGCCCGGCGAAGAAATCGGAGAAGAGGTCCATGAGCTGGATCAGTTTATTTGCTTCGAAGAGGGCGAGGGAACGGTGGTCCTGGACGGAGAAAAGCATGCAGTGAGCGACGGCGTTGCGGTGGTCATTCCTGCCGGCACTACGCACAATGTCCTTAACAGCGGCAAAAAGGGCCCACTCAAACTGTACAGCCTCTATAGCCCTCCGGAACATAAAGATGGCATCGTTCACAAAACGAAGCAGGAAGCAGATGCAGATCATGACCATCACTTTGACGGTCGGACTGCGTTGAAATAGTGCCCACTCGCCACTTTGGTTCAGTAGGTTCGCTCATGAGGTTTCGCTGGTTTTTTCTGCTGGGACTTTTCCTCTCGCCGGCTTCGCTGATGGCAGAAGCGGAAGCGCACCCTTCAGGTGCCAGTCACCTTACTGGCCATGGCTCAGAAGGTATCAACCGCGCCCACCGACAGAGCAAGCCCTATGTGATACTGGTGTCGCTCGACGTGTTTCGGGCCGATTATTTGGATCGTTTCGATCTGCCCAATTTCCGGCGGCTGATTCAGAATGGGGTGCGAGCAAAAGGCCTCATTCCAGTCTTCCCTTCCGTCACTACTCCTAACCACTACTCCATAGCGACAGGATTGTATCCCGAGCGGCATGGCCTCGTGGGGAATGTCTTTTTTGATCCGAAGCGGGAGCAGGTCTTTTATGATGCTCAACAGCGTCATGATGGTTCCTGGTACCGAGGCCAGCCAATCTGGAATATCGCGGAAGCGCAAGGGATGGTGACAGCCTGTCACTCTTGGTTCGAATGTGAAGCCGATATCGACGGTATGCGACCGAGTTACGTCAGACCCTATGACGCAACCATCGCCAATCACCTTCGTGTCGATCAGATCCTGGCGTGGTTGCAGCTGCCCCCTGAGAGACGTCCCCACGTACTGACCTTATACATGAGTGACCTCGACGATGCAGGGCATCACTATGGGCCCGACTCCCCGGAGGTCGGTATCGCCGCACAAGCCGTAGACCAGACACTCGGGCTGCTGATCGATCGTCTCGAAGCCTTGTCCATCTGGGAGCAGATGTATCTCGTCGTGGTGAGTGACCACGGCATGCGCTCCGTCCAGCGCGATCATTTCGTATGGATGGACGACCTGATCCAGGGAAAAACCGCCAATGAGTGGATCGGCACACTGGGGTCTTATGCCGGCCTGCATTTGGACCCAGCGGCGCACGATCCCATCAAGACACGCGACCATCTCAACGCCGTGCTCCAGCATGGTCGAGCCTACCTCCGTGCAGAAGTACCCGAGGCATTGCACTATCGCCACGATCGGAGAATCGGAGACGTGGTGATTCTGATGGATATGCCCTACCTCATCTTATGGAAGGAGAACGAACCCACCGTCCTCGGTGGGGAGCATGGATGGAACCCGGCGCACTCAGAAATGCACGGCATTTTTGTGGCCATCGGCCCGGGCATCAAGCGAGGCGCGACTATTCCGGCCTTTGAAAATATTCACATCTATCCATTTCTCGCTGAATTGCTGCAACTGAACATTCCGTCGGACATCGATGGCCGGCCTGGATGGCTGAGAGGAGTCGTGCTCGAATAGTTTGGAGCCGATGCCGGCGTCACAGATTTCTTCGAAAGCCAGTTTCCGCGCGCGGCCCATCGAGATGCGTTGCGAGAAGTCTCCTCATTGCCGCTCCTTTTCCACCTCGTACTTGGGATCCACAGTGGTCCATCTGCCAGCTTGTGCATTCTCTCCACATCCTCGACTGGATCTTGTGATAACGAGCACTCGCTCTTGCCTCTGGCCTTTCCCCGGTGGCTGACGCGCCCCGACGTGTCGAAGAGCCGGATTCATACGTCTATTGCTTTACATAGACATTCGGGCCTCGGTGCTGTACGAGGCCTGTCCCGCTCGAAGGAAAGGAACGGACGATGAATTGCATGAAATGCGGCGGATACATGATCCTTGAGCGAGTGTTGAACTTTTATGCCAAAGAGGTCAAATGGCGCTGCATCAATTGCGGGGCGACCAAGGATACCCTCGCGTCGCTCATGAAGACCCGCAACGCCTCGACAACATCGAGCCCGACTGACTGAGCCCTAATTCTTCGCCCCGCCCCTAGTGTCCTGAGTCTGAAGTCCGGCGACAAAATCGGGCGACACTGGCGAGAATCTCATCGGCGGTCTTCGTCCACACGAAGGGCTTGGGTTGCTCGTTGGTGTGAGCGATGTAG
>WBZQ01001537.1_pt1 | contig 15918 bp, 13 predicted proteins | sample 5204251 | NCBI WGS metagenome assembly WBZQ01 (sample SAMN12412402, study PRJNA552823) | activated sludge metagenome | isolation source: activated sludge from nitrification reactor of wastewater treatment plant... | place: USA: Virginia | collected 2017-09 | reverse complement strand
AGGGAGCCGCGCCGGCCGGGGTCAAGACAAGGGTCCGTGATGATTGTGTGGAAACCCGCAACCTGTTCGGCGGGCTGCGATCCCGTCATCGGCCGGACCCGCGCCGCGCGCCAGTCCGGGCGGGCGCGCCACGCGGCGAGGGCCACCGACCGCCCCGCCGGACGCGCGCCCGGCCGCGATTGGCGCGGGGGCGGCCCGCACGATAGGGTCTGCCTCCCATGACACCCAGGCCCTACGACACCCTCTCCGAGATCGAATGGTCGGAAGTGGAGCGGATCCGCGACCTGCTCGAATCCGGCGAGATGGAGGCCGCCCGCACCGCGCTCGACCGCATGCTGCTGGGCCGCCCGGGACAGGCCGACCTCCGGGTCGTGGACGCGCTCCTGGCGCTGGAGGAAGGCGAGCCCGAGCACGCGCTCGAGGCGCTCCGCGGCGCGGAGCGCGCGGCCGACCCGGCGGAGTTCTTCTACCTGCGGGCCGCGGCGCACTACGACCTCGTGCAGTTCGAGCCGTGCCGCGCCGACGCCGAGCGGGCGCTCGCGATCCACCCCGACGACGCGCACGCGCACGACCTGCTCTCGCGCGTGTGCGAGCACCTGGCGGACGGCGAGGCCTCGCTCCAGCACGCGCGCGAGGCGCACGCGCTCGACCCGGAGTCGTTCCCGATGCCGCTCGAAGTGGACGCCCGCGAGTTCGACGCGATCGTCGAGCGCAGCGTGGCGGAACTGCCGAAGGCGATCCGCGCCAAGCTCGAGGACCTGCCGGTGCTCGTGCAGGACCTGCCGGCCCGCGAGATGCTGACGGCCGAGGATCCGCCGCTCGTGCCCGACCTGCTCGGGCTGTTCGTGGGCCATCACCTGTTCGCGCGGTCCGTGGACGCGCCGCCCACGGCGCCGGGCGCGATCTACCTGTTCCGTCGCAATCTGCTGCGCGCGTGCGCGGACCGCGAGGAACTCGAGCGCGAGGTCCGCATCACCGTGCAGCACGAGGTGGGGCACCTGCTCGGCCTCGACGAGGACGACCTCGACCAGTGGGGGCTGGCGTAGCCCGTCGCCGGACCGCGGCGGGCCCGGCGCCCGCGCGTCGATCCGCGCGCTACTCCTCGCCGAGGATCCCCGGCACGACCTCGCCGGCCTTCGCGCGCAGCCACAGGCCGCCGAAGACGCCCTCGCCGCTCAGGCCGTAGTCCTCGTCGGGGTTCACCTCGACGATGTTCGCGCCGTTGTCGCGGGCCTTCTCGATCAGCGACGCGGCCGGGTACACCACACCGGTGGTGCCGATCACCAGCACGCCGTCGCACCGGCCCGCGGCGTCGAAGCCCATTTCGAGCGCGAACGGCGGGATCGCCTCGCCGAACCACACCACGCCCGGCCGCTCGAGCGCGCGGCAGCACGGCGACATCGGCGGCCCTTCCAGTTCGAGCGCGTGGTCCTCGCGTTCGCGGCCGCACGCCGTGCAGCGGTTGCGCCACAGCGAACCGTGGAAGCGCACCACCTCGGGGTGACCGGCGCGTTCGTGCAGGCCGTCCACGTTCTGGGTCACCAGCCGCATGCCGTCGTGACCGCGCTTCTGCGCCCAGTGCGCGAGCGCCACGTGCGCGGCGTTCGGCGCGCACTGCCGCACCGTGCGCCGCCGTTCGAGGTACCACTCCCACACCAGCTGCGGTTCGTGCGCGAACGTCTGCGCGTTCGCGAGCTCCGAGAAGTGACGGTCGCGCCAGTAGCCGCCGTCCCCGCGAAACGTGGGCACGCCGCTCTCGGCGGAGATGCCCGCTCCCGTCACGACCAGGACGAAACGCGCGGAGCCCAGTGCCCGGCGCGCCTCCTCCACCAGCGTGATCACGACACCCTCGATTCAGTGGCCGATGATCTGACCCGTGTACATGTTCATGCCGCAGGCGTAGCGGAGCGTGTCCCCCGCGGCGGCGGTCACCGTGACGCGCACGTCCTGCCCCAGCGGCAGATCGTGACGCTCGCCCGAGTCGAACACCGCCTCGGTCGCGCAGGTCGCGTCGGAGGTCCGCTTGAACACGAGCGTGACCGGCTGGCCGGCGGCGACTTCGACGCTCGCCGGGCTGAAGCCGTTCTCGTCGGCCGTGATGCGGACCTCGTTGCCCTTCTTGCCGCCGCAGCCGGCGGCCAGAACGCTCGCAGCGCAGAGCAGGGCGAAGAGCGCTGTACGCATGTGTTCTCCTGATCGTTGGGAGACCGGACATCGTGCGGCCTCGAACGCGTGTCGGACACGCACGGGCGAAGCTAGCACGCGCCGCCGCGGTCGTCAGCGACGGAGGCCGCGTTCTGCACCGGCCGGAGATCGTCGCGGCATCAGCGGCCCCGGCGGCCGAGGAACCACAGGTTCACCGCCACGATCGCCACCAGGCCCACGAGCGTCACCACCCAGGCCGCGCCGTCCATCAGCGGAACCCCTTCAGGCGCAGCGACGAACTGACCACCGAGACGCTGGAGAGCGCCATGGCCAGCGAGGCGAGCATCGGGTGCAGCGTGCCGTTCCAACCGAGCACCGGCCCGATCGGCCCACCCGGCGCGAGCAGCGGCGCCAGCACGCCCATCGCCACCGGGATGCCGATGCTGTTGTAGACGAACGCCCAGAACAGGTTCTGACGGATCACCTGCATCGTGCGGCGCGCGAGCCGCAGCGTCGTGCCCACGCCGGCGAGTTCGCCGCGCACGAGCGTGATCGCGCTGGATTCCACCGCCACGTCGGTGCCGCCGCCCATGGCGATGCCGACGTCGGCCTGCGCCAGCGCGGGCGCGTCGTTGAGGCCGTCGCCGACCATCGCCACACGCCGGCCCTGGCGCTGCAGGCGCGCGACCTGCTCGCTCTTGCCCGCGGGCAGCACCTGCGCGATGACGCGCTCGGGCGCGATGCCCGCCGCGGCGGCGACGGCGCGCGCGGTGCGCTCCTGGTCGCCCGTCACCAGCCACACGTCCACGCCGGCGCCGCGCAGCGCGCTCACGGCCTCGCGCGCGCCCGGCCGCAGTTCGTCCGCGAGTCCGAGCCAGCCGAGGAACTCGCCGTTCTCCGCCACGCCGACCACCGTGCGCGCCCGCGCCTCGAGCGCCTCGCGCACCGCGGCGTGCGCCGCGGCGTCGGCGCCGTGCTCGGCGAGCATCGCGTCGGAGCCCACCGCGAGCGCGCGGCCGCCCGCGAGCGCCCACACGCCACGCCCCGGATCGGCGCCGAAGTCCTCGGTCTCGCGCGCGGTCGCGCCGTGCGCCGCGGCGCCGCGCAGGATCGCGCCGGCCAGCGGATGCTCGCTGTGGCGCTCGGCCGTGGCGGCGGCCTCGACCAGGCGCGACGCGTCGACGCCCGGCGCCGGCGCCACGTCGGTCAGCTCGGCGCGACCGCGCGTGAGCGTGCCCGTCTTGTCGAAGATCACCGTGTCCACGCGCGCCGCCGCCTCGAGCGCCGAGGCGTCGCGCACGAGCACGCCCAGTTCCGCCCCGCGGCCGGTCCCGGTGATGAGCGCGGTGGGCGTGGCGAGGCCGAGCGCGCACGGGCACGCGATGATGAGCACCGCCACGAAGTGCAGCAGCGCCTCGCCCGGGCGCGGGCCGTGGCCGAAATCGAACCACGCGACGAACGCCGCGATCGCGAGGCTCAGCACGACGGGCACGAACACCGCCGCGACGCGATCGACGAGCGATTGCACCGCCGCCTTGCTCGACTGCGCGCGCTCCACCAGCGCCACGATCTGCATGAGCGTGGACTCCGCGCCGACCCGGTCGGCGCGCATGCGGAACGCGCCGGTCTGGTTGAGCGTGGCGCCGGTTACGCGCGCGCCCTTCTCCACCTCCACGGGCACCGGCTCGCCGGTCAGCATGGACACGTCCACCGCCGAACGCCCGTCGAGCACGACGCCGTCCACCGGCACGCGTTCGCCGGGCTTCACGAGCAGCTCGTCGCCCGGCTCGACGGCGTCGAGCGCCACGTCGTCCGTGTGCCCGCCGCGCACGCGGTGCGCGATCCGCGGCCGCAGGTCGAGCAGCGCGCGGATCGCCTGCGACGTACGCGCCCGCGCCCGGGCCTCGAGCCAGCGGCCCATCAGGATGAGCGCGACGATGGTGACCGACGTGTCGAAGTAGACGTGCGCCGCCGCGCCGTGCCCGGCGTGCGGCGTGCCGACCGCCCCCGGCGCGAACGTGGCCACGGTCGAGTACCCGTACGCGGCGAGCGTGCCGAGCCCCACCAGCGTGTTCATGTCCGCGTTGCGCCGGCGCAGTCCCTGCCACGCGCCCCGCACGAACGGCCAGCCCGCCCACCACTGCACGACCGAGGCGAGCACCCACTGCGCCCCGTTCGCCCACGGGCCGGCCAGCGCGCCCAGGCCCGGCAGCATCGCGGCGTGCGCCACGACCACGACCGGCAGTCCGAACAGTACCGCCACGGCGAACCGCCGCGTGAGGTCGCGCTGCTCGGCTTCACGCTCGCGCCGCTCGCCGTCGTCCACGCCGGCGGCCTGCACTTCGCGCGCGTCGTAGCCGGCCGCGCGCACCGCGTCGGCGAGCGTCGTCGCCGCCACCGCGACGTCGAGGTCCACCTCGGCGCGGTGGTTCGCCAGGTTCACGCGCGCCGCCCGCACACCGGGCACCGCCGCCAGCGCCTGCTCGACGCGCAGCACGCACGACGCGCAGTGCATCCCGGACACGGACAGCCGCCGGGTGGCCACGGGCGGCGCCGCGCTCTCGCGTCGGATGGACTGGATCGGGATGAAGGTCATGGCGGAATGGGGCCCGGGAGATTGGATCGCGCCCGGCCGCGCGGGGATTCGTGCGTCTCCGTCGGGAGCGTGCGAGGGCGTTCGCGGATCCCGCGCCCCGCTCCGGCCGACGCGCGGGCACCGCCGAGCTTACCCCGGGCTACTGGATGCCGCCGAAGCTCTGGATGCGCGTACCGCGTTCGAAGTAGAGCTCGCGCTGGTCCCGTACGCCGAGGCGGAAGTAGTACTCGCTCTCGCCGCCCGGCAGGAACGAGCGCGAGAACGTCGCATCCCAGCAGTGGATGCGGCGCGTGAGCACGAACCGTTGCGTGAGCAGCAGGCTGCGCGTGACGTCGTAGGTCGCCGAGTAGTCGAGGTTCCAGTTCGGGGTCAGCGTCCAGCGCAGCACGCCGTTCGCCGTGCGCTGGCTCGTCCAGTCCGAGGTCGCGTAGCCGCCGCTGTACGAATAGGCGAGCGTGAGCTGCCAGTTGTCCTTGAAGATCTCGTCGGGCGCGATCTCGGCGCGCGGCTGCGAGGCCTCCACGGGCAGCGCCACGGACTCGGCCGACCGCGCCCGCCGCCCGCTGCCGGTGCTGCCCGACACGGTCCAGCCGAGCGAGCGCAGCGGGCGCCCCGAGTACGGGTCGATCGTCGCCGAGCCGTCCGCGCTCACGAAGCCGGGCGGCTGCAGGCGCATGGTGGACGACAGCGCGGAGAACGGGTGCTTCGCGCCCTGCTCGCGCCACAGGAAGTTGTACGAGCCGGCGGTGGTCCACGACAGCAGGTTGTCGAGCCGCGTCTCGTTCTCGCCCCGGCGCAGCTTGAGCTGGAAGCGCTGGTCGAGTGCGTACGAGAGGCTCGCGCTCTTGAATCCCGAGATGCCGATGCCGCCGAAGCTGTTGAAGCGGTTGCGGCGCAGGCCGAGCGTGTCCACGTACGTGAGGCCGCGCAGCTCGGGGCTGTAGTTCACCGACACGCTCGGCGAGACGACGTGGCGGAATCCGCCCACGCCCGGGATCGGCGGCTTGAACGTGCCGTAGAGCGTCGTGTTCAGCCCGGCACCCGCGCTCCACGACCCCGAGGGCACGATGCGATGGCCCTGCTCGTCGAAGTCCCACACCACCATGCTGCCGCTCACCGACGGCGTCACGTTCAGCCAGCCCGCCACCCGGCGCGCGTCCGAGATCGAGCTGCTCGCCTGGAACGCGCGGCGCGAGAGATTGCCCTGGCGCAGCACGCCGGTGCTGTCGAGCGTGCTGTCGCTGCGCAGGAACTGCCGCCAGCCGGCGAGCACCGCGCGGCGCTCGTGGTACGACACGAACCGGGAGTTGAGCGAGAAGTACGTGCTCTTGAGCGCGTCCCCGAGCGGCGTGCCCTTGACCATGGCGAAGCTGCCGAGCGTGCGCGTGGGGAACGACACGGACACGTTCGGCGTCGACTCCACGAGATTCGCGAGCGAGGCCGACGTCCCGACGGCCGGAACGGACGCCTGGCCGCGCGTGCCGTTCGCGTAGGCGATCGAGCCGTCGGCGTCGAGGTCCTGGCGCCGGTCCACGTAGGCGCTGAGCGACATCCAGTCGGCGTAGTGCGACACCGACACGCTCGACGTGAGGAAGCGGCGGAGCTGGTCCTCGAGCGTGCTGTTCGCGTAGACGTTGCGGCTCGAGGCGAAACCGGCCCGCGCGATCAACCGCGTCCGCGGCGTGATCTCCTGCGAATGATCGGCGTCCAGCGACCAGTCGCGCGCGTCCGTGAGTTCGTTGCGGTTGTAGCGCGCGGTGAAGTGGCCGTCGAGACGGTAGAGCAGCTTGTAGACGCCCTCGGCCCGGAGCTGCCACTGGCGGCTCTGCTGGTACCAGTCGCCCGACGTGGTGACGTCGAAGTAGTCGTTCGGCGCCCAGTAGTAGCCCGCGTTGCGCAGGAACTGACCCGAGCGGTTGTTGAAGCCGAGCTGGAACTGCGGGAACAGGAAGCCGGAGTGTCGGCCGGGCTTGATCGGGAACACGTAGAACGGCAGCGCCAGGATGGGGATGCGGCGCAGGTAGAACACGACCGGCTTCGCGACGAGCTTGTCCTTCAGGTAGATCTTCATCCAGCGGGACGAGAAGTGATAGTGCGGCTGCTCGAGGTCGCACGTGCTGTACGAACCGTTCATCACGTCGAGCTCGTTGTCGCCGCTCTTGCGGATCCGCTCGCCGTGGTAGAGCCCGCGCTCGTACGCCGTGGCCGCCTGATAGATCGTGCCCTGCCGCGTCTCCATGTCGTACGTCATCAGGTTGCCGGTCACCTTGTCGCCCTTGTCCACGAGCTGCGGGCGCCCCGAGGCCACCAGCGTCTGCTTCTCGCTGTCGAACACGACGCGGCGCGCGCTGAGCTGCAGGTCGCGGTACGACAGGTGCGCTTCGTGGTCGAGCACGATCTGGTCCTTCGGCACCACGAAGTCGATGGCGGCCGCGTCGTACCGGACGATCTCCGCGCGGGCGGCCACGGTGTCGTTCTCGGCGACCGGCGCGCGGTACTCCCCGCTGGCACCGCCCGTCACGCGGGCGCGGTCGATCTTGCGGTCCTTGAAGTACACGAGGATCGTGTCGCCCTTCGCGGTGTTCGTCTCGGGCGTCTTCCCGGACCTGGGGGCGGCGGTGTAGTCGTTGCGCGCCGCACCCACCGCCATGAGGCTGTCGATGCGGTTCTCGTGCACGAACAGGTCCACGCGCCGCCCGACCAGCCGGCTCGCCTCGCCGGCGTTCGTGGCGCGGCCGCCGCGGTAGTCCATCACCGCGTTGCTCCGCACCACCACGCGCTGCAGGCGGCGCTTCACCGTGTACAGCTCGAGCGTGTCGCCCGTGACGTTCGTCTCGTTGTCCCACGCACGCGGCCGGCCGATCACGTAGCCCTTCTCGGCACGGTCGTCGAAGAACGCGTAGTCGCCGCGCGCGCGCAGCGTGTCGCGCTCGATGGTCACGGAGTCCACGGCCTCGGCCGTCTTGTTCGCGGAATCCACGCGCAGCCGCAGCGCACGCAGGACCGTCTCCCGGCCGTCGTCGTCCTTCTGGCGCAGCTCCGGGTCCCCGGTCGCGACCGCCACCTTGGTGCGGCGATCGAAGTCCACGGCGCTCGCGCGCAGCTCCACGCGATTCTCGTCGTCGAAGCCGCGCACGCGGCCGCGGGCCTGCACGATCGACGAGTCGCGCACGTACGTGGCCTCGTCGGCCACGATGCGCTGCTTCTGCTCCATGCCCTGCACGCCGCCCATCAGGCGCGCGAGCCCGGCCCGCCGGTCGTACCAGCCCATGGGCGCGCGCAGTTCCGCCTTCTTGTCCCGGATGACCACGTCGCCCTCGAGGTTCAGCCGGTCGTCGGTCTCGCTGAACGAGGCGCGCTCGCAGGTGACCGTGGTCGTGGTGTCCACGAGTCGCACGTGGCCTTCGAGGAAGATCATGCCGTTCGTGCGGAAGTAGCGGCCGTTGTCGGCCGTGAGCACGGTCTTGCCGCGCGTCACGCGGAGGTCGCCGTTCAGGTACAGCACGTCGCCCTCGGGCCCGCGGCCGCCCGTCATGTTCGAGGCGGAGATGTGGAACGGCGCCTCGGCCGCGCGCCCTGGCCGCGGCGCGAGCAGCGCGAGCGTCACGAGGACGATCCCGGCGAGCGCCCGGAGCGGGCCGCGCCCGGACACCGCCTTCACGCGTCCTCTCCCGGCGCGCCCCCGAGCGTCCGCATCGCCTCGCCCACGCCGAACAGCGAGCCGCAGAGCAGGACGCGGCCGTCCGGGCGATGGTCGAGCGCGGCCTGCACGCCGCCGGGCACGTCGGCGGCGACGCGGACGTCGAAGCCGAGCGCCGTCGCGAGCCCGGCGAGCACGTCCGGGTCGGCGGCGCGCTCGCTGCGCGTGCGCGTCACCCACAGCGCCGCCGTGGGCGCGAGCGCGTGCAGCCGCGCGAGCATGCCGCGGGCATCCTTGTCGCGCGCGACCGCGAACACGATCGCGACGGGCGGCTCCATGTGCATCTCGTCGTGCCAGGCCTGCGCCAGCCGCCGCACCCCGTCCAGGTTGTGCGCGCCGTCCCACCACAGCCGCCGCACGGTCGGGCACGGTTCGAGCCGGCCCGGCCAGCGCGCCGCGGTGAATCCCGCGCGCACCGCATCGAGCGAAATCGCCACACCGCGCTGCGTGAGCTCGCGCAGCACCGCGAGCGCGACGCGCGCGTTCTCCACCTGATGCCGCCCGCGCAACGCGAGCGACAGCCGGAACGCGCCCCACGGTTCCACCTCGACCGCCAGTCGCGTGCCCCACGGGCCGAGTTGCGCCTCGGTCACCTGCACCACGTCGCGCGCCTGCACGATCGGGGCGCCGCGCTCGCGTGCGATGCGCGCGATCACCGGCGACGCGGTGTCGTGCTCGACGCCCGAGACGCAGGGCACGCCGGGCTTGAGGATGCCCGCCTTCTCGGCGGCGATCGCCTCGTGTGATTCGCCGAGGATCTCCGCGTGGTCGAGGCCGATCGACGTGATCGCGCAGACCTCGGGCGCGAGGACGTTCGTGCAGTCGAGCCGGCCGCCGAGGCCGACCTCGACCACCGCCCAGTCCACGCGCTCGCGCGCGAAGTGGTCGAACGCGAGCGCGGTCGCCACCTCGAAGAACGTGCGATCGGCGCCGGCGGGCAGCGCCTGGATCGCGTCGAGCCGCGCGGCGAGCGCGTCCTCGGACGCCCAGCGCCCGTCCACGCGGATCCGCTCGCGGAAGTCCACGAGGTGCGGCGAGGTGGTGAGCCCGGTGCGCACGCCCGCGGCGCGCAGCACGCGCTCGACGAGCGCGCACACGGAGCCCTTGCCGTTCGTGCCGGCGACGTGCACCGAACGGAATGCCCGGTGCGGGTCACCGAGTGCGGCCAGCAGCGCGAGTTCGCCGTCCAGCCCCAGCTTGTCGCGCCGTCGCTCGAGTCCGTACAGATCCTCGAGGGCGCGCTGCAGACGATGGGTCACGGAGATTCGATCAGCGAGGGTGGCCGTTCGGGGAGGCGTCGTCGGTGAAACCGTGCGGCGACGTCCCACCCTCGGGGGCGAAGCCGCGCGTGGCGCGCCAGAAGAAGCCCAGCAGTCGTCCGACCTCGGCGCGCATCTGCTTGCGGTGGACGATTCGATCCACGAATCCCTTGTCCTGCACGAACTCGGCGCGCTGGAAGCCCGGCGGCAGGTCCTCGCCGATCGTCTGCCGGATCACCCGCGCGCCCGCGAAGCCCACGAGCGCCCGCGGCTCGGCCACGATGACGTCGCCGAGCGAGGCGTACGAGGCGAGCACCCCGGCGGTGGACGGATCGGTGAGGATCGAGACGAACGGCAGCCGCGCCTGCCGCAGTTGCGCCAGCAGCACGGAGGTCTTCGCCATCTGCATCAGCGAGAGGATGCCCTCCTGCATGCGCGCTCCGCCCGTGGCGGACACCACGACCACGCCGCGGCGTTCGGCCATCGCGGCCTCGATCGTGCGCGCGACCTTCTCGCCCACCACCGAGCCCATGCTGCCGCCCATGAAGAAGAAGTTCATCGCCGTGACCGCCACGGGCACGTCGCCGATGCGACCCACGCCCGAGATCGCGGCGTCCTTCTCGCCGGTGTCGCGCTGCGCCGCCGCCAGCCGATCGGGGTAGCGCATCTTCGCGTCGCGGAACTCCAGCGGGTCGCCGGCGACGAGGTCGGTCCAGCGCTCCTCGAAGGTGTCCTCGTCGAGCAGGTAGCCGAGGTACTGTCGCGCGGGCACCCGGAAATGGTGGTTGCAGTGCGGGCACGTCCAGGAGTGCTCATCGAGCACCGTCTGGAACAGCGCCTCACCGCAACTGTCGCACTTGGTCCAGAGCCCCTCGGGCAGCTCGCTGCGCTGCTCCTTGCGGTCGCTCTTGATGCCGGTGCGTTCGCGCTTCAGCCAGGACATGCGGGCTTCCCCGGGTTCACGTGCGCGGGGCGCGCCACGTCATCAGCAGCGCGTCCTCGCCCGTGTCACGATAGTACCCGCGCCGCAATCCCGCCAGCCGGAAGCCGTACGCGCGATAGAGATCCTGCGCCCCGTCGTTGGACACGCGCACCTCGAGCGTGATCTCGCCGACCGCGCGCCGCGCGGCTTCCGCGAACAGGTCGTCGAGCAGCGCGCGCGCCACGCCGCGCCGGCGCTGACCCGGCACCACCGCGATGTTGCCGAGGTGCCCCACGCCGTCACCGAGCCACGCCAGGCTGTAGCCCGCGAGCTGTCCCTCCCGTTCGGCGATGCGCGCCCACATCCCGCGCGTCGCCAGCTCACCGCGGAAGAACGACGCCGGCCACGGATCGCTGAACACCAGGCGCTCGATCTCGGCGGCGGCCTCGACGTCGTCCGGCAGGAACGCGCGCAGGGTGACGGGATGCCGGGCGTTCACGGCGTGCCGCACCTTCTCCTCGGCCTGCGCGGAGCGGACGTAGACGGGCTCGGCCTCGCGGCCGGGCTCGGGCAGCCCCGCGCCCGGTCCCTCGGCCAGCCGCGCCGCACGGGCGAGATCCTCCGCCGACGGGCCGTCGTGCCCGTGCGCGGGCGAGGTCGAGCCCGGATGCGCCGCCTCCAGCCGTTCGCGCTCCCGACCCGCCCCCGGGCCGACGAACCAGAGCCGCGAGCCGGGCAGCAGCGCCAGCGCCTCGGCCACGCGCTCGAGCAGCCGCTCGGGCGTGCCCACGAACGGCGCGGCCAGCAGGTGCACGATGCCGCGCGTGTCGGAGCGGAAGAAGCCGGCGTACACGTCGCGCCGTCCGGCGCCCACGAGCGGCACCACGAGCGCGCGCCGAACGCCGGCCGCGGGCGCCGCGTGCGCGAGCGAGGCGAGCGTCGTCGCGCCGAACACGCGCGCGCCCGACACCATCGCCAGCGCCTGCGCGGTGGCCAGCCCCACGCGGACGCCGGTGAACGAACCCGGCCCGAGCCCCGCCGCGACCCACGCGAGTGACGCCGGGCGCACGGCCGCCGCGTCCATCGCCTGCGCCACGAGTGCGGCGACGCGCTTCGTGTGGCCGTGCCCCACGTCCTCGGCGCAGCGGCCCGCGAGCGTGCCCCGGGCGTCGTACACCGCCACCTCCACGTGCGCCGTGGCCGACTCGATCGCGAGTCCCGGCCCGGCGGGCTCCGCGACGACGGGCCCGTTCACCACGCCTCCGGCAGCGCGCGCCACGCCGCGAGGAGCGCCGCGCCGCGCTCGCCCGCGGCGTCCGCCTCGATCGTGCGGACGTCGCCCTCGCCGGGCACGAACGTCAGCACGAGCGCGTCGGCGCGCCACGACGACGGCAGGCGCTCGCCCCACTCCACCAGCAGCGGCCCCTGCTCCGCGGACTCCTCGAGGCCGAGCGCGTCCACCTCGCGCGATTCGAGCCGGTAGAGATCGAGGTGGAAGACCGGCGTCGGCCCCGGGTACTCGTGGACGAGCGTGAACGACGGGCTGCGCACGCGCTGGCCCGGGTGCAGCGCGTGCACGACGCCCTGCACGAAGCGCGTCTTGCCGGCGCCGAGCGGGCCGCGGAGCGCCACCACGTCGCCCGCGCGCAACGCCGGCGCGAGCGCGGCGCCCAGCGCTTCGGTGCCCGAGGCGGAGGCCGTCCGCTTGCGATGCGCGTCGCCCACGCGCGTCAGCGCGCGCCCTTCGGGCGCAGCGTCATCAGCGGCAGCACCATCTCCTCCACGGAGACGCCGCCGTGCTGGAACGAACCCCGGTACTGCCGTTCGTACTCGTGGAACTTGGTCGGATAGACGAAGTAGTAGTCCTCGCGCGCGAGTACGTAGTTCTTGTTCACGCCGTCGTCGGGCAGCGCGAACTCCCCCGGCCGGCGCACGATGATCGCCTGCTTCGCGTCGGTGTTCAGGTTGATCCCGTACTTGTAGCGCAGGTTCGTGCTCGTGTCCCGGTTGCCGTACACGAGCGCCGCGCGCTTGCCGAGCACCGAGCCGTGGTCGGTGGTCACCACGACCACGCAGTCCTGGGTCGAGAGCGCCTGGAAGATCTCGTACAGCGGCGAGTGCGTGAACCACGCCTTCATCACCGCGCGGAACGCCGCCTCGTCGGGCGCGAGTTCCTGCAGGATGTCGCTCTCGCTGCGACCGTGCGCGAGGATGTCGAGGAAGTTGAACACCATCGCGACCATCGACAGCCCCGAGAACGAGTTGATCTGGCGGCGCGTGTTCACCGCCTCGTCCTGATCGTAGATCTTGAGGTACTTGATGCCCCGCGGCGGCACGACCTTCAGCCGTTCGAGCTGGAACTCGAGCAGCTGGCGCTCGAAACGATTCTTCGTGCGCTCGTCGTGGCTGTTCTCCTGCCACAGGTCCGGATGCACCTTGTGCAGCTGCGCCGGCAGCAGCCCCGAGAAGATCGCGTTGCGCGAGTACGGCGTCGCCGTCGGCAGGATCGAGCAGTAGTACTGGCGCTCGATCGTGAACCAGTCCTCGAGCAGCGGCTCCAGCGTGAACCACTGGTCGAGCCGCATGCAGTCGACGACGATGAACATCACGCGCTGGCCGTCCTTCACGTGCGGCGCGACGGCCTGGCGCACGACATCGGTGGAAAGCATCGGCCGGTCGGTGCCGCCGCGCATCGCGGTCTGCACCCAGCCCGGGTAGCGCTCCTCGATCAGCCGACCGAAGTCGATGTTCAGGCTGCGCCGGAAATCCGTGTGCGCCTGCTGCAGGCCCGCCTCGGGCGCGCCGTCGAGACCCACGTCCCAGCGCGCGACGTCCACCGCGAGGTCGAGCCAGCCGTTCCAGTCGAGCCGCCGCAGGTCGAGCGACTGCCAGCGCTGCATCTCGCCGACGTAGTCGCGCGCGCGCTGCGAATCCTGCAGCCGCTGCGAGTCGAACACGCGCTTGCACGCGAGGAAGACCTGCGAGGGATTCACCGGCTTGATCAGGTAGTCGGTGATCCGCTTGCCGATCGCCTCCTCCATGAGCGTCTCTTCCTCGCTCTTGGTGATCAGCACCACCGGCAGCGAGCGGTCGCTCTGCTTGAGCCGGTCGAGCGTCTCGAGGCCACCCAGACCCGGCATCATCTCGTCGATCAGCAGGACGTCGAAGTGGTCGCGCTCCAGCGCGTCGAGCGCGCCCTCGCCGCTCGAGACGGGCGTCACCGCGAAGCCCTTCTGCTCGAGGAACTTGATGTGCGGCCGGAGCAGGTCGATTTCGTCGTCGGCCCACAGGATCTTGCGGGTGGGATCGGTCATGGCGTTCCGGATGGGTGGGAAGACGCGCGGCGGACGCGCGGCAATATAAGGAGCGGGGAGCGCCGCGGCCAACCGGCCGGCGCTCCCCGTGCTACCCCGCGCGAACCCCGGGCGTTCCCGCCCCGGGCCCGACCTGACGAAGGCCGGGCACGCGGGAAGCGGCCGCGCGGCGCCGGGCCCGTGCTCAGCGCGGTCCCGCCCCCGTCCCCCGCGCGGCGCGTGCGTCCGCCCGCAGGAACCAGCGCACCGCGCCGACCGAGTCGCCGAGCGCCTCGCGACAGACGGCGGCGTTCTCGCAGTAGATCGCGCTGTCGGGGTATGCCGCGGCGAGCTTCTCGTAGACGCGGAACGCGGCCGCGGGGTCGCCCGCCCCGGCGAGCAGGTAGCCGAGCGCGTCCTGATCCTCGCGCCAGCGCGGATTCGCGCGGCGGGCGGCGGTCACGTCCTCGGCGCCCGCGTCGATCTCCACCCAGCCCGCGAGGCTGTCGTAGCGGAAGAACCGATCGGGCCCCACGGAGTCGGCGGCCGGTAGCTCGACCAGTAGCTCCCCTGCACGGTCGGATCCGCGTACCACGTGCGCAGCGCCGGCGAATCCCCGGGGCCGGTGAGGAACACCGTGCCGCGCGGCACGTCCGAGAAGTAGAGCCGCGCGTGACGCGGCAGCGTCGGATGGCGCCGGCGCAGATAGGCCTCCGTGTGCCCCATGAACGCCCGGCCCTGCTGCTGCGACCACTCGCTGCCCCAGTCGCGCGAGGGCGTGCCGACGCGCGCCGCGCCGAGCACCGCCAGGGCGGCCACGCACGGCGCGGCGAGCCACCACCGCCGGGCGAGCCACGGCGCGACGGCCGCCCACAGGCCCAGCGCGCCGAAGAGCCCGTAGTACGGCTGCCACGGCAGCGACGGCGCGAGCGCGGGCAACACGCCGAGCGCGGCCCACACCGCGCCGAGCAGCCCGGCGCGTGCGCCGGGGCCCGCATCACGGGCCCGGGCCGCGCCGACGCCGGCGAGCGTGGCGAGCACGAGCGCCACCGGTGCCGATTGCGCGAGCACGCGCGGCCACCCGGCCCCGGGACGCGGCACGAGATCGAGGTTCAGCGGCAGGAGCAGCAGCCCCAGCGGCGACGGACGCGCCGCCGGGCGATCGGCCGCGAACGGCGCGAACGTCTGCGGCCACCACGCGCGGCCCCCGAGCAGCGGATGGAACGCGGCCCACGCCGCGGCGACCGCCACGAGCGGCAGCACGCGGCGGGCCGCCGTCGGCGGCGTCTCGCGATCGATCGCCCACGCGTGCGCGAACGCCAGCGCCGGCACGACCACCGCGGTCTCCTTGCTGAGCAGCGCGCCGGCGAAGAGGCCCGCGGCGAGTGCGCGGCGCCGCGCCGCGAACGCGTTCAGGCTCGCGAGCGCGAACAGCATCATCCACAGGTCCTGCGCGCCCGGCGCCCAGCCCAGCAGCAGCGTCCACGGCGCCATCGCCATCGCCGCGGCGGCGGCGACGCACGCCGCCGCGCGCCCGGCGAGCCGCGCCACGTACGCCGCATAGAGCGCCGTCACCGCCACCCACAGCACGGCCCCCGCCGCGTGGAAGGCCGCGGCGTTCGGACCGAACGCGCGCAGGAGCACCGCGTAGTGCAGCTCGCGCGACCATGGGCGATACCACGAGAACGGCAGGTGCGCGGGGGACACGAGCTGCGCCCACGAGGCCCCGCGCACGCGTTCGAGGAAGATGTAGTCGTCGCTGAAGAACGGCTCGCCGAGCGCCCCGCGGTGCGCGAGCACCCACACGGCCACGGCGCACGCCGCGACGAGCGCGGCGGTGCGGACGAGCGAGCCCGGCGGGAACGCGGGCGCGGCGGGCGCGGGACGCGGCGGCATCCGCGCATGGGAGCATCGCCGCCCGCGCGGGGCAAGCGGGCGTTGACGAGGACCGCCGGGCTGCCTAGCGTCCCGCCCGCGTCGTTCCCACCCGTCCGGAGGTCCGC
>WBZQ01001536.1_pt1 | contig 15927 bp, 14 predicted proteins | sample 5204251 | NCBI WGS metagenome assembly WBZQ01 (sample SAMN12412402, study PRJNA552823) | activated sludge metagenome | isolation source: activated sludge from nitrification reactor of wastewater treatment plant... | place: USA: Virginia | collected 2017-09 | reverse complement strand
CCTTTAACTGACGACCTGCAATTTACGTTTTACGATTGTTTTTCATGAAGCCCGGCGCCCCGATACGGCGCCGGGCTTTGTTTTTGAATAGTTCTTAATAATGTATTTTCGACCCGCCAAACCCGGCTGTTCTTCTGCTTGCCGCTGTTTAATCTCCACATCTGAACCATAATCAACCTCCCGGCTGTCCTGTTATGCAAACTACGTCCTTACATGAGAAAACTGATTACTTCCTGCCTGCTCGCGGCCCCGCTTTTGGTTTGGTCGCAAGCACAATGCCCCGTCCTCCTCAACTGCCCCCAGGGTAGCCCGGTTATTTGCGATATTTCGTCCAATGACCCGCAATTGTGGCAGGATGCGCCTTACACCTGGAGCCAGGTATTGCAAACGGCGGATTTATACGAAGGGACCGTCGATTTCAGTATCAAGGTGAAACCGTGTGCGGGCGGCGGGAACGTTAATATTTCCTACGTCCTGCTGCTCGACCTCAACAACGACAACCTGCGGGAAAGCGCCGTCTGGAGCGAAAGCCTGCCGCCGGCGGGGATCGTGTATTCCGACAATGCATTTAACCCGGACTACACCGGCGGACTGCCCGTCCAGTTCGATCAGCGGCCGGTCCCGGATTCCATGAAATACGGGTTTGCACTGGAGATCACCCAATCCTGGGATACGCTGATCGCTTCCCTGCGCTTCAAGTCGGGCAGTGCCTTTCTGTCGCCCCGCCTGCCCGAAGGACGGCATTCCCTGAGGTGGCGTGTGGAGCAAGACGGCAAGGTAAAATATTGCGAGCACAGTTTTCGCCTGAAGGACTGCCAGGCACCGACGCTCGAATGCGCCCCCGCCTGGGGCGTCGCCATCGATTCCAATGGAATGGCTACCCTGCGTCTGGACGAGATTCCCCCTGCCGCGGAAGACAACACTACGCCGTATTCCTTGCTGGCGTTTTCCATGCGCCCGGCCGGTGCGGGCAGCGGATTCCCGCTCGATTCCACCTCCCAACCCGTTACTACCCTGCATTATTCCTGTGAAAACCTCGATTCGCCGCAACAGGTGGAGGTATGGGCGCGCGACCGCCTGGACAACGCACAGTCCTGCCTGACGAACATCAGCATCGAAGACAATGACGGCTACTGCGAAGAAGTACCCCTGCTGTGCGCGCGTACATTCTGGGGCGATCACGAGATCGTGAAACCGGTCCGCTTCAGTATGCTGTGGGTAGAAGGCGCCGATAGCGCCCAGCAACTCATCACCCGGCAGTTGCCGGCCCTGCCCGGAGGCTGTGCGGAGATGGACTACCTGCCTTCGGCCGGCGCTTTTTCCCTGACCGCCCTGTGCGATTCCAACCACCTCAACGGGGTCAGTACTTTCGATCTCCTGCTTATCAGCAAACACATTCTCGGCATCCAACTCTTCGACGCCCCCTGGAAATGGCTGGCCGCCGACGTCAACAAAAGCAACTCGGTCACCACCTTCGACGTGGTCGAACTGCGCAAACTCATTCTCGGTATTTACAACAAACTGCCGGTGAATACCTCCTGGCGGCTTTTTGCAGCGGACTGCGATTTTCCGGCCAACCCGTTCAGCGCCTACTGCCCCAACGAATATTCCTTCGTCACCATGCCGCTCTGGAACTACCCGGCCGAGATCCTTTTCAACGCGGTGAAGACCGGTGACGTGAACGGCACGGCGAACCCCGTTTCCCTCGGTACGCCGGTCAGCGAGGCCCGCGGGGAGCCGCTTCGCCTGCAATTGCCCGACCTGATTCTGGAAGCCGGAAAAACCTGCGAGATTTCCCTGCAAATACCCGATGCCGAAACCCTGTCGGGCTGCCAGTTCGCGCTGCGGTTCGATCCGGACGTCCTGGAGATCGAATCGGTCGATCCGGGCGTTTTGCCGGATCTGGACCAGGACGCATTTGCCCGGCCGGAGCCGGGTTTGCTGCATTTCAGTTGGTTCCATCCGGTACCCCAGGCCATCCTGCCCGGTCAGTCTTTGCTGCGCCTGCGGGTCAGGGCCTTGCGGGCGGGCCGCCTGCAGGATGCCGCGCGTTTCGATACCGGGCGGATCGCCGCCGAAGCCTATCCGGCCGAAGCATCGGTGCTCCCGCTCCGCCTGATTTTCGCCGCTCCGGTTGACGCCGCCGCGGAGCAGGGTGTTTTTGCTCCGCGCCCCAATCCGACCGCCGCAGGCGTTCGCATTCCCCTGCGCCTGGCCGAAGGACAAAACGTCACGGTGGAGATAGCCGATGCGGCGGGAAAAAACCTGTACCGGCAGGTGGAAGTGTGCAGTGCCGGTCCGAATCTGCTCGATATTCCGGCTTCGGCCTTTCCCGCGACGGGAATTTATGTCTGGCGCCTTACCAACGACCGGATTTTTCAATCCGGCCGGCTTGTGCGGATGTAACAAAGTGCTTACTTTAGTGGATTGTTTTATTTGTTTATAAATAACCTAAATGCCAATACGCCGAACTATTCCGGCGGTACTTCCCGGTCTTGTGTGGAGAGCAGGAGCTGGAGGACGTTCAATTCGAGGTCATGGGAACACCGCCTCCCGGCCAGCCGCCGATCGATGTTTTTGATTTGAGCAATGATTCCGGTTGTGCCTGTTTCGACGTGGTCCCTCCCCAATACGGGATCATCCGTTTATAGACCGGGGAACCCGAAAGCGATCAGACCATCTCAAAAACATAATCTCATGATTAAATATCTTCTTCCGCTCTTTGCCCTGTGGGGTGCAGGTTCACTCTTTGCTCAATGCCCGGAAGTGCTGAACTGTACCTCGGGTACCGACACCCTGTGCGACCTTTCTCTCAACGATACCCTGTTGTGGGATCAAAATGTCTGGTGGGATTCCGCCATCGGCAGCCACAACCTGACCGAGGCGCCGGCCGACCTGAACCTCCGGGTGCTGGATACCTGCGCCGGAACCACCGTGCGGTTTTTACTCTATCTCGACCTGAATGATGACGGGGTTCTGGAAACGGTCGTGGACAGTGACGATCTGCCTGCTGCCGGCCTCGTCCGGTTCGATAATGTCGCTACCCCCGGCCAATTCCTGACTTTCGACGAACGACCGGTGGCTGCCGGGGAAAAATACGGATTTGCCCTGCAGCAGTCCCTGAGCGGCGACACCCTGACGGCAGGCATCCGCTGGAATACGGATGCGGCGCCGGGCTCCTTTATCCTTCCCGAATTGCCGGCGAAAAAATACCGGGTTGTCTGGTTGATCGGGGCGGCCGGCAATACGCAGACCTGTATGCGGGACGTCGTAGTGCGCGACTGCCTGCCGCCGGTGGTGGCCTGCCAAACCATGCTGAATTTCAATTTGATGCCGGGAGGCTTTACGACCGTCTGGGCCACCGATTTTTTAAAAAGCGCCGCAGACAACATTACGCCGGCGGGTCATTTGCAATTCGCGGTCCGGAAAGCCGGGGCCGGCAGCGGTTTTCCGTTGGATAATTTGGGAGACCCTATTGTTTCGGTAACATTTGACTGCTGCGACCTGGGCGAAAACCTGGTGGAACTTTGGGCCCGCGATGTGGCCGGCAACACCGCTTATTGCCTTGCATATATGGATTTCCAGGATAACAACAGCAATTGCAACGGTTTTTGCAAAGACCCTTTGCTGGCCTGCGCCAAAACCTTTTGGGACAAGGAGGCAATCGAAGATATGACCTTTGATCTCAAGGTTAAACCGGTGGTTTGGCTGTTTGACGTGGTTGACGCTTTCGGCTGCGCCTATTTTAACTCGGTACTGGAACCGGGCGTCTCCTATGTCCTTGCCGCTACCAAAGACGACAATCCGCTGAACGGGGTTTCTACCTTTGACCTGGTGCTGATGTCCAAACACATTCTCGGCCTCGAGCCGTTGGACGCGCCCTGGAAAATACTGGCGGCCGACGCCAACCGGAGCAATTCGCTGACCACCTTCGACGTCGTCGAACTGCGCAAACTCATTCTGGGTATTTACACCAAACTGCCGAACAACACCTCCTGGCGGTTCATCCCCGACGGTTACGTGTTTTCCGATCCGGCCAATCCCTTCATATCCGCAGTTCCGGATACCTTGTTTGTGGATAACCTCCTGCAGAGTGGACCGGTGCAACATACTTTCAACGGCTACAAAGTCGGCGACGTGAACGGCTCGGCTGTTGCCAACAGCCTCCGGCCCGCTCCCGAAGAGCGCGGCTCCCTGACTTTGTCCCTGCCCGATGTCAGGCTTGCCAGGGGAGAAACGGCCGAAATTGCCCTGCGCCCGACCGAAGCCGGCGCCTGGAACGGCCTGCAGATGGCTCTGGCGTACGACCCGGAAAAAATTGAAATAGAATACGTGGCACCGGCAGGGCTGCCTGCCCTGGACGAGAAGGCCTGGGCCAAACCGCGGCCCGGCACCCTGAGCATCAGTTGGTTCGACGCGCGACCCTATACGGTACTTCCGGGCGACGAACTGTTCCGCCTCCGCCTCCGGGCTTTGAGCGGCGGCCTATTGAGCGACCTGCTCTCGCTGACGCCGGCTACCCTTACTCCGGAGGTATATGGCGCCGACGGTAAGGCCCGCGGCCTTCATCTGCATTTCGGAGAGACGGAAATACCGGATGGTCCGACGGTCATTTTTCCGCCGCATCCCAATCCGACCACGGCCGGCATCAGCCTGCCTTTGCGGCTGGATAGTTCCGGTAGCGTCCACCTGGCAGTAGCGGATGTTTCCGGCCGCATACTGTTCCGTCAGGAGTTATGGTTGGAAAGTGGCGCCCACGTGCTGGATATCCCGGGCACGGCGTTTCCGCAAAAAGGGGTGTACCTGCTCCACGCCGATGCCAGGTCAATTGCCCGTATCGAAAAAATTGTTCGTCACTGATCCAACCCTGCAACCCTGCAACCCTGTAACCCTGTAATCCCTTAACCCTCCCTTAAATCCATTCGGATCCGCCGCTCTGCCGGCAGGTAGTTGTTCATCCGGCCCGGTAGCACCTTCATCCAGCCGAGGTTCAGGCCGTTGTAGCGGGCCAGGGTCCAGCCCCGCGGCGCGCCCGCGGGCAGGTCGAAGGTTTCTTTTTTCAGAAAAAGCAGGGCCTGTTCCCGACCCAGATCGAGGGCCGGCAGGGCAGGGGAGGCCAGGTTGCTTAGGGCCAGGGCATGGGAAGGCACGAAGTCCTTGCCCTTGAATTCCCCGACCGGAGTGCCGAACCATTTGGCTTTTAAAAATTTGTCCAGCACCAGGTAGTCGCTCTCCAGGTGGGCAGGCAGGGCCAATACTTCGCCGGCGGGTGTCTGGAAAAAACGCAGGTCCATTCCGGGGCTTAACCAGCGGCCTGCCTCAGGTACCAGGTTTTTAGGCAGGGGTTTGATTTGCCGGAAAGTGCCCGTTCCGTTTTGCCGGCGCGGGGTACTTTCTTTTTTCCGGAAAACGGCGATGAAAAAACCCTCGCCACGTACCCGGTGCGGGAAAAAATGGTACCCGCCTTCGCCGCCTTCGATGTTCCAGGCTGCCGGCACCTCCAGCGGGAGCGGTTCCAGGCCGAAGGTGTGGAGCAGCCAGGCGCAATTGTCCTCGTTTTCGGCCCGGTTGTAGGTGCAGGTGCTGTACGCCAGCACGCCGCCCGGTTTCAGGGCGGACACGGCTGCCGCCAGGATGCGCCGCTGCCGGCCCCAGCACAGTTCCACGTTTGCCGGCGACCATTCCTTCACGGCATCGGGATCTTTCCGGAACAGTCCCTCGCCGCTGCACGGGGCATCGGTCACCACCACGTCGAAAAAATCTTCCAGCGCGGCGTACTCCTCTACCTCGGCCCCGGATACCGCCAGGTTCGGCACTCCCCATTTTTCCAGGTTTTCGCGCAAAATGGCGGTGCGGGGGCGGATGACCTCGTTGGCGACGAGCAGGCCGGCCGGGTTGAGCATGTCCGCTAACAGCGTACTCTTCCCGCCCGGCGCCGCACACAGGTCGAGCGCCCGCAGGGGCCTGGAAAAATCGGCCGTTTGCCGCAACGCTGCGTAGAGGAACATGGAAGAGGCTTCCTGCACGTAGTAGGCGCCGGCGTGAAAGGCGGGGTCGAGGGTGAAAACCGGGCGCTCGGGCAGGTAGCAGCCCCGGGGGTGCCAGGGAACCGGGGCGAGCGTGGAAAGTGGAAGGCCGGAAGGGGAAGGTTTGGCCGGGTTGAGGCGGATGCTGACGGGGGCCGGTTCCTGCAGGGCGGCAAGGAAAGCAGGGTAGGCTGCCGGGTCGAGCAGTTCCTGCATTTGGCGGAGAAAAGAAGGTGGCAGCATGTAAAAACGGGCAACGTAGGCGGGTGAAGGTCGGGAGATTTGAAAGCAAAAATCAGCGGAATCCGTGGAAAGCAAAAAATCGTATCTACATTTACACCCGCTCAAGCTGGTTAATCTGATCGAAACATTTGCCAACCAATCCTTTACGTTCCTCGCAACGATGCAAGTAGATAGCGCCATCCGGGCCGTCGTTCAGCAAATCAATCACGTGCTTGAACAGTTGGAGCCCCACGAATACCGCAGCCAACTCCCGGAGTTCCATGGCAGTACCCTGGGCCAGCATTTCCGGCACATTCTCGAGTTTTTTCAATGCCTGGAAAAAGGCCTGCAAAACAACCTGGTCGACTATGCCGCCCGCGAGCGCAACCTGTTGTACGAGGACAGCCCGGAAATAGCCGCCACGGCCTTCGAAAATTTTCTGGAGGCCCTGCCAGACATGGACCTTGCCGCAACGGTGGCCGTAAAAGCCGAATTCGGCGGAGAGGATCGTCCATTATACACCAGTACGGCCGGTCGGGAACTCATGTTCGCCTACGACCATGCCATCCACCACCTGGCCATCATCAAGATCGGCCTGACCTGCCATTTCCAGCACGTGCGGGCAGATAAGGATCTGGGCGTATCGCCCTCGACGATCAAGGCACGGGCGAAGGTGGGGTAAGTGTTATTTGTGGAGTAATTCTGGTAATTGGAGTAATAGTGGTAATTGGAGTAATAGTTGGGTTACGCGCGGGCACTTGGCCCGCCATTCCTTTTCATACGGCCTCTTCCGGCACGCATACGGTCCACACCAATCCCTGCCCGTCCGGCAATTCGTATTTCCCGAACCGCAGCCGGTAGTCCTGCCGCAGGCCGTTTTTTTCTACCCGGCCTTTGGCCTCGCCGGACCCGTCCTGCCACCCGAAGGGGTCCACATGCAGGTGGGCCCGAAAATCCAGTTCCTTCAGCCCATAGGCTTTGTACAGACTTTCCTTGGCAGTCCAGAACACGTGCAGCAGGTCGAACTGTACCGGAGCCGGGTAGTCGCGGATAAATTTTTCCTCATTTTCGTTCATAAACTTGCCGGCCAGGCGGGGCATTTTTCCCACCAGGGCCTGGATGTCGCACCCGCAGGTGAGGTGCTGGTTTGAAGTAGAAGGTTGAAAGTTGAAAGTTGAAAGTTGGGGTCGGTCGTCCAGGACGAGTGCGCCTACGGTGCCGTGGGAATGGCTGAGCGAGCAGGCCAGGTTTTGATTTTCCGGAAAAAAGGGCTTGGAAAAAGCGTCTTTGGCCAGGGGGAGCCGTTGAGGGGCGCCGGTGAGTTTGTGCAGCAGCCAGCGGGCAGCCAGCCATTCGCGGCGGCGCAGATCATTGACGAAACGGGCCATCTCCGCCGTTTCTTCCGGCGACAGCGGGATCTCTTTTCGGAAAAAACCGTCCTCCTCGTCGATCTGCCACAGGCCGAAAGTCGTGTTGGGAAAAGGATGCCGGGTGAGGAGCAGGGGCATGGGCAATAAAAAAGTACACGTTTCTATTTTCCGGATACCCGCTTCCCCAGCCATCCGCCTCCCAGCCCCAGCGCCGTACAGCCTACGCACGCCGTGTAGGTCAGCCAGTCCGGGCCGGGAAAAGCCAGGAAAGTAACGATGCCGTAGAAAAGTATTGCAAAGCCGGTACAAAAGCCTACCCACAGGGCCCGGGATGGGATAATATATCCGGAGACAAAACCGCCGGTCAGCGAAGCGAGCAGGTAAACCCCCAGGACGACCTGAAAAGCATCGACCGGCAACCCTTTTATCCATTGGGTATAGGCCACGGTATTGTAGTAGTCCACGCCTTCCGGCGGCTGATGGGGTGAAAATGCCATGCCGGCCGTCACCACGATCAGGCCAAGGGCAAAGCCGGCCACCACACTGACTACGGAGCGAACGCTGTCGTTCATGTTCAATCTTCGATTTTTAATTCGGCCCGGATCCCGTAATCGGAAAGTACGGCTTCCAGTTCCGACAGAAAGTCGGCGCGCAGCACGGAATATTGTTCCACCGCCAGTACCTCGTCGGCGCTCTCCCGGCCGTGTTCGCCGATCATGATGTTAAGGCGTTCGATCTGGCGGAGCAATTCGACCACCTGGGCGGACTTGAAGTCGGGTTCGGATGCTTTCGTTATGTTCATGGCGCAAATATTGAATTTACCCGCATATTTCCCGGGGGAGGCGGGCAATTTATCGTAATTCCAGCACCACTTTTCCCACTGTTTTCCCGCTCTGGAATAATTTGATGGCGTCGTGCATTTTTTCAAACGGTAAAACATGGCCCACGTGCGGCGGAGCCAGCCGCAGACCGTCCAGTTCCTGCAGCAACTGGTGCATCAGCGGGGCGCGTTCATACAGGTAAATAAGGTTGAAACCCACCACCCCCTTGTTCGTTTCGGGTAGTTGCTGCGGGTCTATTTTCGGCCGGGTCAGGAAATGATAGAGCAAACGGAACACATTGGGCCGGTTGCCCACGCTGGTGTAGCGCGATGAGCCGACCACGATAAGCCGCCCGGTAGGTGCCAGTAGTTTGAAAGGAATGGAAAAATAGCGCCCGCCCACGGTGTCGATGACCAGTTGGAGCGGCCGCTCGCCGAGGGCGGTGCGCAGTTGATCTTCGAAATCGCTGCCCCGGACGATCACGTGGTCGCAGCCTTCCTGCCGGGCGAAATCCAGTTTGGCCGGGCTGCCGATGGTGCCGATAACCGTGCATCCGTACGATTTGGCGATCTTCAGGGCCTGGATGCCCACGCCACCGGCTACGCTGTGGATCAGCACGGTGTGCCCGGATTCCATTGCACCGAGTGTTTTCAGCGCATAGTAGGCCGTGAGTGTCTGGACCAGATACGCCGCGCCGGTATTGAAATCCCAGTCCGACGGGAGCGGGATGACGTAGCGGGCGTCGATGTTCAGGTGCGAGGTATAGCCGCCGAAGCGGGTGACGCCCATGATCCGGTCGCCGGGTTTCAGGTGGGTAACGCCGGGGCCGAGGGCTTCCACCACGCCGGCGTATTCCAGGCCGGGGGTGAAATCTCCTTTCGGAGTGGCGCCGTACAGGCCCCAGATGGCGTAGATGTCGGCAAAGTTTAGTCCGACGGAACGCACGGCCACCCGCACTTCACCGGGGGCCGGTTCGGGCAGGGTAAATTCGCGGAGCCGCATATTGGCGAGGCTGCCGGCACGGAGGGTATAACGCTGGTAAGACATTCGGTGAAAAAGGTTATTTGCCGGAAGCAATCTCGCTCTCATCCTGGCGCTGGTTGGGTTTCAGGGCCGGCCGGCGCTTTCTTTTGGTGCAGTCCCACACCGTGCTTTGAAAACTGTAATCGATGAACTGTTCGAACAGATTCCAGGTGACAGGGCCCGGCAGCAAGGATTGATCCTGGGTCCAAATGTGTAGTTGCTCCAAAAAAAGCAGTTTATAGTTGCGTTTCAGCCAGGTCATGGCGCTCTTCGAATCAAGGGTATCCGGTATCAGGTAAACCTGGCCATCCTGATGCCGGCCGGGGCGCTCGGGGTTCAGGTTCTCGAAAGTGCGTTCAGCCCAGCGGTACATTTCTTCTTTGGGACGGACGATAAAAACGCTGCCGTTAAATTCAACCATGGGATAAGTATTTGCTTGCTTCACAATAAAGGTTTGGCAGTTGCACACTGCCGGATAAAATCTGACCCATAAACCGGTGCGCCACATTCGAAGAACATAGCGACGGGGAGTAAAAGGCTAAACATAATCTACCCTCAGGTACGTCGGACTTGGGAATTGTTTCCGGTCAGCCAGTTGCCGACGGCATAGCCGGCAACTGCGGTAGCCGCCCAGGCAAAAGTGTTCCAGGCGACATCCAATACGATTAATTCAATTGGCCAGGGATGAAACAACGCGGTGTTGACGAGGGCATACAGCACGGAAAACCAAAAACCCATGCTGGCTCCCTCGCTGAACGCCGGCGCTGCGTCGTTCATGACCATGCTTTTGTACGCGCTTCCAAAGGTCAGGCGTACGGCCATGGCCAGATAATATAACTCGGCCCAGGCCCAGTTGACCGGATAACCGTAGCGTACTACCCAGGGCCAGTCCACCATGTCGCCGATGATGACTTTCAGCCAGACCACGTCGAGGGTCAGAAAGATCAACAGCGTGGCGATCAGGTGCAGGAAAAAGTTCATTTCGTCCCGTTTGTCTGTTTTGGGCAGGACCGTAAAATTAGACAGATTTTGTGATTTCAGGGAATAAAAAACCGCTGAAAAGCAAAGCAAGTGCTTTTCAGCGGTTGGCCGAATATTTACGGGGCTGAGAATCAGTCGCAATTTTCCTTGAGAGCCCGCAATTCGTCCCGGTTGTTCACCGTCACCGTAGTGCCGTCGCCGGCCATTTGCACCGTAATCGGGAAGACCACCTGCCTCCCCTCGCTGACGGGCGATTTCCGGCAGAACGACCGGCTGGGCCGTCGCCTGCCGGGGCAGTTTTCTCCCGGAATACAAACGGGGCTGAATTATTATTTTTGAAAAAAGGACAACATTTTTCCGGTAAACTTCCTTCATCTTTGCCCTTCGGCAAGGCCGGTGTTTGACCGCGCGAAAAAGCGCGGCCAGCGGACACGGGGCAGCCGGAAGAAAAAGCAATCATTCCAAATGGCTTACGAATTCAAACTTCCCTCCCTGGGCGACGGAGTGACCGGAAAGGTGCTCGAAATCCTGGTCAAACCGGGCGATAAAGTAACGAAAGAGCAGATCGTGCTCATTGTCGGCACCGATAAAGTAGATGCTGAAATGCCGGTCGATAGCGACGGCACTGTCGAAGAGATCCTGGTAAAAAAAGGTGACGACGTAACGGAAGGCACTGTTATTCTGAAAATGCAAACCGATGCGGCACCCGCCGGTTCTTCGGGCGGCGCAGACAACGGCGCCGGCAAATCTGCCGCCCCGGCACCACCCGCCGCCGCGCCGCCGCCACCGGCCGCTCCGGCTACTGCACCGGCCCCCGCAGCAACGGCGCAAGGTTCCGGAGCCGCTCAACTTCCTCCCGCCGGAGGCACAGGAGGCGCCCTTCGCTCCAGTCCGCTGGCCCGCAAACGTGCCAAGGAACTGGGCATCAACCTGTCCGACGTACGTCCGGCCGAAGGCGCCAGCCGCATTTCCTACAAGGATGTGGTCGATTACGTCAAGCGCCGTATCGAAACAGGAGGCGGATCTGCTGCGGCCGGAGGAGCCGGCATGGCGCGCAAGCCGCTGCCCAACTTCGAAAAATTCGGCGCCATCGAGCGCCAGCCGCTGAGCCGGATCGGGGTGCTGACGGCGGAGAACATGCACTACGCCTTCAACACCATTCCCCACGCCTGGATCTCGGAAAAAGCCGACATCACCCGCCTGGAGCAACTGCGCCAGCAGCACAAGGAAACGGTGAAAGCCGCGGGCGGCAACCTCACTACCACGGCCATTCTGACCAAGGCGGTGTGTTCCGTCCTGCGCAAAATGCCGCAGTTCAACGCCAGCCTCGACGATGCCACCAACGAGGTGATCTTTAAAAAATTCATCAACGTCGGCATCGCTGTGGATACGCCGCGCGGCCTGCTCGTGCCGGTGATCCGCAACTGCGACCAGAAATCGCTGACGGACATTGCCGTCGACCTCACCGAGATCAGCACCCGGACCCGCGACGGCAAGAACAAACCGGATGACCTGGACGGCGGTACCTTCACCATTTCCAATATCGGTGGTATCGGCGGCACGAACATGATCAGTATCGTCAACTGGCCGCAGGTGGCCATCCTCAGCATCGTGGCCGCCCAGTACGAACCGGTGTGGAACGAGACTTCCAAAACCTTCGAGCCGCGCCTGATGATGCCCATGACCATCGGCTGGGACCACCGGGTCATCAACGGCGCCGACGCGGCGCGCTTCCTGGTCGAATTGAAAAAAATACTGGAAGAGCCCTTCCTCGGCTGGCTGTAACGGCTGGTGCCGGATGTATTGACGTTGGATGGTTGTCCCTCTATTGCTTCTGCCAGTTCAGAGTCCGTATCGCTTTACCATCCGTCAGGGTTAAAAAATAGGCGCCGGCGGCCAGATGCCCGACCGGAACCGAGAGGGAATTGTTCCCGGGAGCAATTTCCAGTGGCCGGTTGGCCAGAACCCGGCCATTCAGGTCGCTGACCAGCAGGGTCAGGCCGCCCTGTTGCTTTTCCGAACCGACGATTACCGTCAATTCGTCCGCTGCCGGGTTGGGGCCGCCGAGCCGCAGCGAAATCCCGGCCAGTTCATCCGGCCGGTCAAAGGCACTCACCAGCAGATTGGAAATGTAGTTCACAGACTTGATGGTGCCCAGGTCGGTCACCTCGGGCGGAAGCCCGATGATGGTAACCGTACTGACCACATGTAGCCGACGGGGCGACATACAGATAGGGTATGGCTTCCACGCCGGACAAGGGTTGGAGGTTGCCGAAGTTCCAGGTCTTGTTGGCTCCGGCGGTAGTCTGAATAACGGCGTTGCTGATACTGTTGGAATCGGCTTCGTAGAAAATTGCCTGGTCGCCGATCTCGGGAAGTACGTTCAGGGTAAGGGCAGGTTGCGCGAAAAGCGCCGGGCCGGCGAACGCCAGGCCAACAATAATGAGGAGCATTCTTGTCATCGGTAGTGTTTGTTTTTGTTTATAACTTATCAAAACCGGCCAACCCTTGGGGGCCGGGCTCTGCAAGTTTAACCGCATTTATACCTTTTGTCCAATTATTTAACCTTTTCAAGAAAATAAAATAACTTTGCATTTCAAAGTGAAATAAGTAAATGAAGGAAGCCTATTCCATCACCGAGGCCACCGGTTACTTTGGTCCCGGCAGCATGACCTGGCGACTGTACCGGGAGCCCCTGTTCGTGCTGGGCGGCGTGCGCGCCCTCATTCTGCAGGTGTCGCACCCGGCGGTAGCCGACGGGGTAGCCCGGTTCAGCAATTTTCAGGCGGATCCTTTCGGGCGCGGTTACCGCACCTTCGCGGCCATGGCCATGATCTATTTCGGAGACAAACAACAGGCCGACGCGACAGCCCGGCGGCTTTGGCGGATCCATTCGGGCATCCGGGGCGCGGCACCGGACGGATCAACTGATTCCCGCACCCCGGTGCCGTACTCCGCCAACGATCCCGGCCTGCTGCTTTGGGTGCTGGCTACTCTGACCGACACGACCCTCGAAGTGTACGAAAAAATGCCTTTTGCCAACCTGCCTGCGGACTGGCGGGAACAATTTTATGAAGAAAGCAAAACGGCGGCACGCGTACTGGGCATTCCGGAAACGGCTTACCCGCCCGATCTGGCGGCGTTCCGCCGGTATTTCGGGGAAATGCTGCACGGAGATTTGCTGGGCAGTACTCCCGATTGCCACACCATGACCCAGGCTATCCTTCAGCATCGCTGGTCGCCGAAACAGGCCGCCCGCCTGCTTGCGGCCGGTTGGCTGCCGGCGCCGCTGTGCATACGGCTGGGGATCGACGCCGGCCCGGAGCCGGAAGCAAATCTGGAGAAATGGTTGCGCCGTTTCGTAAAAATGTACCGCTGGCTGCCCGGCTTTTTGCGGTACAGCCCGGCCTATCACCAGGCGCAATACCGCATCGCCCGGGCCCGTGGGCAGGCGCCCGCACCGGCCGGTCGTTTTTTTACCTGGCTGCGCAAAAAAATGAAGGTGCCGCTGGGAATTGAAATGGCCTGAAACTACACGGCCACCGGCGCCTTGATCGCCGGCCAGGGGTCGTAGTGCAGCAATTCGAAATCCTCGTACCGGAAGCCGAAAATATCCCGCACCGCCGGGTTTATTTTCATGACCGGCAAAGGACGCGGCTCCCGGGATAATTGCCGATCCACCTGCTCCAGGTGATTGACGTACAGATGCGTATCGCCGCCGGTCCAGACAAATTCGCCCGGCTCCAGGTCACATACCTGGGCCATCATCATGGTCAGCAGGGCATAGGAAGCAATGTTGAACGGCACGCCGAGAAACACGTCCGCACTGCGCTGATAGAGTTGGCAGGAGAGGGTAGGGCGGGCCGGTTCCTCCGGAGTAGTCCCCCCCGGAGGAGGAGAGAGGGCTTCGCTCCCGGTATTTATTCCGGAGGCGGCGGGCGCTACATAGAACTGAAACAGGCAATGGCAGGGAGCCAGGGCCATTTGGGGGATCTCGGCCGGATTCCAGGCCGAGACGATGATGCGTCGGCTGTCGGGGTTTTTCTTCAGCGTTTCTACCGCTTCGCTGATCTGATCGATGACGCGGCCGTCGGGTGCGGCCCAGGAGCGCCACTGCTTGCCGTACACTGGGCCGAGATCGCCGTTTGGGTCGGCCCATTCGTCCCAGATGCTCACGCCGTTTTCTTTCAGGTAGCGAATGTTGGTGTCACCGTTCAGGAACCAGATCAGTTCGTGAATGATGCTGCGCAGGTGAACTTTTTTGGTCGTGACCAGCGGGAAACCTTCCTGCAGATTGGAGCGCATCTGGTAGCCGAAAACGGAGAGCGTGCCGGTGCCGGTCCGGTCGGATTTGCGTACGCCGTGGGCGAGAATGTGCCGGAGAAGATCTTGATAGGCTTGCATGGTATAGTTGTATTCGGAGCAAATATCGGTATTTTTCCGAAGGAGGAAGACGGATAAGGATGCGGCGGACTAAAAGGAAGGGAGCGGGAAAATGCGTGATTGCCGCCCCGTCCGTGTCATCGAGGTCTCTATCTTTCCCTTTCGGCAATTCTCCGCAAACGTTTGGAGAAAAACCATCATTTTTGCGCCCGCCACAAAACAATCCTCCTCAAAAAACGTCCTTGCAAGCAACCCTGTAACCCTGTAACCCCGCAACCCTGCAACCGTACGACTCATGCAATTCCTGTTTCCCGCTTTTCTCGGCGCCCTTGCGGTCATCGGCATCCCGATCATCATCCACCTGTTCTATTTCCGCCGGTTCAAGCGCGTTTATTTTACCAACGTCCGCTTCCTGAAAGAAGTGAAGGAGGAAACCAGCAACCGCCAGAAACTGCGCAACCTGCTGGTCCTGCTGATGCGCTGCCTGGCCATTGCCGCTATGGTGCTGGCTTTTGCGCAGCCCTTTATCCCCCTGTCCTCGGCGGTGAAAAAAGGAGAACGCGCCGTCAGCGTTTATGTGGACAATTCCTTCAGCATGAACGCTTTGTCGAAAGACGCTCCCTTGCTGGAACTGGCCAGGCAGCGGGCCCGTGACATTGTCAGCGCTTTCGGAGTGGAAGACCGGTTCCAGATCCTGACCAATGATTTCGAGGGCCGCGATCAGCGCCTGGTCAGCAGGGAAGACGCCCTCAACCGCATCGAGGAGATCCGCACCAGCCCGGCTTCGCGCGACCTGTCCAAAGTGCTGACCCGCCAGCAGCAGTGCCTGAACACGGGTAAACAAGAGAACAAACTGGCCTACCTGGTCAGCGATTTCCAGACCAACATCTCCGACCTGAGCAACTTCCGGGATACCCTCGTGCAGGTCAGCCTGGTACCCATGCGCGCCGTCCAGGAGCGCAACGTATCGGTCGACAGCGTCTGGTTCGAAAGCCCCGTACAGATCCTGAACCAGCCCGCCAACCTGCTGGTAAAACTCAGCAACCGCAGCGATGAAGACGCCAGCGAGATCCGGCTCAGCCTGCGCCACGACGGCCAGGC
>WBZQ01001297.1_pt1 | contig 15944 bp, 10 predicted proteins | sample 5204251 | NCBI WGS metagenome assembly WBZQ01 (sample SAMN12412402, study PRJNA552823) | activated sludge metagenome | isolation source: activated sludge from nitrification reactor of wastewater treatment plant... | place: USA: Virginia | collected 2017-09 | reverse complement strand
GGCCCACGGGCCCGATGGGGTGTATGTAGCCACGCAAGGCAAAGCTGGTGGCGAAGAAATCTGGCGGCTGAAAGCGCAGTAAAGGCGCAGCGCGACACCTACTTTGCAAACCGCGCGCGCTTGTCTCTTAAATAACGTTCGTTCCAAGGCGTAGCGGGCAACTCCAAGGCGCTGATCTGCACAAGCTCTATGCCTGCCGCTTGCAAGGCATTCATCTTGGCGGGGTTTGCGGTGAGCAAATGAACGCGAGCGAGCCCCAAGGCCTTGAGCATGTCCGCGGCCACGCCGTAGTCGCGTGCGTCGGCAGGCAAGCCCAGCGCTTCGTTGGCGCTGTAGGTGTCCAGTCCCTGATCTTGCAAGGCATAGGCCGCCACTTTGGCAGCCAATCCAATGCCGCGCCCCTCTTGGCGCAGATACACGATGACGCCACCTTCACGCGCCATACGTTCCATGGCGGCGTCGAGTTGTTCACCGCAGTCGCAGCGCTGTGAGCCGAACACGTCGCCGGTGACGCATTCGGAATGCACGCGCACGAGTAGCGCGGCTTGTGTGCTGACTTCGCCAAAGACCAGCGCAAAGTGCTCGCGTGCGTCGGGCAGCCCGGTGAAGGTGGTGAGCTGCGCCACTGCCTCCACTTTTCGGCGGATCGGCAGCGGCACTTGAGTGCGTATGCGCACTGCGCTCATGGCTGGACGCGCTCGTTTGTCATGTACTCGCTCATGGGAATGCAGCTGCACATCACATTGCGGTCGCCGTACACGTTGTCCACGCGCGCCACCGGGGGCCAGTACTTTTGCTGCTTGAGGCTGGGCAAGGGGTAGGCGGCCTGCTCGCGCGAGTAGGGGTGTGTCCACTCGTTGCTCATGACCATGGCGGCGGTGTGCGGGGCGTTTTTGAGCATGTTGTCTTCAGCGTGCGCGTGGCCCTCTTCCACCGCGCGGATTTCTGCGCGGATGGCGATCATGGCGTCGATGAAACGGTCCAGCTCATGCAGCGACTCGCTCTCGGTGGGCTCGACCATCAGAGTGCCGGCCACGGGGAAGCTCAGCGTGGGGGCGTGAAAGCCGTAGTCGGCCAGGCGCTTGGCCACGTCTTCGGCGCTGATGCCGCAGCGCGCTTTGATGGGGCGCAAATCGAGAATGCACTCGTGCGCCACCAAGCCATTGCGGCCGCTGTAGAGCGTGGGGTAGTGCGGCGCCAGGCGGCGCGAGATGTAGTTGGCGTTGAGCAGCGCCACTTGGGTGGCGCGCCGCAAGCCGGCGGCGCCCATGAGCGTGATGTACATCCACGAGATGGGCAGGATGCCGGCGCTGCCCCACTGGGCGTTGCTGACGCGGCCCACGGCGTGCTCGGGGGCGTCTTTCTTTTCTGCACTGCCCGGCAGGTACGGCGCCAAATGCGCACGCACGGCCACGGGGCCCACGCCGGGGCCGCCGCCGCCGTGCGGAATGCAGAAGGTTTTGTGCAGGTTCAGGTGCGAGACATCGCTGCCCCACTGCCCGGGCTTGGCCAAGCCCACCAGGGCGTTCAGGTTGGCGCCGTCGGTGTACACCTGACCGCCGTGCGCATGCACGATGTTGCAGATCTCGACCACGGCTTCTTCAAACACGCCGTGGGTGGAGGGGTAGGTCATCATGAGCGCGGCCAGGTCTTGCGCATGGGCTTGGGCTTGCGCGCGCAAATCGGCCACATCGACGTTGCCATTGGCATCGCACTTCACCGCGACCACCTCCATGCCACACAGTTGTGCACTGGCCGGGTTGGTGCCATGGGCGCTCTCGGGGATCAGGCACACCTTGCGATGCCCTTGGCCGCGTGCGCGGTGGTAGGCGCGGATGGCGAGCAGCCCGGCGTATTCGCCCTGTGCGCCGGAGTTGGGTTGCAGGCTCACGGCGTCGTAGCCGGTGCATTCGGCCAGCATGGCTTCCAACTGCTCAATCATCTGGCGGTAGCCCTGCGTCTGCGTTTCGGGCGCCAGCGGGTGCACATTGCAAAACTGCGGCCAGGTGATGGGCACCATCTCGGCGCTGGCGTTGAGTTTCATGGTGCATGAGCCCAGCGGGATCATGGTGCGATCGAGCGCCAGATCTTTGTCAGCCAAGGCACGCATGTAACGCAGCAGCTCGTGTTCACTGTGATGGGTGTTGAACACGGGGTGCGTCAGATACGCGCTGGTACGACGCAGTTGCGGCGGTATCGAAGCATCGTGCGCGGCCACTTGGGCATCGAGTGCATCGATGTCACCTTGCAGATCGAAGATGGCCCACAAGGTGTTGAGATCTGCGCGGGTGGTGGTCTCGTCCAGCGACACGCCCACCACATTGCGGCCGGCCTTGCCGTCAATCATGCGCAGGTTCACGCCCAGGGCTTGCGCCTTGGATTGAATGGCTGTTGCGGTCACCCCTTTGATGAGCACGGTGTCAAAAAACGTGTCGTTGACCGTGAGCCCGCCCGCGCGCAAGCCCGCCACAAAGATGGCGGTGAGCCGATGCACGCGCTCGCCAATGCGCCTCAGCCCCTGCGGCCCGTGATACACGGCGTACATACCCGCCATGACGGCAAGCAAGACCTGCGCGGTGCAGATGTTGGAGGTGGCTTTCTCGCGCCGGATGTGCTGCTCGCGTGTTTGCAGCGTGAGTCGATAAGCGCTCTGCCCTTGCGCATCGACCGACACACCCACCAAACGCCCAGGCATGGAGCGCTTGAGCGCGTCGCGGCACGCCATGAACGCCGCGTGCGGCCCACCAAAACCGAAGGGCACACCAAAGCGTTGCGTGTTGCCCACCACGATGTCGGCGCCCCATTCGCCCGGCGCCTTGAGCACGGTGAGCGCCAGCAGATCAGCCGCCACGCACAGCAGGGCACCGGCGGCGTGGATGGCTTCAACGTGGGGCTGAACGTCGTGAATCACGCCGCTGGTGGCCGGGTACTGCACCAGCACACCAAAGTAGTCGCCCTCTTGCATGAGGTCGGGCACATAGCCCACGCGCAGCGCTATGCCCAGCGGTTCGGCGCGCGTCTGGAGCACGGCCAGGGTTTGGGGGTGGCAGTCGCTGGCCACGAGGAATGCCTTGCTCTTACTGCGGGCGCTGCGTTGCGCCAGCGTCATGGCTTCGGCCGCGGCGGTGCCTTCATCGAGCAACGAGGCATTGGCAATGTCCATGGCGGTGAGGTCACACACCATGGTCTGAAAGTTGATCAGCGCCTCCATACGCCCCTGAGAAATCTCGGCCTGATACGGCGTGTACGCGGTGTACCAAGCGGGGTTCTCAAGAATGTTGCGCAGGATGACCTGCGGCGTGTGCGTGCCGTAGTAGCCCTGCCCGATAAAGCTCTTGAGCACTTTGTTGCGCGAGGCCAGCGTGCGCAGCCGCGCGAGCGCTTCTTCTTCATTGAGCGCGGCGGGCAAGGCCAGGGGCGCCTTCAAACGTATGGCCTCGGGCACGATGGCCTCGGTCATGGCCTCGAGCGAGGATTGACCGATGACGCGCAGCATGTGCGCAATTTCGGTCTCATTGGGGCCGATGTGGCGCTCAAGAAAAACGTCGTGGGCTTCGAGGTGAGAGAGGGGGGTTGAGGTCATGGGGATTCAAAAAGGTTGCTGAAAAAAGAGATGACTCTGGCTGGGAAAACTTCTGGATGCCCGCATGCGCGGGGATCCAGATTCGACTTCGCAGATTCACCAGACGCTGGCTGATCAATCTGACTGTCCTCCTTGTGGGCGCCGCCCGCGATACGCAGTGGGTAAGCGAGTGGCCATGACGTTCGCCTCAAAGGTCACCGAGAACTGCGCTACCCAGGGCGCGCACTCTTTTCTTGCGAGTTGCCAACGGTGTTTTTGAAGGAAGCTTGGGTTTGACTTGGCGCGCCTCTAGAGCAACTCGCGTTCTTTGCAGCTCTTCAGCCAGGAGGTTTTCATCAGGCAATGCCGTTTGATACTCAGCGGCCATGACTTTGTTGGCGAGACCTTCAAGAGCGTAGTGCGCTTCCGCCGTGCCCTTGCCGGCGCAAAGAATCAACCCTACAGGCGGGTTTTCGCCAGGCTTCATCCAATGCTCGCGGGCGTAGTTCAGATACAAGTGCATTTGCCCCGCGTCGGCGTAAGTGAACTTGCCCACCTTCAAGTCAATGATCAACAAGCACTGAAGTCGACGGTGGAAGAACAGCAGATCAACGCGAAACCACGTGTCGTCGAGCCGCAAGCGGCGCTGACGGCCGACAAAGGCAAAGTCATCGCCCAGTTCAAGCAGAAAATCCGCGAGATGCTGAATCAACGCATCTTCAAGTTCAGACTCGGAATACTCATCTTTGAGATTCAGAAATTCCAGAACAAAAGGATCACGCAGGGCCTCTTCAGGCGTCAGCACATCGCTGACTTCGACCTGCTCGGCTTTTTTCAACATGGCCGCCTTGTTCTTCGACAGCGCAATGCGCTCATAGAACTGGCTGTTGATCTGGCGGTCGAGTTGCCTTACAGACCAGCCACAACGCAGAGCTTCGGTTTCGTAGAAACTGCGGGCACTCTCGTTCTGGACCGAGAGCAGCCGCACATACGCTGACCAGGGCAAAGGGAAGGCTTTGGCCAGGGTGGGGAGGTCGAACGATTTGCGAGGCACCCTATCTGAAATCGCCGCACGGGCGCCGGCGGAAATTGCAGACGATGTCTGCGAAATGCGTAGCGGAGCGGATTTCGCAGACGGTGTCTGCGAAATCCGCTCAGGCGGCCAAGCTAGATAAAACAAACGCATCTGCTCAAGGTTGCGCTCGGAAAACCCTCGCCCAAACCGTGCTGACAAATCTGCCGACAAACGCTTGAGCAAGGCCTGGCCGTACTCAGCCCGCCCTTTGCCTTTTTGCTCAAACTCCACAATGCGTCGACCAATTTCCCAATAGGTGGCCGTCATCAGCGCATTAACGCTGCGCGCTGCCGCGCTGCGGGCAGTCTCCAGCAGAACAACGATGTCCTTGTGGACGCCGCGATACGCAGTGGGTAGGCGTGAGGCCATGGCAGCGAGGAACTGGCTTATTTGTCTTTCAAGCGCGCGCTGTAGTCCTTTGCGCTGAGCAGACTCTCAAGCGATTCGTTGGTCTTGAGTTTGAAAATCCAAGCGCTGTAGGGCGTGGTGTTGATGGTTTGCGGTGCGTCGGCGAGCGACTCGTTAAAGGCCACCACTTCACCAGCCACCGGGGCGTAGATGTCAGAGGCGGCTTTCACGGACTCGACCACACCGGCGGTGTCGCCTGCCTTGAGCGTGGCGCCCACTTTGACGTCGCCCACAAACACCAGGTCGCCGAGCATGTCTTGTGCGGCGTCGGTGATGCCGACCCAAATCAGACCATCGTCGCCGCGCTTGGCCCACTCGTGAGATTCGGTGTACTTCAGTTCTTCAGGGAAGTTCATGTTGTCGTCCTTAACGTAAAAATTCAGATCAATGCCTTGCCTTGGCGCACAAAAGGCATCTTCACCACTTGCGCGGGCAGCCACTTGCCACGGATATCCACTTGCACTTCATCGCCTGGCTGCACACCCAAAGGCACGCGCGCCATGGCAATCGAGAAACCCAGGGTGGGTGAGAACGTGCCACTGGTGATCTCGCCCTCACCGCGCGCCGTCTTCACGGTTTGATGGGCGCGCAGCACGCCTTTGTCGAGCAGCTTCAAACCCACAAAGGCGCGCTGCGCGCCGTTTTTCTCGAGCGCGGCGCGGCCGATAAAGGCGCGTGGCGACTTCAGGTCTACGGTCCAGGCCAAACCGGCATCGAGCGGCGAGACGGATTCATCCATATCGTTACCCCACAGGGCCATGCCCGCTTCGAGCCGTAGCGTGTCGCGTGCGCCCAAGCCACACTGACGCACGCCGGCGGCTTTGAGGCGCGCCCACAGCTCCGGCGCCTGCGCGGCGGGCAGCGCAATTTCGCAGCCGTCTTCGCCGGTGTACCCCGTGCGGGCAATGAACCAAAGACCCGCACCCGCAGCACGAAAGGGCGTCAGATGCACCATGGCCGCGGCCGCGGGCGGATTGAACACTTGCAACACTTCGCGCGTTAAGGCCCACGCTTGCGGACCTTGCACCGCCACGATGGCCAGCTCAGGCCGCGCGCTGATCTTCACGTCGAACGAATGTGTTTGCCGCACCTGCGCCATCCAGGCCAGGTCTTTGTCGGCCGTGCCTGCATTGACCACCAGGCGGTAGTCACCATTGGCCTGCGTGTAGACGATGAGGTCATCCATCACGCCGCCCGCTTCATTGAGCATGCAGCTGTAGAGCGCCTTGCCCGGCGTGAGCTTGGCCACGTCGTTGGCCAGCAGCGTGCGCAAAAACTCGCGCGCCTGGCTGCCGGTCACATCCACCACCCGCATGTGCGAGACATCAAACATGCCGGCGGCGCGTCGCACGGCGTGGTGTTCATCGATTTGTGAGCCATAGGCCACCGGCATGTGCCAGCCGCCAAAGTCCACCATGCGCGCGCCAGCGGCCACGTGCAGGTCGTAAAGGGGGGTGCGCGCCAAGGGCGCTAAAGAAGTTTCAGACACAGCAACTCCAGGAGAGGGTGGGCAACAGAAAGAGAAACTTAAATTTCTGTGCCCCTCTGTCCTTTTGCCTGAGAGTTTGGGCTGCACAAGGAATGCAGCCGCTGCACCTTCGGCGTTGACCGCGTGGCGGTCAATCTCTCCAGAGTCGCTCGCGCGAGGCGGTTTTTGATACCTGAGCGATTACGGGCGTTGCGCCTTCGGCGGTGGCTGCGATGCCCTGCAACCACGCTCTCCCGTCTCGTGCGTTGAGCGAAGGGCGGAGGATACCGAATCAATAAAGATGTAGGCCAAATGCAGGAAGCTCTGGACATGCTGCTAAGCGCGAATAACTTTCAAACCACACTAATTAGTAACGATTGACACATCACATCAAACATCTCAACGTGCGCTCGAATACCCAATATTGCGCCACCCAAGTTTTTAAAATACGAGTAGTAACCAAATCCCGGAACAATCCTGTTAAACGAACTTACCTCAAACCTAAAACCAGGGTCTGTTTTGTGATAAATAAAAAAACATAAAGGAAGGTTACCACCGCAACTCACCTGCCCACCAACATCAACCCAGCACTCAAAAATTAACCCTTTAGCACCCTCTTTTAAAAAGCGCTCTTTAATCTTATTAAATCCGAATTCAACTACGTATTGCTCAAAAAATGGCTTTAAATCTCGCTTCTTTCCACTCCAATCCACGGCAGTAATATTTAATCTATTAAGCTCCAATACTTTTTCCTTCTCCAATCGTTCTCGAATATCAATGGCAATTGCTTTGTCGTAATACGTACGTTTATCAAACTCAAAAAGACAACGATGTAATTCGGGCTCACGAAACGGAGGTTCGGCATAATTAACCGATAAGGCCAATTGATCTAAATACTCCGATCGATAGGTCGCTTCTCCTTTGAATTTTCTTAATTTTGAATTGACCTGACCCGCGGAGCACACACACTCCTTTGCCACCTCATCCCAATATCGATTGATTTCATCGACCTGATCCACACCACAATATTCGTGCACCAGACGCTGCCACATACTTGCAGTCAAAAAACCGCGTTCAGCGAGCTGGGCCTGCACCCACCGTCTCCCCAACCAATTCGACAAAGCCGTAATTAATGGGCTCATTTTTTTACTGCGAAGCAAGAGCTGCCGCACCTCCAATGGCACTGCCGCCGACAACTGGACCAGCAACCACAGCTAGACCAATCGCAGCAACAGTAGCCGCAAAATAACGCGTTGGAATATAGGTTGTACTTGAACTTGCCTGAAACCCATAAGTTATTACTCCATTTCCAGCGTATTGATATGTATAGGTACCAAAGGTCCCTGTAAGAGTCAATGAAGTCGCTCCGCCAAATATAAAGTCTGCCGATCCTGCCTGATATGCATTCCCACTTAATCCACTAAAAGATACATATCTCTCTAACTGCAGAGAACCCAAAAGAGTCTGCCCCAAGTTGGCACTCTTAATCTCCCATAACTCACGTGTTGTGCGTAAACCGATATCTGGGCGCCCTCCAAACCAAGTGCCATCGCCATCGCTCCAAGTATCCGTAAACACATCTGAAGGCGCCAACCCCTTTGCATAAAGCTGCAAGGTTGCGTGCGCGTCGTTGCCAACATCTAACTGATTCACATAATCGGTACCCTTAAAAGATAAATAGTTAAATAAATAACCATATGTGGCCGTAGTCGCACCATTTTTAAAGTTTCTTCCACCAATCGCTGAGCCGATTCCGCCCGCAACTGCAGTCACAACACCTTTCGTCAGAATGTTTGAAATATTTCCATCGATCTCGTTGGTCGTGAATTTTCCGAAAAGTGCGGCAACTGCTTCTGAACCACATTTTCGCCCTCCTGCCACTGCGCTGATGCACCCTGCAGCCGCGTGTGCTGCATAACGCGCAAACGAAGTAGCCGTACCTATTTGGCCCGCTCCCGCGAATAGCGCCCCGCTGATCATTCCGTGAGCTGCAGCGTCAAGGTTGCCAGCGCTGGCGATAAGGCCCTGAACAAAACCAGCTGCTGAAGCCCCCATCACCGCCGCGAAGGTGGGCATGCTGGAAAAGCACACCCCTGCACTGGCTTCCATCGCACCCTGAACAAATCCGGAGACCACACCAAAGGTGTAGTAAGAAATCACTGCAGTAATCACTGTGACTGCGGCAAACCGAATGAATTTTTTAAAGCTGAAATAGCCACTCGGATCCGTGAATGCCAGCGGGTTATTCAATACGTAGGCATACCGGTTGTAGCCCTGCAGGTTCTCCGGACTCTGAATGAACGGATCCGCACTCATGAACCGCCCAATGAGCGGGTCATAAATCCTTCCATTCATGTGGATCACGCCCACTTCATCCAGGTGCTCATGCTGGGTGTAGCCCCGATCGGTGTTGGGGCTGTAAAGCGCATCGAGCTTGTCGTTGGTGCCGTTGACGTTCCTGCGCTTGCCCCACGGGTCGTAGGCCAGGCGCTCGACAAGTACGCCGCTTTCATTGCTGATCGCGGCGAGGCTGCCGAGGTGATCTTGGTGCCAATAGTTCAGGCTGTTAGCGGGCTTGGTGCCCAGCGTGCCCTCGCGTTTCACGTACAGCGCGAAGGTGATGCCGCCGGCGCTTAGAAAGTGGCGGTGCTCGATGAGACCACTCGCCTTAATTTCTTTTTCGTAGCTCAGGTTTTGACTGTCGTTGCCATTCAAGTAGTACGTGCTACCCGCCTCCATGCTGCTAGGCGCACTGCTCGTGAGCGTGACCGTCTGCTTGATCCTTTGATGCTCCGGTCCGTACAAGAAAGCCAGCGTTCTGTCGGCCGTGGTGTTGGTGGGATCGGTGGGAAGCGTGAGGTTGCCGTACTTGATTTCCAGCGGCTGGTTGAAGCTGGTGTAGGTCTCCCAGCGCACGGTGTGGCGGCCCGAACTGAAGTCTTGACTCACCGTGTACCAAAGGTTGCCGTTGCCGGTTTTGATGCCGCTGCTCAGTGCCTTGGCGCCGGTGCGCGTGTCATCAAAGGCGTAAGAGAGCGCGCGCGTGCCGCTGTTGGCGATGCTGACGGCACCGATGGCGCCCCAGGTGCTGGGTTGAGTGAGCGTGATCTGGTTTAGCCGATTGGCGTGGCTGGGGTCGTAGTTGTAGTAACCGACGTCGCTTTTGTATTTGATGTTGCCCAAGCTGTCATAGAGCACTTGCACGGTCTGTGGGCTGGCAAGTCCTCCGCCTTGCGTGGTGGCCATGCTCAGACGGTTAAGACTGTCGTAGGCAAAGCTTTCAATGAGGCCGCTGTTGAAGTCTTGCCGCCCCAAAAGATTGCCGAGCTTGTCGTAGCTATAGCCGTGGTTCAGAAGATTGCCGGCGGCTTGGCCGGCGAGCGTGGTTTGAATGCTGTTGATCTTGCTAGTGACGGCATCAAAGTTTTTCACCGTGGTGATCTGACCGCCTTGGCGATATTGCGTCACGCGGCCTTGGGCATCCATGGCCATCACTTCGAGCTTGGCAACCTTGGTGTCGCCGGTGATGGCACCGGACACTTGCTTGAGAAAACCCAACGCGGTGTAGCTGTAAGTGGCTTGATAGCCGGTCGGCCAGGTTTGGGTGTCTAGCCGCCCCGTGTTGACGTTGTAGGCCTGGCTCACTGTGGCCAGCGCCGTGGAGCTGTCTAGCGCCGTGGCTGTGCTGGTAGGTCGACCCAGACCGTCATAGCTATGAAGGCGGCGATAACCGTTGTTGGCCGTGGCCTCGCACAGCTTGCCGATGCCTTTGCCGCAAGTAGTGCCATCAAACTTCTTGTCGTAACTCCATTGGCTGATGAGGTCGGGCTCAGTTCGTTTGACCAGACGACCGATACTGTCGTAGCTGAAGGTGGTGATCTGGCCCAGGCTGTCGCTTTGCCAGACCAATTCGCCAAACGCGTTGTAGGCGTAATCCCAAACGCCCATCGTTGGATCTTCCATGCGGATCTTGCGGCCGCGCTGGTCGTAACTGAGTTTGGTGGTGGCACCAGTGGCCGTCGTTTGCACCAACTGGCCCAACGCGTCGTAGGTGTAAAGCAGGTCGTAGCTCTGCGCGTCTTTGACACTGGCGAGTTGCCCCGCGGCATTTTTAGTTTTGGTTTGAATCTGCCCTTGCGCATTCGTGGTTGTGATCGCCAGTCCGTTGTAGCTAAGGCTGGTCGTGGCGGTACTGCTGCCATCGGGCACCACCTCTTGAGTGACTCGACCGAGTGCGTCGTAGCTGTACGTACTCCATTTGGGGTCACCGCCCGCCAGGGCGTAGATGATCGACTTCTGAATGGCTTGACCCTTGCTGTTGTAGAGCGTGTCTTGCACCACGGTCGGCCCGCTGCCGCTGCCATCAAAACCTTGGGCCTGCACCCGCACGACGCGGCCGAGCGTGTCGTAGAACTGCAGCTTGGGCGGGGCTAATGTCAAACCGCCACCGCTAAGCAAGGTTTCGATCACATACCAATCCACTGCGGCGCCACCAATGCTGGCGGGGCAAGCAACATCACGCGGCTGTGCTTGTGGCGCGCACAACTTGTATTGCCATGTGGTACGCGTGCCGTCAGCACGGGTTTCTTGCGTCTTGCGACCAAAGCCGTCGTAAGTCCACGTCGTGGTCAAACCATTGGGGCCCGTGAGGCGGATGGCTTGGCCATTGCGCGGGTCGTATTGCTTGGTTTCGCTTTGCGTCAATGCATTGGTGCTGGTGGTGGCAAAGACACCGGCCGCAGTGGCGTAGCTCACACCGCCGAGGAGGACGGTTTGCGCGGCATAAACGACGCTGCTGGTACGCGCGGTGGCCGCGCTGGCGAGGGTGTTGCCGCTGGCACCGATACACGTGGCACTACTTGTACTCGCTCGGTTGCCATAGGCGTCATACGTGTAAGTGGTCTTCAAGCAATTCTGTGGACGATCGGGCTCAACGGTCTCTTTGGTCAACAAACCTTGAACGTCGTACTCAAAGCTGCTGGTACGCGTGATGTTGTTGACGGCGGCCGGACTATCCGCGGAAAAACTCAAAACGCTAGCGCGCGTGAGGCGGCCGAGAATCCAGTTGCTGCCCGTCACATTGGCCGTGGCGTAGGTGTTGGTGGTGGTCTTGCGGTGCTGGAGTACAGCGCCTTGATTGATGTCGACTTGCACGCTGGTGGCATCACCCAGTTGCACTGTTTGGCCCGCGCTGTTGGTGGTGCCGCCGTAGGTAGTAGTGGTGGTGATGCTGGGCAGCTCGGTGCCATTGAGATCCCAACTGCGTTCCACGCTATTGGCTACGTAGGAGAAGTACACCTTGCCTGTCGCAGCCGTGCCGCAGGCGGTGGTGGCGGTGCTGAGATTGGTTTGTATGCACGCATAGGTGGTGCTGGCTTGCTTGACGATGCGGCCACCCACCAAGGTTTGCGAGTAGTAAATGTTTCCTACATAGGGCCAACGCTGTTGATATTCGGTATAGAGCTTGACGCCGCTGACCAGCTCTTCGCTCAAAGTCCAGTTAAAGCCCATGACACCGCGCCCCACACCCGGGCCCGAGCTGTGCTCGAACATCAAGTTGCCGTAGCGGTACGTGGTGGTGTTAAAGCCGCCTAGGCCGTTGTTCTGGTCCATGCTGCTTATCACTTGAATCGGCGCCTGCATTTCCACCCTGGGATAGGTCATCACCATGTCGGTGGTGTAAACGCTGCGATCCGATGTGAGCTTGTAGTTCACTTGGTGCATCGTGCCTGTGGCGTTGCTCACTGTGGTGAGGCGATCGGGGATCACACCCTTACCGCGCCACAGTTGTGCAAAGGCACCCTTCGAGCTGGCGTTGTAATAAATCAAATCCGATAAACCATCGCCATTGAGGTCGGCCCACGTGGCGCTGTAGCCAGCCCAGCCCCCGGTATCTGTTGCCTTGGCAACGAGCGCGCTGACCGTATCGAAAAAAGAACCATTCCCATGGCCCTGCCAGCGGTACACGTACACGCCCGAGGCATCGGTCAACGTAAACACGGCATCAAGAACACCATCGCCATTGATGTCCACCAGATGCGGCACGTAACCCAGGAACGAGCCATAGCCAGTGGTATTGACCCCCACGCTCGGCGCTTGAAACGTACCGTCTCCGTTGCCCATCCAGCGATACACATAGGCTCCCGTAGAGACGGCGCAGGAATACACCAGGTCGGCATTGCCATCGTTGTTGAGGTCGGCCGTTTGTGCCACGCAGCCCGGCAGTCCGCCAAAAGCGTTGCTATTGATCGCCAGAACCGGCGCTTGAAAGGAGCCTGCGCCATTGTTGCGAAGCCAGTAGGCAATGGCACCCGCCTCACCGGCGTAGAGGTAAACCAAATCAGTCAACCCGTCGCCATCCAGATCAGCCAACTGCGGGACGTAGCCGGAGTAATTGACGCCGACCTGAGTGGAGAGCGCCTCGGGCTGAAACGTGCCATCGCCTTTACCTATCCACTTGTAGGCCGTGACCGCTGAAGAATTTGCGCGCGTCATGAGCACATCGACGATGCCATCGCCATTGATGTCGGCCACATGCGGCACATAGCCGTCGAAACTACCCAAACCCGTCACATTGACGATCAAACTTTCGGGCTGAAAGTTGCCATCGCCGTTACCCAACCAGCGGATGACGCGCGCACCAGCCGCAACAGGACACACATAAAGCAAATCAACCTTGCCGTCGTTGTTGAGGTCAGCCACTCCAGGCGAACAACCCACAGTGCTGCCCATACCCGACACGTTGATGATCAACGTGGCCGGTTGAAACGTGCCATCACCCTTTCCCAGCAAGCGGTACACCACGGCACCCGCGGGGCTCGTAAAGGCATACAGCGCATCGATGTAACCATCACCATTGAGATCGGAAAACTTGGGGAACAACCGCACACTGGAAGGCGACTCGCTATACAAGCTGCCCACGGATTCATTGATGACTTGAGTGCCCACATTGAATTTGCCCAAATCTGCACTGTCACTGTGGCCGAACGTCAGTGGCGCAAGGCATGTGTTGTCAGCCGCACACTGGGTCACGGACTGCAGGCGCGAGCGCCCAGTATTGGCGCCCCCCGAGTAGCTCAGCGTGCTGCGCTGGACGGTGTTGCTTCCGATACGCGTTTCAATTTGCTTGAGGCGTTGCTGGATGCTGACTTTGGAACCCACCTCGTAACCCACTGACGTGTCGGACCGCGTTTCATAAGTGAACACCACCGAGTTGTTGCCATAGGTGATGCTGTTCAACACATATTCGCCGTGCGGATTGTTTTCGGTGTAGGCAAAGCTCACGCTGTTGCCTTTGGCATCCACCATGCGCGACAGCGCCCACACACGCACACGCGTTTTGCCCTGCGCTTCAATTTGCGAATCCGGCGTGGTGCCGTACTCCAACGTGAGCCCGGCCTTGGTTTGCACTACAAAACTTGCCGGGCCATTGATGGCATCACCACTGGCCACGCCCACCATGCGAATGCGGCTGAAGCTATCGACCTCAGTGCGGTATTCAGAATTGGCATCGCCATAGATGCCTGCCACCAGCATGAGGCGTTGCCCATCGAGGCAATACACATCCGATTTGTTGTAGTTGATGCGGCCGCGCACACCATCTGAAGCCATGGTCTGCGGGCAGCGCGTGATGGCGGACAAGCCCTCAATGCTCCAACCCACGCCCGCGATGCCGTTGCCCGCCTGGCTGTTGTAGCTCAGCGCCAGCTTGGGCTCCATGCCGGCAACGCCGGGAGGCACGGCAATGGGAATGCGGTACGTGGCCGCACCCATGGGAGAGACTGCAAATTCGCCCGGCACATTGCCCGGCACGGTGGTGGTTTGAGCCCCACTGCTGGCGGCCGCGCAAAACAACACCACCGCGCTCAAGCGCGCAACGATTCCCCGCATGCCTGTCCCCTTGATGTCTTGATGAATTGCGGCGCAGTGGATCACGGCGCGCGGGGTCGGTCAACGAGAGATCAGCTTGGAGTAGCCGCTTTATGACAGTCTGCCGACGGGCGGTTGCCGCCCGTTGCAATCACTCCCGACTATTTGTCATAGCCACAAAAAACAATCTGACGTAGGAACTCAAAACGCCACGCCCACATACAGCCCCACCGAATTGCCATCGATGGTGCCCGTGGACACCACGTTGCTGCCATTGACGGTGGAGACTTTGTAGTCCTCGAATGTGCCGCGCAGGGCCACCCAAACGGTGGGCGAGAACTGGTAACCCACTTCGGTAATGACGCCTACGGTGTCTTTGTAATCGACGCACGTATTGGACACGCCGCCTACATCGACCTTGAGGCCCACCCATACCGCCAAGCCATTTACCGCATTTACCGTGAGCCGCCGTCTTGCTGACGCTCGCCCTTATTTACTGATTCCACTGAGCCCTTTAGCCCGCAACACCGATAGTTCAAAAAAGAGATATGACTAATTAAGCAACCAGTGAAGCATTAGCTTCAATCCAGAATCCAAGTTTTCAAGTTCGGCCACTTTATCTTTCCATCGGGCCGCAAATTTTTCTCTCTGAGGAATGTTTCTGCCTGCAACAATCATTTTTCCCCATTCTTTGTCATCAGCAACGACTTGCCTGGCACCCCATGCATTATCTTGCAATCCAGTGTCGAACCCAGCATTTTTTAATGTTTGAATTGCTTTCAGATATTTATCCAATCCGGTTTTACGTCTGTCTAAAAATTCATTGTGGTGCTCCTCTTTGATTCTGTATATCACCCGCCTTCTATAGTTTTCACTGTAACTTTCCCCATCCCTTGGAAGAAGGTCATCAGTTGGACGCTCCGGGATTTTAGTTGCCTTGGCGTTCATTTGCTGCCACTGCTTAATTGCCAAGTACGCATCCCTTATTTCCTCCGCCTTATGAAGTTTATTTTTTGCTTTAGAAAGTTTTTGATTATTCAGCAAGTCACGCATCTTCAAAATATTTAATGTTTCTTGAAACAGCGGATTTTTTTTATTCCAACCAATCGGAAAACCTATCGTGAGCCAATCACTTACGGTCAAATCACTGCCTTTTGCTGTTTTTCCTGCCTGACCTAAAACTTCAACAGCCGTCGTCAACGTTTTTCCAAAGGCGGTCCGCTCAAGTATCGGACCCAACCTTTTAAGACCCACGCGCCCCGCGAATCCTATGCCACCAGAGAGCAATGATGCGGCATCACCGAATAGATTAATCGCGTCCTCTTTGGAGGCACGCTGATCATTCATTTCTGGTCGGATCTTGGCGGCATATGCCGCCAGGGCAGGAGGCGCCCGGTCGCCGGTTGCAGTCGAGGTAGTAGCGGACGCCCTCGTCGGCGCACAGGTTGACGCCCTTGTAGCTCGTGCACTTCCACCAGCCGGCGACGTAGCTGTAGGGCGGGCAGGCGTTGACGCCGCCGTTGATCGTGCAGCAGAAGGTCGTCCAGCCGCCGCAGCACTGG
>WBZQ01001535.1_pt1 | contig 15949 bp, 19 predicted proteins | sample 5204251 | NCBI WGS metagenome assembly WBZQ01 (sample SAMN12412402, study PRJNA552823) | activated sludge metagenome | isolation source: activated sludge from nitrification reactor of wastewater treatment plant... | place: USA: Virginia | collected 2017-09 | reverse complement strand
TGAATTTTTTGGTTTTGACATCCAGCCATTTCTAATTAGAATTCACCACGAATATTTGACAGTAGCTTACTTGTATTTCCTTCTCCGGAGAATCGCTTAATTCTATAGCTCGCCCCGATACGCTTCGGGGCAGATTGTCTTTTTTTAAGGCATTGCTCAACATAGCCCATAGCCTGGGCTTCGTTTTCAGCTAAGATAGTTCTGCTTCGGCCTTTTGACCCGATGCGGCCATAGCTCAGTTCAACTATCCAGCTACCGAATAAATCCTGTCCAAAAGTTATACGGTAGGAACGCCAGATGTTTAATTCAGGGTTGCAAGCTTCCAATAATATTGAATCGAGCATTTGCGATCTCAATCTAATCAATATTCAAAATTGATAATACTAAGCAATGAACTGTTTATATATTTTCCCAAATCTGATGCTGATGCAGTACCCTGATAATAGTTATTCCTGACTTTGTGCTATTGTAAAAAAGAATATGGCTTTGATAAGGGAAACTAAGTAAACCATCTATTAAATCATTGCGGTGCGTACCAAGAGCAGGGCTTTTTGCCAGATTCTCTGCAAGTTCTTCCAGCCCATCTATATAAATATTAGCCTGAGTTTTACCCCAATTTTCTATAGTGTAAATAATAATATTTATTAAATCCCTCTGGGCGTGTGCAGAAAATCTATGTTGCGCCATCCTCGACCTGTTTTCTTAAAGCTGCAAAAACCGCTTTACCATCTATAACGTTTCCCGCTTCAACATCATCAATACCTTTTTGAATTTCAGCTTTCAACCATTGCCGATGCAAATTTTCTAAATATTGGTAATCCCTGTTTGAAAGCATAACCGCTACAGGTTTTCCATTTTTATTAATTGCCACAGGTTCTTTTTGCACTTTAAGGAGCATTTCCCCGAAATCTCTTTTTACATCAGTCGCATTAAATGTTTCCACAGCTTTATCTCATAATAATGTTCAATTTGAACAAATTAATCATTTTTTAGCTACTTGTCAAATAACCCATTCAATTAACTTATTTAAGCAATATTTTTTAAGACTTAAGAATCTGTTGATATAAAACGCTTTTTTTGTGACAGAAATGAGTGCCAAAAGCTATTATGAAAATTGGCTATATTCGGGTGTCCACTAGGGAGCAGAACAACGATTTACAAATTGTCGCCCTAAAAGCCATCGGCTGCTAATTATTTTTTAAAGATACAGCCACTCGCACTAATGCTAATCGCTCACAACTTCAAAACTAGTTTTAAGAGTTTAAATAAAGGCGATACGCTGGCAGTTTATAAACTGGATAGGCTGGGTCGGTCACTCGGGGACAAAACTTCGCTGCTCGATGATTTAAAAGTTTGGGGAGTGGCTTTTCAATCGGTTACGAAAGCAATCGACACGACAACCCCGACAGGCCGGGCAATGTGGCAGATGCTCGGCATTATGGCGGAGCTGGAACGCTCGCTAATCGTTGAGCGTACCAAGGCAGGACGGGAGGCGGCCAAAATTCGCGGGGTAGTTATGGGGCGCAAACCAAAATTATCTAAACAACAGATTGAACATGCTAGAAAGCTGTTAGCAGGGCAGGAGCATATAAGTATCATAGCTAAATCCCTCAATGTTTCTGGTAGAACTTTTTACAGAGCGATTGAAAAGACTCCTGTAATCTCAAATTAGGCATTTATAAAGCTGCAATACAACTATTCAAGAAGTGCTGCGGTGTGGCTGTATCGCTGCATTGAATGCAAATAGGGAGTAGCACAACTGGTTTAATGTCAATAATTATCAAAATTTCTTTACCGTTAAAGAATTACAGGCTTATGATGTAATGACAAGATCCTGAATTCTATGTAATCCATGAAGATCCGGTATGAATAAACACCAGATAATCGGTCCGATGACCATACTACTCAAATGAAGTCCCAAGGCTGCCCTGCCGGTACCGACCATGACCGCGAAGTTCCTGAAATCGACTTGCTCAGCCCGCTGACTATCCGAGGCATTACGCTACGCAACCGTATCGTAAGGTCTCCCATGTGCCAGTATGTCGCGACAGATGGGTTAGCCAGCGATTGGCATCTGGTCCATCTAGGCAGCCGGGCCGTCGGGGGGGTAGCATTGGTTATGGTGGAAGCCACGGCCATTACTCAGGATGGCCGGATCTCACCGGGGGATCTGGGCATTTGGGGTGAACAGCATATTGAGCCGCTCGCGCGCATCGCCCGCTTCATTCGTTCTCAAGGAGCAGTCACCGGCATCCAGTTAGCCCATGCCGGACGAAAAGCCAGCTGTGAACCGCCTTGGTTGGGAGGAACCAGCCTCAAAACGCTCGCGGCAGGTGGCTGGGCCGTCGTCGGCCCCAGCCCGCTTCCGTTCCGAGGACGATCCAGAACCAGTGCCTCTCAACGAGGCTGGTATCGAAGAGATTATCGCTGCCTTCGAAGCCGCTGCTCAGCGAGCTCTGACAGCCGGCTTTCAGGTAATTGAGATTCACGCGGCTCATGGATACCTACTGCACGAGTTTCTGTCTTCCTTAAGCAACCAACGAACTGATCGTTATGGCGGAAACCTGGAAAATCGCATGAGGCTGCTTTTACAGGTTGCCGAGCGCCTGCGCCTGCGAATGCCAAAAGATCTGCCATTATTCGTGCGAATCTCTGCTACTGACTGGATAGACGGAGGCTGGGACGTTGAACAATCCGTGATTCTGTCTCGCCACCTGAAAGACCTGGGCGTGGATCTCATCGACGTTTCCTCCGGTGCATTGGTGCCGAAAGCGCGCATCCCGGTGGGAAAGGGCTATCAAGTTTCTCTCTCTTGGAAGATTCGTGATGAATCCAACATTATGACGGGAGCTGTTGGATTGATTACCGAGACCAGTCATGCCAACGAAATCGTCACCGCCGGCGATACCGATTTGGTATTCATCGGCCGAGAGCTTCTCCGGGAGCCGTACTGGGCCCTCAAGGCGCAACATGAACTAGACGCGGAACCTTCGTGGCCTACCCCGTATGGCTACGCTGTCAAGCGACGCGCAAAGTAGAACAATTTGCAAATCCAGTATTACGTTTTCCACTCCTTAGTAAATAGGTAAATTTTTGCAAAAGTAAATAATGAACATCAAAGAAGCCATCGAGAACAAACTTCAATCACTAAAACCTCGCTTTCTGGAAGTAATCAATGAAAGTCACAAGCATAATGTGCCTAAAGGATCTGAATCACATTTCAAATTAATTATTGTTTCTGAGGAATTTCACGGTAAAATGCTTTTGGCTCGCCATCGAATGGTTAATAAAATCCTAGCAGATGAACTTACTCATTCTATACATGCGCTTACTTTTGATACGATGACTAGTAAAGAGTGGCTTGAAAAAAGCGGTGAAACAAATAATTCTCCCCCATGTCTTGGGGGTTCATTACATAAATTAGTTTAGTTTCCGATTCTGAGATCGCTGACTTCATAAAACACAGGGATTCGAATATCCCGTAGTGGTTATCTCCGTCGTCTGCTTTTACAACTTGAGTCAGTACCAGTGCCACGAATGTCGATACTGATACTGTACTTTTCCTTATGGATTTCCTTCCAGCATCCTTGGTGTCATTATAGGATTCGAGGTAGCCAGTCGTACAACACTAAAGTCAGCAACTACTTTAGTGTTGCACTCTCATAAATTTCGACTCAGCCTTTGTTGCTGTTGACAAGCAGATTGGGCGGAGGACCGATAGGCTCGAATGTTTTCAATAAGGGAATATCCTCTTTGTTTATCCATCTGAAATCGGTATCGAAAGTATTCTGCGGCCCCCAGCTGCCAGTGAATTTCTTGCCATCAGGCGTGAAAGTCCAGCACATTTCTTCATCAGAGGTATTGATGACGTCACCGAGATTGATCGGTTTTTGCCATTCTCCACTGGAATCCTGATGTGAAATCCACATATCGTGCCCACCCCGAGAATCCGGATCAATCCGTGTGCTGGTGATAACCATACTTTTGCCATCTTTCGACACCCCGGTCCAGTGCATGTGGTCGCGCTGAGGAGAATTGATTTTCGCTCCCAGGCTCACCGCTTTCTGCCACACCCCATCTTTTTTCTCGACTTTCCAAATATCACTCTCCTGAGTGATACCCGGCTGGCTGTAATTGAAATAAATCAGGCTGTCAGAAACAATGATCGGACAATGCTCTTCACCAGTCGGGGTATTGATACTGGGAAGTTCCGGCACGTCGTTCCAGTTTTTGGCCGACTGCCATACACCATCTACTTTCTGTACGACGTAAAGATCACCTGACAGCAGGTTACCTGGTTCATATCGCGTGAAATAAATGACATTGCCATCATCCGAGAAACTGGGTTCTAACTCCCAGGCTCCCGTGTTGATATTTGGACCTACGGTTGGATCGATGCTAGGGCCGAGGTGAACAGGTTCCTGCCACACCCCATCCACATTGTGCGCCATCCATATATCAAAATTGTAAGGGGTACCGGATGATTCGATACTACCCTTGCGAGTTGACACAAAAATGGCTGTTTTGCCATCCGCACTGTAGGTGATTTCTATTTCCGAACCGGGTGAGTTAATGGGTGCCCCCATGTCTTTCGATGCAGCTGGCGGCTCAGTCACTCCACCGCTTACGGCGCCGTGCATACCCGGCATGGCGTAAGAAACACCGTATGCCAATGTACATATCATCGATATGAAGCAAAGTACTGGAGTTAAGCGATTGTTTTTCATACTGATCTTCCTCCTTGGATTAAAACATACAGTTCACTTACCATCATCTTGAAAAGAATAATCTTATTGCTTGATTTATAACTGAGGCTTGTTGTCCTCTGATTTTTCCGCTTCAAACAGTATGGCTTGCATTGGAAAGTGGGTGGGGCTCGATCCATATTCTTTGGCAAATGTCTTCGCTAAGACTTCGATGATATCCTCAGGATCAACTTCGCCACGTTCTCTGATTTCATTGATAATCGGACTGAATATCAGCCCACGCGCGAAAGCTCTGACATCTGGGATATCGTAAACTCGTCGCTGGACAGAAATGTTTATTTGTTCGAACCCAGCGCGAATCAGCATTTCCTTGATCGGGTCAATTTCGAAAGATGAAACGGTACTCTCAAGAAAACGTGGAGGATCGGATGGAAAAAACTGCCTCATGACTTCGAAAGTCACGCTGGCATAGGGATTGTAGTGACGAGAATCCCAAACACTGAACAGATACCGTCCTCCTCGTCTCAATACGCGGTGCGTTTCTCTGAATGCAGTATCTTTGTCAAAGAACATTATTCCAAACTGACATATCACTGCATCAAATATTTGATTATCGAAAGGCAGTGTTAAGGCATCTGCAACTTGAAAGGTAATCTGCTCATGAGGAAGGAATTTTGCGCGCGCAACATCCATCATGGAATCACTGATATCAATAGCTGTCAGTTGTGCATCCTCGGGAAGCATATCGCGCAATTTCCTAGTAACGATTCCGGTCCCTGATGCGACTTCAAGCACATCGCGAACCGATCTTTCTGCTGCGCGTCTTGCGATATCGGAAGCATATTGCTCAAACAGTACATGTCCCAAATCGCGATCGTAAGCGATAGCCACACCGCCAACATACCCTGCCATAAAATTCTCCGATAAACGTCAACTCATTATGAGGGAAAAATTAAGTTTAACTACCCATCTAAGTACAATTATCAACATCCACGTAACACAGCAGAAAAACTAATCAATTATTCGTCTTAGGTTATAAAAGAAGGTTGCGGTTGCACCCAGCAAGAGCAAAGGCCAGAACTGAATGAAAGGTTCATACCATTTAGTGCCTACAGTAATTGGTATCTCCAGCTCAAAATCAAGCGAATTCTCATCTATACCCGCGAGGCGCAGTACATATTTACCCATTTCATCGATGCGGATTTCCTGAGAAATAATGCCTGATTGATAATTTTCAGCAGGAACTGACAGGAGCGGCTGTCCTGAATTTCCATCGACTATCTTCAATAGGTTGAGTGCTATAGGTTGTTCTCTCATAGCTACGGGATATAACAAGTCGATGGTAATACTGAGCAGACCCGGACTTGGTACCTGACCGCACAGAATGGGAGTGGACATTGCACTTAATGCATCTTCCGGTATCTCGTAATCATGGGGAATAAAATAAGCAGAATAGCCGATCATCAATGTATCGGACTCGATCGTACAGGTGCCGCCACGAAAGCCTTTAGGATAAGTTTCTGACATATCTCCCTGAGAACTTACATGAAACTGTATACCGATCACGCCGATGCTCATCAATATTCCTATAAAAATTAAAAGGCGTCGGGTATGAATCGATAAATTCTTCCAGATTGCAGTCATTTTTCCTCCTTGGCTATTCCAGATAATTAGAAGATCGACATATATGCCTAATCTCATTACCTATAATTATTACCCTCACCATAGCGTCGGCGATCAGCAGATTCACATTCTCTGTTATTGCCTCCGGATCTTTTACCATCCTCTCCGCCACCATTGTAAGAAGTCTGTTACTGCCTTTTATCCCGGTAGCTATTGATAACTTCTCGGATAAATGATTTTTGCAGATTTTAGGTTCGGATCCTTGCCTTGAAAGGTTTTTCGCCATTCCGTGGGCGCTACATTAAATCTATGTTTAAAATGGTGTCGTAAGGAGGTGGTAGATTGAAAGCCAACTTGCTCTGCAATAGCGTCAACTGATAGAGAAGTAGATTCTAATAATTCCTGGCTTCGTTGGAGGCGTGCAATTAAAAGCCATTCACCAACAGACATGCTTGTTGCCTTATAAAACTGTCGTGTAAACGTTCGACGACTCATCTTGCTATACTTCGCAAGCTCATCCAAATTATGTACTTTATTAAGATTATTTCTCAAATAATCCAAAAGCTTATTGATTCTGGCATCCTGTATAGTTATAGGTATAGGTCGCTCAATAAATTGAGCCTGCCCGCCTTCTCTGTAAGGGGGAATCACCATACGTCTGGCTAGTTTATTAGCAATCTTACTTCCATAACGCTGCCGAACTAGATACAAACAACAGTCAAGACCAGCAGCTGTCCCTGCAGAAGTGATCAACCCGTCATCGTCAACATATAGCGCATTACAATCCAGCTCTACATCTGGAAAACGGTCAATGAAGTCTTGTTCAAACTCCCAATGTGTAGCAGCTTTACGATTTTTTAATAATCCTGCATACGCTAACACATAAGTTCCTAAGCACAGCCCTACAATTTGATTGCCGCATACATGAGCCTCAATTATTGCATTCAACATTGCCTGGCTGGGCTTTTCGGCTGGATCCCGCCAGGAAGGAACAATAATAATGTCTGCTTGTGCCAGTTCTTCAATACTAAGGGACGATTGAACACTCAGCCCCTCATTTGACCGAATTGGCCCAGATTCCTCTGCATAAATCTTGAGTTCAAACAATTTTTGATCATGCAGGAGGTCACCAAAAATAATGCATGGCACCGATAAATGAAAAGGGCTGAAATGATCAAAAGCGACAACCGCAACTAATGGAACAGCCATAAATAAAACCTCACCAGCTAAATTATTTTACCATTCAGATGAATCCCAAACATTGTTTGTAAAAATAATACATTGTTTTTTATCAATTATTATAATGACTCAAATCAAAACGTATATGATTCACCATCAGCTGGCACTAATACGCGTTGTGTCATTTCGTTAGCTCTAAGAAATTCACCCAACTCCTTCCTAGTTAAAGTTGCATGATTCACTGCTTCCATATGACTCGCAATAATGGTTGCATCTGGCGCAGTTTTATAGACTTCGTAAATATCTTCCTTGCCCATAATGATTGATTCATTACCGATAACTTGTGCATCACAGCTATTTAAGACGACCACATCAGGGTGATATTTTTTCAAGCTTTGTTCGACTTCTTCACACCAAACTGTATCTCCAGCGATATAAAAGGTCTTTTCATTGGGATGGTTAAAAATAATCCCGCTCACCTCACCCAATAATTCTTTCATGTCTTCTACTACTTTAGGATGGCCATGTTGACCTAACGTCTTAATGAGGGTAATTCCCTCATAATCAGTAACTTCATTTAATACCTTCACATTGCTAAATCCAGCCGATCTTACGGCCTGCGCATCTTTCTCATGTTGGGTAAAAATCAACATATTTTTAGGAATTACTTTTTTTGCTGCATCGTCCCAATGATCTGGATGATCATGCGTTAATATCACTGCATCCACATCAATTATTTCATTGACCGGCATAGGTAATTCAGATGTTGGATTGCGTATGTGCTCATTAATTGTTCCCCCAAACCCAGGTAATGCACCTTTTTCAGCTAGCCAAGGATCGATCAGTATCTTTTTACCGCCATAGTTAATTTTAAGTGTGGCATTTCTAATTTGAGTAAATTGCATGTCTGTGTCCTCTTTATTAACATCGGGTATAAGTATTATGAGAAAGTTAATTAGATGACGATAGTGGCCCATGGGACATTTAACGCAACAATTGGGCCGCAGATTTTATTTGTTCAATAATATGGCTTGGGGGATTAGAAAGAATAAAAATTATTAATTGATGTTTATTTAGGATTATTTGCTAGGAATGTTTACAGCCGCATCCCGGGGAATGGATATGATTTACATATTCATTTTTTGTATGAAGTGAGCGAACTGCCAAATCGCGGCCACGTGCCATGTTTCCATGCATTGCCGGGGCAGAAATAATGATTTTTTCTAAACCACTTCCGCATACCGAACAAGCTGGTTTGGGAGCGTTGATCGAATGGCGCACTTCAAATTGAAGTTTGCATTCTGTGCACAAATAATCATAAATGGGCATTCGAGAATCCTTATTAGCTATTCACTGTCGTCATGTTCAAAAGCATCTAAATGTGACCTCTATTTAAATACGAGTGATCACATTTTTTCATGACCCTCTTAATTTAGCTCCAGCGAGGCGGTTGTTTCTCTTTGACACCGAATTGGTCAGAAGTAACGTCTGTCCTTGCGCGGTTTTCTAGATCTAATGTTGGAGCCCTCAGCCGTCGCGTTTCAACTTCCCAGATCCAGCCGCTGATAACTATATCTTTAGGAATAAGAGGATGGTTTTTGAATGCCTCGATGGTCTTCAGGCAGGTTTGATCCACATCATCCATCATTCCAATCCACTTGGCAAAGGCCCCTTTCTCCAGCTTTTGCTCCGGCAATGTCGGATCCAACGCGATATTATCAGGATCGATTCCTTTGTCGCGGAAAGTTTTTTCCAGGTCAACCGCGTTTGCAGACAACATACCGCACTGCGTGTGCTGCACGATGACAATTTCAGTGGTACCAAAAAAATTGCAAGTTAGCATCGCTGAGCGAATTGCATCGTCGGTGACGATTCCACCGGCATTACGAAAGCAGTGAGCGTCTCCATGACCTGCCGGGGTATCCACATGGATACCTAGTGCTTCATCTATGGGTAAACGTTCATCCATACAGGCAAGTACCCACAACTTTCGGTTATTGTGGCCGCCCGGCCCATGACGACGACGTTGTGCCCAATGATCATATGCGGCGACACGTGTGTCCAGTTCCTCTTTGAGAGTTTTCAATTTTGTATCTCCTCAGTATTGGTTGAGATTTAAGCCCCTTAAATTGATCTACTTTTTCAATAGAGCCTAAAGGGTTTACTTGGAGGGTTCTTAACCCATGCACTTAGTTATTTTTATGTGCAAATAAATTGTTAGCAAATACCGTGCCACTAATCACAATAGATTTTTGATATTAATTACAATGACTTAATTATAGTCTTGTTGCTATACTAGTGAAGGTGTGCTTCAATCTGTGAAGTTTGACTTCACTTATTATCTATAAGCTATGAATAACAACCCTCTTTCTGAATTGACTCCAATCTTTTTCTTGCAAACTTTTATTCTTGAACTGATGCATGCCAGCGAACAACAGGGGCAAAAACATTGTGAAGAGTTGATTGAGCATATAGCCAAAACTGCAGGACGCTTTTTTGAAGAAACATATCGAGAAAATACTCATAGAAGCGAACAGCTCGATAACGAAAGCTATACTGAACTGATACTCGGCATCAAAAACAATATCGGTGGAAAATTTTCACTGGTTTCCAGTAATCAGGACTGTATTACGGTTACTAACTCCCGTTGCCCTTTCGGCGAACAAGTTACTAACTTTCCTGAATTATGTAGGATGACTTCCAGTGTATTCGGAGGGATCGCAGCTAGAAACTTTGGCTATGCCAAAGTTGAAATTAAGAAAAGTATAGCCCGCAAGGATGGTAAATGTGATGTTTGCATTTACACCAATCCACATGCAGCAAGAGGACATGCCGGTATGGAATATACTGATACAACGCCAGTTAAGGAAATCAAAGATACGAATGAATTGCAGTGCCGAATTGAAACGAGTATGCAGAAGCTTTGGCAAAAACAAAATAGGCAAATATCAGATAATCACCAACCTCATGCAATCATCGCAAAATCACCAGTGATGCAAAAAATACTGCAATCAATCGAGGTTGTTGCCCCTACAATGGCAACGATTCTGATTAAAGGTCAAACAGGCGTAGGTAAGGAGCTGATAGCGCGTGCTATCCATGCGATGAGCAAACGCTCCCATAAACCATTCATCGCCATTAATTGCGGTGCAATTCCAGAAAGCCTAATTGAAAGTAGCCTATTCGGACATGAAAAAGGCGCTTTTACAGGAGCTATCGAAGTACATCAAGGTTATTTCGAACGAGCCGAAGGCGGCACTTTATTCTTGGATGAAATCGATTCGTTGTCTCCAGCAGCACAAACAAGATTGCTTCGTGTAATTCAGGAGGGCGAACTAGAGAGGGTGGGAGGTAAACAAACATTGACAGTCGATGTAAGAATCATCTCAGCAACAAACCAAAATCTGGAAGACCTTGTAAAGCAGGATCGATTCCGCAATGACCTATACTACCGCATCAATGTAGTATATTTAAATATTCCTCCCTTGGCCGAACGACCAGAAGACTTGCCTTATCTTGTGCAATTGATCATTCAGCGATTGAACAAGCGATATAACAAGCAGATTGAATCGGTTAGCCGTAAAGTTATGCAAATAATACGAACTTATCATTGGCCAGGCAATGTACGTGAATTAGAAAATGTTCTTGAACGAAACATATTGTTTTCTGATGGTAAAGAAATAACTGAACTGGATTTGGATCTTCCAACTAACACAAGAAATATTAACGAATGGAAGCAAGAAAAGGAACAAGCCCTTGCAAAAATTGAAAAATCATTCCTAGAAAAAGCTTTGAAAGACTATCAAGGAAATATAAAAAAAATTTCTGAGAATATGGGCATTACATCACGCGCAGTTTATGTCAAACTAAAAAAGTACCATATTAACTTGATAGATTTTCGTGCTCGGGATTGAAAATTCTTTATCCCTTATCAATAATGACCAAATTAACCGAGTATTAACTTCTTTTAAACTGGTTTTCTAACCAATCCGCCCACTTAACAGCCTTAGCCATCAAATCAGCCCGATACTTCGCGTTATATTTTGGAGTACGTGAATTATAATTCGCCGCTCTTGTCCAGACATCCCCTTGATCATTCTTGATATGTAGCCGTATACGCCAAGCGGCCAAATCATAAGCATAACAACCCATAGCTGACACATGATCAGGTTTAATGCCATATCTAGATAAATCCTTCAGATAAGTCGTATTAAACTGCATCGCGCCAACATCGTGCGTGCCATTACTGTTTCGCACCCACTGCCCAGGCTTTCCACCCTCCTTCTCAGCAATGGCCAGCAGGATATTGGCAGGTATTTCATACTTGATAGCAGCAGCTATTGAACAAACCACACGCTCCTGCATGTCCGGCGGCAGATCCACTACCATCTGTCACTCGAAATATTATTTCCCATCGCTGCATCCCGCGCATTACCCTTCTCGATGGCATTGCGTAAAGCTTCTGTTCCATTCCTGGCGGCTGATGCCGCCGCAACCCGACTGGCAACCAGTGACCCCCCATAAGACGCAACCGCTGCCGCAGTCCCTGCCCCTGCTAGGAAATTGCCCCCACTATAACCACCAATTCCACTATTCGATCCTATGGAGCTACCCGTTATGATGCCGGCCAGCAGTGGCGGCAACTTGGATATCAGCACAAAAAATGCAATCGAAAAAATCAGCATCACCGCCAGTTCTTCATAATTGAGCACGTTTTTGCCCATCTTGGTGTAAAAACTGGTCAATAGATCGCTACCAATCCCAACAATTAAGAGCATTACGAATAATTGAACGCCAACGCTTAATACGGTCTTGAAGTAATTGATGGCAATATCCGTTGTCCAGCGAGCCCCACCGAATCCCAGAAAAAATATTCCCGCATACATCAGTACCCAGGAAGAAATCAGCAATAGCAGCATATTGACCGCAATGACGGCTAAAACAACGAGAATGATCAGCGATATGATGATGGCAATCAGGCTATCAACCGGTTGTAGTAAAGTGAGATTATTTGTTGCCTGAGTCCAGATTAGAACACCTGTATCTACAACGCTAGTATGATTTGCACCACTTTGTAGGCCCGCAGCAGTGTTACCCAGTTGCTGCATCGAAGCTATGATTGTTCCTGCAATATTGTGACCAGATACCGCATTGGTCAGTAGCCAGAAGTAAAACCCTGTGAAGATGATGAAACGTGTGAACTCAGCGAAGAAATCTCCAATATCAGCCTTACGTAACAGCATCATGCCAAACGTCCATACCATGGAAATCAGCACTAACGTCCAGAACAATCGCTCCGCCGCGCCTTGAATGACTGCTTGCCAAGATTTAATTTTCGCTGCAAACATGCTGGTCACTTGATCCAGTACACCTTGATTAGTCACTGGATCAATGTAAGAAAGCTCCGCAAATACTATCCCAGGAAAAAACAACAGAAGGAGCAAAGCTAGGAAACTACCATATAGTGTTTTCATCTTATTTAATCTTCAACTGTCCTACTACTGCATAATTAAATTCATGTATCATTTTTTCAATTACTTAGATTCTCTCTTAACATTATCAGGATCAGACGCATCCCAAACTATTCCGGGCGGCATCTCACTCAACTCCTTTTTAGGCTCTTTCATTTCCAACTTACCGTCACCGTCTTTTTCGCAACCCGACAACAGCAACAAAGCCAATAAACCCACTACAGCAATATTTAAATAATGCATTTTCATAGTTTTCTCCTTAAGTTAATGTATTAAAACCCATCTCTAACCGACCAACTTCTGCCTACAGGTAATATTTCCGGACTCAATCTTTTGATTGCCACTCCCCGCGCTGCCTGCTGCATGGCGCGTAAATCCACTTCGGCTTGGGCTTGCGTGTTAAGCGCATTATGATGCGCAATCAACATCTGGCGCATTTGCAGCAATTGATTGGCCTGGAATGCTGCGAGTTGATTAGCGTATTGCAGTGCGGCCATCTGCCCTTCTGCCGTTTCAGTTCTTTGTTGCAATAATTGCAGGTGCGCGGCATCTACCGGCATCTGATTCTGATGTTCACTCAGGCCGGTCAGGAGTCCATCATTGGCCTTTTTTTGCGCATCGGTGCTGGTGTTTTGCCCATCCTGCAGTAATTTCCACGCAGCTTCATTGCATTTTTCCTCGACACTAAAGCACGGTGAACTGCGGTAATACTCAACATTACGAAACCGCTGCATATAACCATCTATCCCGCCATACGTCTGCTCGTAATAGCGTATCGTGTTAGTCAGATGAATGAGCTTGTTCATCGCGTACTGGGCCTTCGCCCAAAGATACGCGGGGGGTGCTAAAGTATTTCTGAGCATGTTTTCATATTGCTCGAGTTGCTTTTTGTATTGATCGATTAGTACGAGCGTTTGATCCACACTCTCTGTCGCGGTAACAATGCTTTGTGCAACATTAGCTGCATCGATGACAGGAATTCCCGTTGCACGAGCATTCGATGCAGCACTTACATTAATGATGACCAGAAGCAACATCATGAATCGGTTATGTTTGTTTCCAGGTTTTAGCATGGCGTGGCTCCTGTTTTAATAATCAAATGACTGATACGGTTTAGAGAACTTCATATCTTTGGTCACGATGATGTTGAATCGATAGCCTGGTCTGATTTCTAGTGTCGGTGAGATATTGAGGTTTTTGCGGATCAAATTGGATGTCACCAACCCCAATTGCTGCCCCAGTGCCTGGCTCATGATGCTGCCTGCATTCTGCCGACCAAACGTACTGCCTGCATCGCGCTGACTGTAGGTAGCACCTGCCACAATCGCCGACATGATCAATGCTGAACCAAATATTCGAAGGTAATGGTTGTTCACCTGATCGTGGAATCCGGCATACCCCAACCCATCAGCACCCGGCATGGCGCCAATGTCCATGGTTTTGCCATCGGGGAAGATGATCCGCTGCCAGGCAACCAATACCCTCGCCTGGCCGTATTCAACGTCACTGGAGTATGTACCAACCAGCCGTGATCCTTGTGGAATCAAGCGCCAGCGACCCACGGGTGAGTCATAGATGTGTTGACTGACCTGGGCCATGATCTGACCCGGCAGGCTGGAATTGATACCCGAGATTAGTGTGGCCGGAATCACAAAGCCTGCCTGCAATACATAGGGCGATGCTGGCTTTTGCACGTCACTATTGAGCTTCCAGCGTTTCTCGCCATCAGATGAATCAAAGCGAGAGTAATCCTGTGCTTGGCCTTTCTGCTCATCATCCACCAGGCGGGGTGCCATATCATCCATACCCTCCTCTGCCCTTCCCGCTTCCCGATTTCCAGCTTCTGGATGACTTCCCTGAGCGGGTCGGCGCAATTTCGCCAAACGCGTCTGATAGGCGAGCGTTGGATCTTCACGCAGCGTCGAATTAGCCTGCTGTCGCACAGAGGCCATCTCAGCGAGCATCTCATCGCGTGTCGGTGTGGTATTGGGTGAAGATGCAACACTTCGAGGTGCGACGGCATTGACCTGGGTTTTGGCCTTGATGGCCTCTTCCAGTTGCTGACGCTTGAGCATGCGGATATGGGCGAGATCGGGATCCTGAACAGCCTGGGGAGACTGAGCGCCTACGCCTGGTGGCAAGGGTGGCCGATCCAAATCGGTGGGTCGCTCGATGATAAGTCCCGGTAACGGTGTTTTGGCATCTTGCTCGCTCGGCGGATTCTTGGGCGCGATCATACCGCCGACATAATCTTTTGCGATAAGTGAAGCAAACGATTGGCTCGATTGCACTTCTTGAGAAGTATCAGGAGGTGGCTGATTGCGCTCGGCTGCGCGATTCATGGCCACGATCATCATGAGCAGCATAAAAACCAGCATGATTGCGCCAAAAATCACGATCGGCAGATTATTGACGCGGCGCACGCCGGCGTTTTTATCAACGCTTTGCGGAGAGGAATTCGACGAGAAGAGTTTTGAATGGGTTGACATCCTCCTCCCCTACTCTCTCTTAACCCACAAACCTGCAGGATGAACACTGTCGGCCCGGGCAATGAAGGCTCGCGATAAGCGCGTATCGTCAATCAATAGGTTAGCATGGTACAAATCATCTGACTGATCAACGATATAACTCAACCGGATACCCGCTTGCGGTTCTGCCGGTGTTTGGGGCACAGCAAACAAGGATTGCTCAATGGATGGTTCAGCCGTTTCCTGTACTGCAAAACCGGCCACCCGCAGCTTATCAATCAGCGCCTGCCCAAAAGCATCATTGATGTGATGTCGAAGTGTAAATTGCGTTGACGCTGCTGGATATAGCCGAACAATCTGAGCGGCTGCATCAGTAGCCATGATTTGGTTCGCGTCTTGGGAGGGATTCTGAATGAAATTGCCATATTGCGTTGTTGCGCAGCCGTTTAATAACACGGCCATCAACAGCGCAAACAACAAGCGGTGAGATTGATTAATTTTT
>WBZQ01001534.1_pt1 | contig 15952 bp, 13 predicted proteins | sample 5204251 | NCBI WGS metagenome assembly WBZQ01 (sample SAMN12412402, study PRJNA552823) | activated sludge metagenome | isolation source: activated sludge from nitrification reactor of wastewater treatment plant... | place: USA: Virginia | collected 2017-09 | reverse complement strand
ACACCAGCAGCAGATCCTTTTTCTTTTTCAGATCGAGGCCGCGGATCAGATCATCCAGAATCTCCGCAGATACGTCATGATTGGCTGCTCCGTCCAGATAGCTGATATTGGCGGAATTCATCAATTGGTGCAGATTACCGTGCATCGCCTCGACATTGGCTTCCGCTCTCGCCAGCGCTGTCGCTTGGCGCATCAGCTCATACGGTAAATAAACCACCAACAGTACAATGCAGAATCCATACGCAGCAAGTCGCCATTTTTGAAACTTGATGAATATGATGCTCAGATAAAATAATACGATAATCAAAATCACGGAAGGCGCTAGGATTTGCACGAAATCCAGCCAGCTCCTTCCGGCAAGCACATCAAACGAAAAAAAATTTGTCATTGTTGCGATCAACTCGTTCATCAATTACTCCCATCTCCCATAAAAGGCACTAACATACCAATAATATTCTTTTGTTTTTATCTGTCATTCGAATTTCCAGAGTATGGGTAATTTATCACGGCAACGCATGATTGACCGAACAAACTTGAAAACCGACTGCTAAAACTTTCGTGCCGACTGTAGCTGCGCGATACAGCCGAATAACACATGGGAAAACACCTTGAAAACAGCCTATATTACGCATCCGGATTGTCTTAAACATGAGATGGGTGCCTGTCATCCAGAATGTCCACAGCGGCTGGCCGCAATCGAACATCAGTTGCAGGTCACTGGATTATTGCCGCAATTGCTTCGCTATGATGCGCCGTTAGCCCATACGGCCCAATTGGCGAGGGTTCATACCGAACGCTATATCGCTGGCATTAAATCAGCCGCACCGGCATCGGGACTGGTGGCGCTGGATGGCGACACGGCGATGAATCCGTTTACGCTCGATGCTGCACTGCACGCAGCCGGCGCCGTGGTGCTCGCCACCGATCTGGTAATGAATCGCGACGTGAATAACGCCTTCTGTGCTGTACGTCCGCCCGGTCATCATGCAGAATCGGATCGGGCGATGGGATTCTGCATATTCAATAATGTTGCCGTTGGGGTCGCGCATGCGCTCGAGCACCATCGATTGTCGCGGGTAGCCATTCTGGATTTCGACGTTCATCACGGCAATGGCAGCGAGGAAATTTTTCACGCTGATCCTCGCGTGATGCTGTGCTCAACCTTTCAACACCCGTTTTATCCCTATTGTGGCGCAGACAGCGCCAATGAGCACATCATCAATGTGCCGTTGCAACGCGGCGCGGATAGTCCGGCCTTTCGGAATGCCGTGACTGACCAATGGCTGCCGGCACTCGCAATGTTCAAACCCGAGATGATCTTCGTGTCGGCCGGGTTCGATGCGCATCACGATGACGATATGGCGCAACTGGATCTGGACGATGAAGATTATGTCTGGATCACCCGGCAAATCAGAACGATTGCAGAGAAATACGCTCACGGGCGCATTGTCTCGGTGCTGGAAGGCGGCTATGAACTGAATGCGCTCGGCCGCTGCGTTGCTGAGCATATCCGGGTGCTCAATGCTGAGCAAGCCTGAGTACGTTGCAATTCCCGGACACACCGAAAATCATCTGTAAAACCAATTTTTTATTTGTGAAATACCTGCGCTTGAGGCAAGATTCTACTCTTCCAACATCTTTGTGACTGCTGACTCATTGTGATTTGTTACGAACATCCCCTCAATGAACGTATCCGGGCTTTATTACGACTGGAAGATTTATTCCGAAAAATCGATTTTTTCATCGCCAACGACAGCGCCATCGAGCATCATGCAGCACTGGCGGCATTATTCGAAGTTCTCGAAATCACCGGCCGGGCAGATATAAAATCCGATTTACTTCAAGAGCTTGAACGGCAAAAACAGATACTCGAAATGTTCCGCAAACATCCACACGTGTCCGACACTGCGCTAAATGACGCACTCAGTAGCATTCAGATCACGTTCCGGGAAATGCTCGATTTACCGGGCAAGGTGGGAGAACATCTGCGTGAAAACGAATGGCTGATGGCGATTAAGCAGCGTATCAGCATTCCGGGCGGTTGTTGCGGATTTGACCTGCCGTCATATCATCATTGGCTCAGTCTGGATCCTGTTCACAGGACAAAGGACATCCAGGAATGGCTAGCACCGTTCCAACCTGTGCGCCATGCCTTCGGCATCGTTCTGTTCCTGCTCAGGAAAAGCGGCAGAACGTCATCATTCATGGCCAGTCAGGGCATTTTCCAGCAAACCGGCGCAGAATATGCCGCCCATCTATTACAGCTCAGGCTTGATGATGAACTGCAGTGCGTACCGGAAATTAGCGCCAATAAATACGCTCTGAACATCCGCTTCGTCCCGGCGCAATCAGGTCAGAAAAGTAAACTCTACGAAGACGACGTTCCGTTTGAAATTACTTTTTGCAATTTGTGAAAATCCTGATTCAGGATATTCATGATATCGCCTTCCAAACCATCCGGCGAAAGCACGTTGCGCACCTACAATCCCGATCACGCCCAAGCCACAGATATCGATAGTTTCATCGGTTGATTCGCAGCACGGCAATCCTTCTTTTATAATCCTTTTTCGAGTGTTAGCGCGGGCTGCGATACTGCATGGGCTGTTCCGCATCCTCGAGAATCTCCAGATGACTTGTGCAGCACGTGAATCGATCGGTTACGGCAGGAAATCCCTATCAGGACTCAATCAGGCCAAAGCGAGTTGCTGCGCCCGGAATGCCCTAGCTATTTTTTCCAGATCCAGCACGGGCAGCATGCGAATGCCGTCGCTTTCCCCAATCTGAGCCAGTTTATTGGAGTGGATGGCATGCATCAGATCATTGTGTTTGGGGCCGCCGAGTTGAGGTAACTCGGGTTCCCATTGCACCAGCTCGATCGATTTCAGCGCAGGGATGGCAAATCCCATCGCTTCATTGTCAATTTCCACCACCAGTACGCTTGCGGTAGGAGCAATCTGGGCAGGGCGCCCAGTGACGAGCCGGCTCAGGCACACCACAGGGATACTGCGGCCACGCACGATGATCATGCCCAGCATGGGCCCGGTTTGCTCAAAAATCGGAATGTCGCTGCTAAATGGCAGAATCTCCCGGATCTGTTCAAATGGCGATGCCGTTTCACTATCGAGCTGATAGGTGATCATATTGCGTTTGCGATCACCGCCTTCATGACCAGCAGAAATCGTTCGCTGCTGGCGCGAACTGCTTCGATCTCCTGTAACCACTTCTGCGAGCACACTGATCTGGGGATCGGTTTGCAATGCTGTGCTATTCAATACCAGAAGCTGCGATACCAAGATCGATTTTTGCAAGGCGCTTGCCGCCGGCAGAGCCGATTTGGGCAAAGCACCCGAAAATAACGCTGGCCGAGGTAGTGCATAGTCTGGAAAATCGATGACATCGCTCATGCTAATTCGCACGACATCGATGACTTTGTTAACCAAAAACGCCACCATACCGTTGGACAACGCAATAATGCATGCCTGAGTGGAAGTGGTCTGATCGAGCTTTCCCAGGCCGCAGACCTGCAACAAATCCAGCGCCGGGATTTTTTTGTCCGCGTGTTCAATGACTCCTCGACAACTGCCCATGGCAAGGGCAGATTTGTCGATCACGGGATCGGATAATGTCGTGTAAATCGCCATCGCGTCGATGGCGAAAGCAATCTGGCTGCATTGCAGCAGCAACATCGGCAACGCCTTTTCCTTATGGCCCGCGCTTCCGCCAGGAGCAACGGCAATGGTGCTGCGGGAATGATGGCAATTCATCATTGGCACACCGTTAAGCATGGTCAACGCTACGGGAGACAATAGATTAACCAGTGTGCCATCGTCATTGCGACGTATGCTGCCATAGAAAACCGCTTGTTCTGCAGTTGCGAACGTGGCGTGAATGATATCGTGTTCATCTGCCGTGAAAACACCCGTGACGGCTTCAATGAGCAGACCCATCAGCTTGTTCTCGTGCACCATGATGATGACACTCGGAAAAGGCAGCGTTGCCGCTGTCATCCCGAGCACGATGCGCAAATCGATGACTGGAACCATGATACCGCGCAGATCAATACCACCAATGACGCAATCGGCTGAGCAAGGCAATTTGGTCAGCTTGCCGCAAGGTATCACTTCACGCAGGGTTTGCATCGGCAATCCAAGATTCATGCCTCCCATACGAAAGCCACCGAACCCCAGCTTTGCAGCTGTCAGCTCCATTAATTTTCCTTCTCTTTGGCGTGGGCGATCTGATCGATCAGCAAACTCACCTGCTTGGCCATTTTGCTTTGATTTTCTGCCGATTCGGCAATTTCGGCCACGCTCTTGCTGGTCTTGGCGACGCCAGACATGATGCCTTCAAAGCTGCGGCAAGCTTCGCGGCTTACTTCCGCTCCTTTGCCGACATGCTGAACCGATTCTTCGATCAGCTTGGTAATTTCTCGCGCGGCCACCGAGCTGCGTTCGGCGAGTTTGCGCACTTCATCGGCAACGACCGAAAAACCGATACCATGTTCCCCGGCGCGGGCAGCTTCAATGGCCGCATTGAAGGCCAGCAAATTGGTTTGATTGGCAATCTCGTCAATGACTCCAACGATCTCCGATACTTGCGATGAACTCGCCTGAATAGCCGTAATCGCGGCGATCGATTTCTGCAGAGCATCGAATCCCGATTGTGCAGCGGCAGACGAATCATGCGCCAGATCCGCTGCCACGATGGAATTGGTTGCAATCGCATTGACGCTCTCGACCAATTCGCGGACATGCGCATTCATTTCGGCAGCGCCAGACGCGATACGTTGCTCCAGTTGCACTTCGCTGGTGACATCGTGGGCGTATTTGACGATTTTCATTGCTTTCCCATTTAGATCGAAAATGGGGTTATACGTCGCTTGAATCCACACATCTCGATTGAATTTTCCGAGGCGATGGAAGCGCCCGCTGATAAATTGCCCTTCGCTCAACCTAAGCCAGAAATCACGGTAATCCTTGCCTATCGTGTATTCCGTGCTGCAGAACATACTATGATGCTGACCTTTGATTTCCCGCAAGGTATAACCCATCGCCGCCAAGAAATTACGGTTCGCATCGAGCACCTGGCCATTCAGATCAAATTCGATGACGGCCTGGCCGCGGTCAATGGCATCCACTTTGGCTTTGAATTCCGAAGTGTGCAGTTTGCTGTCGGTCACATCGATGGCAAATTTCACAACTTTGACTGGGTTACCGGAAGGATCAAAAACGGGATTGTAAGTCGCCTGGATCCAGACTTCATGATTGTTTTTACCGATGCGCTTGTATTCGCCGGCTTCAAATTCGCCGCGCCCCAGGCGTTCCCAGAACGACTGATAAGCTGCACCCGAGGCTTCTTCGGGATCAACGAACATACGATGATGGCGACCTTGAATGTCGTCCAAACGATATCCCATGAGCTTGAGAAAATTGTCATTGGCATGAAGAACCTTGCCCGTCATGTCGAATTCGATCATCGCCTGATAGCGGTCGATGGCGCGCAACTTCCCGGCCGTATCCAAACGCTCGAGCTTGGCGGTCGTGATGTCGTCCGCCTGGATGATCACTTTGGTCAAGATGCCATCGAGTCCCAGGATCGGGCTGAAATTGGCCAAAAACCAGCGCTCAAGACCACCTACACCTTTGCGCCGGATCTCAATGTTGACAGAATGATGTTCGCGCAATGAATTCCATAAATCGATATATGACTGGATTCGAGCATCTTCCTCGAAAAGAATGTAACTTTCATGTTTGCCCACCAAGTCTGAGATTGCGTAGCCGAGCGCATTTTGCATGCGATCATTGACGGTGAGAATATGGCCATCGGCCGATAATTCCATCAAACAACTGCTCCTAGAAACGGCATCCATGCGCGCAGCCATTTCCATCGCTGCCATTTTTGCCGTCGTAATGTCGATACAGTACTTCACTATCCGCACAGGTTTTCCATCCAGATCCAGGATAGGGTTATAACTAGCCTGTATCCAGATTTTCTTACCATTTTTTCCATAGCGTAAATACTCTCCGGCATCAAACTGACCATCGCCAAGTTTTTGCCAGAAAGCACGATAGGCACCGCCGCTGGCCTCTTCTTTGCAAACAAAGATTCGGTGATGCTTGCCTTTGATTTCTTCCAGCGTGTAACCTATCAATTGCAGGAAATTTTCATTGGCTTCCAGAATATTGCCTCCCAAATCGAATTCAATGATGCCTTGTGAACGTGATATGGCTGCAATTCTTCCTTCATTCGCAATGGAAGCAAGTTTGTTACCGGTAATGTCGCTGGCGAATTTGATGATTTTATAAATGTTGCCCTCTGCATTCCTGATGGGCGTGTAAGTGGCTTGTAACCAAACGCAGCGGCCTTGGCGATTCAAGCGCATGAATTCATTCTGCTTGTGTTCTCCAGCACGTAAATCATTCCAGAAATTTCGATAATCCTCACTTTGGGCATACGTTTCACAGCAGAATATCCGATGATGCTGACCGATGATTTCTTGCAAAGTGTAACTAAAGATTTCAAGAAACTTTTCATTAGCTGTCAGAACATTGCCCTCGAGATCAAATTCAATCACAGCCTGAGTACGATTGATGGCCATGATTTTTCCATCGTCTTCAAGCGATTTGGTCTTGCTGGCGGTTATATCTGTAGCGATCTGGACGATTTTGCAGGGTTTGCCCGCCACATCGACAACTGGAATGTAGGAAGCTTGCATATAGCGGTCACTCCCATCAGCAGCGCTACGATGGAATATGCCGCTCACAGACTCACCAGCGCACAGCTTTTCCCAAAGAAAGGTATTTTCTCCGCGCTCTGCAGCGCCCGCCACGCACAGTTGATCATGGTGCTTGCCAAGCAGATCCTCAAGGGCATAGCCGAACATCGACAGGAAATTGGCGTTGGCAGTGAGTACAACGCCGTTGAGATCAAATTCGATGATGGCTTGATTCTGCTCAATGGCCTTGTAAATACTGGCGATATATTGGGGATCAAACTCTGTTAAGAGTTTCGTTTTGGCAGATACTAACGCGGACATATTATCGAGCTCTCCTGAGGGTTATAGTGCAGTGTCTTATACGCTGTTCTATTTATTGCGGCCAAAACAGTGCTGGGTTTAGCATGAATTGATAGCAATTCGTTCGTCTTTTAAACGCCTTTCGTCCTTGCGAGTAAAGTAAGATAGTCATCAGCGTCTGCCTGCACGGTTCTCACCTCCAGATGCTAACAATTCGATCGCCTATCCGCAGGTGAGAGGGTATCCATGAACATCGAGATGACTTGCAGAAATGAATTGATTTGCAGGGATTTACTCAGCGGCGGTCAACCTGCTTCAAAGCGCATGACCAGGCATGAAGGGAATTTGAATCACTCCCGCGTCTTAGTAAAAGAGATAAACAACGGGATAGCTATTTTTTGAAAAGACCATTTCTAGCTGGTCGTTACGAAATCACCAACTGGTCAGCAATCTTTTCTGCCTGTTGCAACACTCTGTCAATCGCTAGCAATTGCATGTCCGGTGGATAGCCATATTGCTTGAGCGTTCGTTTGACAATGACTCTCAGTCTGGCCCGAACGCTCTCCTTGATGGTCCAGTCGATGGAAGCATTCTGCCGCACGCGTTGCGTCAGAACGATGGCGAGTTCACGCAACTGATCGTTTTGCATCAATTGCCGTGCACTGTCGTTACTGGCAACCGCAGTGTAGAACGCATACTCAAAGGTGGATAAATCAAGATTGTCGGCGTCCTTATCAGAAGCCACGATTTCCTTGCTGATCTTGATCAGTTCTTCAATCACTTCGGCAGCGGTCAGAATTTTGTTGTGATATTTCTTGATGGCGTTTTCCAGCATTTCCATCAGACTTCTGCTTTGCATCAGATTGACCTTGGCACGTACTTTCAGCTCATCATTGAGCAGTTTTTTCAGCACTTCCAACGCGACATGCTTATGCTGATAATCTCGGAGTTCCGCCAGAAAATCATCGGACAGAATCGAAATATCCGGTTTCTTGATACCGGCGGCATCAAAAATATCGATGACTTGTTCTGATACCAGCGCCCGGTCGATGACCTGTCGGATGGTGGTTTCAATGGCTTCATCGGTTTTGCCGCCGCTGCTGTCGAATTTGACCAGGCGTGCTTTTACCGCCTGGAAAAAAGCCACTTCGTCTTTGACGTCCAAAGCCTGTTCATGCGGGATGGCGATGGCAAACGCCTGCGACAGCGCGGTGACTTCATTGATATAGCGCTTCTTACCGTCGTCCAGACCGAGAATGTGATCCTCGGCGGCCAGGATCAACGCCAGCTTTTCGCAAGTCTCCGCTGCAAAATAATTCTGAAAGGCAAAACCGTAATACATTGCCGCTACCACTTCGAGTTTCTCCAGCATGAGCTGTACCGCCTGTTCCTGCAGCAAGGTCGGATCGCCTTTGCCACCTGCATCGGAATAGAATGACAACGCTTCTTTCAAATCGGACGCAATACCGAGATAATCCACCACCAGCCCACCGGGCTTGTCGCCATGCACACGGTTCACCCGTGCGATGGCCTGCATCAGATTGTGTCCTTTCATGGGCTTGTCGATATACAACGTATGCATCCCAGGCGCATCGAATCCGGTCAGCCACATATCGCGCACGATCACCAGTTTCAATGCGTCGTTGTCATCCTTCATGCGCTCGGCGAGCGTTTTGCGCTGTTGCTTGGTGGTGTGGTGTTTCGCCATGGCCGGGCCATCGGAAGACGCCGCCGTCATTACCACCTTGATCACACCTTTGTTCAGATCATCGGCATGCCATTCAGGGCGCAGCTTGACGACCTCACTATACAGATCAGCGGCAATACGGCGCGACATGCAGACAATCATACCCTTGCCGGCAAACACTTCCTGGCGCGCTTCAAAATGGCTGACGATATCCTGTGCAATGTTCCGGATACGGCGCTCGCTGCCGATCAACGCTTCCATCTGCGTCCACTTGGCTTTGGCTTTCTGGGTATCGGTCAGTTCATCCTGATCCAGTTCATCATCCAATTCCTTGATCAGTTTCCGGCCTTCTTCGCTCAACGCGACTCTCGCCAGGCGGCTTTCATAATAAATGCGCACGGTAGCGCCGTCTTCCACCGCCTGCGCAATATCGTAGATATCCACATAATGGCCAAACACAGCGGGGGTGTTGACGTCGGTCTTTTCAATCGGCGTACCGGTAAAACCCAGATAAGTCGCATTCGGCAACGCATCGCGCAGGTACTTGGCAAAACCGTATACCGTTTTCTTGCCGATCACTTCGCCACCGGCATTCTTGTCATCCACCGTCTTGGCCGAGAATCCGTACTGCGTGCGATGCGCTTCATCGGCGATCACCACGATATTGCGCCGATCCGACAATTGTTCATACACATTGCCTTCGTCCGGCTGGAATTTCTGAATCGTGGTGAAGATCACGCCGCCGGAAGCCACACACAGCAATTCCTTCAATTGCTCGCGGTTTTCGACTTGCTTCGGTTCCTGCCGCAGTAATTGCTTGCAGGCGGCAAAGGTATCGAATAGTTGATCGTCCAGATCATTGCGGTCGGTAATCACCACAACCGTCGGATTATTCAGCGCTAGCACAATCTTGCCGGTGTAAAACACCATCGACAGTGATTTGCCGCTGCCCTGCGTGTGCCATACGACACCGGCCTTTTTGTCGCCTTTGGGCTGTTGGGCTACATCCGGCAAACCATAAATGGCCGGATTCTGCATCACTCTGGACGCAACCCCCGCATCGGCTGCCCGCAACGTCGACACCACGGCGGCATTCACCGCGTAATACTGGTGATAGGCGGCAATCTTTTTCACCGTATGAATACTGATCACGCCGCTGCGCGGGTCTTCTTTTTTGGATTGTTCGAACACCACGAAATGCCGCGCCAGATCGAGCAGGGTTTTCGGATTCAGCATGCCATTGATCAAAATTTCCAATCCCGCCCGTAGGGGCGCATTGCATGCGCCCTCGTGGGTGTGATCAAAATCATCAGGGCGCATGCAATGCGCCCCTACGTCATCGGGCATTTTCCACGTCATAAAGCGGCTGAAACCTGCCGACAGCGAACCGGCTTTGGCTTCCAGTCCATCCGAAATCACCAGCAAGGCGTTGTAGGTAAACAAACCGGGGATGCTGCGTTTATAGGTTTCCAGTTGCCGGAATGCGGATTGGGTGCTGGCGTTTTCATCGGCGGCGTTTTTAAGCTCAATCACCACCAGCGGCATGCCATTGACGAACAGCACCAGATCCGGGCGCTTGTTCAGGTTGTTCTCGATCACGGTGAACTGGCTAGCCACGACAAATTCGTTATGGCCGGGGTTGTCGAAATCAATCAGCCAGACGATATCACCGCGCTCATTGCCTTCATGCTGATAACTGACCTTGACGCCTTCGGTGAGCAGGCGATGAAAGGTTTCATTGTTGGTGAGTAATTCGGGGGAATGAATGCGCTCAACTTCTTTCAAGGCAGCCTGTAATACCGCGTGAGTCATGTCAGGATTGATGCGCTGGAGCGCCTTTCCCAACCGGCCGGTGAGCAGCACCTGATCATAGCGGGTGCGTTCGGGATGATTGCCGTCGGGGGCGATATCCGGTGCGTGGATGTGGCTGTAACCAAGCTGCTCGAATAGTTGAATCGCTAGTGCTTCGATGGCGGATTCGGTGAGTTTAGACATCGTGAACGGGTGCTGCCAAATTAAGCCGTAACGCGACTGCCAGAAGCCGCTTATCCTGTGTCCACAACCGAGCATTGCCGGATAACCGTGTGGAAGCCAACAAATGCGCGTCGATCAGTCCGATGCCTAAACCAAATAGGGCATGTTGCTCGATGAACACATTCACTTCATCGGTAAAAGCAACGGGGGCCTGGGGCAGGTTATCCAGTGCGGCCAGAATGGCTTCACGTTGGCGCAAATTGCCCAGCGCCAGTTCTCCACGAACAAAGGGGTGACTTAATACGCTGTTCCCGATCAGCAGGCGGACTAAGTGCGGATCGTTATTGCGCAGATGGTTAATCCAGACCGAGGTATCGACCAGAATCATTCCTGCGGTTATTCGCTGGATTGCCGGCGGGGGATGGTTTCCAATTGCGGTTCGCTGCCGCCCAGATTGGCCAGCCTTCTGGCGCTTTCGCGCTCGATCAGGGCTTTCAAGGCTTCTTTAACCAAGGCGGATTTTTCCTGAACGTGGGTCAGGGCTTGCGCTTTTTCCAGTAATTCGTCATCCAATACGATGGTGGTTCTCATGGCTTTCCTCCGGATACGTCATCGAATGATGCGCTTTGTTGTGCACGAAGACAAGTAGGGGCAAATAATCATTTGTCCCTAAACATGGTAGGTATCCGTTTCCCAGCGCTGCGGATTGGTTTGAATATATTCCGCGATTTTCAGGTAAGCATCCTCGTTGCGGATAATGTGCTCGTAGTAATTGCGCTGCCAGATGCGTTGACCGGATGCACCCGGCAACGCATTCACCCGTTTCGTCACCGACGATTTAAACCCCCGCACCACATCCCCCACCGTCGGGATGCGTTGAATGATCGATATCGGCGACGGCACCGTAGGGGCGCGTTGCACGCGCCCTGGTTGTATACGCGCCGGTTGTTCATCCGAATCCGCATGCATTTCATCGGGGCGCATTTCGTCAGGGCGGATGCAATCCGCCCCTACGAGTTGGATGATGCCGTGGATGTGATTGGGCATGATGACAAATTCGTGCAATACGATTTGGTGGCGGATGTGTCCTGTTTTGTGCCATTCCTCATTGACGATTTCTCCCGCTGCATTCAGCACCATAACCCCATCAACAATTTTCCCAAACAACGGCACCCGGTTATGGGTGCAAATGGTAAGGAAATACAAACCCGCCTGGGAATAATCATACCCTTGCAAACGAATCGAACGGCGGTGATGGAGGTTCGGGTTGAAGGTCATGTTTTTGTTGTTATAAGGGCGTTGTAGGGGCAAATGATTATTTGTCCCTACGATTTCTACGGATTATTGCTATTGATCAAATTGATGATGACTTTCACGATGGTGTCTTTTTCCTCCGGTTTGCTCTCGGCAATCAATAATGTAAAGGCCACTAGGGCATTATCGGCGATGCGTTTCTCTCCTGCAGGATTGAACAAATAATCATGGCGCGCCAGAAACCAGGCAAACAGGGCGGCGGCAATGCGTTTGTTGCCATCGGAAAAGGAATGATTCTTGACGATGAAATACAGCAGATTGGCGGCCTTCTCTTCAATACTGGGGTAGAGTTCCTTGTCATCGAAGGTTTGGTCAATGGTTTCCAACGAGCTTTTGAAGGAATCATCTTTTTCGTTGCCGAATAGCCCGCCCAATTTTTCTTGTTCGCGCCAAAGTTGAATTTGCTGGATCGCCTCATCGTAGGCAATTTTGCGCTGTCCGGTTTGCTGGATTCCCGTGACCTGCAAACGCTGATGATCGTAATCGTCCAGCACTGTCAATGCATGGCTGTATTTTTCCAGGATCGACAGAATGCCTTGCGATTCGGAGGCGGTCAGGTTTTGCTGCTGGAACAAACGGGACGACAACGCAATTGCCTGTTTTAAATCCGCGAGTTTTTGTTGTTGTTCCTGAAGTTTCTGCTCATTCAGCGCATAACCTTGCACCAGGTATTGCTTGAGAACGGAACTGGCCCAGATGCGGAACTGCGTGCCTTTTTTGGAATTGACGCGGTAGCCGACGGAGATGATCATGTCCAGATTGTAATGTTCAATCTCGCGGTTTACCTTGCGTTCGCCTTCCTGTTGAACTATCCGGAATTTCCGGATAGTTGCCTCAGCCGCGAGCTCCTGTTCCGCAAGCACATTGCGAATATGCTCATTGATGGTGCGCACATCCTTGTCAAACAAAGACGACAGTTGACGCTGAGTCAACCAAACCGTGTCTTGATCCAGCGTAACCTCAAGCTGCACGCTGCCATCGGCGGACTGATAAATAGTAATTTGGTCTCGCGTATTCATGCTTTTATGCGGTCTGTTGGGGCAAATGATTATTTGCCCCTACGGATAATCAACCTGCACCTCGCCGCTCATCAGTTTGGGGAGCAGGGTGTCGCGCAGGGTTTCGAGGGTGTGGATTTGGCGCGAGTTATTCTTTTTCTTTTCAAATATTGGGCGAATCGTAAGCTCAAATTTGTGCATCAGATCCTTTGGAGGAGACAGGAATATGGTATTTCCAATCTCACCGAGACTTAAATTTGGCTGAACAGCGTGAACAACTTTTCCATCCATAATCTCTCGGAAGGCCGTTGACTTCAAAAACAAGTAAACAAATTCAGGCAAGCATTTTTTATAATCAACTCGAAGGATAGCAATTGCCTGATTTGTATTTGCCGGTAGAATTGAGTCATCAACAATGGCTATACGACCGATAGTTCCGGCAATGCTACATAACACATCGCCTGATTCAATTATCGATCTCTTTAAGAATTGATGAGTTTCTTCAGAAATTTGTGCGAATTTATCAAGAATAAAATCACCGCTGTCAGTTATTGATTCCGCTTTTATAAAATTTATACCCTTTTCAATAAATTGATAACCAAACGTGGTCGGAGTGGTGCCTTTTGTTATAACTGAGCAAACATCAGCTAACTTAGCTTCATTCCAATCATCCTGTGCTTCCTCCACAAACCACTGCCTAAACAGCGTTTCAGCCATGGCTTCGAGGGTTTTGTTCTGGCGGTGCAGCAGGTCGATTTTGTCGTCAAGGCTGCTGAGGACGGAGGCGATGGCTTTTTGCTCGGGTAAGTCAGGAACTTTTATTCTTATTCTATTCAGATGATTCCGATTTAAAGAAGGGATGGCACTCCCACTATTTAGGACGGAAAGATCTGTATTTCTTAGAAAGTAATAAACATACTTCGGCCATGAGCTAATAAATTCAGTTGTATATAGAGTTGTGTTGTGAGCCCAAAAATTTCTATCGTAATAATGTGCGATACCAATACTATTACCACTTCTTCCTAGAGTAATCCCAGGTGCTTTTGTCGTGAATTGATTGTGGTATCCAATAACTCCGTTGGAGCCTGCTACGGGATAATTTCCGTCCTTAATATTTGCTACAGTCAAATCATGACCACGCTGAAATTTCACAATCTCATCTAAATTGACTTCCCGCCACTCACTCACACCTTCACCCTCGCCAAACTCTCCACAATCGCCTGATTTAACGCCGCTTCTTCCTGCAACTGCGCCTCGAATTCCGCCTGCAACGCGGCAAAACGTTCGGGAAAATTGAAATCGTCTTCTTCATCCGGCAGACCGACATAACGTCCCGGTGTCAGCACGTAATCCAGTTCGGCGACGCGCGAAATCGGCGCCGACGCGCAAAACCCCCGCACATCCCCGTAGGGGCGCATTGCATGCGCCCCAATTACATCCGCCCGCATTGCATCCGCCCCCATTTCATTCACCGCATCATCAGGGTGCGTGCCATCAGGGCGCGTGCAACGCGCCCCTACGGGTTCCATTGCGGAATCGTGCGGGGGCAATGCGCCCGTGCAACGCCAGGCGTGGTAGGTGCTGGCGATTTTCTGGATGTCGTCGTGCGACAATTCGCGCGTGCGGCGGTTGATCAAATGGCCGAGGTTGCGGGCGTCGATGAACAGGATTTCGTTCGGGCGGGGGTGGTGTTGGGGCGGGTTTTGTTGGGGCAAATGATTATTTGCCCGTACATTATTTGCCCCTACAACGGTTGTGGTAACGCGATTACGATTCAAAAACCACAGCGCCGCCGGAATCTGGGTGTTCAGAAACAATTTGGCGGGCAGGTTGACGATGCAGTCGATGAGGTTGCCATCGGTGATCAGGCGTTTGCGGATATCGCCTTCGCCGGAGGTTTTGGAGGTGAGGGCGCCTTTGGCCAACACCACCCCGGCAATGCCGGTGGGCGACAGGTGATAGACGAAATGCTGCAACCAGGCGAAATTGGCGTTGCCGGGTGGCGGTGCGCCGTATTGCCAGCGCGCGTCGCCGCGCAGTTGCTCGCCGCTCCAGTCGCTGACGTTGAACGGCGGGTTGGCGATGATGAAATCGGCTTTCAGGTCTTTGTGCGCATCGTTCAGGAATGAACCTTCGTTGTTCCATTTGACTTGCGAGCTGTCGATACCGCGGATGGCGAGGTTCATTTTCGCCAGCCGCCAGGTGGTCTGGTTGCTTTCCTGCCCGTAGATGGAAATATCGTTGATGCGGCCTTGGTGTTCTTCGACAAACTTTTCCGATTGCACGAACATGCCGCCGGAACCGCAACAGGGATCGAATACCCGGCCTTTGTACGGTTCGAGCATATTCACCAGCAGTTCGACGATGCTGCGCGGGGTGTAGAACTGGCCGCCTTGCTTGCCTTCGGCCAGTGCGAATTCGCCGAGGAAATATTCGAACACATGGCCGAGTATGTCCTGACTGCGCGCTTTGGCATCGCCGAGCGCGATATTGCCGATCAGGTCGATCAATTCACCCAGGGATGTGGGGTCGAGGTTTTGCCGCGCGTAGACTTTGGGCAGCACGCCTTTGAGCGAGGGATTTTCCTGTTCAATCGCGTCCATGGCGGCATCCACATGGGTGCCGATAGCGGGTTGCTTGGCGTGCGCCACCAGATGCGGCCAGCGCGCTTCGGCGGGGACAAAGAACACGTTTTCCGCTTGATACTCGTCCTTGTCCTCCGGGTCGGCACCGGCGAGATCGCCTTCACCTTTTTCAAGCCGGGCGTGCAGTTCCTCGAACGCATCGGAAATGTATTTGAGGAACATCAATCCGAGCACGACATGCTTGTATTCCGCCGCGTCGATGTTTTTGCGCAGTTTGTCGGCGGCTTTCCACAGTTGCTTTTCCAATGGCTCGGATTTGGGTTCCTTGGCTTTTGCCATGCCTTCTGTACTCCTTGCGGCGGGGGCAGCAGTTCATCTG
>WBZQ01001532.1_pt1:0-12500 | contig 15955 bp, 11 predicted proteins | sample 5204251 | NCBI WGS metagenome assembly WBZQ01 (sample SAMN12412402, study PRJNA552823) | activated sludge metagenome | isolation source: activated sludge from nitrification reactor of wastewater treatment plant... | place: USA: Virginia | collected 2017-09 | reverse complement strand
TGTACTTAGGTTCTAACCTACCTCCCTCATCGGGAGGAGGGACATGGCTAGGCGGGTAGTTTGACTGGGGCGGTCGCCTCCCAAAGAGTAACGGAGGCGCCCGAAGGTTCCCTCAGGCTGTTTGGAAATCAGCCGTCGAGTGCAAAGGCACAAGGGAGCTTGACTGCGAGACCTACAAGTCGAGCAGGTGCGAAAGCAGGGCTTAGTGATCCGGCGGTTCTGAATGGAAGGGCCGTCGCTCAACGGATAAAAGGTACGCCGGGGATAACAGGCTGATCTGGTCCAAGAGTTCACATCGACGACCAGGTTTGGCACCTCGATGTCGGCTCATCGCATCCTGGAGCTGTAGCAGGTTCCAAGGGTTGGGCTGTTCGCCCATTAAAGCGGTACGTGAGCTGGGTTTAGAACGTCGCGAGACAGTTCGGTCCCTATCTGTTGTGGGCGCAGGAGACTTGAGAGGGCCTGTCCTTAGTACGAGAGGACCGGGATGGACGAACCTCTAGTGCACCAGTTGTCTCGCCAGAGGCATAGCTGGGTAGCTAAGTTCGGTCGGGATAAACGCTGAAAGCATCTAAGCGTGAAACCTGCCTCGAGATGAAGTCTCCCGCAGGGCAACCTGCCTGAAGACCCCTTGTAGACTACAAGGTTGATAGGCTCGATGTGCAAGAGCAGCAATGCTCTAAGCTTACGAGTACTAATCGGTCGTGCGGCTTGACCATGATGTTTACTCTGTCCGAAAGCTGCTTCGGACGATGCTCCGCGTCTTAGATCAGAAATCGTCGGTGTCATAAGTTCATCCCGGTGACCATGGCGGAGGGGTCACACCCGTTCCCATTCCGAACACGGCCGTTAAGCCCTCCAGCGCCGATGGTACTGCCAGGGTAGCCTGGTGGGAGAGTAGGACGTTGCCGGGATTCTTCTTCGTTCCCATGCCTCGACGCCGCGCGTCGGGGCATTTTCTTTTTGCGGGCGGAGCTGGGCGACTCGTCGGCGACGCGGCACACTGCGCGTCGTATGCTAGACTCTCATCGCGGTCAAGCTTCCAGGAGCAACGCGCATGTCCGGACATTCCAAGTGGCATACCATCAAGCACAAGAAGGGCGCGCTGGACGCCAAGCGCGGCAAGATCTTCACCAAGCTCATCCGCGAGATGAGCATCGCGGCGCGCATCGGCGGTGGTGACCCCGCAACGAATCCGCGCCTGCGCACGGCAGTCGACAAGGCCAAGTCCGTCAACATGCCCGCCGACAACATCAAGCGCGCCATTCAAAAGGGCACGGGCGAACTCGAAGGCATGTCCTACGAGGAGATCACGCTCGAAGGCTACGGCCCGGGCGGCGTCGCCCTGCTGGTCGAAGGCACGACCGACAATCGCAACCGCACGGTCTCCGAGATTCGCCACATCTTCACCAAGAACGGCGGCAACCTGGGAACGGCTGGCTGCGTCGCCTATATGTTCCAACCACGCGGATACATCGCGATCCCCGCCGACAAGGTCAGCGAAGACGATCTCATGACACTGGCGCTCGACGCAGGCGCCGACGACATTCAAAGCGCGGGCGATACGTGGGAGGTCTACACCCCGCCGGCCGCATTCGAGCGCGTGCTCGAAGCGCTCAAGAAGGCCGGCCTCGAGCCCGCCGAGTCGCAGATCGGGAAGTTCGCCGAGAACAACATCACGCTCGAGGGCAACAAGGCGCAGCAGATGCTCAAGATGGTCGACGCGCTGGAAGACCACGACGACGTCCAGAACGTGTGGTCCAACTTCGACCTCTCGGACAAGGAGCTCGAGGAGGCAGCAGCAGCCGGCTAGCACCGCGTGAAGGGGCGGCCGCATGTTGATCTTGGGCGCCGATCCCGGCTCCATTCACACCGGGTACGGGCTCGTCGAGTCCGACGGCCGACGCCACGTCCTGGTAGACACTGGCGTCTTCACGCCCCCCCCCCGCTCCGATTTGGGTGAGCGCCTGTTGTTCCTGCACGCCAGCATGTCAGCGCTCATCGGTCGTGCACGCCCGGCACTGATGGCAGTGGAGGACGTGTTCCATGCTGCCAACAGCCGCAGCGCCCTCGTGCTCGGTCACGTGCGAGGGGTGCTCATTCTCGCCGGCATGCAGGCCGGCCTCGAGCTGCGCACCTTCGCCCCCGCCACCGTGAAGGCTCAGATCACAGGCTATGGCCGCGCCGACAAAGCCCAGGTGGCGTTCATGGTGGGGCGCCTGCTTGGGCTGGGTTCGGACGTCTCCGCCGCCTCCGATGCCACCGACGCCTTGGCCGTCGCGTTGTGCGCCGCACACAGCGCTCAACTCGTCGGACCGCGCTCTTGATCGGCCACCTGCGTGGCCGCCTGCTTCGCAAGCGCCCACAAGAAGTCGTCATCGACGTCGCCGGCGTCGGTTACCGCGTGCTCATCCCGCTCTCCACGTTCTACCGCTTGGGTGAGCCGGGAGCCGACGCGGCGCTCCACGTGCACACGCACGTGCGCGAAGAAGCGCTCCTCCTCTTCGGCTTCCTGAGCGAACAGGAGCAATCCCTCTTCGAGCTCCTCATCACCGTCACCGGCGTCGGGCCGAAGGTCGCACTGGCGGTGTTGTCCGGCATCGAGGCCGACGAGCTGCGCGCTGCGTTGAGCGCGGGCGACGTCGTTCGACTGACGCGCATTCCCGGCGTCGGCAAGAAAACCGCGGAGCGTCTCGTGCTCGAATTGCGCGACAAGCTGCCGGCCGACGCCGCTGCTACCGGTACGCCAGCCAGCACCGCGTCCGCGATCAAGGACGATGCGCTCTCGGCGCTTGCCAATCTCGGCTATGCGCGCGCCCCGGCGGAGCGCGCTCTCGAACGCGCGCTCAGCGAGCACCCGACCGCGCGCTTCGAGGACCTGCTCCGCCTGACGCTGCGCCTCCTCGCGAGCGGATGAAGGCGCGATGACCGATCCGCGCCTGGTCTCCGCAGGCTCCGAGGACGACGACGTCGGCTTCGACCTTTCGCTACGCCCGCGCCGCCTCGACGAGTACATCGGCCAGTCCCAGGTGGTCGCCAACCTCCGCGTGGCGCTCGAGGCGGCCGCAACGCGTGGAGAGGCGCTCGACCACGTCCTGCTGTTCGGCCCGCCCGGCGTCGGCAAGACAAGCCTGGCGCACGTCATCGCAGCCGAGCTAGGAGTCCCCATTCGCGGCACGGCAGGGCCGATCATCGAGAAAGCGGGCGACCTGGCCGCGCTCCTGACGGCTCTGGAGCCGCGCGAGGTGCTCTTCGTCGACGAAATCCATCGCCTCGACGCGCGCGTGGAGGAGATTCTCTACCCGGCCCTCGAAGACTACTCGCTCGACGTGATGATCGGCACTGGTCCCGGCGCGCGCTCGGTCAAGATCCCACTCAAACCGTTCACGTTGATCGCAGCCACCACTCGCGCCGGGTTGCTCACGGCTCCCTTGCGCGCTCGGTTCGGCATCGTGCATCGCCTGGACTTCTACGGCGACGACGAGTTGCGCTTCATCGTCAATCGCTCCGCGCACCTCCTCGGCGTCCCGATCGAGGCCGCGGGGGCTGCCGAGATCGCGGGCCGCAGCCGTGGGACGCCGCGCATCGCCAACCGCTTGCTCCGCCGGGTGCGCGATTACGCCCAGGTGCGCGCGGACGGGCGCATCACCGCGGACGTCGCACGCGACGCGCTCACGCTGCTCGAAGTGGACGCACACGGCTTCGACGAGGTCGACCGCAAGCTCCTGCTCACGATCATCGACAAGTTCGGGGGTGGCCCCGTCGGCGTCAACGCACTGGCGGCAGCCGTGAGCGAAGAGCCCGACGCGATCGAAGACATCTACGAGCCTTACCTGATGCAGATCGGGTTTCTCGACCGCACCCCCCGCGGTCGCGTTGCCACGCGCCGCGCCTACGAACACCTCGGCCGCCTCCCGCCACCCGGAACCGCGCGGCGCCTCTTCTGACGCCGCGCAACCAACGCCATGCGAATCGCGGACTTCGACTACGAACTGCCTCCGTCCTGCATCGCACAGACGCCGCTCCCCGAACGCGACGCCTCGCGCCTCATGCTTCTCGCGCGCCAGGCCGGCGTGCCACGCCACGCGTGGTTCCGCGACCTGCCGGAGGCGCTCGCCCCGGGCGACTTGCTGGTGGTCAATCGCAGCCGCGTCTTTCCCGCGCGCCTGCTCGGCGTGCGCCCCGGCGGCGGCGCTGCGGAACTGCTGCTCGTGCGCCCGCTCGACGAAGGCCGTTGGCTGGCGCTGCTGAAGCCCGGCCGTCGCCTGCGCCCCGGCACGCGCGTACGCATTGCGGCTGATTTCGAGGTCGAGATCGAATCGGGCGAAGCGGACGCCGACGGCGCCCGACCGGTGCGCCTGATCCCGCCGTCTGATCTCAGCGCAGAACAGGCGCTGGAAGCGTTCGGCCACACGCCTCTGCCACCCTACATTCAGCGCCCCGACGAAGCGAGCGACCGCGAGCGCTACCAGGCCGTGTATGCGCGCGAGCGCGGCAGCATCGCCGCGCCCACCGCAGGCCTGCACTTCACCGACGCGCTGCTCGCGCGCTGTGCCGAGCGTGGCGTGCAGTGCGCGGAGATCGTGTTGCACGTGGGACCTGGAACGTTTCGCCCGGTCAAGGTCGATGACGTGACCCAGCACCGCGTCGACCCAGAGCGCTTCTTCATCCCCGAAGCCACGGCCGCGGCGGTGGCGGACGCCCGCGCTCGCGGCGGGCGGGTCGTGGCGGTCGGCACGACCACCACGCGGGCACTGGAGGCGGCCGCCAACTCCGGGCGCGGGGTCGACCCAGGCTCCGGTCAGACAGCGCTCGTCATCACTCCCGGCTACGTCTTCCGGGTTGCCGACGGCCTCATCACCAACTTCCACCTGCCGAGGTCGTCGCTCTTGCTCCTGGTGGCAGCCTTCGCCGGGCGTGAGCGCATCCTGTCCGCCTACGCCGAGGCCATCCGGCTCGGCTACCGCTTCTACAGCTTCGGCGACGCGATGCTGCTGCTCTGATCCGCGCGCAACGGCCTCACGCGCGCGGGACGATACGCTCCACGCCGCCCATGTAGCGGCGCAGGACGGACGGCACCACGACGCTGCCGTCGGCCTGCTGATAGTTCTCGAGCACCGCCACCAGCGTGCGACCCACAGCGAGGCCGCTGCCGTTGAGCGTATGGAGCAGCCGCGGCTTGCCCTTGCCACCCGCCGGGCGATAGCGCAGATCGGCGCGTCGAGCCTGGAAGTCGCCGCAGTTCGAACACGACGAGATCTCCCGATAGGTCTGCTGACCGGGCAGCCACACCTCGATGTCGTACGTCTTGGCGGCCGCGAAGCCCATATCGCCGGTGCAGAGCGCCACGACGCGATAGGGCAGCTCCAGGCGCTTCAGCACCTCCTCGGCGTCCAGCACGAGCGCCTCGAGCGCGGCGTTCGACGTCTCCGGCGTGGTCAGCTTGACGAGTTCCACCTTGTGGAACTGATGCTGCCGAATCAGGCCGCGCACGTCCTTGCCGTACGATCCAGCTTCAGACCGGAAGCACGGCGTGAAGGCCGTGTAATGCAACGGCAGCGCGGCCTCCTCGAGCAGTTCTCCGGCGTGCAGGTTGGTGAGCGGCACCTCGGCGGTCGGGATCAGATAGAGCTCGCGCGAGCCGCCCGCCGCCTCGGAATCGCGCGTGTGCGTCTTGAAGACGTCGCCTTCGAACTTCGGGAGTTGACCGGTGCCGAGGAGCGCGCTCGGCAACACCAGGTACGGCGGGATGACCTCGCGATAGCCCCGCTCGGTCGTGTGCAGATCCAACATGAACTGCGCCAGCGCGCGCTCGAGCCGCGCGCCCAGGTCGAAGTACGTCGTGAAGCGCGCGCCGGCCAGCTTCGCCCCGCGCTGGAAGTCGAGCACGCCCAGCGCCGGCCCGAGATCCCAATGCGCCTGCGCGGGGAAGTCGAACGCGCGCGGTACGCCCACGCGGCGCACTTCGACGTTCTCGGTCTCGTCGCGTCCCACCGGCACGCTCTCGTCGGGCAGATTGGGAACCGCGAGCAGCAGCTCGCGCAGGCTGGCCTCGATCTGATCGAGCCGCTCCTGGCCGGCCTTGACGGCCTCGGCGACGCTCTTCATCTCCGCTTTGAGCGCGGCCCCATCCCCTCCCGCACGCGCCAGGCGGCCGATCTCCTCGCCCGCGACGCGCTGCCGATGGCGCTGCTGCTCCACGCTCTGGATCAGCGCGCGACGCTCCGCATCCAGAGTCCAGGGATCGCCGCCCGAGGGCGCGCGCAGATCCTCGACTCGCACGCCGCGCGTGGCGAGTCGGCGCAGCGCCTCGTCCCTGTTCTCGACCAGCCAACGCAAGTCCAGCACGGCCACCTCCGGGGCGATGAGAATAGCATGCGGGTTCGCCCGCTCCCTGCCCGCCCGGCGCCCTCGTGCTACCATCCGCGCTCATGAGCGACCCACTCCGCGTGCGCAAAGCGGTGTTTCCCGCCGCCGGGCTCGGCACGCGTTTCCTGCCGGCGACGAAGGCTCAGCCCAAAGAGATGCTGCCGCTGGTCGACAAGCCGATCATCCAGTACGTGATCGAAGAGGCGGTCGCCGCAGGCATCACGACCATCATCATCGTGACGGGCCGCGGCAAGAACGCGATCGAAGACCACTTCGACGTGTCGTACGAGCTGGAGCGGTTGCTGGAAGAGCGCGGCAAGACGGACCTGCTCGAACAGGTGCGGGCCATCTCGAACCTGATCAACGTCTCCTACGTGCGCCAGGGCGAGACGCTCGGACTGGGCCACGCCGTCTTGATGGCGCGCGACCTGGTCGGCGACGAGCCCTTCGCCGTCATGCTGGGCGACGACATCATCGACAGCCCCGTGCCCTGCATGAAGCAGATGATCGACGTCTTCACGCACCACGGCGGCCCGGTCGTCGCCGTGCACCAGGTCCCGCCGCAGGACATCTCGGCCTACGGCGTCATCGATGGTCGCCCCACGGCCGATTCCGAGCGCGTCTACCGCTTGCGGGACATGGTCGAGAAGCCGCCGCCCGGCAGCGCTCCCAGCGATCTCGCCATCATCGGTCGCTACGTTCTCACGCCCGATATCTTCCCCGCCCTCGAGGCCACTGAGCGCGACGCCGGCGGCGAAATCCAGCTCACGAACGGACTGCGGGCGCTCCTGCGTCAGCGGCCCATGTTCGGCTACCGCTTCGAAGGCACGCGCCACGATGCCGGGAACAAGCTCGGGTTCCTGAAGGCGACCGTCGAGTTCGCGCTCAAGCGCGACGATCTGGGAGGGCCATTCCGCGAGTACCTACGCAGCCTGGCTCTCTGACCGTCGCAAGGTCACCGCGCGCCAGGCCCACGACACGGCCGTCCCGCCCCGCGCGGCCACACCGCTTCGCGCAGCGGCCCGAGCGAAAGTCGAACGGCGCCACGGGGGCCAGGCGCGCCGCCACTCGCGCGCCCGATCTCAGTCAGTCGCTGGACGAAGGGCTGGACGCTCCAGTCGTCGGGCTGGCGGCCGGCGTCGACGACGCGGCCGGCTTGGCCGCCTCGCTACTTGCCCCAGCGCTCGACGATTCGCCGGCGTTCGCGCCGGACTTGCGGGCGTAATCGGTCACGTACCAACCGCTGCCCTTGAACTGGAACGCGGGCGCCGAGAGCAGCTTCTGGACGCTCTGCCCACAGGTCGGGCAGGCCCCGAGCGCGCCCTCGGAGAACTTCTGGATGACCTCGAAGCGCCCACACTGCGGGCATTCGTACTCGTACAGCGGCACGGCGCGCACCTCCAAAAGGCCATCATATACGCGACGCCCGAAGTGAATTCGGGCGCCGCTCTTGAACGGGGGGCTCCCGCCACCGAACCCCCGGCCCCGACGTGCTTGGACTTCTGACGCGATGTATGGCAGCCCAGCCCGGCGCGCGCCAGCCCGACGTCAGTCGACGGCTCGCAGCACGAGCACCACGATGGCGATGATCAGGAAGAGCACCAGCAGGTCGTGGACGTCGCGATCCAGGCCGGCCGTCGGGTCGGCCTGCAGCGCGCGTGCACGCGTCGCCAGCTCATTCAGCTCCGCGTCCGACAGGCTCGCCAGCGCGACCTGCAGGCGCGCCGGTGCGACGCCCACGTGCTCCGCAGCCCGCGTGGCCGCCGGCGTCGTGAGCAGCGCCGCGACGTCGGTCTGAGCGTCCGTGCGCGCCGCGCGCGCTTCCGCCAGCCGCGCGCCGACGTCCGCCCGCGAGAGCACGTGCTCGCTGGCGTGAACCGGCCACGTCGCCACGGCGATCACAAGGGCCGACACGAACTTCGCTCTCATGCCGCACTCCTCCCGCGCGGGCCGTTCGTCTCTCCGCGCGCTCGATCGAGAGGGCAGGATAGGACCACGCTTCAGCGCGTGTCAACGGCGGCGCTCACGCAACTCAGTGAGCCTCGGCCCAGTTGTGCCCGAGACGCGCGTCCACCACCAGCGGCACGTCAAGCCTCAGCGCGTTCTCCATCACGTCGACCACCAGGGCGCGCACTGTCTCGGCCTCGCCTTCCGGCACCTCGAGCAGGAGCTCGTCATGGATCTGCAGCACGAGCCGCCCGCCCCCGCCGCGCGCCCGCAGCGCGGCACGCAGATCGAGCATGGCCTTCTTGATCAGGTCGGCGGCAGAACCCTGCACGGGCGTGTTCATGGCCTGGCGCTCCGCCTCGCTGCGCACCTGGAAATTCCGCGCGTTGACGTCGGGCAGCCGGCGCAGGCGCCCCAGCAGCGTGCGCACCATGCCGCTCTCGCGCGCTCCGCGCAGGGTCTCGTCGATGTACGCGCGCAAGCGGGGATAGCGCCCGAAATAGGCGGCGATGAACTCTTCCGCTTCGCGCTTGCCGACACCCAGATCCTTGGCCAGCGTGAAAGGCGTCTTGCCGTAGAGCAGCGCGTAGTTGATCATCTTCGCGAAGCGCCGCTGCTCGTCCACGGGCAGGCTCGCAAAGGGGCCGAAGACCTCGCGCGCGGTGCGCTCGTGCACGTCCTCGCCGCGCCGGAAGGTGTCGATCAGCCGCTCGTCCTGCGACAGGTGCGCCAGCACGCGCAGCTCGATCTGACTGTAGTCGGCCGAGAGCAGCAGGTGCCCGGGCTCGGCCACGAAGGCCGCGCGGATGCGCCGGCCCTCCGGCGTCCGGATGGGCACGTTCTGCAGGTTCGGGTCGCTCGACGAGAGCCGTCCCGTGGCTGCCCCGGTCTGATTGAACAGCGCGTGCACGCGCCCCGTGCGCGGATGAATCAGGGCCGGCAGCGCGTCGACGTAGGTGCTCTTGAGCTTCTGCACGGAGCGGTAGTCCAGGATGCGCCGCGGCAGCGCGTGCAGAAGGGCCAACTCCTCGAGCACGTCCTCCGCGGTCGACGCAGCGCGTGTCTTGGCCGTCTTCTTGCCCGCCTGCAAGCCCAGGCGCTCGAAGAGCACTTCGCGCAACTGCACGGGCGAGTTGACGTTGAACTCGCCGCCGGCCAGCGCGTGGATCTCGCGCGTGAGCCCCTCGAGCTGCTGCTCCATCGCGCGGCTCATGTCGCGAAGCAGCGCGGCGTCGATCTTGACGCCGGCCTGCTCCATGTCGGCCAGCACCTCAGCCAGCGGCAGCTCGAGCGTGGCGTAGATCGAATCCAGGCCGGCCTCGGCCAGGCGTGCCGTGACAGGCGCGCTCAGTCGCAGCAGCAGCTCGGCATCGGCGGCCGCCAGTGGCGCGCAGGCCGCCACGTCGGCATCCGGCGGCACGTGGTCGTCGCGAGCTGGACGCTCCTCGCCGAAGGTCTCTCGGGCGAGGTCGTCCAGCGCGTAGCTGCGTCGCCCGGGGTTGAGCAGATAGGCCGCGAGCAGCGCATCGAAGCCCACTGACCGCAGGCTGATGCCGCGTTGGTGCAGCAGCACGAGCGCCTGCTTGGCGTGCGGCGTGGCGCGCGCCACGGCCGGGTCCTCCAACAGCGGCCGCAGCAGCTCGAGCGCGGTCGCGACCGGCAGACCCGGTTCGTCGAGCAGCTTGGCGCCGTGTTCGAGCGGCACGTAGCAGCCCGCGCCCGCCGTCCAGGAAAGGCCCAAGCCGACCAGCGCGCAGCGCATCGGCTCGCGCGAACTGCAGAGCGGAACGAGCGCGACGCGTCCCGCGGCGCGCGCCGCCGCCACCGCCTCGCGCAGCGTCTGCTCGTCGTCGAGCACGCGCACGGGCAGCGCCGCCGCGGCCGGCACGACGGGCGCGTATTCCTTCGCCAGGGCCGCGAACTCGAGCTCGACGAACAGCGCGCGCGCCGCCTCGCGATCGGGCTCGCGCCGCGCCAGCGCCGCCAGGTCGAGGGTCACCGGCGCGTCGTGCCGCAGCGTGACCAGCTCCTTCGACAGCCGCGCGGCCTCCGCGTGCGCCAACAAGCCATCCCGATAGGCCTTGCGCGTGACCTGGCCGGCCTGGGCCAGGACGTCTTCGAGCGCTCCGAACTGGCGCACCAGGTCGCGTGCGCCCTTGTCGCCGATGCCCGGCACGCCCGGCACGTTGTCGACGGCATCGCCGACCAGCGCCAGGACGTCGACCACGCGCTCGGGCGGCGCTCCGAACTTGTCGATCACGGCCTGCCGGTCGTAGAGCGTCGCGCCGCTGCCTTCGCGGCCCGGGTTCAGCACGCGCACACGTTCGTCGACGAGCTGCAACAGGTCCTTGTCGGCCGACACCACGACCACTGCGTGTCCGGCCGCCACGGCCTGCCGGGCGAGCGACGCGATCACGTCGTCGGCCTCCCAGCCCGGCACCTCGTAGATGGGCAGCCGTAGCACGTCGCACACGCGACGGACGTAGGGAATCTGCACGGCCAGGTCGTCGGCCATGCGTGGCCGATTGGCCTTGTAGGCGTCGAAGCGCGCATGACGCTGGGTACGGCCAGGCGGATCGAAGGCCACGCCGATGAAACGCGGGCGCTCGTCGTCGAGCAGCTTGCGCAGCATGGTCGTGAACCCGTAGGTCGCGTTGGTGGGCAGCCCGCGGCTGGTGGCGAGCCCGCGGATGGCGAAGTAGGCGCGATGGAACTGGGCGTTGCCGTCCACCAGGTAGACGGGTTCCAGGGCGCGCGCCATGCCGCGGATTCTATCTCGGGTAGAATGCGCGTCTCATGCGCGCTCCCCTCGCCGCGCTGCTCTTGCTGGTCGCCTTCGACCAGGCCTGCGTGGTCTACGAGTACGAGCACGAGATCTGGTTTCGGGTGGGCGGCGCCGGAACCGTGAACGTGACCGGCCGACCCGCGCTGTGGACGGCGTTCAAGGGCGTGGGCCAGGCCAGTGACCCCGACGCCAGCGTCACGCGCGAAGCCCTGCGCGAGCTGTTCGAACGCTCCGGGTTGCGCGTCAAGCGCGTCACCCTCACGCGGCGCGGGGGACGCCCGTACCTGTTCGTCAGCGCCGACTTCGACGATCTGAACAAGTTGAGCGGCACGCCGGCCTTTCCCGACCTGCGGGTGCATCTGACCCGCGAGGGCGAGCGTCTGCGCCTGGACGGCGTCTGGGCCCGCCCGCCCAACGCGCCAGACGTCGGCGCGCGCGACCGCGACGGCCTCATGGCGGTGCGCTTCCACCTGCCCGCCAAGGTCTTCGAGCACAAGAACGCCGCCGCCGGCGTGGAGCGCGGCAACATCGTCGGCTGGCGCCAGGACGTGGCAGCCGGGCGCGACGGCGGGCGCCTGGAGTTCGGGGCGTTGATGGATCGCCGCAGCATCCTCGGCTCCACCGTCGCCCTGTTCGCCTCCGCCATCGCGCTGGCGCTGCTGCTGCTCGCAGCCGGCCTGTACGTGGCGTTGCGCCAGGGCCGACGCCAGCGCGCCCGCGCGGCGGTGGGCTGAGCGTCAGGCGGCTGCCGGCCGCAGACGCGGGGTTATAATCGCGGGCTCCGGCCGCTCTCCGGCGCGAGGTTTCGGCATGACCGTCAAGCTCTCGTTCTCGTCCGTCTCTCAGACGCCGCTCGATCTGCTCGTGGTCGTGCTCGACCCCGAGCGCACGTTGCACGAGATCGACGACCCGGGCGTGGCCGAGCACGTGCAGCGCGCGCGCGCGGCCTTCGAAGCCAAGACCCTCAAGCGCGAATACGTCGCCACGCTGCCGGCCGGCCACAGCCCGTCGGTCTTGCTCGTCTATTGGAGCCCGACGCTGCGCGCCTGGAATCTGTGGGAGAACCTCAAGACCTTCACGGCCCGGGCGCTGCGTTATGCGCGCGACTATCGCCTGGCGCGGGTGGGGCTGCTCGTCAACTCCGCGGCCGCCGCGCCCTTCGTGGGCAAGGCCGTCGAAGGCGCCCTGCTGGGCGCCTACACCTTCGACAAGTACAAGCTGGAGAAGGACGAGTTCCTGCGCAGCGAGGCGCAGGTCACGATCCTGGCGCACGCCGACCATCGCGTCGATGCCGAGGCGCGCAAGGCGCGCTACGCGTGGGTCTCCGAGAACGTCAACAGAGCCCGCGACCTGATCAACGAACCCGGCGCGGCCGTCACCCCGGCCGTGATCGCCGAGC
>WBZQ01001531.1_pt1 | contig 15955 bp, 20 predicted proteins | sample 5204251 | NCBI WGS metagenome assembly WBZQ01 (sample SAMN12412402, study PRJNA552823) | activated sludge metagenome | isolation source: activated sludge from nitrification reactor of wastewater treatment plant... | place: USA: Virginia | collected 2017-09 | reverse complement strand
AGCGTGACACGTCGTTTGGCTGTCCATCGTTCAATTGGGTCTGCTGCTTCTGATGCCATCACCACCTCCTCGGTCCATGTTAGGACCTTGTCTTAGGGGTGGTCTCAATTTCAAGGGGAGCAGGATACCGGAACAGAACCGGATCATCGAACGGTTCTTTCGCAGTCTCAAAGAAGAGTATGTCTGGCCTCATACGTTCCAGACGTTTGAGGAGGCCCGGCGAATCATCTGGGACTGGATGCAGTGGTACAACCAGTGTTCGGTCGTGCGAACGTACGTGATGTCGGTGGCCCATTTGGTGTTGGGTGCCGTTGGCTGGAAATCTCGGTCAAGATGATCGTGAACTCCCGCCGGTCTTGTTCCCGAGGCCTTTCGTCGCCAGCACCGCCGCTGCGGGACACCTTGTAACCCCGCTTGACGCATCAAGTGGGCCACTCGGTGTCGGCCGCACCCTTCTCCGGCGTAGCGGAGTTCCTCCCATATCCGCGGACTCCCGAGTACCCCATCATGCTGCGCGTGCAGGTCGCGCATGCGCGCCACCAGCCGCGTGTTCTCCTGAGTACGGGCACGCAGCGGGTGCGTTGCTCAGCCGTAATACTCACTCGGGGAGACTGGCAAACATCGGCATGTGTGGCGTTGTTTGTAGAGAGTTGTGCTATAGCGGCACCGGGTCGTTCGGTTCTTACGCGGCGGAATGCATGGGGTGATACCCTGCTGTTTACGGGCGGTAACGAACCAATCCGCATCATAGCCAAGATCGGCGATCAGATGTTTGGCATTGGAAAGACTGGGCAGCAGGCATCGCGCACCGGTGTCATCGCTGGTGTGCCAGGCTGTTAGCAACAGGTGCACCGGCTTGCCCGCGTCGTCGCCCACTGCATGGAACTTCGAATTTAGGCCACCCTTCGTGCGGCCAATACAGCGAGGGACTGCCCCTTTTCAGGAGACTCGCTGCCGTTCGGTGGGCCTTCAGATGGGTGGCGTCGATCATGAGACCGTCTCTGGTCCTGGACTGTTGTGACAACTCGCAGAAGATCTTGAGAAAGATCCCCATTCGGCTCCATCGGACAAACCGATTGTAGAGTGTCTTGTGCGGGCCATAGGCCTTCGGCGCGTCTTTCCATTGCAGACCATGTCGGATTCCATAGATAATTCCGCTGATCACTCGCAGATCATCCACGCGCGGGATGCCGTGTGGCACTGGGAAATAGGGCGTGATCCGGTACAACTGCTGCCTGCTCAATAAAAACATGTCACTCATGACCACCTCCAGCCATAGTGAAGCACAGATCATTGCCTGAGGAAACCTGCAAACTTAATGACTCCTGAACCTAGGTGTCCGTGAAAGTGGGGCAGAACCTGTCAGAAGGAGCGGGGCAACGTGAATGCACTTCGTGGGCTAGAAATAGGTCGATTCAAGGCAAGACAAACGAACTACGAAGCTCACTCAAGGTACTGGTTCTATTCATAACCGACGTTCCATCCGACAGTAGGCGCATGATTCTGAGAAGACAACGCGCAGATTGCTCCCTGATTCGAATCTTTTGGGTGCTACGACTGCATTGTAATGGGTCGACATCACAACGAATCGATTGTATGGAGATGGGTTCAAATCTAAGCCATGAATGCGTCGCAGATGATCTTGGAGCCACAATACGTTCTAACCCCTAATACTGCTTGACTCTGGTGTCGGATGCGATCAAGGTGATTCTATGACGTACTAAGCCGCGTCGGCTGTCCTATCTCTCGCGCATTCCCTCCACACTCCGGCGCGTCTGATTTCTCAGTCTCTCCCGTTTATTCGAATCACAGCGATCATCGAGTCTGGCTATGAATATGCGAATAGCGATTTCACAGGAGTCGTGTCTTTAGATGTGGGCTCACAAAACATCATGATAGCAACAACTCCAGAAGGCACAGTCGTACACGGTCTCGATGGGTTCATGAACCTAGGAGCCAGGGCGGACGAAACCGTTTCTGTAGATCTGCGTAATTGCGTCAAGACGACACATTCTAACAACTGATCACAAATTTCATACATGGATGAATTGGATTTAGTATTTAATCGACAGCTCATGGATCTTGGTATCAATGTGTTTGTCGCCGTAGTCTTGATTTGTGCTGCCTATGTCTCACGAGACCTCTACCGGTCATGACAGAGGGGTGGGATGCGGATTTGGGAATTGATCGGTAGTAGGGTAGTGAAATCGAGTCGTCCCAGTCAGAGACAGCCGGACCCTTGTTAAATTCAACGAAAAACACGCATGAGGATGAGCGAGAGAACTGGCGTGAGGTCGTCTCTTGATCGTCTAGTTGTCACATCTCCAGATTTCGACCGAATCACAGCTTCAAAAGCTGTGGGACGCATGAAGACTGTTATCCAGAAGGATGATAGGGGCAGTTGTAATTGGCAGAGAACCAATCAGAGGATGAGCTTCGCATCATTGGGGCATTTCGAGCATCCCCTAACTCGGACCTGCGGCTTATTTAATCTTCCTGAAAATCTTCACTGTTGCTTCAACTCCACCATCTTGTGGACTGATCATCAACAGCCGGTCCTTGTGCCCAGAAGGTTTCTAAAACCGTATCGACATAGACCGTCATAGGACTTGTTCAGTAGTCAGATGTGGAGATTCCACTCGGGGGTTGTTCCTTCGGTGCTCTCATTGCGTCTCAATGACTTGAATGGCCATGTTCCCAAGGCTGTCTCAACATCTCCCCCAGTCGTGGTCGAACTGGAGTCCGCCATGGTCAGCGCTCCAGAGCTCCTGTGACGTAGAGTCGCAAGCAATTGCCTCCAATCCTTGCCCCGTCCAGCGCAGCCACCGCTCTTAGGGCTTCTTCGCGCGAGCTCAGTTGCACGAATCCATAGCCGGCAGATTTCCCACTGTGTTTGTATCGAATGACGGCAGCGTGTGCTACGACTCCATACGCTTCCAAGAGGGCGCGGAGGTGATCATCGGACGCGTCTTCCGACAAACCTCCCACATACACGACAGATTTGCTCATTCCTCTCCCCGCAAAGCCGTTGTGAGCACAGACGAGCCTATTGCTGATCTCGTAGCTCGAAATAGGTGTAGACGACGACGCTGATGACTCCCGCAATGTACAATACGGTTGCCGCAGCGAGGGGATTCTGAACGAACCATTGGACGGAACTCTGAAAGAGAGACATTGGTGTGCCGTTCCTATTTTTCGTGTAAGAGACGAGTGGTGTACAGGTGGTCGCGTGTCTGTTCAGTGCGTCTTACTTCGGCGAGCGTTTGGTTTCTGCCTCATAATTGGCGCTCCTTCTGCCTCATGCAACGCAAACGGGTACTCCTTCGCTAACGAAGCGACTCCTTGCCTAATGACGTCAATGGAGGATGCGCTATGGCGCGGGATTGGATCAGCCAGCCCCAGGAGGTGCCACCGGATCTTTGGTTTTTTAGGGGTAGATTTCTTGAGTTTTTTCTGAACTCGCTGAGTCGAATAGAAACTCATGACAACTCCTTAGGGTATGGACAGGTGCCTCGACCACAGACTCCTCAACCGGAGGAGCCTGGTGGCTCTGTCGTCCTGCCGACACTGAGTCTACTCACCCCCGAACGGCGGCACATGCCATCCAATGAGACGAGTATGAGAACATTATGCTATCGCGCGAAGACGGAGAGTGAGTACAAGGAGTGCGCAGAGAGACAGCAAAATTGAAGAATCGTGAGTGTAACAGCCGCCTTGTGGAGGAGTCAAACTTTATGATTGAGTGAAGTTTTGATAGGCAGCAAGATGTTTAGATTGCCATAGTTTCCAACGGGTTACCACAGTTGTTGATCTGAGAACGGATCGGCATGAGTGAGGCTCGTGTTCATTCAACTGTCTTTGCTCGCGACGAGGTTGCGCCGAGTGTCAGCCAGAGTACCACCAGCCATACCAGCGGGATTATCATAATTGATCCACCAATAGATGAGTCCGGGAACTACCATCCCGCCGAGAGCGCCCAGCGCCGGTAGTCTCACATTCGCCCTATCGGAGAGTTCCCCCTCCAGGAGCTCCCGTTTTAACTCCATCCCGACCACAAAGAAAAACAGCACCATCAGGCCATCATTGATCCAGAGAAGAAGGGGTTTCTGAATCTGGAACTCCCCAAACTGAACTCCGGCCTGAATCTGTAGAAGCCTCTCATACAGATGCTTCAGATCGGTATTGGCGCACAGCATGGCGAGTGCTGCGGCAAGAATCAACAGGATGCCGCTGGCGGACTCCAGTCTTAGAAATGTGCGAATACTGCTAATCATTGAGCCAATGCCGACGCGTTCAGTGCTTAAAATCTTGGGATTGCCTAGGCTTAGGACTCATTCTTTGAGATAGAAGATGACGGTGGCAGCGAGGCAGATTGCCGAGAAAAAGGTGTGGGCACAGCGATCATAGCGCATGGCAATCCGACGCCAATCCTTGATCCGCCCGAACATGCTCTCGATTGTGTGCCTCTGGCGGTAGAGGGTCTTGTTATAGCGGCATTGTATCGTTCGGTTCTTGCGCGGCGGGATACACGGTGTGATCCCCTGGTTCTTCAGAGCGGCGATGAACCAGTCGGTATCAGAGCCGCGGTCGGCAATCAGCTGGTTCGCTTGGAAATGGCTGGCAGGAAGCATCGGGCGCCCGTGTCATCACGGGTGTGCCCGGCTGTCAGCAACAGGTGCACCGGCTTGCCCGTCTCATCGCACACCGCGTGCAGCTTTGAATTCAGACCACCTTTTGTGCGGCCAATACAGCGGGGCGCTGCCCCTTTTTGAGCAGACTAGCCGCCGTTCGGTGGGCCTTCAGATGGGTCGTGTCGATCATCAGGCAGTCTCTGGTCCCGGGCTGTCGCGCAACTCGCGAAAGATCTTGTTGAAGATTCCCGCCCGACTCCAGCGCACAAACTGATTGTAGAGCGTCTTGTACGGCCCATAGGCTTTGGGGGCATCCTTCCATTGAAGACCATACCGGATGACAGAGATGATCCTGCTCATGACCCGTCGATCATCCACTCGGGGGACACCGTGCGATAGGGGGAAATAGGGCTTGATCCGGTTCAATTGCTGCGGGGCCAACAGAAACTCCTCACTCATGGCCACCTCCCGCCCTAGTGAAGCACAGATTACTTACGGAGGGAACCCGCAAACTGAATGAGTCCTGAGCCTAGTGTCCACAAAATTGAGGGAAGATCGGTAGTGGGTTATCAAAGCCGTTACTAGAAGAGGAACCTGACACGGTGACAAAGAAAATCAGCCATACCGCGCCTGTGTCTACGACTGCGGCGCAAAGTGGGGGATTCAAGTATTCGCACGTCGGTGATTCCCGTAAGAACTCAGGGGGAATGACAAAGGGCCTCATAGCCAATCCTGCAATGCTGGATTATGCGATCAGTAGACGAGCCACATCGTCTGACACCGTACCTATTTGAAGTCCTGTAGGTCGTCATCCGTAACATTTCGTCCTCTCGTGAGAAGCGCTCGTACGTAAGTGGCGATTATTAAACGGGAATAAGCATAATTGCTGTAGTGCGTACAAAACCTACTCGACACCCTTGACGTAAAAAGAAGATTAGGAGAATAATAATGGGGCCATCGGATAGAGGAGTTCCATTGTTCTTTCCAAGACGTGCGGAAAGCTGATTTGAACAAGGGAAAAGACTTTGCTGGCATAATCTCGCTGGTGGTTACGGAGTGTTATGCGTTTCAGCAATTGGAATTGGTGGCAGTTGGCAGAGAATTAGGTTCAAAGAGGGTAATGCATGCTGAATCATCTTAAATCCCATGCCTTGAGCTATAGCCTCGCTGCTGCGGTGATCCTCTTCTTCATTGGGCAGGCCATGATATCGAACCTGAAGAACGAGACGAACGCATTTGCGCCTGAGCCGGTCGAAGCCGCAATCGACGTCGCCCCAGCAGCTGGGTTCCAGGTGGTGCTGGAGCAGAAGAATCTCGAGCTCATTGCGGAGAATGACCAGCTCAACGCTCAGTATGATCTGCTTAATGGTCAATATGGCCGGCTCCACAAATCTAATTACAAACTCAATCAAGAGAATGGCCATCTTCACAACGCCAATTTTATTCTCAATCGAGAGAATGGCGATCTTCACGAAGCTAATTTCACACTCAATCAAGAGAATAGCCACTTGCATCAAACCAACGGCGAACTCAACAAAGAGAACCAACAGCTCCAAGAACAGATTCAACGCCTTCAAGAGATTATCAAAGAAAAAGAAGATCTCACCCAGAGCCAGAAACGCGAGCTTGGGCAGCAGCACCAACAATTGGCTGCCTATGCGCGTGCAATTGACGCGATGAATGCTCCCAAGAAGGAAGTGAAACAGACCGTACAGAAGAAAACGAAGACGGATGCGGGTTTGGTACAGCTGGCGAAGGAGACCTTGGGAGTCGATGTCACGGTTAAGGAGTGCCAATGATCTCTGTTCATTTGCCGAACGTCGTTCATCGTCACATCGCCATATTGAATACAATGATCTTCATGCTAGATACTAGGAAAACACAATTCGATTGGTACCTCAAGGTGGAGGAACATACATCATGATCTTCCTGCTGCTTGCCATACTGTTGGTCCCTGCCATCGCCCAGGCTGAGGAGAAAATCGTTGCGGTGCCGCGTGACCAGTTCGTCAAAGTGCTGGGTGAGGTCAAGCAGAACAAGCAGTTTCTTGCCGAGTCGCAAGAGTGGTTGGCGAAGTATAAGGACATATTCGAGAAACAGAGAAGCTATGTTGAAACGTTGGAGGGGCTGAACGAGACGAGGAAGAAAGAGACCGAATTGTTGCAAGAACAAAACGCTGCGCTCCAGAAAGAGATCGAAGAAGAACGGCAACGGAAAGCGGACATGGCTTGGCAGAAACAGGCGGAATGGGCGGGGTATGGAGCAGCGATTCCCACGGCGATCATTATGCTGAGGAAGCTGGTCTTCAAATTCTAACCAGGGACCGCGACAAGGAACGAATACATCTCTGACATGTCCAGCATGTCACGTTCATCATCTCAGTGGGGGCATAGAGGGGGGGCAGGTATTGCGATCATGATGATCTTGCTCCGCTCTCAATGGGCGTCGGTATGTCATGGTAAAGAGGCAAAGGAGAAGGTGCCGCCCATTAGAAGGCTCTGATCAAGTGGGCACACCTCTCCTCTGGTTCTGCACATCCGTAGGAAACAACAAAGGGGTCGGGAGTCTTTAGTGGAAACGGTTCGTGTAGTTGACGGGATTTCAGCCACCGACTTTCGACAATGTTGGATTGCAGGGCTTAGTCCTCATTGGCTGTCACGCGACGAGCAGTCGCTCGATGTTGGGAGTGCAAGGCGTGGACCTACGCGGTTGCTACAAAAGAATGGAAAGAGGATCGGATCCTAAAAAAGAGGCGAGGACCATTGGTACATTCGTGACCTCGGTCCCCAATAGCATCGTGATCTCCTGTCCGATCCCGAACGGCTGGATCAGTAGAAAGAGACCAAAGCTGAGGGCAAGGATGCTGGGCCAGATCATTGAGAGAGAGCCAAGCACGAAAACAAATACCATCACGGCCACTGTGTCGTGGGTAAGTTGGCTTTTGGCTGTGTGCATACCCTCTCCTTATCATGGCTTGTTCTTGGCGGAACCAAGCGAGCATCGTTGTTTGTATGGTTCGTAGAATAGCTCAAAAGCGGACCTAATGAGCAACAGAGAAGAAGACCTAGTCACCGTTAGGGCTATTGTCAGGAAAGCAACTGATCCAGTTCGACGCCAACACCACGTGATAAGGGTCGGATCTTGAATTACGCGTCGATGGAGTTCACCTCATGTTCAAGGAGGGATGCGCTGTGCAAACCAACCGGGTCTAGAAAAGGCCACGTGCTGGATCCAGCCATTGAGCAGAAGAACCGAACCAACTATTGCATAATTCGGATGCCGGCGATGTACTGTTTCTCGCCACGCAAAGCATGCCGTCATCTCTCCTGACATATTCAAACTCATGCGTGGTCGACTTCGAATAGATTCCCAGATTGATCATTCGGTGCTCGGATCGCTGCGTGTGGCGACTGTGCTCGACTTGGATCCTGTCGCACGTCCTAACTATCTCAATGAACGTCCATGCATAGTTGGAAAGACGTTGGGCTGGTAGGCACAAGCTACGTGAAGCTTGGTTGAGGAAGCGGTTGAGCTGGTAAGCAGGAGTGTTGACAGCTCCGATCTCATCGGGCTGCTCCATTGACACACTCGTGGTTGTCCCTGTAGGCTAAGCGACACGTACTGAGCCACGCCGACTATCCCATCTCTCGCGCATCGCTCCCTTTCTCGCGCGTCTGATTCTCTAGTGTCCGCCGCTTTTACGCTGAGTCTCCGCCCGTATTTGCCCGATGGCTTGTCCCAGTGTGGGCGGCGGTCGGCGAGGATCGGAGGCTTCCACCCACTTACCAAGGAGCCCTTGATGAATCAGGAACAGTTTGGGCAGTTCTGGAATCAATTGAAAACACCGCTCAAGGATTACTGGTCAAAGATTACTGCGGAGGATTTGACGGAGATCCAGGGGGATTTGGCGACGTTCGGTTCGGTCATTCAGAAGCGGTATGGAGAATTGCAGAAAGAGGAAGTCCGCACGTGGGCCAATCGACGGTATGCCCACTGGTCTGGAAACTACATCGGGTATAAGGATCCGGCGCCGGCGTCCTAAGTGCCCTTGCCTACCGTCATCGCATCCACCGTCTTGTCGGCCGACTGCTGATGAAGACGAGAGCGTGATACAGGGAGAGGTGAGATGAAAAAGATCGTCATCAATAAAAGCTATGAGCATTTTTTCGTGAGTCATGAGGCGTTCATTCGATTACGCGAGCTTGGGCAGGCGGAGGCGTTGCAGGAGATCGATCGGGGCGCGCATTGGCCGCTTGCGGCGGGCCCACAGGAACCGAGTTTGAATCGCTGCGGTGCACTCATTCCGCGTGATGACAAAAAGCTCGTGCAGGTTGTGGAAGAACTCCGGGGGGCGGCCAACGGATACGCTGCTGAATTGAAAGTCGTCGAGATTCCAGATGATGTGAAATGGGTCATCGACAAGATCGACGGGGTGGAGCGCGTGAGCGAGGTCCATCGTATATGGGAGTGAGCGAAACATCGCGGAAGGCATGATCGGATCTCGGATATGAACGATCATCGTCAAGATGCCAGGGCAGGCAAGACTCACCAATCCGGCAAGGCCGATGGAGAGGTGCTCAATGAAAACGACTTGACGTGCCAGGAAGCACAGATCGAAGAACTGCTTTCAAAAGGGGAATCCATCAAGGACGAAGCTGATGAGGCGCAGGATGAACATCTAGCAGATCAGAATGCTCCCCAGTAAGGGCTGCTGAGCACGCGTCGCATCGTCGTTGACAGGGGAATTGATGGATGGTACGGTCTTTTCCTCGGGCTAGTCGTTTCTGTGCCTTTCCCAGTTCCCTTCACTCACTCCGTCGTCATTCTCTCCGTGTGTGATCGAGATCGGATCAAGGAGTTTGTCTGCTCGTTTTTCTCATCCACGTGCGTGATCCGCAGTTCTATGCGCTTCCGGCGAAAACGCGGGCTGCGAACGGCAATGTTCGTGTGATGGGGTTCCCTCCCATCGGTATCATGTCCTTATCCTCCGTGATCAAACAAGCAGGGCACGAATGTGTGCTCTTCGATCAGGCGAACCCCGATACGCCGAACCAGGTCATCATTGACCGGATCAACCAGGAGCAACCGGCGCTCGTCGGGCTTAGTTTTCTCAGTACCACCAGCTATCCCTACGCCAAGATGCTGGCGCGAGAGATTCGCGCCACCAACCAAAAGGTCAAGCTCGCCTTCGGCGGCGTGTTCGCCAGCTTGAATGCCTCGTTGGTAAAATTACAATGTCCCGAAGTTGATTTTGTGTGTCGTGGCGACGGCGAGCAGTTGCTGCTCGATCTGTTGGCGAACTTGGAAAACCCCCAAGCTGTCGCAAGCCTGACATGGATGAAGGATGGCCAGGTCGTCCAGAATCCGAATCGCCCCACGGAACGGCACCTGGATCAGTGGCCCTTTCCGGATCGCGAGAGCCTGGAGCTCGACTATGTTGAATCCATGCCGCTGGATGTTCCGGTAGTCCTCTCCATGAGACGGTTCACAACGATGCAAACGTCTCGGGGATGTCCCTGGCCGTGCATCTTCTGCGACATCCCGATCTTCAACGAGGGGAAGTGGCGAGCCCGTAGTCCTCAGCATGTAGTCGCAGAGCTCAAGCACCTCGAAGCACTCGGCTACGAGTCCGTCGGGTTCGTCGATGATCATTTCTTACTTCAGCCCAAGCGGATCGAGGCGATTTGTAACGGAATCATGGACGAGAAGCTGTCGATCCGCTGGGGCATCGAGGGGCGTGTCGATTCGGTCGCCCAACATCTGTTTCCCGCCATGGCGAAGGCCAATTGTGGCGCAATGATGTTCGGAATTGAAAGCGGCAGCCAGAAGATTCTCGATCGCTTGAAGAAGGAACAGACGCTGGATCAGGTCACAACCGCCGTTGAAAATGCGAAAAAAGCCGGCGTAGAAATTGTGCATGGGTTCTTCACGGTGGGCAATCCGGACGAGACGGTCGAGGATATGGAAGCCACCTTCGATTTTGCGTCGGCCCTTCCGCTGGATACGTTTGGGTTCAACCGGCTCTGCGTCTATCGAGGCACACCCTTGTGGCAGGAGTACGTTAAACGCGGGCTGGTCAACGAAACCACAGATTGGTACAAGTATTTCAAATGTTCAGAAATTGATCCGACTTGCCTCTCAGGCGAAACAATCAACCGCGTCAGACAGGCCGGGATCAAAAAGCTCTTTCGCTACAAACTTATCCATTACCCCCGTCAGACCGTTCAGCTTCTCCGTCGGTTTTTTCGTTATATGCCGATCCGAGATGTGCTCTATCTCCTGCTCAAACCCTTCATGGGTCAGAAGAAGGGTGCGACGAAGGCTGAGGTAGTGTCGCGCTTGGTCGAGCATGCCGACATGAAAGATGCGGCGGCGCAGCTGACGCAGGTGTCGGATGAGATGCTGCACAATGTGTTTGAAGCCTCTCGCCTCGAACGTTTGCAGATCCAGCAAGCCGCAGACGAGTCACGCGAACTGCCGATGGTGCAGTCTCGATAGGTGGCACACGGGTGTATATCTGTAGGGCTTGGTTAGGCCCCAGATACCGTTACTCCAGGCTGATCGGCGTCATCCTGAAATCTGCATCATCACAACTATCTTCAGATGGTCGACCGCGTATTGCCCATCTGGCGAGCTGACGGGGGCGAGACCGTGCCACCGTCGTCGTTGGCTCTTCCCAACCCAGTGCAATACGCTCATGCAGGCGGCACGCAGTTGCCGTAGGCGCTCTCCGATACAACCACTACTCACGCAGGCAGTTCAGTCACCATGTCCGTGAGCGGCCTGTGCTCTCGTTCGAAACCTACCGGCGCGCTGCTGCGGGAGCATGCAGAACGGGCTTGCTGATTTTCCCTGGTGTCCGTGCGAGCTCCAGTTCGATCAACTTCACTGACATTTCCAAAATTTTTGTTGCCTGTGCTTGGAGGGCCTCCTCCTTGATGGCATGGTTGAGATAATTCTGGCAGAGGTTGTACATAGCGGCTCTGTACAGTTGAAGACCCTGCGTGCGTTTAACAAGCGTATGAGAAATTTGCGAGAAGGTCCGGGACAATTCTTCTTTCACACTCGCATCGAGCTTCTCGTTTGAGAGGTCTCGTATGGTCGCGAGCGCGTTCGTGACATTCTGATCCGTGTCGAGTGGCGGTTCCGCACAGAACCGGCCAGCTGCACTTGTAGCATCTTTCTCCAGCCGAACCAGGACGACCCTCCGATCGGTACTAACAGCTAACGTTCCTACGCGACTTTCGATATCGTCGATCACGACCGGTGATTTGGGGCTGGCAAATATGTTCAACCCGCACCCGGACAGCATCAACAGAGTCGCGATGAGGCTAGTGCGCAGAGATAAAGTCGGTATCATGGTGAGGCCTCCTAATGAGAGTGAAAACCATACTGATGACGGCCTGTGCTATACGGTGTTTATCGGGTTCATGCTGGGTAGCATGGACGAAGTCCGGAAGAACTGCAAGAGCCGCATTGCGTAGTAGTACGATGCCAACCGTGAGTGATGACATTGGTAGAGATGGGCAGAAGTTCCGACTCTAGGCTGTCATTCCTGCCGACACAGATTCGGGAAACCCGAATCTGTGTCAGGTCAAGGGGTGTGCAGGAAGATAGAGAGTAGCTCCAGGCACATTAGGCTGCTTTTGCTTTTCAATGAAGCTGCCCTTTTGCCGCCGCCACGACGTTGACCGTCGTGAAGCCGAATTTCTTTTGGAGTTCCTTGAGGGGTGCAGATGCGCCGAACGTCTTCATGCCGATGATCTCGCCGGTCAGCCCCGCATACCGTGCCCAGCCAAACGTGGAGGCCTGTTCCACACAGACCCGCGCCGTCACGTTCGGAGGGATGACGCTGTCGCGATAGGCCTGCGGTTGATGTTCGAAGAGTTCCCAGGAGGGCATGCTCACCACGCGGGCCTTGATGCCTTCGGCGTTCAATTGCTGTGCGGCCTCCAGGCAGAGCGAGACCTCGCTGCCGCTCGCGAGCAGCAGTACGTCCGGTCTTCCTCCAGGAACGTCGGCTAATATGTAAGCGCCTTTTGCCACACCGGATGCGGCGGCATAGGTGGAGCGGTCGATCGTCGGAAGGGCTTGTCTGGTCAGGATCAACGCGACCGGTTCATGTTTCAATTGCATGATGACGCGCCAGGCTTCCGCGACCTCGTTCGCATCAGCAGGGCGTAGGACGATGAGATTCGGAATGGCGCGCAGTGACGCGAGCTGCTCAATAGGCTGATGTGTCGGTCCATCCTCGCCGACCCCGATCGAATCGTGCGTGAAAATGTGGATGACGGGGACTTCCATCAGCGCGCTCAATCGGATCGCACCGCGGCTGTAGTCGCTGAAGATCAGGAACCCGGAACCGTAGGGGCGCACTTTGGAGAGGGAGAGCCCATTGAGCATGGAGCCCATGGCATGCTCTCGGACCCCGAAGTGTAGATTGCGGCCACCGCGATCCTTCGCAGTGAAATCACCGGCTCCCTCGAAGGTCAAGCGAGTCTTGGTTGAAGGAGCCAGATCTGCGGAGCCTCCCAAGAGCCAAGGGACATTTTTGGCCAGGGTGTTGAGGACCTTGGCAGAGGCATCACGTCCGGCCAGGCCTTTGGCGTCGGGAGGGAACAGGGGCAGCTCCTTGTCCCATCCGTCCGGCAGTTGACGCTGCTGCATATCGGAAAGATGCTTGGCGAGTTGGGGAAATTGCTTCTGATACTCCTCGAACTTGGCCATCCAGACTGTGCGCGCCTCGTGCCCGCGCTTACCCATGCCCTGCTGAAAATGCTCCCGGACGCCATCCGGCACCAGAAACTTTTCCTGTTCGGGCCAGCCGTAGTTCCGTTTGGTCAGTCTGATTTCTTCCTCGCCGAGCGGTTCGCCGTGCGCCGCGTGGGTATCTTGCTTATTTGGTGAACCGTAGGCGATGTGGCTATCGACGATGATCAAGGTCGGTCGCCCGGCTTCCTGTTTGAACGTCGTCAAGGCCCGTTCGAGCATGTCGAGATCGTTGGCGTCGCCGACTCGCGTGACGTTCCATCCATAGCCGATGAATCTGGTCGCCACGTCCTCGCTGAAGGCCCACTCGGTGTGGCCTTCGATCGTGATCTTATTGTTATCGTAGATCCAGCAGAGGTTGGACAGTTTCAGATGCGCCGCCAAGGAGGCCGCTTCGGCAGCGACCCCTTCCATCATGCAGCCGTCGCCGCAAAGGGCGTAGACGTTGTAGTCGAACATGTCGAAGCCTGGACGATTGAAATAGTGCCCTTGCCACTGGGCAGCGATCGCCATTCCCACGCTGGTGGCAATGCCTTGCCCAAGCGGACCAGTCGTCGTCTCCACGCCGGAGGTCCAGCGGTATTCCGGGTGTCCGGCACACTTGCTGTTGAGCTGGCGGAATCGTTTGAGGTCGTCCAGTTGCACTGAGAGTTCGCCCAGCCGTTCATACTGAGGATTCACCGCCTTCACTCCCGTCAGATGCAGCAGGGAGTAGAGGAGCATCGAGGCGTGTCCCATCGAGAGCACGAACCGATCGCGGTTCGGCCAAATCGGATCGTTCGGATCGAACCGCATGACTCGCTGCCAGAGACAGTAGGCAACCGGGGCCATGGCCATCGGTGTTCCCGGGTGGCCGGAGTTGGCTTGCTGCACGGCATCCATGGAAAGGGTACGGATCGTATTGACACAGGTTTGATCGAGTTGTGCGTTCATCACCATGGCCCCCTTTGTCGATGTGTGGTTCTCAAGTATGGTCGGTGGCGGTTCTTACCACTCATGATGTCGGCCGTATTGAAGGTAGGCTTAAGTATGAGCCAGAGGCACGGACAACACGACATGATGTGACACGTTGAGCTAGCTCAGTGTGATTCAAATTGATCCCAACGTGCGTAGTGGGTTGAAGCCGCCTTCAGCAAGTTGACAGGTACCTTAGTAGTCTATCACTAATGTACCGGCAAGTGAGATGAGGAAGGTGAGCTAGTTATTGAGGTTGTTCCGATGTATTGAAAGGAGGGTTGAAGTCAAGCTAGATGAAAGTGCCCACTACCATCTATCATCCTCCCGGTAAATGTCTTTCATCGAAATCTGACGTCACCACGAGAGCGGACATCCTGTTTGTACAACGACTGTGTGATTCCTGCTGTATCTCGACTCATCGAAGCAGTGTGATGGCAACAACGATCGGATCATATACGGTGCAAGATCAGGAACTGGCTATGCGTGCGATTCTCATGGCTTGGAGATCCAGCTTCAGCCCCTTGTCGAATACCTCTCATCCCTGTAGTCTTTCCCCCCGAGTAGTTGTCCTATGAAAGAAAAGAAACGTGTTCCAACCGATGGTGGGCCGATCAAGTGGACGAGTCCTTTCGTCGCCTTGAAGCAGGCAGAACTGCCACATGCTTCATCAACGCAACCTATTTGCAGCCAGAGCGCTCCGGCCTCCGACGTGCCGAAGAAGAATCGTGGCCGTGTGGACATCCTTCGCCAGACGGCGCATCGCGGGGGCAAGACCGTGACGGTGGTCACAGGGTTTGTTGGGATTGGTCAGGCGGAGAAAGAATTCCTCGCGAAGCAGATGCAGAAAGTCTGCGGCGCAGGCGGCACGGTTAAAGAGGGACGGATTGAAATTCAGGGAGATCAGCGTGACGCGGTCGCACGCATTCTCACCAAGGCAGGGTTCCGCCCGGTCTTTGCTGGAGGGTAACGCCTCCCTTGTTCCAGCAGAGGCGAATACGAGAAGAGGTGGGTATGTGATGGCGAAAGCCAGCCCCCGTACGGACACTCCTATCATTGCGTGATGCTGCACCCTGTGGGATACTCCCAGCCTGGTTAGGTCCCCCCACGCACGGGTGTCCTCACACCAACCGGAGAGCCATCATGCATTCACACCATACAAAGCATTTGTCTTCAGTCTGAGTCGTCCTACTCGGGCTTGCACTGGTCTTTGGCGTAACCACAATAACCCCGGCAACGAGTCACGCGATCCCCGTCGCTGGCGACTACACATTCACCAGCGGGTTCACCGGTACCTTCACATCCAACGGGAATGCCGTAACTGTCTGGTCATTCAGCGTACCATCGACAATCGTACTCTGGACTGATTCTGATTCATCAGTGAGTCCAACCACCAATGACAACACAATATTTTTTGCCGCGACGCAAGCTGGGGATGCCAGGATTGATTGGGGTAGCAATTCATTCACCGCACGACTATAGCCAAGCCCTCAATTACTGATGGACATAGGCAGTGGACTTTAGCGATCATGCGGGCATGAGATGTTCACCAGATTTGCGCCAACGGGTCGTGGATTTTGTCCGAAGTGGGGGAAGCAAGG
>WBZQ01001468.1_pt1 | contig 15956 bp, 22 predicted proteins | sample 5204251 | NCBI WGS metagenome assembly WBZQ01 (sample SAMN12412402, study PRJNA552823) | activated sludge metagenome | isolation source: activated sludge from nitrification reactor of wastewater treatment plant... | place: USA: Virginia | collected 2017-09 | reverse complement strand
GTGACGGGGGTTGCCCAGGGTGTGGTTGAGCAGGATCGCGACGGTGTGGCTAAGCACCTTGCGCATGAGGCGGTTTTGCAGAGGCCACAGGTCACGAGCACGAACGCGTTTGATCTGACAGCGCCCAATCAATTGGCCGAAGACCGTCTCGATCCGATAGCGAATGCGGCTCAGGGAGTGACGACGCGCACGATCCGGATCCCGGCTGGCTGTGCACCATGGGGTGAGCCCCGCACGCCAGCGGCGGGCAAGGCGTCCGTCAAGACGGGCGCCCAGGAGTTGCGATCCCCAGTCAGATAGCCGGTGTGGAAGGATGAAGCCTCTGCACGCAGGGGATTTCGCCCTGCGTCACAATCAAGACTTAGCTAGTGTCCGCTTGGCGTTGGGTGCCAAGACATACTCATTCAGCAACTGCCACGCTTCTCGCGCGCGGACACGCTCACGCTTCCACGCTTCGAGTTCATGACGAATGAGGGCCAATCGCGCGTCAGTTGCTGTCGGGAATCGCTTGTCGATCGGAGAACCAATCTTCGGGGTGATAGACCACTCGTTGGTCTCTGGCTGAAGCCGGATGCGCCCGACGTCGACACAGCTATCCTGCTTGTCATCGGCACACACGAGTACATCGCACTCGGCATCGCATGGGTCTGGAGAGCTGCGGTCTATCGGCATCAGATCTGTTCCTCCTTGCTCACGTCTTTCCCCTGCAATTGCAGCGCCATCGCCAACCCGAACATTGCCGCCTCTGCCAGCGTCTGTCCTCGTACGACGAACTGCACTTCCCCGACGGGCAGCCAGGCCATCTTTCCGCGGACCTCGTACGGTGGTTCCTCCGACCATGACACAATCCAGGGCAGCATCAAGAGTTCCCCGAGCAGCCGGCGCTCATCCTCCCCGTCAGCTAACGGCAGGATGGTGTAAGCCCCAAGCACGTCATGGGCCCAGGCTGCTGGGTCGAGCGCCTCTGTCATCCTAGGCTGAGATTCGCTGATGAGGCGGCCGGGCCATTGCGGTAGCATCGAGTCCGAGCAGGAGGACAAGCCTCCAAGAACGCCGCACTGCCTCAGCATTCGCTCCCACGGATGGACGAACGATCAGGCCAGTCGTGAAACCGGCGACGCTTAGGTCAAGGCGTTTCATGATCGGTCTCCCACGCGTCAACGATCATACCTATATTCGGGAGCCAACGACCAAGAGCTTGGGATGGTGCGCACAATACGCATCGGCCTTTTGCCATGTTGAGAAGAGGGCGCCCACATCATCTCCCGCTGCGTGGTCATTCATGTAGATCGGGTAGACGGTCGATCCCATCCATGGCACCTGATCAAGTCGTGTCCAGGGCGCTGCTTCGCGTGGCGCCAAGTTGCGCTCGGCAGCTTCGGAGACCTCGGTTCCTTCGGTGACTTCGGCCTCCATGAGGACCTGCATCGCCGCCTCTCAGCGCACGATCACCTGCACGACCGGCGCTCTCCGTGCGATTCTGCGTCAAGAGTGTGGCCGTCATCAGGAATGCGTGCCTCAACCGTCATGGTCATGCACCATGATGCTCGCAATCCATCCTCGGTTGCACCATGCTCCACTGGGAACGCCGAAGTCGACGAGCACGATCACGACGTTACCGTTCCCCTGCCTGCTCATGCTGTCGATCTGGACAAATCGTGCCAATCGCCCCCGCAGGTGCCATGCGCCGTCACGCACGACCACTCTGGAATGGCTCCACTCGTGCCTCTAGGACGCATCCATCTGATCGATAAATTGTTGGATCAATCCGGCGATCGTCGGCGAACTCACCTGCGTGTAGATCGATGGAATCTTCGTACCGCAGCCATGCCCGCCGCTCAAGACGCCAACCAATCTCCAACCACCATCAGCGGTAAACAACGGACCGCCGCTGTCTCCGAAGCAGGCATCCGTACCCGTCCCTCCCGCACATACGTCGCTAGGAGGGTCGAAATCCTGGCGCCTGTAGGCTCTCTGACACTCGTCATCATTGCGAGCTGGAACCGTCGCCGCCTCAAGGCGGTCGGCATACAGCGGTTTCCCATGGCCTGGTCGACGTACCGTGTCGCCCCATCCTGCCACGATGAGAGGCGTCCCTGGCGTTTCCGACGAGGTATCGCCGGGCGCCACCATGGGGATTGGCTGGATACCTTCGACCGGATGCTCAAGTTGGATAACCGCGATGTCGAAGCCACGATGGCGGATCCACGTGCGGACAGGCACGATGTCGCCCTGAGACGAGTCAAGCAATGTGCGCCCGATGGCGACCCGGAGATTGCTGACCGCATGCCGACCATTGCCCACGCAATGCGCGGCGGTCAGCACATACCTCGGGGCGATCAACGCGCCTCCGCAGACCTGCTGTTGGAACGCGGTCGCACCATATCTCACATCGAGCAACGCCACGACAAACGGATAGAGTCCATCAGGCACGTCCGTTCCCGCCGTGATTTCGGGATTGACCCGTCCGGCACGACGATCATCGCGCGTTGTGTGCGGTTGCCCCACGGGTGAGTGGGACTTGGCAGCGGCCACATTGACCACTGTCAATTCTGCGACGGGACGACTGAAAAACACGTGCAGCATCCCGGTGCCGCAGGTCACGAGTGCGAGAAGTGTCATCAACCGAAGGCATGCCACGATGGGACTCCCGGCTAGATAGACTCCACGACGAACGCGCTGTCGCTCTAAGAGCGCCCGGCAATAGGGCGAACGGATCTGCCACGCGGTTCCTGGCAGATCGGCAAACGGGATCTATCCTCGCCACGTTGGCCGACCACCTACCTAACAGCACACCGCGGACAATTGCCTAGTGCCGATCGGTCTTAATTAGATAGCGGGCGAAGCGTAGCGCCGATGATTTCTTGCACACCATCTTCGTCATGTCGTGTGCTGGCGGTGGACACGTCTCCATGCCACGTCTCGTGCCCGAATACCTGCTGGCTCAGCATTGCCGGGAAGCGTGCCACTGAAAACCCTGTCGGTCGCTGTAGGCGCGCAAGACATTGATCAGCGCTGGCGATTGCGTCAGGCAGCGCTGGCTCCTCGTCGTCGAAGGCGCTTTAGGGATGAATCCTTCCTCGGCGGTAGCGCCGACCTTATCTGGGGGCTAGTGAGTCAGTTCGCTCACATGCAGCACGGTCCGTAGCGACTTCCCGGCGGTCAAGAGAGAGACCCGACTGCGCGAAAGGGATCCGCTTTGCTGGGCATTGAGGCTGCTGCTGTACGGCTAAGAGCGGACGCAGCTGTGCCGTGGCGCTTTCTCCCGCCATTGCTGTTCAATAACCATCGGTTGCCATCGTCATATCGAGCCATGGAGGATGGATTTCCGCAATGTCAGCGCAACGTTCACAACCCCCCGGCAAGCTCAGCCGCCAACAGACGCGCGCTCAACAACGCGCCAAGCGGAATGCCCAGGGCTGGATAACTGCGCTGCAGGTCACCGACCCCTGGATGGCCAAGAGCATTCGAACCGCCCTCGGTAACCGTCACCTCACCCGTATGGAGCTGGAAGAAACGCTTGGCATCAGCCTGGCCAGCTTGGGAGATCTTGCGCCTCCGCCTCCTACATCCCCCGCGCCAGAGCCCGAGCGCGTCACCATCCAGCACATTCTCATCTCCTTTGCTGGAGCCGGTACCAAGGCCAGCCGCACGCGCGATGAAGCTGCTGCATTGGCCGAATCCACCTTCCAACGTGCACGCCAGGGCGAGGATTTCAGTGGCCTTGTTCCCGCCCTCACCGATGACTCCGCTCCGGGCATTTACGCCCTGGCCAATACACACGTCACTGTGCGATCGGCCAACGAATACCCTCGCTCCGGTATGGTTCCCGCCTTTGGTGACGTTGGCTTCTCCCTCGCCGTCGGCGAAATTGGCATGGCTGTCTACGATCCCGGCCGGAGCCCGTATGGTTGGCATATCATCAAACGCCTGCAGTGACCATTCATACTCAAGCGATCCGGATCGAGCAGATGAAAAGGCATACGCATGCACAATGCAGCAAGCGTCTTCAAGACGTTCAGTGCTCGTTACCCGACCGGACAGCGCCACGATGAAAACAGGGGGCAATCCTCGATCGCGTCAGAGAGGGACGGTTCGTGATGAACGGCTATCACTCCCCGCTTGATCTGCATAACGACTATTTCCAAGGGCAGGGACGGCTTGGTTGGTGAGTGGTCTCAGAGACGGTATGAGAAGGCATCGGAGTTGAGCCAGGCGTTTGATCCTGAGACGGATCACGGCCAACTGGGTCATCGTGGTGAACGCGCTGACGAGGTGGTCATCCTCCGTGCTCAGCTGCCTGTGAGCGACCTCCCATAGATCCACCGAGCGCGATCGTCCCCAGCCATTGGCGATGGCAAGAGCGAGTCGAGCACCGCTCCTTGGGTATCAGTCAGACCCGAGGGAAAAGATGAGGAAGGCACGCCTTTGGAATCGAAGCCAACGAACGAGCCGTACACCATCACCCTGACGCTCATCGTACGCTATACCGACGACGATGGCGCCTTTATCGTGACAGGCGACCCAAGCGAAGCCCAGGTCTATGGCGAAGGTGACACGCCATACCGCGCGGTGAGTGATTTCCTCAAGACCCTGGGCTCAAACATGGAGGACATCGAGGCCTTGCCGATTCTGGAGGCACGTCAAGATTACGCCCTACTCACGGCATGGGCAGAGGGGCGGACACCGTAAATTCAAGAGCAGGGCACGTCGATGATCCTCGCATAAACTGGCTGCACACCCTCGCGAATCGACCTCTTGCCTGCGCGCAATGGGGGATGTTTCCTAAGCTCGGTCTCCTGCCGTGGCCTTAAGTGATGGTGGCGCGGGCGATATAGTGTGAACAATGGCGGACCGAAGGGCAGAGGGTTATCCGCTTACAACGGAGTGGTCGCAGGTGCGCCTCCTGCCACTGGGGTCGCCTGGTGTAGCCCGCTGGCCAGAGCATCGTTTTCCTCTCCCACACCTTGCCCGCCGTTTTCATTTCCAAATGAGGGTCGATGACATGGTTCACGCGTGTCTGGATGCCGTCAAGCTGCGCCACTTGCATCCCACGCTGGCCATCCAGGGCAAGGTGGTGCACGAGCTTGACCACTGGGCGCGGTTCCAGCGCTTCCTGATTCTCGGAAGTGAGAGCGGCACGTACTACGTGGGCGAGCGCGACCTGACGCTGGAGAGCCTTACGTCCCTGCGCGCGTGTCTTGAAGAGGACCCCCAGCGCGCCGTTACCATGCTGGAAGAGATTTCCCACGCCGGCCGCGCGCCGAAGAATGACCCGGCCATCTTTGCTCTTGCGGTGGCGTCTACGCATGAGTACGCGATGGTGCGCAAGCTTGCCTTCACGGCCCTGCCGGCGGTCTGCCGAACGGGCGCACACCTGCTGCACTTCGCGGCGTACCGTGAGGCGCTGGGAGGCGGCTGGGGACGCGGCATGCGTCGCGCCATTGGTGCGTGGTTCGCTGACATGACGCCGACCAAACTGGTGCTGCAGGCGATTAAGTACCAGAACCGCGATGGTTGGGCACTAGCAGACCTCCTGCGCCTTTCGCATCCCAAGCTCGGCGAACAGCGTGGTCTTATCGCGAAGTACATCGTGGAAGGTGACGAGGCAATCGCGGAGATATTCCAACTCCCGACATACGACCTCGACTGGCCGACGCTCCTGGTCGCCGTGTCCACCATTCGGCAGGGCGTTGAGCGGCCTGGGACGGTAGCGGACTTCATTCGCACCAATCGCATTCGGCGCGAGGCGATGCCAACTCAGTACCTTAATGACCGCGATGGCTGGGATGCGCTGCTTGCCGATATGCCGATGACGGCGATGATTCGCAACTTGGGCAAGATAACGAACATCGGCCTGGTTGCACGCGGCAGTGACGCCGAGCGGCACATCGTCAGCGAGCTGCAGAACATGGAGCGCCTGAAGGCGTCACGTGTCCATCCCCTGTCGCTGCTGGCGGCACTCAAGGTCTATGAGCAGGGGCACGGCGAGAAGGGCAGCCTGACCTGGAAGGCCAGCAAGCGAGTCGTCAATGCCCTGGACGAGGCGTTCTACCTGGCGTTCGGCGCGGTGGAGCCGACGGGTAAGCGACTCTGCGTGGCGCTCGACGTGTCAGGCTCCATGTCGTGGAACAAGATTGCCGGCATGCCCCTTACGCCGCGCGAAGCTTCGGCCGCAATGGCGCTCGTCACGGTGGCCACCGAGCCGAATACGCGCGTCGTTGCATTCTCGGACGGTCTTGCGGAGCTGGATATCCGCCCGTCCATGCGCCTGGACGATGTCCTGCGTGTTGTGGGCAATACGCCGATGGGCGGCACCTACCTGGAACTCCCGATGCGCTGGGCTCGTGAGACCTACACGGTCTTTGATGGCTTCGTGACCTACACAGATAGCGAAAGCCGCTCCCAGGCGGCCGTGTGGGACGAACTGGCGCGTTATCGCCGCGGGGTCAGGAAGTTGGCGCGGCACGCGGTGGTCGCCATGGAAGCGAACCAATTCTCCGTCGCCGACCCTGGTGACGTGGGACAGTTGGACATTGTGGGCTTTGATACCGCCACGCCGGCAGTGTTGTCTGACTTCTTTGCGAGGCGTATCTAGTAGCGAAGCGCAAGAGAGTCATGGCGGCCGGCGTTCGCAAGATGATCAACGCCTAAGAGACGAACGTGCTCAACCCAGTGCAGACCTGGGTTCCTGAGGGCGATGCGTTCCCGGCCGTTGTCTACGAGAGCTGCCCATGGACCCGGTGCGCAGGATGGCCGCGTCGTCAATATCCCGATCCGAATACCAGACATCACGGGTCGCATCGATGATTATGGTGGTGCTGATCTGCTGCAAATCTGGCGAAAGCTCCCGGCGCCCGGCCGTCGACCCCCAACCAGCCGCGGTCGTGCGCTTCCCCAGCGTCTCGTCGCGCGTGTCGGTGGCAGCCACAATGGGAATGGGTTGCGCAGTGCTCGCAGGGACGGCCTCGCTGAGCTTGAGCACGGCGACGCCGTTGGTTGAGAAGTCAAAGCCCGGATGCCAAAAGACCTGAGCGCCCGAGAAGACGTTGACCGGCGGTCAACACATATTGCGGCGCAACCAGGCTGCTGGTGCACACTGCTCCATTACCTCCGTCAGAGTCGACAAGAATGAATGTGGCGAACGTGCAGGGACCCTGCGTGATCACAGGCCTCCGACGACCTCTCCATACGTGCTGCGGCGTTGGCGATCGGTGCCTGTACGCTCAGCAGCCGGCTGAGGATGGCAAGCTAGGCTCACGTCCACACAGCGCGGCCAGGAGGCGAGGCAAGCCGCGACGGCTCCACGACGATCGGCCAGCAGAAGGCGTCGATGCCTGCACGACGAGGTTCAATCCCGAGGGGCACCCCTGCTGTCAATGAATCTTCTCTCTGGCTACTGAATGCGCGTAGGCAGGATCCATGGCGGGCCAGGATACTCGCGTCAACGGAGCACGGCCCCCTCGTGCACGTCAGTGACACAACACCCGTTCCCGATGGGCACGCCACGCTTCATGCCGAGTTGTCCGGAAAGCTCTCACGCGCACGCGTTAGACGGCGGGGAACTGACTCCTCATGCGCGAACGTCACTGACCTCACACAGAGGCGTCACGCGCCGAACCGCAGAGAGGATCTGTCTGGTCTGATTGGGGAGGAACAAACCAGCGCTCAGCTCCTAGCTCGACACACGGACGGGGCGCATCTCCAGGAGGCGCCAGGCGGATTCGAACCGCCGATCAGGGTTTTGCAGACCCGTGCCTTACCACTTGGCTATGGCGCCCGATCACCGAAGCGGCGGGCAGTCTATCACGCTGCATAGCGTGCTGGCCGTGGTCTGGGACACGCCCACCACGCTGTGGTTGGCACAAGTGAGCGCTCAATCATCGGAGTTGGGCCGGTAGCTGCCAGACGATAGGCAGCAGGAGTGGGAAGAGACCGGCGCATCACGGAGGGCATGTGGTAAGCACACAAACGCCATCAGGCGGGATTGACTGATGGCGTTTGCGCAGGGCCGTCACGGAAGGAGACCTTGACGGTGGAGCCATTGTCCCTGCGCGCCCACAATTGTCAATAGATACATCGACAGGGAAGTAGGCTTGACGTGGCGACGAGTTTCATGCCTGGGGCGGCCGCGGCGGGTTCACGGTGTCCAACGCGAGTAACCGTACGCCTCGTTCCGCTGGGCTCCAGCCCAGCGAATCGTTCCACGCTAATAGCGGGTTGAGCCTTCGCAGTGGTCCTCTCGCGTGACCGGCGTGTAGCACGAGAGGCACGGAGGTTCACATGGATCGCGTGTGCTTCGATGTCTGGACGCGCGGGCGTGTCGAGCTGGTGGCCGCAGGCTTGCTCGCTGCCCTGTTGGGTCGTGCATCGGCCCTCGCTGGCGAAGGCGAAGAAGGGTCAGAGGCGGTGACGAAAACTAGGGAAGACGTGCGACAGCACGAAGACATGCAAGAGTTGCTGTTCCTTGGGACTTCTGCGGGCCTCGGTCTCTCAGGTCGATGTGGCGAACATCTCTTGCCAGCAGACAGGCCAGGTCTGCGCCAATAACGGCGAGTGCTGCGAGAATGACGGTTGCGATGCCGCGACTGCGAAGTCTGGGCTCCCGTAGGCGGGGAGCGGGAGGAGAAATCCTTCCTGCTTCTTCGTTAGTTGGCTCTGGTGGCAAGTGACGCAATCGGGGTCGCTTCGGCAGCTGCGTTCAGTACCAGCGCAACGAGGGCATCAGAGGCTTCATAGCCGGACAGGCCATTGAGCGAACCAGACACATACGTAAGCACCAACGTGGTCGGGTTTGCAGCACAGAGTGAAAGCCCCACGGCGATGTCAGGAATCTCGGTATCTACACCAGTCGCTCTTCGCATGTCCGCACACCCGGTGACGATGGGCAGCTTTGCCAGATCGCGCTCAACCCCAGACTTGGCAATGAATGAATTCCGCGTATTGTCAAATGCCCGCCCGATGAATCGCTGGGCCTTTTGTGCCGCTAACGGCCCGTCTTGGGCGCGCACAATGAGCACGGTGGCCCGGCTCCCCTCAGGACCAAGGTAGGTACCCGAGACAAGCTGGGCGATGACCGATGGATCTGGCTGCGTGAAGCTCACAGACCGCAAAGTCCACTCCCCTTGGAATACGCTCACCGGCGGCAGGACATCGCGTGGTGCCATTTCCTGCGCACGCACGGTCACTTGCGTCATCAGGAAGAGCGTTAGGGTGACTGCTGCGATCAAGCGGATCATGGATGCCTCCGCGCGAGTATCCAGGGTGAACACATTTCGCGATCAAGGAGCGGCCAGTGCCATGCGACGGTCCTCACCACGCTTTCCAACCAGGGATAAGGTCCGTCCTCACCGCCTCGGCGCGCTCTTCCACCGTCAGCGAGAGGATCGGGCCGGCAGTGAAGACCATGATGAGGACGACCATCAGTTGCCCGGCAGGCACCACCCCCGCGTTTCTCAGGTCGGTGGGAGCAACGGCTGGGACTGTCCGCATCCCCTCCGTCTTAGTCGGATTGTGAAGTGTAGCTGCCGCCAGTGCTCTGGATGATCAGGGTGGTGCGAGTGCCACGTGGCTCAGCACCGGCTCCCCTTCCCTCGGGACGCGGTGTGTGCCTCCCTCCTCATCCCAAGTCTGATCCAGGTGCCGCAAGCGGGCGAGGTCCTCTGGAGAGACCACCGCGGCTACCGGAATCCCGGACTTCTCCACGAGGACGCGCGTCTCTTTGCGGTAGACCCGATTGACCACGCGGGAAAGCTGGTGCTTGACCTCGGAGATGTTCATCGTTTGGGTCACGGGGTCATGCTCGCGCATGTCACCTCCCATCGCATAAGCGGGGTGAGGACAATGTTGGTCACACTAGGCTTGGTGTAGCCAAGGTTTGTATTATTGTCAACACAATAAGCCACTGGAGTCAGTAGTCCTCGGGGAGGAGGGGCGTCGTCGCGCTGCGGTCCCACTCGGGAATCACCCAGAGTTTCTGCTCGGTGCGGGTGCGATAGGCGGAGAAGAGGCGCGCCGTTTTCGAGGGACCAGGCGTTTTCCCGGATATCGTCCTCTGGAAGGTCGCCCCAATCCCCGTGTTTGTGACGGAGCAAAAACTCCGGAGGCACATGCTGGCCCAGCCGAAGCGCTTCGTCTGCCCCGAGGGTCTTCACGAGCTGACCCAGGGCAAACGTTCCTGGCTTCTCTAGTTCGCGGTAGCGGATCTCGAGGCCGGTCTCGACCAGGGCAAAGGAGCGCAGATCGGGATGGGCTTGCCAGGCAGCCCAGGCTCGATCATTGCCACGCAAGACCGCACGGTACGTGGGAAGATGGGGCTCGTATTCCATTGTCGGCATAGCATGTGGCCCGTAGGTTATTGACATAATGTTGTCAATGCGGTACGCTGTTAGCGCATGACGGGAGCACACCAAGCAACGATCTTCACCGCGACCCTGGTGCGACGCGTGGCGCAGCAGACCGGCTTGTCCCAAGCGGTGGTGCGTCGGGTGGTGAGGGCGAGTCTGGCGACCGTGCAAGTGGCACTGGCAGCCGGGGAACAGGTGACGTTGCCAGGGTTCGGCACGTTTTACCCCAGTGAGCGCCAGGCCGCCCGGGTGCGCTCGGTGCGCGATGGACGCCAGCTGACGATCCCGGCGCGACGGGTCGCCGCCTTTCGGGCGGGGGAGGTGCTGAAACGCGCCGTGGCTGGTCCACGACCCCAAAGACGTCGTCTGTTTGGCCTTGCTCGCTAGCGTCGCAGGACGTCCATCACCTCAGTCATCTCCCGACCAATGCCGATGCCTTCGCATCCTTCGGCGACAACTCCCTCGTGATTGCGGATAATGCCCCGACCCGAATCGCCGTCACCAGCAGCCGAAAGGCCTGCAATGACGCCACCACCCGCACCGACCACTCACGCTGCTGAGAGCCCCCTGCCGTGGGCTCAAACATCGTTTCTGGCCACAGACCCAGAGCCTGCTCCCGACGATGATCCATCGCGGGAGATCATGGACGCCCTGCGCGCCGCAGACCGAGCTAAGGACGCGCCGAGCCGGCGCCGCGCCCTCGATCGCCTCGCCAAGCATTTGAGCCAGCAGGCACAGCAGCGTAGCCGCACGCCGGTCCCCAAGCGTCCCCAGTAATTCGTGGTCAATTGCGACCAGGGGAGGGGCACGTACGGTCTGGTCATTGATGAGGATGACCTGCGGCACCGGTGGTCTACAGGTCTTCCTTTGCACGACCACCATGCGTGATGGCGATGTCGTCGCGATTCATCACGTTGATACCGTACCTCTCTAGATCTACTAAGAGCGACCGGCAATAGGCTCAGGAGAGGCGGCGGGTGGTGGACCGAGTCGGCCAGCGGAAGGTGTGGTGAGCGGCGCGCAGGAGTTGCTGGATGACGACGATGCTGGCCGCTAGGAAGAGGTACAGGTCCACCACCTCCGCGCGTCGCTCGCTACAGCGGCGCAGCTTGCCGAAGGCATTGAGCCAGCTATGAGTCCGTTCCACAACCCAGCGTTCCCCAACGTGGCCGGGAGCCGAGAGGCCCTTGGGCGGGATCCTCCCAACACCGCCCATCTGCGCAAGGGCTGTCTGGACGCGAACTCCGGCGTAGCCCCGATCTCGGTGCACCGGCAGGGGACTCGGCACCGCGCCCACGTTGCGCAGACCGGCCAGGGTCTCGCGGAGCAAGGCACTGTCGGGCTGATTCGCGCCCGCCGCCACCACGTGCAGCGGGATGCCTGCCGCATCGGTGAGCAGGGAGCGTTTGCGGCCCTGTTTGCCGCGATCCACGGGAGAACGCCCGGCTTTCGCCCCGCCACCCGGGGCTTTGGTGATGCAGCCATCGACACAGACGTGGCGCAGGTCGAGGCCGATCAGCCGGTCGTACTGGTCCACCACCAGCGCAGGCAGGTGCTGCGTGAGCCCGGTCGCGGCCCAGTCCTGGAGGCGACGACGAATGGTGCGATCCGAGCAGCCGGGGCTGGCGATGCGCTCGTAGCCCGAGCCATGCACCAGCGCCGCCACCACATGCTCGAAGACGACCCGGTCGGAGATGCGACGGCGGTGGCAACCGAGCGGATGGGCCGGGTCGACGACGGGATGCGCGGGCAGCAAGGCGCTGAACTGCGCCCACAGGGGTTCCATCAGCGATACTGGCAGGGTGGGCACGGGACGCTCCGGAGCTCAAGGTGGCGTCAACATCCCCATGATCGCCGGACCCGTGCTCGCCCGCAAAGCCACATCCCGTCAGACCCCGCACGTGCCCTATTGCCGGGCGCTCTTAGAGACTGCGCCAATAGGGCCTGATCAGGGTCTCCGAGCGGGGCGCGTGTCCCAGCGGTAGCGGGTCCAGGCTTGGCGGACGAGGCGTCCGACGATGATGATCGCCGCCGAGAAGGCGATCCAGAAGGCGACCACGACGGCGCGACGTTCGGTGCACCAGACCAGCTTTGTGTGGGCGTTGGTCCAGGCAGTGGTGCGCTCGACACCCCACCGCTTGCCTGCCGCGATCGGCGCCGGGGTGCCCTTGGCCGCGATGTCCGCTCTCAGGCCGCGCTCGGCCAACCGCTGCCGCGTTGCCTCGGAGTCGTACCCCCGATCCAGGTGGATCGTCGTCGGCTCTCCGCCGAAGTCCCACGCTGCGAGCGTCGGTTCCAACAGCGGGGAATCGTGGCAGTTGGCCGGGGCCGCAATCGTCACGAGCATCATCCCTGCGGCATCGACGGCGACCGAGCGCGTGAGGCCCTGCTTGCCCCGATCGACGGGACGACGGCCTGCCATTTCGCCACCACACGGCGCCTTGGTGATGCAGCAATCGACCGCGACGTCGTCCAAGTGCAGGCCGATCATGCGGGCGTAGGCCGCGAGCCCCACGGTGTGCAGCGTCTCCATGACCCCGGCCGCGATCCACTCGTCGCGCCGTCGCCGCAAGGTCGTTGCCGAGCAGGTGGGGTCCGCGATGCGGGCGTACGCACAGCCGAAGACCAGCACCTGCACCAGCTGGTCGAAGACGACCCGATCCGGGACGCGCCGGCGATGACAGCCGAGGGGATGCGTGACCGCACGGACCGGCAGCAGGGCAACAACCTGGTCCCAGATGGGCTCGATGATGGATGATGGGACGGCGGGCACGGGGGGCGCTCCTTCATACAGAAAGCGTGAAGACCTTCCCGTATGATTGCGCCCCCGTGCTCTGCTCTCTCACCTATTGACGCAGCCTCTTAGTCCGACCAGCAGGAACAGCCCGGCGTTGGCGATGAACGCCAGGAACGCCCACAGGTCCACGAGCAGGCGCGCGGACCCCCCTGTCGCCAACCAGCCACTGCGCCGGCCCAGGACCCCCAGCGTCATGCCCGCCGCAATCGTGGCCAATACGCCAGAGGCGCCCAGGACATCCGCGGCGAGGAAGGCCCCGTAGGCGGTGGCGACCGAGCAGGTGTTGCGGGTCCATGACGAAGACCGCCTCGAAGATGAGCGGCGGCAGGAACAGGAAGAGGATGACGTCGGCATTCAACGTGGGTACCGGAGCGATGGGCGCAGCACCCAACACCAACCCCAGGAGGAGCAGCGCGATGGTGTAGGACAGGCGCACCCAGCGGGAGACCACCGTGACCAGCACTGCGCCGATGAGCAACGCGACGATCTGGGGCGTGCTCAGCATGGCACGGGTCTCCCTCCGCGTTGCAGCGCGCAGGGAGGGATGTGCCGGTCGTCTGCGCGCATCGTGTCACTCGTCATGGCGACGCCTTCCCGGGAGGTGCGCACACAGGAAAAAGGGGACCGCCAAACCTGGCCGTCCCCTCCGAGCGATGGGGATAGCGGGGACATGGCGCCCCGGGGCGTGGCATGCACGCTAGATGCTGCTAGTACAGCGACGCTCTTCTGACCTACGGCATGACCGCACTTGAGGGAGGCACGACCGCCATTAGCGCGGGAGCACCAGGCAACGGATACGCCCTTGATCTGCGCGGTTGAGAATCAGCGGAGACAACTCAACTGGTCGTGACGACGGGCAGGATGGTCCACGTCCCGCGGTCTGGCGGCGGGTTCGACGGGTCTTCAGACTTTGGCCAGGAGCGCCGCATCATCAGGATGAAGTCCCCTGCTTAGTCTCACCAGAGTGCCGGGTCCCACAGACTGTTCTTCGCGGGGAGCCCTGTGGGTGGGAGCGGCTGTGGTCCCCCAGATGCCCCGGGGAACTGGTGCCTGCGTGCCCGGTTGGTGCGGGACACCGGGGGGACGAGCGAGCACGCACGCGGGCCACCGACCGCGTCACACCTGGGCGGCGCTGGGTAGACGCTCAGCCCGCCTGGGACGTCCCCTCAGCCGCGGTCGTGCGCAGGCGACTGCAGGCCGCGGTATCGCCGTTCTGGCACCAGCCGCGCCATTTCTCCGCACAGACACGGTCGGCCGCCTCACTGGCTGCACCCCCCCGCAGCACCGCATCACAGGCTTCCGTGGCGAGCAACACGACGGACCGCTGGCTGAGTCCGAGCTCCCCACCGATGCGGCTGCGGGTGAGGCCCTGGTCCTCTGCCGTCAACACCTGCGCGCGTTGGCGCGACCAGCTCTGGGGGTTGGTCCGGCCGCGCTGCATGCGCCCCTGGTCGATGGCCGCGAGGATGGATGGCTCGATGGGGTAGTCCATGGGGGCATTATCCTCGGTAGCGTGGGTCGAGGCGACGGGACCGTCCGCGCAACTGGCCACTGCGCTCCAGGTCAGCGACGGCAGTGGCCGGGATCCGCCAGCGACCATTCACCTTGCTGCCAGGCAGGACGCCTTGCAGCAACCAGACCCGTATGCGCTCGCTGGGGACGTCCAGACGGTGACCGGCGTCCTGCACGGAAAGCAGCTCCACCCCGATGGGGGTGTCATCGACGAAGCGCTCGGGCGCGACACCCAGCGCCTGGCTGAGCTTGTGCACCGTGGGGGCTGATGCCGTGCGCGTCCCGTGTTCAAGGATGGAGATCGCTTCATACGTGATGCCCGCCCGGGCACCGAGCGCCTGTTGCGTGAGTCCGGCCGCTTCCCGCAGCGCGCGCAGGCGCTGACCGGCACGGACGCGGTCCGCCCGCCAGCGGGGAACCACCGCCCCCACGTGGGCAACCTGCTGGGCGGCCAGGACCCTATCGACCGTGAAGGGCCGACGGAGATGACCGCTCTTCTGCCAGCCCACGATCGTTTGCTCACTCATCCCAACCAGGGCCGCTGCTTGCTTGCGTGAGAGTTCCGTCATCGGCACATCGTCCTGTGTCGATGACCGTGATGGGTGTCTGTCATACTGACCTGGCCTTCCCGCCGCTGACCGGAAGGCTGTAGCGTCGCCGTCTGGCTTCATCACCCAGGCGGCGATGCGTTCCCACCGTAGCTGTTGCCTGTCATGATATTCGCGGCGATGATGCGCAGTATGGACAGCCGGACATACGTGGACAATGACCATGCTGCGGCACTAGACACAACGCCGCAGCTGCAGCAAGGCCAAGCTGCGACACAGGACAATCCCGCCGTGGCACTGCCGCACTCCGCTCCGTTGATGCCGCAGAGGAACGGACGAATGTGGAGCCGGGTCGGAAAACGTCGATTCGGACTGTCCACCGGAGCGCCTGCTCCATTGTCGTAGCATTGATCGTTGTCGCCAGTGTGCCTGTTATTAATGCAGCACCCACCACGACGGCGGTGGTGCAGGGACGTGACCGGCGCGATGCGACGCAGCAGGAGCGACTCGTGCCACACGCACGGGAGCAAGAGGCACAGTGGTGAAATCGTCCGTCCGGCTCCGTCCGTAGTCGTCGTAGCGCAAACGGTTATCCGATAAGCTAATCGAGGTGTAGTATCTCATAAATACAGTTATGACACTCCTCCCATGCGCGATGTTCGTGCTTCACGATTGACGCTGTGCAATGGCGCACAGAGAGGGGGCCACGTGGATCCTGATCGCTTTGATGCCATCACCGTTGCGGTGGCCGAA